>Ga0209526_10000103_pt1 | contig 47105 bp, 43 predicted proteins | sample JacPinW_OM2H0_M1_FD_188566 | JGI IMG/M metagenome (GOLD analysis project Ga0209526, IMG submission 188566) | Forest soil microbial communities from Algoma, Ontario, Canada - Jack Pine, Ontario site 1_JW_OM2H0_M1 (SPAdes) (version 2) | ecosystem: Environmental > Terrestrial > Soil > Boreal... | reverse complement strand
GGGGGCGGCGGGGGAGGCGGTGGCCGCGGCGGCGATCGTGGCGGGCGCGGTGGTGGTGGTGGCGGACGCGGCGGCGATCGTGGGGGCGATCGTGGCGACCGCGGCAATCGCTGGTAACGCTTTTCCCTCCTCGTTTCCTGTGCATCCCAGTTAGCGCCGGTGTGTGTCCTTGCTTTATGAGTATGGCGCGCTCTTTGATCCGCTCTGGCCGATCCTTCCAAACCACTTCCCGCCTCAGCTGGCTCTTTCGGGTAGGGTAATTATTCACAGGGCTTGTGAATTTTTTCTGGCTAGTCCTGGTCTGACCATGTAGTATCCCGCTCGAATTTCGATGCTCCCTTCCGCGAAGGTTCTCTACAGGCAGCGCACCGCCTGGCCGAGATTGTGACGAAACTTTGTGAGCCGCAACCATTGTCAGGTTTACGTGTTTGGAACATCAGGTGAGAAATTCATTTTGCTCGCAGTTCCCTGGAGTGTATGAAGAGATGCGGCCGAAATCGTGTTGGATCCGAGGACGGAACGAGGCAGATGGAAACAGAACCTTCCGACAAGAAGTCGCATCCAATAGAGCGTAACGGATTAAACCGCTCCATGAATACCTGGCACAAACGCGATTGGAAACAGTTCTACGAGCTGGCGCGTCGCCCTTGGCATCGCCATCGCCCGCCTCGGCCTGTCTATCCGTCTGGAATGAATCGGGTTCAACCCGCTGCGGGTTTCAGCTTGTCGGAACTCGATGATGCGGGCGTCGATCTCGACCTCGCTGAGCGTCTTGGTCTGCCCGTGGATGCGGGCCGCATCGGTGCCTACGGTCCCAACGTTACGGTACTGCGCGATTTCGTTCGTTCTTCCCGGCAACCTTTGTAACTCTGCTCCATGTCTGTAGGAAGCTGCGCTATCGTTGAGGCCTACTCCTCCATGAACATTTCTTGCTGGTTGCCTTTTTCTGTTTAACGCTTCCCCAAACCAGGACGATTCCGAATTACTCAATTTTCGCCAGTCGCCACGCCGATTCACCCGATCACTCGGTCTAGCGACCGGAATGGTTCAAGGGATGGCCCATCCGCAACTACGTTCGCTTCGGACCAGGCGCTGAAATGAATGGATCTCCAGCGCCATGAAGTACCGACATTGTGGACATGCGGCTAACGTCAAGAATCAAGGACGGCTGATTCAAACTCAGTTGATCGTGTTATTCCCGGCCACGACGCCTGGTAGTTGCAAAAGCTCCCTACCCGCGGTCGGGTGGCAGATCTGAAATTGGCAAATAGTGCGATTTGTAAGGATCAAAGAATCCGCGTAAAATCACTGTTTCGGAAAACATCACATGGCCGCACCTTTCCATATCCTCTCCAACCGCGCCGGTCAGAATGACCCCCCCCCGAGTGCCCACCCGCGCCCAGACTGGCTGCGTGTCAAATTCTTCGGCGGTGAGCGATATCAAGATCTGAAGCGCATTATGCGCACTTTGGATCTTCACACTGTTTGCGAATCCGCGCGCTGTCCCAACATGGGAGAATGCTGGGAGCATGGCACCGCCACCTTCATGATCCTGGGCGACATTTGCACGCGCGCTTGTGGGTTCTGTGCCGTGCCCTCGGGCAAGCCTGTCGGACCGCCGGACGAACAAGAGCCGTTCCGAGTCGCCGAAGCCGTGGCGCGCATGGGCTTGCGCTATGCGGTGGTGACCAGCGTGAACCGTGACGATCAGCCCGATGGCGGCTCCAAAATTTTTGCCCGCACGATTCAGGAAATTCGCAATCGCGTTCCCGGCTGCAAAGTGGAAGTCCTCATCCCGGATTTTCGCGGGAATTGGGAAGCGCTGAACGCCGTCCTGGCCGTGAAGCCGGACATCCTCAACCACAACACGGAAACCGTGCCTAGGCTATATCGCCAGGTTCGCAAAGGTGCCGTTTATGAGCGTTCCTTGGAACTGCTGCGACGTGCGAAACAAACCCATCCGGATGTCCCCACAAAAACCGGATTGATGCTCGGTCTCGGTGAACAGCCCGGAGAAGTCCTCGAGACCATGCGGGATCTTGCCGCGCAGCGCACAGACATCCTCACCCTCGGACAGTATTTACAGCCCACCCGGGACCATCTTCCGGTCATCCGTTTCGTTCATCCCGATGAATTTGCTGAGTACAAGCGTCGCGGTGAAGAAATGGGCTTCAAGCACGTCGAAGCCGGCCCGCTGGTTCGATCTTCCTATCACGCGTTCGATCAAGCCGAATCCGCTATCCGCTAGTTTTTCTTGAGCTTGAATTTTGCGGGATCCCGGAACCTGCGACGAGGTAAGGGAATGTTTCCTGTGGAACACCCGGGTCTAGAGAATTGAATCCTCTGGGCACACCCCTGCGCCATCTCTGGCGCTTTTTCCGGGGAGTATTACGAAAGAGACGAACTGCGACTATCGAGCTGCGGCTGCTTTTTTGACGGCTTTGGCCGCTGCAGAGGCTTTGCGGCGCCGCTTGGTCTTAGGCGGGGTAGCGGGCGCTTCGCCAATCATTTCTGCCACGAAGATGCTGGTCACGAACAACTTTGGACCGTGGTCATCAAAATCAATCGCCGTACGTTCCGGATCAGCGGCTGTCACGATGCCCAGCCCGTAAATCTCGTGCTTGATGGTCTGTCCTTCCTGCATTACTTGCACAACTTCCTCCTTGACCAACCGTTGCGATTTTCCTTCTCGTTTCTCGGAAACAGAGAGGTCCCACTCGGGACCTCTCCGGTCTACAGGCTAGAGGCTTGTGACGTTCTCTGCCTGAAGGCCCTTCGGGCCCTTCTTTACTTCGAACTCCACCGCCTGACCTTCATTCAGGGACTTGTAACCGTCCATCTGAATTGCGGAAAAGTGTACAAAAACGTCTTCTCCTGTCTGGCGCTGGATGAACCCGTAGCCCTTCGAAGCATTGAACCACTTTACTGTTCCTTGTTCCTTCACTGCTAAACCTCGATAGTGAAATTGCATTGCCTCTCTTGGTCCGTACTCTTGGTTTCCCAAGTGCCGTGACAGCCTCTAGACCGAAAAAAGGCCGCGATTTGTTCTCGCAGCCCCTGAACAAGTCAAAAGGTAAAACAAGAGCAACAAACGCTGTACCTAAGACTATCACAGTAAAGGGTTTATTGTCCACAGAGGACTTGTCTCGTCCTGGTCCGTTATTTCAATCTATCGTATTGAAAATAGGAAATTTACGAGAAATAACAGGTGGGAAGGGTCCTTCGCTTACTCTTCGAGATTCTCCGGCTCAATACTCAGATTTCCCTCGCCAGACTGCCGCTTGTCCCAATACTTTTTCACCCATGCCTCCCAGCTCTTCCCCGCCGCTGGGTCCCGTCCGCTGAACGCCAGGGCGGCGATCTCGGAATAGGCAATTTTCACCCTCTGGTTTGAATCCTTGGGCAAAACACGCACGAACGAAGTCTCCAGTGTCTTGCCACCCACACGATCGAAAATATAGCCGTCTAGAACTGTCCCGTCTTTTCGAGTGATGGTTACGTCCCCCCGATAATCAAATGCCTTTTCCAGTGCTTCCCGCAATTCTTCTTCAGTCGCCAGGTTCGGTATCAACCCCTCTACCGCTTCTTTTTCTCGGCCCGGAGCAACTTCGAGCTGGTCCGGATTAAAAGTAGCTATCCCGGGCTGACCGGGCCGCTGTGAATGCGTCGGAGTGCTCACGCGCGGGTCTCTTCCATCTGGGTCTTGTTGGTGTTGATCTGAACCAGTGGATTAAAGCCATGTACCGGCTGCACCGGTTCCTTCAGTAGCTCCATCGCATCGGGATCGGCGTAGTCGGTCGTAAGTGTAGCCTTCATGGCGGCCCACAGACCAGAAAGGCCACTAAACGTATGATTCATGGCTGAGGCTTCATATCCACTGTGTACCATGCAGTTTGCGCACTTCGGATTGCCCGACTCCGTGCCGTAATTTCGCCATTCCGTACTATCCAGAAGCTCCTGGAATGTGTCTGCGTAGCCGTCCTGCAAGAGATAGCAAGGCTTCTGCCAACCGAATATGTTGTAGGTGGGCATTCCCCATGGCGTGCAGGAATAATGTTGCTTGCCCATCAGGAATTCCAGGAACAGCTTGGATTGGTTGAATTGCCAACTCTTCTTGCGGTTGGAAAGAATCGCGCGGAACAGTCGCCGCGTACGCGCCCGCCCCAAGAAGTGCTTCTGGTCCGGCGCTTTGTCATAGGAATAGCCCGGCGAAAGCATCATGCCTTCCACGCCAAGCTCCATCATCTCGTCAAAGAAGGCACGAACGCTGTTCGGATCCGCGCCATCAAACAACGTCGTGTTCGTCGTGACTCGGAAGCCCTGTTTCACTGCCTCTCGGATTCCTTCGATGGCCATCTGGTAACCGCCCTCGCGGCAAACCGAAAAATCGTGGTGCTCTTTCTGGCCATCCACATGAACCGAGAACGTCAAATATTTGCTGGGCTTGAACAGATGCAGCTTTTCTTTCAACAGCAGCGCGTTCGTGCACAGGTAGATGTATTTTTTCCGCGCTACCAGCCCTTCTACAATCTTGTCGATATGGGAGTGCATCAGCGGTTCGCCGCCGGGTATCGAAACCATCGGCGTCCCGCACTCATCCACGGCCTTAAAGCACTCTTCCGGCGTCAACTCTGTTTTCAGGATGTGTGCTGGATATTGGATCTTCCCGCAGCCGGCGCATGCCAGATTACAGCGAAATAGCGGCTCGAGCATCAGCACAAACGGATACCGCTCGCGGCCCATCCATTTCTGTTTGAGGACGTAAGTCGCTACCGTCCACGCTTGGGATACAGGTACAGGCATGCCTTCCCCTAGTACTTCTCCACGGTGCCAAACAATTTACTAACCCGAAGCTGCTAGTTTACCCGATTTACGGCGTCTTCCGACACGCTTCATTTTAGGGCCGTGTCCCCTCACCCAGCTATTTTGATGCAGCGAAAGGTGCTTACGTGGTACCGGACGTCTACTGGGGCGGCCTGAACGGTGCCAGTTCCGGAACCTGTCGGCGTATCATCTTTAGCGTCCGCCACGCGTAGCCTTATGCCTCGCCCTAATCTCATTTCGGTCTTCGATTCCTTCCTCAAAATCGGTGGGGGTGTCGCCTTCATCGAAAAAGCCGGTTACCGTCGAGACAAAAGAAGCTATGCCGAACTTAGCGCGACTTCCCTGCTCTGGAGCCGCGCTCTAGGCGGCCACGGAATTGGTCCCGGCGACCGCGTTCTCCTATGGGGGCCAAATTCCTCCGATTGGGTCGCTTGCTTCTGGGCCATTCTTCTTCGCGGGGCCGTGGCGGTGCCGATGGATGCGGGCGCCAATCTCGAATTCATCTATCGCACCGTGCAAGAAGCCAATGTAAAACTCATTCTCCGGGATCGTGCGCAACCCGAATTGTCGCTTGTGCCGCCCTCCCTGGTGATGAACGATTTTCCTGACGTCGTCGCAGGTCGTGCGCAGCCCCTAGGGGCGGTGCCAAATCCGGGGGATGCTTCGACGCGTTCCACAATCGCCGAAATTCTGTTTACCTCCGGCACCACGAGCGAGCCTCGAGGTGTCGTCCTCACTCACGGCAATTTCCTCGCGAACCTTGAGCCGCTAGAAAGCGGAATCGAGCAATACCGCCGCTACGAGCGCTGCTTCCATCCGCTACGATTCGTCTCGCTCGTTCCGCTCAGTCACGTCTTCGGCCAATTCATGTCCCTTTTCGTTCCCCCCCTTCTCGGCGCAACGGTCGTCTTCGAAAACTCACAGCAGCCGCCGGAAATCCTGCGTACCATCAAGCGCGAGCGGGCAACCACGCTGATCGCCGTGCCCCGCATGCTGGACGCTGTTCGCAACAGACTCGAACAGGAAATTGATTCCCGCGGTTGGCGCAAATGGTTCGATTCGGCCTACGCTGCAGCCCAAGGAGAATCCTTCCTTCGTCGCGTCTGGCGCTTCCGTCGTTTGCATCACTGCCTCGGCTGGAGATTTTGGGGGTTCATTTCAGGTGGCGCTGCGCTCTCTTCACAAACCGAAGAATTCTTCAAACGAATTGGCTATGCCGTCGTTCAGGGCTACGGCATGACGGAGACCGCCTCCCTCATCAGCCTTAATCACCCCTTCAAGGCTGCCGAAGGCTCGGTCGGAAAAATTCTTCCTGGCCGCGAATTCCTCCTCGCCGACGATGGCGAAATTATGGTTCGCGGCGAAAATGTCTCCGCCGGCTACTGGGAAAAGGGCCGTTTCCAGTCCGCCAGCGAGAGGAATGACGGCTGGCTGTCGACGGGCGATCTCGGCGAGCTTGACCTACAGGGCAATCTGCGCTTTCGTGGCCGCAAGAAAAATGTCATCGTCTCTCCCTCCGGTCTGAATATTTATCCCGAAGACCTCGAAGCAGCCCTCCGCAAACAATCTTCCCTACGCGACGTCGTGGTGATTCCGATCGAAATCAAAGGAAACACAGAGCCTTGTGCGATCCTGCTTTTGGCGCCCTCGAAGGCAACTTCCGACGCAAGCGACTGTGTCGATGCCGCCAACCGAACGCTTGCGGACTATCAGCGAGTTCGCCGCTGGTTTGTCTGGCCCGATCCAGACTTTCCGCGGACCAACACAGGTAAGCCGCGTCTTGCGCCCCTCGCCGAACAGGCTCGCCAAAGATTCCATTCATCATCTGTTTCCACCGCCACTCCTGTTTTCGCTTCCACCGATCCATTTGCTTCCGTTCCCGACGCGCTTCAAGATCTTTCTTCACTGGATCGCGTCGAACTCCTCTCCAAACTCGAGCACCGCTACAACGTCGAACTTAATGAGACTCAATTTGCGAATGCTAAAACCGTAGCTGATCTGCGACAGTTGCTTCGACAGCCCGCTCTGCGGCGCTCGGATTACGCCTACCCGCGGTGGACGCAGCTCGCTCCGGTCCGCTGGCTCCGTCTCCTCGTCTACTACGCACTCACCTGGCCCGCCACGCTCCTACTCGGGCATCCAAAGATTATTGGCCGCGAAAATCTCGCCTCCCTATCCGGCCCCGTCCTCTTCGTTTCTAATCACACTACCCGCCGCGCGGACTTGGGTCTTATCCTCTTTGCCTTCCCCGCGCGTTTCCGCCACCGCCTTGCGACCGCCATGGGCGGCGAAACCCTTCGCGATTTTCGTCATCCTCCTGCGGAATGGTTCTTCGCCAAACGTCGGTTATTCCAGCTCAACTATTTCCTTGTCGTCTCGCTGTTCAACGTCTTTCCGCTTCCGCAACTTTCCGGCTTCCGCGAAAGCTTCCGTTTCGCGGGCGATTCAGTGGACCGCGGTTACTCTTTGCTCGTCTTTCCGGAAGGCGTTATCAACGATCGCGACTCGCCCGCCATGGCCACGTTTCAATCTGGCATCGGCCTCCTGGCGGAAAATCTCGGCGTCCCAATCGTTCCCCTGCGCCTTGATGGCGTCTGGCAAATGAAGCGGGAGGATCGCCGCCTCGCCCGCCTGGGCGAGCTCACCGTCCACATCGGCTCTCCTGTAACCTTTCCTCCAGAAACACCGCCGGGTGAAATCGCCGCGCGCCTGCAAATTCTTGTGCAATCTCTCTAAGCATGGTCTGGCTTCTTCCGTTCATTTTTGAACTAAACTTGGCCGGCTAACGTATCTATTCACGTCCAAATGGAGCGTCTTTTGGAGGCCGCTATGCGCAAAACATTTTTCCTTCTCTTTCTTGTTGCCGCTTTTCTTGCTGCCGCAAACGCTGAGCAACAGGGCAGGCAGAAGTCCATCCCTCGCGCAGATGCGTCGGTCTCCGGCCGTTGGGTCGTCAACGCAGATTTCTTCGGGACGCCGGTCAATTTTTCTTTGCAGCTGAAACAGGACGGCGACAAACTCACTGGCGAACTCGACACCGACAAGCTGGAGGGATCGCTCAAAGGCAACTCCGTTCACTTTCTTGCCAAAGACGATCAGGGTGGCACAGAAGAAGGAAGCGGCATCTTCGAGGGCGATGCGATTTCCGGAACAATCATCTTCACCGATTCCGGCAACCCCTCCCATCCCACAACGCTTCCGTTTACGGCCAAACTCGTCCACCAACACGCGGGAGCGCCGCAACGCCACGAATTTAGTCCCACTACATTTTATCGTCAGTTCTCCGCCGCGATTAAGCCGGTCCTTACTATTTCTCCCGGCGACACCATCCATACAACGACCGTAGATGCCGGCGGCACTGACGAAAAAGGCATCACCCGTGTCCTCGGCGGAAATCCCGAGACTGGACCTTTCTATGTGGAGACTGCCGCGCCGGGAGACACCCTGGTGGTGCACCTCAAACGAGTGCGGCTCAATCGCGATTGGGCCAGGAGCGACGACGGTGTGGTGGACCGCGGCTTAAACAGCGATCTTGCGGTCAAGATGAAAGATGGCGGGAAGAATGTCCGTTGGCATCTGGATACCCAGCGCGGGGTAGCCACTCCAGAGAAAGCGGCGGAACACCTGGCGCACTATTCTGTGCCGCTGAAACCCATGTTGGGCTGCGTCGGCGTTGCAGCAAACTCCGCGGCCGCCGCTCCCGGAACCGGTGACTCCGGGCCTTGGGGTGGGAATATGGACTTCAATGAAATCGTCGAAGGGGCGGCCGTCTATCTGCCGGTCAGCGTTCCGGGCGCGCTTCTCTATGTCGGCGATGGTCACGCCGCACAAGGCGATGGCGAACTCACTGGCAATGCCTTGGAAACTTCCATGGATGTCGAATTCACCGTGGAGGTCATCCCAAGCAAGCGCGTCCCCGGTCCAAGAGTCGAATCGGCCACGCATATCATGGCCATGGGTCTTGCGGGTTCTCTTGATGACGCCTTCCGTGAAGCCACCTCCAACATGGCCCAGTGGCTCAGCGAAGAATACAAGCTAACGCCCTCGGAAGTGGCACAACTCCTAGGCACCTCCGCGGAATACAAGGTCAGCGAGGTCGCCGATCGCAACGCTGGCATAGTCCTTAAAATCAATAAAGAACGACTGCAACCACTTAAGTGAACCGCGCTGAAGAAAGGCTCTTTCCTTCCGCGACACCCTTCGGCGGCGTCTCCTATCGGTTTATGGCAAAATAGAAGGCTCCGGACTACCGACCATGGCCAACCGCACCACTCTCGTTCCCGACAAACCCGCAAAACCCACGGCAAAGCCTGCCGCGCCGAAAGCAAGCGATCACAGAGAGCGCGAACGCATCTTCGACCTCTTTCGGCAGTGGGGCTATTATGAATCGACTCTCGATCCCCTCGGCTTTTTCGCTCCCCTGAATTTTCCAGATCTCGAGGGCCTCTCTGGCGAATCCGCTGACGAAGCCCGGCGCATCTATTGCGGCACAATTGGCGTCGAATTCATGCATCTCCACCAACCCGAACGCCGTCGTTGGATCGCGGATCGAATCGAAGGCCCGGAATTCGAAGTTAACCAGCAAAAAATTCTCGAGCGCCTCGTCCGCGCCGATCTGTTTGAGCAGGTTCTCCAGAGCCGCTACCTTGGCAGCAAGCGCTTCTCCCTCGAAGGCAACACCTCCCTCATCCCATTGCTCGATTCCATTCTCGATACGGCTGGCGAGTTTGGCGGCCTTGATTCCGTTATGGCCATGAGTCACCGCGGCCGTCTCAGCGTCATGACTCACATCGCCTGCAAGCCTGCCCACGAAGTCGTCGCCGGCTTTGAGGATGTGGACCCGCGTAGCGTTCTCGGTGCGGGCGATGTCAAGTATCACGTCGGTGCCACGGGAACTTACACGACCACGGCCGGGAAATCCCTGAACATTCATCTGGTTTCCAACCCCAGCCATCTCGAAGCCGTCGATCCGGTCGCCATGGGCCGTGCGCGCGCCAAGCAAGTACGCCATGGCGTTAAAAACGCGCTGCTCGACCGCTCCGACGAAACGCTCAATAAGGTTTGGACCGTCGTTATGCATGGCGATGCCGCGTTCGCAGGCCAGGGCATCTGGGCCGAAACGCTCAATCTTGCCGATCTCGCCGCGTACTCGGTCGGCGGCACCATCCATATCATCGTCAACAATCTTATCGGCTTCACCACACGTCCCCCGCAGGAGCACTCCTCGCGCTTCGCCTCAGGAATCGCAAAGCGACAGAGCGTTCCTGTCTTTCACGTCAATGCAGAAGATCCGGACGCTGTTGTTCGCATCGGTCGCATTGCCGCCGAATACCGCGCGCAGTTCCATTCCGACGTAGTCGTTGACCTTATCGGCTATCGCCGTCATGGCCATAGTGAAGTCGACGATCCCACCATTACCCAGCCGCGCCTCTACGAAGCCATCAAGAATCATCCGCCGCTATGGAAAATCTACGCGAAGGAAACCGGAATCTCCGCGGACACCTTGTCCGCCGGAATAAAGAGCGAATACGAAGAAGCGCAGCGCAAGGCCGGCAGGCTCACTAAAATTCCGCACCTTCGCAAGCTGCCGGACTACTGGGCGCCTTTCCACTACGGTAAGTACGACCCTGCCTTCGAAGTGGATACCGGCCTCTCCCGCGACCAACTTATTTCTATCACCCAAGGTTTGGTGCGCACACCCGATGGTTTTCACGTCCATCCGAAAATCCAGAAACTGTTCGAGCAGCGCTTGGAGATGGGTGAGGGAAAGCGTCCCGTGGACTACGGCTTCGCCGAACTTCTCGCCTACGGTTCGCTGGTGCTCGAAGGCAATCCAGTCCGCCTTACCGGCCAGGATACCCAACGCGGCACCTTTAACCAGCGCCATGCGGTTCTCGTGGATACCCAGGACGAGCACGAGTACCTGCCACTGGCGCATCTGTCTTCCGCGCAAGCTTTTTGCGAAATTTACAACTCCTCGCTCTCCGAAGCAGCTTGCCTTGGCTTCGAGTACGGCTTTTCGCGCGACTATCCCGAAGCTCTCATTCTGTGGGAAGCGCAGTTCGGCGACTTCGTCAACGGCGCGCAAGTCATCATCGATCAGTTTATCAGCGCCAGCGAAGACAAGTGGGGGCTTCCGACCGGGGTCGCCCTTCTGCTTCCCCATGGCTACGAAGGCCAGGGCCCGGAGCACTCCAGTGCGCGCATCGAGCGCTTCTTGCAGCTCGCTGCGGAAGGCAACATGAATATCTGCCAACCCTCCAACGCCGCGCAGTATTTCCATTTGCTTCGCCGCCAGGCGCGTCGCCCGTGGCGTAAGCCACTCATCGTATTTACGCCCAAAAGCATGCTCCGCCATCCCGATGCCGCTTCGAACATCGAGGACTTCACGCGTCCCCGTTTTCTCACCCTTGTCCCGGACGACGAAGTGCAGGACGCCCACAGTATTCTGATCGCCAGCGGCAAAGTCGGCCACGAACTCCGAGCCGAACGCCGCCGACGCAAGGATACATCCACGGCTGTCTTTTTCCTCGACCAGCTCTACCCGCTGCCAAAGACGGAAATCGCCGCGGCAATCGATGCGCATCCCAACGCTCGCGAAATCGTCTGGGTTCAGGAAGAGCCCGCCAACATGGGTGCCCTCTTCTACGTCCTACCGCGCCTTGAACGGATTGCACAAGCCAAAAATCTCCGCGTCCGCTCCGTGAAGCGTTCCGCGAGCGCGAGTCCCGCCACCGGTTCTGCCAAAGCCCACGAACTCGAACAAAAAACGCTCATTACCCTGGCTTTCGGGACCTCCACTACTTCGTAACCGCATCTCCCGTTTGCCGTTGGCCATAGTTTTCTGGCAGCCTCGCTTTGTCGGCACCACAAACTGAATTATTGATTGCGCAGACGATGCCTCTTTGTTACGCTCGCGGTCAAATTTGGAGTTCTAGAGGAGTCCCGAATGGCATTTTGCAAATCATGTGGTCAAGAGATTGGTACGGCTACTTTTTGTCCGAAGTGTGGCGCGAGTCAATCAGCTTCGGTTGCGCCCGCGGCTACTGCCCCTATCGCCGCTTCCACGGAAGGTCTTCAGGAAAATGTGGCGGGACTTCTTTGTTACGTTCTCGGATGGCTTACGGGCGTCATCTTCCTACTGATTGACAAGCGTCCATGGGTGAAATTTCAGGCTGCTCAATCCATTGTTGTTTTCGGCGGACTCACCATCATACGTATCGGCCTGATCTTCATGAACGGCTTTCTGGGCGGAATTATCGGATGGGGTCTGCTCACGGGAGTCGGCCTCATTGTTGGTCTAATCACCTTCGTTCTCTGGATCCTCCTGATGATCAAAGCCTACAAGCACGAAACATTTCGTGTGCCCATCGCGGCGGATATCGCCGACGGGATCGCTGGGAAGTAACGCGCCTTAGGCGTGAAGATGGTAGTAGCCATCTTCGCGAATCAAGTTCACACGCACCCCGAACAACCGGGTTAGTTGTTCATTATTCAGGACGCGTTCCTTTGGCCCATCGGACTGGATGCGTCCTTTCTGCAGCAATACCACGCGCTCGATCTCCGGTATGATTTCCGAGACGTGATGTGTTACCAGCAATATGCCGAGTCCCATTCGCGCCAGTTCGCGCATAGTTTCGCGCAGTTCCACTTGTCCGGCAATGTCCAGCGCGTTTCCCGGTTCATCGAACAACAGTGTCTGTGGCTCGTGCACCAGCGCCCTCGCAATCAGCGTCCGCTTTGCTTCACCGGAGGACATCGCGGCCACCGGCCGATACGCCAAGTGACTTACGCCTAGTCGCTTCAATGCCGCTGTTGCTCGCTCTCTCTGCTCCGGCAGCGTTTCATGATTCGGGAAAATTCGCGTGCTGCTGAAGAACCCGGAAAGCACCACGTCTATTCCTGTCGCCTCGGTCGAACACGCCGCCAGCAAGTCCGGCGAAACGATCCCCAGCATCGAACGCAACTCGAACACGTTCCATAAGCTGCGCCCCAGGATGCTGACACGGCTCGTCTCCCGGGCCACCGGGTAACACTCCCTCGTGATCACCTTGATCAGCGTGGACTTTCCCGAACCGTTTGGCCCAAGGATACAGATATGCTCGCCCTGAGCAACCTGGAGCGACAAATCTTCCAGCCCTACGTTGTCCCCACGCAGTACCGTGACGTTCTGGAGGTCCAGAAGCAGACTATTTTCGTTTTTCATCGATTTCCAAATTACTCGACACCATTGAGCGGAGCAAATCCAGACATTGTGAATCTGTGGCTCGAAACGAGAGTTCAAACAAAAAGGAGGCGAAAACGCGAAGTCTCCGCCTCCCGGGGTGGGGTGGGGTACTGCGATACAAGTTCCTAGCCGGTGCAGCTGAACTACCGAGGTAGGGTAGCTCTGCGCCTTCCATTCATGAAAGCTGGTTGCTTTCCCGTCGGAAGACTTACCAGACTAGGGCCTTGCCTTTGTCGTTTTCTAACACCCCTAAAGGGGGGTGTCAACCGAAAAAGCCCGGTACGCTGATTCTAAACAATTATTCACACCCATCCTTCCGGGCGCCCCTTGTCCAATATCCAAAATTTCTCGTAGAAATCTTCCCCGCCTGGTGGAGCTATAAGGCTTTTCTAGATAATAGGATGCAGGTATCTTATCGGCCGCCGGGGCGTCGAAGTCTTGTCAAGAATGTTGCGAAAGAACCCTTTCTAATCCGCCACAGAAGCATCGCCGCTCCGCCGCAACAAAAATGCGATTAAGCCTGCAGCCAGTCCGCCAACAATCACAACACCTTCCCAGACTAAGCCTGCTGCGAGCACTAACGGTCCAGGTGTTCCAAAAGGGGACAGTAACACCACCAACGCTGCCTCTCTCACTCCGATTCCCCCTTGCGTCAACGGCAGAACTGCCGCTAGCTTCGCCAAAGGCCATGCAAAGAACCATACGCGCAACGGCAAAAATAGCCCGCAGGAAATCGCCAGAAGAGCCGTAAGCGTCACGAAAGTTGTTTGAATCCCAGTCCCGAGCAGCCATCCAAGAAACAGCACGTGCGGCTTACGCGATACCGTGCGCAGCGCAAACTGCAATCGCGCCACCCGCCGCCGAAATCGAAACGATCTGCCTCGCAGCAACGGCCCGTGCAAGAAAACTGCCGCTACCGCGACGACTACCGCGCCGATGGCCGATACCAGAACAACTTTTTGCGCTTGGCTGCGTAGCGCTGCTGGAACTGAACCTGGCAGCAAAATCAATCCGATTCCCACTAGCGCAACTTGTGCCAGGACATCGAGAAAGCGGTCCGCTATGTTCCCCGCGAGGACCGCCGCGGGGTTAGGACTACGCCGCAAACCAACCGCTAACCGCACGACATCCCCTCCGATAATCGAAGGAAGAAATAAAGTCGCAAACAGGCCACCTGCGTAACACTCCACGCTGGTCGAATAATCCAGCTGCGCTCCCGCGGCGTTCACCACCATGCGCCACTTCATGGAGCCGACCGCGTGCGCCAACAGGTAGCCGGCGAGAATCACGGCAAACCGCGTGAGCGGCACCCTGCGGACGGAGTCTTTCAGTTGTTCCCAGGGGAGAAAATGCAGCAGCACCGCGAGCACCAGAAGCGCGGCCAGCCAGCGAAGCGCGATAACCTGCCAGCCTCGCAACCTATATTTATTTTGATGAGCTCCCAGCATTCGCTATAGGTTGGTGATTAGCTGCCAAAAATTTCATTTACTTTAGCCGCCAGTTGAAAATCCAGCGCGCTGATTCCTTGCACGCTGTGGGTATTCAGATCAATCACCACCTTGTTCCATACATTAAACCATTCCGGATGATGGTTCATCGATTCCGCCGCAAGCGCGACTTGTGTCATCTTTCCGAACGCTGCCGCAAAATCTTTGCATTCGAATGCCCGGTGCAATTTCCCCTTCTCCAGAGTCCAGCCTTTGGCTTTCGTCAATTCCAGCTGAATTTCTGCATCTGTCAATTTTTTCGCGCCCATGGAGGTTTCCTTTCGCCCATCGCGGGAGCCGCCCTCATTATGCGTTGCCTGGGGAAGAACCAGCAACAATTCCGCAACTGCCGAATCTCGGGCCGGTCACCACCTCTCGTCTTACTTCCTCCGACCAATTGCCTGGCGTGGCGAATTCCAGTACGCTTATCGTTTCGCAATATGAAAATTTCCACGCAGTAATGCTTCGCGCCCGAACAAAACGGAGATGGCCGTGAAAAAGAAAATTCGTGCGATACAGTATGGAATAGGCCCCATTGGAGCTTCCATCGCGAAACTCCTTCGCGAAAAAGACGCCGTGGATATCGTCGGGGCTATCGATAACGACCCAGCCAAAGTGGGCCGCGACCTCGGTGAAGTACTCGGTGCTTCGGACGCGCCTTGGGGCGTAAAAGTTTCTGGTGATGCACGAGGGGTCCTCGATCAATCGGCCGACATTGTAATGCATACCACTTCATCCTCTCTTCCCAAAGTCATGGATCAGCTTCTCGCTTGCCTGGATGTCGGCTCCTGCGTCGTCTCCACCTGTGAAGAACTTTCTTACCCGTATCGCACTCATCCCGAGCTCGCTGCGCGGTTGGATAAAGCCGCAAAGGAATCCGGCGTCGCCCTGGTCGGCACAGGAGTGAATCCCGGCTTCGTAATGGACAAAATGGTCATTACACTTGCCGCCGTCTCGCAGCGAATCGAGCACGCCAAGGCCGTGCGTATCGTGGACGCTGCCAAGCGCCGCCTTCCGCTACAAAAAAAGATTGGCGCCGGCATGAGCGTCGAGGAATTTCGTTCCAAGGTAAAGGAAGGCGTAATCAAACACGTCGGCTTGCCGGAATCTGTCGCCATGGTCGCGGACAGCCTGGGCCTGCCCGTGGATGAAATTACGGAGACCATCGAGCCTAAAGTTGCAACCGAACAAGTTCGGACCGAATTTCTTACTGTCGAAGCCGGCCAAGCGGCTGGCGTTCACCAGATTGCCCGCGGACTTGCGGGCGGGCGAGAATTGATTTACATGGAACTTCAGATGTTTGTTGGCGCGAAGGATCCCGTGGACACTATCGAGCTCACGGGCCACCCCAACATCAGCCTCGTCATTCCGGGCGGCTCCCACGGTGACATTGCCACCGCTTCTGTAGCCGTCAACTCCATCCCGGGAATTCTGGAAGCCCCGTCGGGACTCCGCACTTCGCGCGATTTGCCAATCGGCTTCTTTCCTCCACGTTCACTGAAGTAAACCCGCGCGCCGGCCCTCGATGGCTGTGCACAACAGTTCTTGGTATTGCTTTTGCGGGTCAGGGCTTCCACCGTCACCGCAAGCACCTGCCGGTATGTGTTTAAACGCCAAATCAATTGGCAAATTTGCACGTGCGGCACGGCTTGCGGTCAGCTGGATGTCAACAGGGTTAGAAAATCGCGGGCTTTTTGGTGCCTTTTTATTGGGGAAAAAATCAATAATGCCGGCGCGCCGACATTTTTCTGTCCACACAGAAAGAACCGGAAGGAAGCTCGAATCCGTGGTCGGCTAAGCTTTTTTTACCTTTTCTTTTCCAAAAAGGGAGAACTCTCGGTGTCGCAGAGGTCTTTGACTAGCTTCAATAATCTACTCCGACCAGAATTTCATAATTGCGGAGTAGTCGAGATCTTCCTTCGTATCGCCCTTCACCTTGTTATAAACTTCGCGCGCTGCCGCCGTCGTCGGGAGCGCAACGCCCAATTGATTTCCCAGATCCAACAGCAACCCCAGATCTTTATGCATGAGGCGCAAGGGAAAGCTCGGCTTGTAATCGCCCTTTAACATTAACGGCGATTTTACGTCCAGCACTCCTGAACGCGCCATGGTCGATTGCATCACTTCGACGAGCTTTTCTCCCGAAAACCCAGCCTTGCGAACAATCGCAATTGCTTCGGCCATGGCATCCACCTGCAGCGCCAGAATGCCGTTCATGGCCAATTTCACTGTTTGCCCCGCACCATTCGGGCCCAGGTGAAACCATTTCTTCCCCAGCACTCCGAGCACGGGTTCCACCTCTCGCAATGTTTCGGCGTCTCCTCCCACCATGAATACCAGATTTCCCTCGCGAGCGCCCCAATCCCCGCCGGTAACCGGCGCATCCAAAAATCGGACTCCCCGCCCACCGCATGCTGCGGCAATCTTGTTCACCAGCGCAGGCGAGATGGTGCTCGAATCGATATATACGCTGCCCTGCCGCAGCCCCTCCAGCACCCCGTCATTTTTTCCTTCGTGCCCCCAGAGCACCTCTTGCAAAGCCGGCGGATCGCTCACAATCGTGAACAGGATCTCGCTGGCTGCAGCGACCTCTTTCGGGGTGCTCGCCAGCTTCGCGCCGGCAGCCACAAGTTCCTGCGCGCGAGACGCCGTCCGGTTCCACACCGTGAGCGTATGTCCCGCCTTCAACAAATTCATTCCCATGGGCCGGCCCATCAACCCCAGGCCGATCAGTCCAATATTTCGTTTACCTTGCGCTGCGCTCACACTCTTCCTCCGGAGGCCAGTCGCCCCACAACACCTCTGCCGCGGAGGAATTGTAGCGGATTCCCTTCGCCAACGTAGCGAATAACCTGCATTTAATGGATGCCTTACAGCTCAGATTGGTTTTGCACGATGCGAGAGGGAAGAGAGCGTGGGTAAATCGCCGAATGTTTCCGAAGAACCCGCTGCCGCCGCAAATTTATTTTGTAAGGGCCCCGGTGCTTTGAGTGCCGCCGTTTCCGGGACTTCAGGGACGCTCGATTCTTCAATACGATGGATATATGCGTAAGGAATTTCCCAGCGAAAGTAGTTGCGCTTGCCACCCAGCTCCAAATGCTGCTCTAAGAAAATCGAACGCCCGCAATCTCCGACAAAGGTTCCCGCAGCAACCAGCAGCACATCCCCGACACGGTAGTGCACCGTCACTTTTCTGCCGAGAAAATTGGCATAAGGCGCCATATACATGCAGTTTCGGCAGGGGTCAACGGATGGTCAATAGTACGGAGGGTCCGTTACCCGAGAAAATGTGGAAAACCTAAGGTGAAAACTTGATCGCAGCCCGGAAAACTCGGGTAATTTCAACTCCCATACGCTTTAGCGTGAAAAATCGGAAAGTACCGCTTCCGCCGCTCGCCTCCCGCTAACCATTGCCCCGTGGATCGAGGCATTATCCCGGTGGTCACCACACACGTAAACGCCGGGGCGTATGCGAACTGGTCGCTCTGGCGGTTCCAGAGCCCCCACGAATTGCTGCGGCTGGGCATGAACGATGCTGTAGCTGCGCAAAAACTGCCAGGCGCTCGCTGCCTTGCCAAACCAGTTTTTCATCTGTGCGATAACGAAACCACTCAGCTGCGCTTCCGTGAGTTTGTGTACTCCCAGGACTGTTGCAGACACAAGGTGTCTGCCCTTCGGCGCGTAGGACGGCGCCACTTCGCTGATCACGGCGAAATTGTTTACCGGCCCGGCTCCGTCACCATTCAGCACCAGCACCGGATTCCGCACCGGCGGCTCATTTGTCGCGTAGTAGAAACACGACACGCTGCGAGAAGCCGGTTCCACTTCTCCCACTAGATGCGCCGCCGAAGGGCCTTCCGCGGCGATTACGATGGCCTTGGCATGGAGGGTCTCGCCCCCCGCCAAGGTCAATTCATTTTCGTGCAGCGCTTCCACCTTCGCCTGCAAACGGATCAGACGTCCCGAAATTTTCTCCGCAATTTGTCCCGGGATGGCTCCCATCCCTTCTGATGGCAGGGCTATGGCCCCTTCCAAAATCATCTTGAAAACAAACTCAAACATCCGGCTGGAGGACTTCAGTTCTGGATCCAGCATAACTCCACTGAGAAACGGCCGGAAGAACCGGTGAATCATCTCCTTCGAAAATCCTTCCGCCACAAGTGCGTCTTTCGTCGAACGCTCCGGGCGTTTGAAAATCTGCTCGATAGAGCTGCGCATCACCCGGTTTCGCAGCCGCGCGATTCGTAGTTTGTCCATCCAGGTTCCAAATTCTGATTGAAGCGCAATTGTCCAAGCACCCGGAGTTCGCCATGGGTCCACCAGCTCATTCATGCGCCCCGCGTACCAGGACAACGCTCCCGCCTTGAACGCCATCAAATCCAGCTTCTTGTAATTCAGAATGCGACTTGCCTCCGGATAGGCCGTCAACAGCACTTGGAAGCCGCGATCCAGCAGGAATCCATCCACCTTATCCGTACGCACGCGGCCTCCGATGCCGTCGGAAGCTTCCAAGATCTGAAATGAGATACCTGCTTCCTGTAAGCGTCGCGCGCAGCACAGTCCAGCGAGTCCTGCACCGGCGATCAGAACATCGGGACTATTCGACATTGGGCAATTTTCCCCGGAGGAAGCAATGCAGGGGTCCGGCAAGGCACCGGCCAAGCAAGTATCCTGCGGCATGGAGCGGGCTCAACGCAAGTGTGGACGGTTATGCTCGGCCCAGCTTGTCCGCACCTATTTTGACGATTTGCGCGACCGGAGAATAGTTTAAGATGCATGGCTGCGGCGATAGATCGAGGCCCGATCAAGAAACAGCCGCCATTTCCAGATAGTCTGGCCGGTCGGAAACCAATTTGTGGCGAAACGCTTTCTGTATTTCGCCATTCTTAACCAGAAATACGCCCGGCATCCGTTGTACATCTCCTGTCGGTGCTCCCGCCCAGTGACCTTCTAGCCAGGCGATCAACATCCGTACGATACTTTCGTAATTCAGATACTGATGCCACTTTGCATGTAGCAATCCGAACGCTTGATAAAGCTCGCCCCCCGGATCGCCAATTCGCGGCACATCTCCCATTTTGTGCTGGTGGAAAAACTTCTGCGCTTTCTCGTCGCTGTCGGCAAGATGCACGAACGCCAGGCGCGTGCCTCCCGCTTCAATTTGTTTCCGAAGTTCGCTCAGCTCGGCGACCGCCTCGCGGCAAAACGTTCACCCAAAATGCCGCAAAAACACCAGAAGCACCGGTTGTTTGACGATCAGACTTCCCAGTGTCTCTCCGTTCTGCGTCTTGTACTTCTCCAGCAGGTCCGTGCGAATGATCTTGGCCGTCATTCAATTTCCTGCTTTCTTCGCGCGTTCTTGCAATATCTGCGCCGTCGCCTTGTGCCGCCATTCAAACATAAGCTGTAGACGCTTGCGTGTGTATCGTCCGCCGAACAACTTACCAAACCAGCCGAGAGGGAACTCATATTCGACAGTATCTTGGAGCCAACTTGAAGTATCCGACTCCGGCAAAAATTCGTGGATGTGCTCCCATCGTCGAAAGGGCCCGGAAATCATCACATCGCGAAACATTCTTCCCGGCTGGCAAGCTGCGTGTTCGGCAACCCAGTCCCGCAGGAAAGGTCCGACCGCAACCCTCAAGGTCACCCGTGAGCCAGGTTTCTCAATACTTCCGGTTCGCGATACGACTTGTGCCTTTTCCCAGGGCGGCGTCAACTGCTTCAACGCGTCAGGCTCCGCGTGGACCTGGTACACAGTTTCAGCGGATGCGGGCATTCTGCTTCGATAGCGAAACATCTCGCTCACGCAACATCCCGCCTTTCCCGTTCTTATCCTGCGATTTTATCAATCCCATTCTTCGCGTTTAAACGCAGACTTGGCTGGCTTGTGAGTCTGGGCGAAACAGTTGCGCCTCAGGATAGCGCGGCTGACGATGCCAGATCCAGTTGGCTGCCAGTTTCCGAATAGATTCCTCACCCGGATTAGAACGGAAGCTGTTTCTCCGGCAGCTGGCTGGAGGAACCTTGACATTTTCCGAAGGCAGGATAGAGTCGGCCTGCCACGAAAAACAAATCATCGGAGAACCACTTATGCGACGCGCATCGATTCTAATGCTTCTCTTCAGTGGGTTATGGTGGACGCCGGGCTTCGGGCAGGGGCAGAAACCGCTAGAGAAGACCTACGTCTTGAAAGCAACTCGTCTGTTTGATGGCAAGGGAAATGGCCTGGTTACGCCAGGCCTTGTCGTAGTGACGGGAAACAAGATTATTGCAGTGGGTTCTTCGGCGCAGATTCCCCCAGCAGCGGAGATCCTGGATTTCGGAGATGCCACACTGTTGCCCGGTTTCATAGACGCGCATACGCACCTCACTATTTCCTACTCGGATGATTACAAGCAGGCTCAGCTTGATTCTTTGCGAAAGCCCATCGCCGAACAGGCCATCCACTCCACAGTAAATGCGCGCGTGACGTTGATGGCAGGGTTCACCACCGTGCGTGATGTCGGTTCCTCTGATTACATGGATGTTGGATTGCGGAATGCCATTCGCAACGGATATGTGACTGGTCCACGAATGTTAGTTAGCGTGCATGCCCTTGGCTCCACGGGCGGACATTGCGATGGGCAGGGCGGCTTTCGGGAGGGAATCTTTGGGCACGAGGCAGGGCCACTGGATGGTGTGATCAACGGTAGAGACCAGGCAAGATACGCGGTGCGAGCAAATCACAAATATGGCGCGGACATTATCAAAGTTTGCGCGTCCGGTGGAGTGCTTTCTCCAACCGATGATGTGGATACGCCGCAACTTACCCAGGAAGAATTAAACGCGATTGTAGAGGAAGCCCACGCGTTGCGACGTAAGACGGCCGCGCACGCACACGGCGCCGAAGCCGCCAAACGCGCCATTCGCGCAGGCATCGATTCCATCGAACACGGGAGTTTTCTGGACGACGAAGCGCTAGACATGATGAAGCAGCGCGGTACCTACTACGTGCCTACGCTGATGGCTCTGCAGGGGCTCCAGGAGCAGTTTGACCGCGGGATTGATGTTCCGCCCGCGATTGCCGTCAAAGCGCGTCTCGCCATCGCTGCCCTGCATATCACCTTTCAGAAAGCTCTGGCCAAGGGCGTGAAGATTGGCCTTGGAACAGACGCGGCGGTGTACCCGCATGGGCGAAACCCCGAGGAGTTTCATCAGATGGTGGATCTTGGAATGAAACCCCTGGACGCGCTGAAAGCCGGAACTTCCGCCGATGCCGATCTGCTCGGCGTCTCGGACAAGCTTGGTTCCCTGGAAGCGGGCAAATTGGCCGACGTAGTTGCGGTGCCTGGCGACCCGACGCAGAATATTCGACAGACGGAGCACGTGTTTTTCGTAATGAAAGAGGGCACGATCTTCCGAAATGATCGTGCGGTCCCGGCACACTAAATAGATCGAGGTTTTCCTGTGAGCGACTTGCACAACATCATTCAGTCCGCGTTTATCAGTGAATATCGCAATCGCGCGGGTGAACTCCATCGCTCGGTGGATCCGCTCTCCCAGGAGCAGTTCTGGACGAACCCGTTCCACTACGGGAACAGCGTCGGCCATCTCGTGCTTCATCTTATCGGCAACTTGAGGTACTACATCGGGGCGAAGATCGCAGGCACCGGATACGTGCGTAATCGTGATCTCGAGTTCGCCGACTCGACGAAACCTGCCAAGAGTGAAGTTGTTTCGCGCTTTGATCGAACCATTGACATGGTGATGGTCACACTGGAAGCGCAATCTGCCACGGATTGGACCCTGCCGTATTCGGCGGAACACGAACCGGAGAGCAAGGATCGTTTCACCGTTTTCCTGCGATGTGCTTCGCACCTCTACAATCACGTAGGGCAGATTAACTATTTGAGCCGTCAACTCGCCTTACGCTGAGTCTTACGTTTCGAGTTTGTAACGCGTGGACGCGAGACGATACATGCGTCTCCATAGCAGACGATTAATCAGCACCACCACGCCCGCCATGACCATCGTTGACGCCAGCAACAGATCGAAGTGCCCGGCATCGCTGGCGCGACTGATGGTGCTGCCAAGACCGGGAGCTTCCACGATGCGTCCCTTGAAGTGAAAATACTCCGCGACAATACTCGCGTTCCACGCACCACCCGACGCGGTTACCAGTCCGGTCACGAGGTAAGGGAAGATCCCGGGAAGAATTAACCGACGCCAGCGATCAATTCTGCTAAATCGAAAGACGTGCGCTGCTTCTTTCAGGTCGGTCGGAATCGCCATGGCTCCGGCAATCACGTTGAACAGGATGTACCACTGGGTGCCAAGCAACATCAGCGCCATGGCCGCGATTTCTACGCCGCCGCGCAGCTTGATGAGGAACAGCAAGATAACAGGGAAAAGCGCGGTCGCCGGAATGGAAGCCGCCAATTGCGCGAGCGGTTGCATGACCCGCGCGAACCGCGGACTGAACCCAATAGCCACGCCGACGGGAATGGTCCAGAGCGCGCCGATGACCAGCGCCAGATTTACTCGCAAAAACGTGAGTCCTGCGCTGCGTAGTAACAGGTAATAGTCTTGCACGGTCAATTGCGCCAGTTCTCCAAGTGCTCGGTAGATCCCGTAAAGCAATGCCGCCCCACCCAGCGCGGCCAGAAACCAACCAAGCCAGCGGCGGGGCTTCACTCCCTGCGGCGCACTGATCGTGGCTGCCGCGCGCTTGGCGCCGCTGGCAAAGCTCATCGTTAGCCAGTTCACAACCGGATGCAGGAGCCATCGGTACGCGCGAATCAGATACGATTCCCGGCGAATAAAATTTAGCAAGGAGTTCTGGGCCGCGCAGGCACTCTCCACCTGTTCGAACTTGAACTTATCTGCCCAGGCGATGACAGGCCGCCAGATCAGTTGATCCATAAGCACGATCACCGCAACCATCGTGGCCAGTCCCCACAACATGGCTCGCGTGCTTCCATTGCTGGCAGCGGTTTGCAGATACGAGCCGAGGCCGGGCAAGCGAAAATCCTTATCACCTAGCACAAACATCTCGCAGGCCATCAGGAAAAACCAGCCGCCGGCGACCGACATCATGGAGTTCCAGACCAGGCCAATGGTGGAGAAGGGCAGATCAAGTTCGACAAATCGCTGCCAGCGGCTGAAACGATAGATGATGGCCGCTTCGCGAAGATCCCGCGGCACGGTCTTCAGGGAAGAGTAGAAACTGAAGGCGATGTTCCAGACCTGCCCTGTAAAGATCAAAATGATAGAGCCCAACTCCACGCCCAGCTGCCGGCTGGGAAACAGCGCTACCATCGCGAGCATGACTCCAGGCAGGAAGCTCAGCACCGGAATGGATTGCAGAATGTCTAGCAGCGGAATCAGGACGAGTTCTGCTCGCTTCGATTTTGCCGCGGCGTAGCCATATGCCAGCGCAAACAACAGGCTCAGCATGTAAGCGACCAGAATTCGCACCAACGAGTAAAGCGCATAAAGCGGCAAGCTGCGCGGATCCTGCGAAATCGCGGACTCTACCCGCACGGGCCCGAGCCACGAGCGCCCGATAGAGTACACGCCAAAAATTACCGCGAACACCGCAGCGAACACGGCGATGTCGATCAAGAATGCATAAGCCCAACGAGAGCCGGCGGGACGCTTGCCAGCGGGCGGAAGCGGAGTCTGATGTGCGGGAAGGGACAGAGGAGAGGGCACGTGCGCGTTAGGTCTCGGTGAGGGTTAGTTTTCCGCTGGCCGCATCGTAATCGAAAATTTCAGCGTAGCGGCCCCATTGAATTGCTGTTTCCAATTGGCGGCGCGCTTCGTCTTCGCTGAAATGTTCGTCAAGCAAGTCTTGGAAAAATTCCGCAGGCAGGGTTCGATTAGCCTTGGCCTTCAGAGCTTGTTCCATCTGTCGTAATAGCGGGACATTGGCCAGAGCCGCGTGGCGGAAGATCGCCTTGCGTTCCTGAATGTCCCCTTGCGCGAAGGCGTGACCTTCGGGCGTAATGATGGCTTCGCCGTCCCCCAATTTCAGCATGCCGAGCAGCACCGCCGTGTCCACGGTCGGGAGCAACGCATCGACTTCCAGACTCAATTCGCCCGCAAGCATATGCAAATTCGCCCTCCCGCCGTGGTCCACCAGGATTTCCAACAAGCCGGCCATGCCGCCCGGCCGCGTATGGGGCAGCATCAAGACTTGGCGCAGCCCGCCGCCCTGGGCGCTTTGATGGGGATCCACGGGCAGCTCTGGATGGTCCTTTTTCGTCAGCGCGCGATAGATCATGTCCACCAGTTGTACGAAACGTGGATCTTTGCGGTCACGGTAATGGGGAATGTCTACACTGAATTCCGCATGAATATGCGCAGGATTCCGTCCCAGAACGATGATGCGGTCCGCCAGAATAACTGCTTCTTCGATGTTGTGCGTGACGATGAAGATGGCTTTGGTGGGGATTTTCTTCTCCATCCACAAATCCAACAATTCACCGCGCAGTGTTTCGGCAGTGAGCACGTCCAGCGCGGAAAATGGTTCGTCCATGAAAAGAACTTCGGGCTCAACAACCAGGGCACGTGCCACGCCCACGCGTTGCTTCATGCCGCCGGAAAGCTCCTTCGGATAGGCGGACTCAAAGCCATCTAATCCCACAGCATCAATGATTCGCAAGGCGCGCTTGTGCCTCTCGAATTCGGGCATGCCACGAGCTTCCAGTGGCGCTTCGACATTTTGAATTACCGTCAACCAGGGGAAGAGCGCGAAGCTCTGAAAAACAATGGAAACGTTTGGGGCTTCGCCGCTGACCGGATGCCCGTGCCAATAGACGCTACCAGCGGATGTGGGCGAAAGACCTGTGAGCATCCGCAACATGGTAGATTTGCCGCATCCCGAGGGGCCGAGCAGGGCAATAATTTGCCCGGCATATACGGCCAGGTCGGTGGGCGCGATCACCTGGATCCGGCTGCCGTCCGGTTGCGGATAGAATTTTTCCAGCTTTCGCGCTTCAATGATGGGTTCGACGCCTGCCGTTACCGTGCTCATAATCGTGTGTATTATCGCTCAGTTTTCACCAAGCGGCATCGAAATGAACCGCGCAATCCACGATCGGCCAAGTTTCGTTACACTTTCATGAACAAACTATGACTGTTCCCAATCGAAGCTTCGTGGCGCCAGCGAAGCGACCTGTGCCACCACTTTTGCTCGCTTGCCTGCTCTCGCTTCTGGTTTCCCTGGCGATTGTCGCGCCTTATTTCGTGTTGGGGACCGCTTCGGGCCACGACTTCGAGTTTCATATGGCGTCATGGCAGGACGTAGCGTTGCAATGGAGAGAAGGCACGCTCTACCCTCGTTGGACAGCGCTGACGAATCATGGATTTGGGGAGCCGCGGTACATTTTTTATCCACCCTTGTCTTGGCTTGCCGGTGCGGCGCTCATCCGATTTCTCCCGGGGACGTGGGCGGTTGTCTTGTTTGTGGTCTTGACGCAGACTTTCGCGGGGATTTCGGCCTTCGTTCTCTTGAAGCGTTTGGTGGAGGAACGTGCTGCATTGTTCGGTGCGTTAGCGTATGCGGCAAATCCGAATTTTCTGCTTATTACGTATATTCGCAGCGATTTTGCAGAGCAGCTTGCGTGCGCATTTTTTCCCCTGTTGCTGCTAGAAGCGTTTCGCGCTAGCGGATTGCTCGAAGACCAGGCATCCCGGGCCCGGAAGTTAGTTGCATTTGCCTTGCCATTTGCTGCCATTTGGCTGAGCAATGCCCCTGCTGCGGTTATCGCAACTTACTCGTCGGCTTTGATTTTTGCGTGGGCTGCCTTTGCCTTGTGTTCCTGGAGAATTGCGGCTTACGGGGCATCCGGCATGGCGCTTGGATTTGGTCTTGCCGGGTACTACCTAGTTCCCGCGATTTACGAGCAGCGCTGGGTGAATATCTCACAGGCGCTCTCGTCCGGATTGCTCCCCACGGAAAATTTCCTTTTCACGCAGATCAATGATGTCGAACACAACTGGTTCAACTGGATCGCCTCTACAACCGCAATCGGCTTAATTGTGCTCTGTGGTTTAGCCGCCCTTGGATCCGGTTGTTTTCGTTCATCGAGTAAGGGCCGATCCGGAAAATATGCCATTGCGCGTGTGTTTCTCGTGCTTGCCACAGCGGCGTCGTTTCTGATGCTGCGGTTCAGCGCACCGCTGTGGAACATCCTGCCGAAACTGCGCTTTATTCAATTTCCATGGCGTTGGATGTCAATTGTCGCGCTGCTTTGTGCCTGCTTTCTTGCTCTGGCAGCCGAGAAAAAAAGATTTGTTATGTGGATTTTCGCTTTCCTGCTGTTAACCGTTCCTCTCGCGGCGCTATTTGTTCGGAACAGCTGGTGGGACCCTGACGAAATGCCGACCCTGGAGGCAATGGTGAGCAATGGAGCGGGTTTCGACGGCACGGACGAATACGACCCGCTGGGGGATGACCATCTGGAATTGCCGGTGAAAGCGCCGCTCGTGCAAGTGCTCGAAGGCGATTCCGGAGCTTCGCCAAAGGAGTCAGACCAGATACAGGTGGTCGAATGGAGCACGGAAAGAAAACGGCTTGAGGTCAATGTCCCGGAACAATCGCGGATCGCTTTGCGAGTACTGAACTATCCGGCATGGCGAGTGGAAGTGAACGGCAGAAGAATAGATCCTCAACGAGCGGAGGAGGTGAACGAGATGGTGGTGACTGTGCCTCGCGGCAAGTCTGTGGTACAAGTCCGATTTACTCGAACCTGGGATCGGACCGCTGGAGTCTTGATTTCCATATTCAGTCTTCTGTTGTTGGCGGTCTTCTGGCTTCGAGACCGCCCGGCGGCCAAGAAAGAAGCGCCGCAGGTCTACGCCGCGTAGGATCGCTTAACGGCGGTCCACGGACGGGTGGCGGATGTCTTGCCCCTGGACAATGTAGATCACGTCTTCGGCGATGTTTGTGGCGTGGTCGCCGATGCGTTCCAGGTTTTTTGCGACCAAAATCAACTCGAACGCCGGAAAAACAACACTGGAATCTCCCATCATGTAGGTCAGCAGCTCGCGGAAGATTTGATCGCGATAATGATCCACCTGATCGTCCGTGGCCATCACTTTTTGCGCAAGATCGACGTCGCGCCGGACCACCGCGTTCAGCGCGTTACGCACCTGCTCTTCGACAACTTCGCTCATCCGAGGCAGATCGACATACGGCTTCACGCGCGGGTGCCGCAGAATCCGCAGCGCGCCCTGGGCGATGTTGACAGCCTGATCGCCTATGCGCTCCAGGTCGTTGTTGATACGGGAAACTGCCAGCACAAAACGCAGGTCCACGGCCATTAACTGGTGAAGAGCCAGCAGCTGCACGACGCGATCATCAATTTCGAGCTGCAATTCGTTGATGGCGTCTTCTTCATCCAAAACTCGCTTGGCAAGCGGCTCGTCCGAATCGAGAACCGCGTGCACGGCCTGGTGGACTGCACGTTCGGCAAGGCTGCCCATCCACAGCAGCCGCTCCTTCAGTTCGTTCAAGTCCTTTTCAAAATGGCGTTCCATGAAACCCTTCCCATTCGCAGAGTACCTTCACCCGTGGACACTGCATAGCAAATTCGCCTTCGTTTTACTCAGCCAAAGCGCCCGGTGATATACGCTTCCGTTCGCGGATCGCTTGGCGTCGTAAACAGATGCGGCGTAGGACTAAATTCGATAAGTTGCCCGGTAAGCAGAAACGCCGTGAAATCGCTGATGCGGGCAGCCTGCTGCATGTTATGAGTCACGATGGTGATGGTGGTCAGATTTTTGAGTTCGACAAGGAGTTCTTCGATCTTCGCGGTGCTGATGGGATCCAGAGCCGACGCGGGTTCATCGAGCAGGAGCACTTCCGGCTCAACTGCCAGAGCCCTCGCGATACACAAACGCTGCTGTTGACCACCAGAGAGTTCGTAAGCGGACTTGTGCAGGTGATCCTTAACTTCATCCCACAGCGCAGCGTTACGCAAACTTTTTTCCACTACTTCTGCGATGGAACCCTTGAAGCCGTTGATGCGCGGTCCGTATGCCACATTGTCGAAGATGGATTTCGGAAACGGATTCGGCCGCTGAAAGACCATCCCCACCTGGCGGCGCAGCTGAGTGACGTCCTGGTCCAGGATATTCTGCCCGTCCAACAAGATCTCTCCCTCGAGACGGGAAGTGGTCACCGTTTCGTGCATGCGGTTAAGGGTGCGAAGCAGGGTTGATTTGCCGCAACCCGAAGGGCCGATCAGTGCGGTGATTCTTTTGTCGGCGATGCCCAGGCTGACGTCGAAGAGAATTTGCTTGGTGCCGTAAAAGAAGTTGAGATGGGAAATCGTCATGCGCATCGGCAAGGCCGCGTGGCTCTCGCCTTTTGTCACGCCTGTACTCGCCGCAATATTCACGGATAGTCCTGCCTTTGAAGTCGCCTGCATACTCATGACCTCGGTACCGCGATGCCACGCGACAGAATGGTACGCGCGACGATATTGATAATAAGAATCAGGCCCAAAAGAACCAAACCCGCCGCCCATGCCTGCCGGTGCCAATCTTCATAGGGAGACACGGCGTAGTTGAAAATCATAACCGGAAGAGACGCAGTCGGTTGCGTCCATCCGTTGCTCCAGTAGCTGTTTCCAAGGGCAGTGAACAGTAGCGGTGCCGTTTCGCCGGCAACGCGTGCCAGGGCCAACAGGATGGCGGTCAAAATGCCGCGGTAGGCTGCCGGTACAACTACGCTTACAATCGTCTTCGATTTGCTGGCGCCCAGGGCCATGGCTCCCTCGCGCAAATTGCGCGGGACGCTTTTCAGGAACTCTTCCGTATTTCGCAGCGTAATCGGAATCATCATGATGCCGAGGGCGAACGCGCCAGCAATCGTCGAGAAGTGCTTGAATGGCAGGACCACGATGCTGTAGGCAAAGATGCCGATAACAATGGATGGCACACCGTTCAGCAGGTCCGCCGCGTAGCGCACGATGGAAGCCGTAACGCTGCCGCTGAACTCCGCAAGGTAGATTCCGCCGAAGAAACCAATCGGTACGCCCAGAAGAGAAGCAGCGAGGAGCAGTTTGGCACTGCCGACGATTGCATTGGCCATGCCCCCGCCCGTTTCGCCCACCGGCTTCGGCAATTTGGTGAAGAAGTCCCAGTTGATGGAAGTTCCGCCGTTGAAGAGCAGGTAGCCCAGAATCGTGAACAGAACACCGACAGAAACCAGCGCGCACACACCGGTCATTGCGAGCATGAAATTGCTCACAAACTTTCGCCAGCGGAGCCGCGCATTCATACGTTGCTCATCCCGCTGCCTCTTTTCGTAGTCACAATAATCAGAAGCCGCGCGAGACCGTTGAGAATGAAGGTCATGAGGAACAAGACCAGGCCCAATTCGATGAGGGACTGAAGATACAGATCTCCGGTAGCCTCGGTGAACTCATTGGCGATGACCGCGGCAATGGAGTAGCCGGAAGAGAAGAGCGATGCGGCGATCTTAGGTGTGTTGCCGATCACCATGGTGACAGCCATCGTTTCTCCCAAGGCGCGTGCCAGGGCGAGGAAGATCGAGCCAAAGATGCCGGTCTTGGCAAAAGGCACAACGACTTTCCAGGTGGATTCCCAACGTGTGGAACCTAGGGCCAGGGCGGCTTCCCGCTGGTCCCGTGGAACCGAAAGCAGAACTTCGCGCGAAACAGAAATGATATAGGGGATCACCATCATAGCCAGGACGATGCCTGCAGTGAGAAAACCTACGCCGTAGGAAGGTCCTTTGAAGATTGGTAGAAATCCAAACGACTTGTTCAAGGCGGGGTAAATCACGGTGCGCATTAGCGGAACGACTACCAGGAAGCCCAGCAAACCATAGATGACGCTGGGAACCGCAGCCAGGAGATCGATAAAGAATTCCAACGTGTCGGAAAGCCTTGGAGGCGCTAGTTCTGCCAGGAAAATGGCCGCGCCGATCCCGAGAGGCATAGCGATAATGAGGGCCACCACGGACGTGACCAATGTTCCGTACATGAAAGGAAGTGCGCCATATTCATCTGCTATCGGGTCCCAAACTTCTGTGAACAGGAAACGCAAACCAAATTTGTGTCGCGGGAGCGCGGAATTCGTCCACAGCTGCCAGACCAGCATCACGGTAATCAAGACGACGGTCGCGGCGAATAGAAAAGTGATCAGGCGCGCGATCTCGTCGCCCGAAGCAAGACGAGATAGGAAAGAGCGCGAATCGGAAGACGGACTCGCGCCCTTGACGGTTGTACTGGATGTCGCCACAGTTTTGCCCTACTACTGGATGTTGCCGATCGCCTTTTTTTCCATTTCGACTACTTCCTTAGGAAGCTTCGCGTAGGAGAGAGCCTCTACTTGGTTCTGGCCATCCACGAGCATCCAGCTTAGGAAACTCTTGATGGCGTCGCGTTTGGCAGTTTCCTGAAACTTCTGCGGGATAAGCAGCCACGTAAAGCTGGAGATGGGATAGGCCTTTGCGCCTGGCGCATTGGTAATGCTGACCCGGAAGTCCGCAGGCATGTCCTTCGCGGCGCCTGCGGCAGCAGCGCTGACGCTCGCCAGATCGGCCTTTACGAAAGTCCCCGCGGAGTTCTTCACGGCACCGTAAGGAATGTTGTTCTGCGCAGCGTAGATCAGTTCGACGTAGCCGATGGAGTTCGGAGTCTCCTTGATGAGCCCTGTTACGCCTTCACTGCCTTTACCGCCGAGGCCCACGGGCCAGCTGATGGAACTGCCCTTGCTCTTCCACTCGCTGCTGACCTTGGAGAGATAGTCTGTCCAGATGTAGGTGGTGCCGCTTCCATCTGAGCGATGAATCACGACGATATCGTTCGAGGGCAGGTTCACGCCTTTGTTAGCGGAAGCAATCGCCGGATCGTTCCACTTTGTGATCTTGCCAAGATAGATGCCTACGAGCGCCTCCGGTGTGAAGTTCAGCGCAGCGGTCACGCCGGGAACGTTATAGGTCGGCACGGCTGCCCCGAGTACCGTCGGAAAATGCAGGATACTCATCCCGCGCTTCTCCTGGAAAGTCTTCAACTGCTCGTCGTTCATCGGAGCGTCTGTCGCGCCAAAATCGACGGTTCCGTCGGTAACCTGCTTAATCCCAGCGCCTGAGCCGACAGACTGGTAATTGAACTGGAGATTGGGATTTTTTGCATGGAATTCATCGAACCACTTGGAATATATGGGATTCGGAAAACTGGCGCCTGCCCCGTTGATGAGAAGAGGATTTTGTGCGTATAGGAGCGTTCCGAGGACGAGAACAGCCACAACCAGACTTGCTACTCGCTTCATAGATTACCTCTCCGTCGTTTTGTGTGGTGAGAGCTAAAAGGAATATCCAGTGTGGAGGGGAGAGATTACAGCATTGTTACAGAGGTAGGAGAGTTTGTTAAAAATCAGAAACAATTCCCAGGTGAATGCTAAGTTAAAGGATGGGAAGGAGTTAGCTTAGTCACAGAAACTTGAAAGTCAAAAGGGTCCCCGTTTTTGGGTGCCCCGGGCATTACGGTCGAACTCCCGTGGTGTAGGCCAGCGCCAGGTTGGAAAGGCGATAACGGTAGCGCGCGTCCGTGTAACCTAACGGGCAGGAGGGGGACGAAACCACAAGCTGGCAGAAAATTGCGGCGCAAGGGTCAGGAACTGTTGATCATCCGTCGTGGTGCGAACTGGTGCTTCTGCTCGCGCGGGAACCTGTTCCCGGTCCGCTTCAGCGGCAGAGAGTTCAGGAGCGGCCTGGCTGGAGACAGGAGAAAAATGTTGCAACTCCGACGAGCCGATAGTGGCGCGATGAGACGCGAGATGCCGCACGGATGTGTCGCCTGGAGCGCGAAGCACAGTGAGAAAAGGATTCGAAAGAAGGATAATGGCGATAAAGAACAAACTAAGACACGCACAGAAACCGCATCTGGGCGTCGCCTAGCCACGTTTGTTCCGGCAGCCATATCTTCCATCTCGCGGCCATAATACACGCCGGTGAGATCGCAGAGTTTGTTTGAAACAGGGTGTAGGGAGGGAGGAGGGGACCGGAGCCAGGGGTGCACCGGTCCCCGAGGTAGGACTCTAAGGGAAGTTCAAACACGCTGAGTTTCGCAACTTTGCGTCAAAGTCGCATGAAGGCCAGGTGAATTCTCATTAACTTCACCGGCGGCGGTTGTGAATGTTTCTCCTTCATCCGGACGGACCGTTAGGCCGCGACCATGACGCACATCGAGGCCCCGGACCCAGAAGATGATGTCCTCAGCAATGTTGGTGGCGTGATCTGCGATGCGCTCCAAATGTCGCGTGGCCAGGACAAACTGCATGCCCGGGCTGACGAGCGCGGCATCCTGGGTCATGTGCTGAAGCAAATTCTCAAAAATTGTATCGCGGTAATGGTCTACGACGTCGTCACTCTCAAGAACCTGAGCCGCGAGCTCGGCATTGCGGAAAATCAGAGCGCCAAGGCTGCGGCTGACCATGGATCGCACCGCTTCGGCCATGGGGGAAAGTTGCTCGGGAACCGTTGCGCCAGGCATTTCCCGGAGGGTAATAACGCGCTCAGCCAGGTTCACGGCAATGTCGCCGATTCGCTCGAGGTCGTTGGTAATTTTTAGAGCGGCAACGATCAAGCGCATTTCGTCATCGCTAAACGAGCCGCGACGCAGCAGGCGGATGGCGTGCTCGTCAATCATGATTTCCATTTCGTTGATGCGAGGTTCAAGGAGAAATACTTCGCCAGGAAGGTTGGCCGTGCGCGGATTATCAAATCCGACGATGGCGTCAAGCGCGCGATTCATGGCGCTTTCCACAACACGTGCCATGGAAATCAAATAATTAACCAGCGTGTCGTAAAGAACCGCTTCGGTAAGCCCAGACACGAATGCCATGAACGCCTCCCCGGTGAAGGCGGACGGACCTCCACATGTTCCTTCACAGAATAGGGCAGCGATGTTTCAAACCGTTTACGGGCAGATGAATATGTAGGAAAGGCTTGTGGCTAGGAGCCTACGTTGTGCGACGCGCGGCTGCTGCGGGATGCACCGCTTGAAGGGACAGCAGTCTTTCCGCTAGAGCGTTCGGGATCGAATACCGGGACTGAAAAATGGAAATGGGAGCCGACGCCGACTTCGCTCTCCACCCAAAGGCGGCCGTTGTGGACCTCTACAAGATGTTTCGCGATGGCCAAGCCGAGGCCGGTGCCGCCGGCTTCGCGGGAGCGGGCCGCGTCCACCCGGTAAAAGCGTTCGAAGATACGAGGTTGATCCACCCGAGGAATGCCGATGCCGGTATCGCTTACGGTAAAAATGACCTCGTCATTGCCCGCCTCGCTGCTCAAGGCAATTTTTCCGCCGGGGAGGGTGTATTGAATCGCATTGTCGAGAAGATTCTGCAGCACTTCCTGCAATCGGCGGGGATCGGCGAGAACGTCCGGCAGGCGAGGAGGCACATCGAGGGACAGAGATAGTTCCTTTTCCGCGGCGCGATGGCGGGCCGTTTCATAGCAGCTTTCGATAAGTTGCGCCACGCTGGCGCGCCGCAGTTCGAGTTCCAGGCGATCCGCGTCCATCTGCGAGAGTTTCAGAAGATCTTCGGTCAGACGCGCAAGGCGGCGGGCGTGTTCGAGAATGATGTCTAGAAAGCGATGGCGGTTCGCTGGGTCGTCGATAGCGCCGGCGAGCAGAGTTTCAGCAAAACCCTGAATGGCGGTCAGAGGGGTGCGAAATTCGTGGGAAACATTCGCGACGAAATCGCGGCGGATGCGCTCTAACTTGCGCAATTCGGTTATGTCATGCAGCACCACAACGGCACCAGAGGTCTCTCCAGCGCGAACGGAGGCAACGGTGGCGGCGAAGAAATGCTGCCTTAAAGTTCCCGTGGCGATCTCAGACTCCACGCGAGGTTCGCCGCCGAGGACTCGGCGAACCGCCTCGATCAATTCCGTTTGACGGACAACCTCGAGCAAGGAACTGCCGGAGACGGGAGGGATATCGAGTCCCAGAATTCCGGCAAAACCTGGGTTAGCAAAGACCAGGCGTTCGGCACCGTTCACGACTGCGACGCCTTCCACCATCGAGCCCAGGATGGCGGAGGACAGATTGCGTTCTTCAGTGAGTGTGTGGATGGTGCGATCCAGGCGTGAGGCAGTTTGATTCAAGGAGTGGCCGAGCGCTTCTAGCATGTCTCCCGTGCCATCTGCGACGAGCGGCCGGAAGTCGCCTTCAGCTACGCGCCGTGAAAATTCGCGGAGCCGTTCGATTCGGCTTGTGAATGAACGCGATACGAACAGGGAAACGGTACCGGCGGCGAACATTATCAAAAGCGACCATAGCCAGAGGATCCGGCGGAACTGCGCCAAGGCTTCGTTGACGGATTCGACAGGGAGCGAAAAGCGTACGATTGCGGGGAATCCTCCTCGAAGATCCTCCCGAACGGCGTAATAGAGCTCGGGACGTTTCTGCGAAACGCTTACGCGAGACGCTTTTCCTGCTCCGTATTGCAGCGCTTCACGGATTTCCGGGCGATCTGCAGGACTTTCCAGGCTGTTTACATCAGCTTGGGAGTCCGCGATGACCTGTCCGGAGGGAGCAATGATAGAAACGCGAACCCCGCTTGTGGCGGTTTCCTTCACCCACCTCTGGAGCGCTTGCTCGTCCTCGGGAGTCTTCGGCGGGAACTGGTTTAGATGAGCGGATTGCAGGGGATGGATTTTGGAAATGGCCTGGAGCTGTTGATAGGCATTACGTTCGTAATTACTACGGAGAGCGCGTTCGGCAAGGAAATCCATCGCGAGCAGAACGCTCAGCAGGAGCGCCAGGAAGGTTAGCGCGAGTTTCCAGAAAAGGTTACGCCGCACGTGTCTCGAAAAGATAACCCGCACCGCGCACCGTCTTCAAGTGCAACGGGTTTTCGGGGTCGGATTCAATTTTCTCGCGCAGGCGGCGGACATAGACATCCACGCTGCGGGGAGTGACAAATCGATCCGTGCCCCAAACGGCATCAAGAAGCTGATCGCGGGTGAAGACGCGATTGGGACGCGAAGCAAGGTAATAAAGGAGACGAAATTCCAGAGTGCTGAGAGGCACAGGCCTGCCCGAGTTGCTGACCCGATAGGAAGCAGGATCGATCGCGATCTTGCCTACTTCAATGATGCGAGGGGAATCGGCGGGAGGCTCGGCGCGGCGCAGCAGCGCTTTGACGCGGGCAATGAGTTCGCGGGGGCTGAAGGGCTTGGTGACGTAGTCATCCGCGCCCATTTCGAGGCCGACGACCCGATCCGCTTCGTCGCCGCGAGCGGTGAGCATCAGGACTGGTAAGCGGTTCAGGGAATCGTCCTTGCGAACTTCTCGGCAAATATCGAGTCCGGACATTTTGGGGAGCATCAGGTCGAGCAGCAGCAGGTCTGGCGGAGTTTTTTTGAGCGAACTCAGGCCGGTCGGGCCGTCGAAAGCGGCGTTGACCTGAAAGCCTTCATTCACAAGGTTATAACGAACTAGCTCAACGATGTCACGGTCGTCTTCAATGATCAGGATGCGTTTCATTCAAAGCTCGCGTGGCGAGGATCGCAAAGATAGAATTGTAGCGTAGGGCACGGGAACGCGATAGGCATGGTTAGGTTTGTGACCTCGGGTCGCTTGTTTCTGCACTATTGTGGCAAAGCAAGGGCGTTTGGTGGTGACGATGGGGTGACTAGAAGATGAAAGACGTGTAAACGCTGGTGAAAATGAGAGATAGTAAAGGATAGGTTCATTTGTTTTTCTTTTCTTCCTAGCCACAGACGCTTGTAACGCTCGGTTTTTCCGGAGCCTCCCTTCTCGTTCCTGGGCCGTATTTTCAGGCTTTCCTCGGTGGTGTTGATGCTCGCGCGGCTCTCTGCTCGATTGTCGAGCCACCTCGGTGTCGCAGAAATGGCGTTTCTCAACAACGGATTGGAAGAAGAACTAGTGGACGGTGACGGGACCGTTTGCAGCGGACAAGCGAACGACCGTTGGCCCTGAGCCGAATTCGATACGCTTCAAGTCGTCCTCCCAGTTTTTGCGCCCCTCGGAACAGGCAGCGGCTTGGCATTGAAACGGGCTGTGGCCTTCCGATTCCAGGACAACCCCAGACTGATAATAGCTTGGAATTTCCAACGTGAGTGGGCCATTGGTGGCGTGGGCTTCGAGGCCGGGACCGCTCCAAGTGGTGCCACTCAGGGAAAGAGTCACCGGCCCATTTTCGGTGGAGATGTTCTGTTTGCCGCTGTTGTGGCCAAGGGTGACGGGACCATTGTGAGATCTCAGGTCGAGTTCGCCTGAGCAGTCCTGCACACTCACCGGTCCATTCTCGGCGCGTACTTTGAGGATGCCATCCACTCCGCGGATCGAGAGCGGTCCGTTGTTCACGCTGATGTCCATGGCGGCTGCTTTGGGAGCGCGAATGATGAGATAAGCGGACCAGTCGTTCGTTTTGCGCGGGCCGGAGACGCTTAGTTTCCCATTTTGATAGGAAATGTGAATTTGCGAGAGGAGGCTCTCGGCTCCGCTGCCAGGCATCACAAATTTGCACAGGGTGACCGAGTAACTGTCAGCGCTGTCCCCTTCGATCTGGACGCCGCCGTTGGCGGTGGCTTGAACGCGAACAGTGGAGGCTTCTGCGCGAGTGATTGCGTGCTGCTCGGACTGCATGACGGATTCGTGGCCATTCAGATTCATGCGCAGGTCGGAGCATTCGCGAGCCGGGGTTTCCGTCGGAGGGAAAAGGGAGGATCGAAAGCGGCGCGAGTGGGCTGCGGGCGCAGCCGTGAGGGCGACCGCAGCCCATATTAGGATACCGAGGCACGAAAGAAGCTTTTCGAGAGACATAACGCGTTCCTCCTGTGGCATAGACGAAGGGAAAGGGCCGAAAGTTCGACGAGATTTGGAAAAAAATGGGAAAACCCTGCTGAGCCTACTGTCAAAAAGGAGGTGCGTCGGTCGAATTGAGGCCGGGAAGAAAGGCAAACGAGGGTTCAGGCGGAACGCAGGAGGTTTGCGGCACGGATGCGAAAGCTGGATGAGGCTGGGGCGCTCGGGGCAGTCACCACTTTGCGACGGGCCAGCGGATAGAGCTGCTCGGCCAGGACGGCCGCGGATGCTATGCGCTGCTGCGGATCCTTTGCCAGGCAAGCGGCAAGAATGTCGTCGAGCGGCGTGGGAAGCGATGTATTGAGCCGCGAGGGAGGAAGAGGTGCAGAGGAGAGAACGTGGTTGCAAATCACCTGCAGAGAATTACCGGCAAAGGGATTGGTGCCAGTGAGCATCTCGTACAAGATCACGCCGAGAGAGAAAATGTCCGAACGGGCATCCTGGGGACGACCTTGAATTTGTTCAGGGCACCAATAGGCGGGAGTGCCGCGGAGCGAACTGTCTCCGGAATCGTGGCTGGCAAGGCGTGCCATGCCAAAGTCGGTAAGTTTCACGTGCCCGTCATTCGTGATAAGGATGTTTGCGGGTTTGACATCGCCATGAATGACCGCGTGGCGATGGGCGACCTGAAGTGCAACAGCGACATGTGCTGCCCAGGCGCACGCCGTAGGAAATGCGACGCTGCCTTTGGAAAGAATCAATTCGAGGGATTGCCCTTCGATAAGTTCCATCACCAGATAGGGCGTGCTCGTGGATTCTTCAATGCCCATGTCGTGCAGCGTGATGATGTACGGATGAGAGAGTTTGCCGATGACACGCGCTTCACGAAGAAATCGTGAGCGAGAATCACCGCGAGAAAGAGCAGGCGAGAAAAGCTTAATCGCCACGGCGCGATCAATCATAGGATCGTAGCCGCGGACGACGCGTGAAGAAGCGCCAGTGCCGAGCGTGTCTAGAATCTGATACCGGCCAACCTGCTGCACGAACAAAATCCTCCTCGAGAACTTTTGCAAGGAGATGATAAATTCTTGAAGAAGGGAGAACCATGGAGCAAGAGTTTGTGTTCAGGGTACTCTCGTACCGCACCAAAATGGGAATTCGGACCGAGAAAAGTCTTTGGGTTGTAGGGCTTGCAGCGTTGCAGCAGAAACGGCACCACAAGATGTAGACGTATAAGAAAAAAGTTCGCTAGATTTAGTGATTTTCTCTTGACAGGATTCTTGCACAGTTTGATACTGCCATTCCAGATTCGGGGGACGTGGAAGCGCCAGACGGGCCGAGTCGGGGATTTAGTTTGGTCCGACAACACCCACGAAACCTGCCCGGGATCACCGAAAAAACGAGCGCGAAGTGGATGCTCCGCGCAGTTTGTTAGGCAAGCGCGGACAAAGCTGTTCGGCTATGTGAGGTTAACAGGCCAGAGGCGGCTTATTTGCGTTTGTCGTGTCCTTTGCGGGCCGGTAGCTCCAGGAAGATCCGAATCTCAAGTCTAGACGGTGCAGGCGTCATGTGCCGCCCTTGCTTTGCAAGGGGAGTAAACTAAAAGGGTTCCCGCTGACGGGGGTCCTTGCAGCGGGAGGAACTGAATGGCAACGGTGAAGTCAGTGTTGAATGGGAAAGAAGTGCAAACATCAGTCGAGACGAAGAGTACAAGCGCGCAGCGCGGCCTATTCTTCGATAGATACTTCACCGATGGAAGGATGTCGCCTTTTGATCGGGTCGAATGGGAGAAGCGCACCGCACTGATCGGAAACGAAAAGGGCGTGACGATTTTCAAGCAGGAGAACGTTGAAGTGCCGAAGGGCTGGTCGCAAACGGCGACCAACATCGTGGCCAGCAAATATTTCCACGGGAAGCACGGAACACCGGAGCGGGAGAACTCCGCGCGGCAATTGATAGGCCGCGTAGTCAACACGATAGTAAAGTGGGGAGAAGAAGGCGGTTATTTCGCCAATGCAGCGTCGCGGGATGCCTTTCGAGATGAGCTGACACATCTATTGGTAGAGCAGAAAATGAGCTTCAATTCGCCGGTGTGGTTCAACGTCGGCGTACAGCCAAAGCCGCAGTGCTCGGCCTGCTTCATCAACTCGGTGCAGGACAGCATGGAATCGATCATGGGTCTCACCCGCACCGAGGGGATGCTGTTCAAGTGGGGATCCGGGACCGGAACCAACTTTTCGACATTGCGCGGGAGCAAGGAAACGCTGTCTGGCGGTGGAATCGCATCAGGACCTGTCAGCTTCATGAAGGGATTCGACGCGTTCGCGGGGGTGATCAAGAGCGGTGGGAAGACACGGCGCGCGGCGAAGATGGTGATCCTCAACATCGATCACCCGGACATTGTGGAATTCATCGAGTGCAAGGTGAAAGAAGAGAGGAAGGCGCATGTCCTGATCGAACAGGGGTACAACAGCGCGATCGACGGAGAGGCCTACAGCTCGATTTTCTTCCAGAATGCGAACCACTCTGTTCGTGTGACCGATGAGTTCATGCGCGCGGCGCAAGAGAACCGCGACTGGTGGACGAACAACGTTATCGACGGACAGCCAAACGAGAAGCTGAGCGCGCGGGAATTGCTGCTGAAGGTTGCGGATTCCACGTGGCATTGCGGCGATCCGGGGATGCAGTACGACACGACCGTAAACCGTTGGCACACCTGCAAGAACACTGCGCGAATTAACGCTAGCAATCCTTGCAGCGAATACATGTTCTTGGACGACACGGCGTGCAATCTGGCTTCGTTGAACCTGATGAAGTATCTAGGTTCGAATGGTCAGTTTGATGTGGAGGCATTCCGGCACGCAGTGGGCGTGACCATTACGGCGCAGGAAATTCTGGTGGACAGCGCCAGCTACCCGACGCCGAAGATTGCGGAGAACTCGCACAACTTCCGGCCGCTTGGGCTGGGGTATGCGAATCTTGGCGCGCTGCTGATGTCCATGGCGCTGCCTTATGACTCGGACGACGGGCGCGATGTTGCGGGCGCGATCACCGCGCTAATGTGCGGCGAAGCATACGCGCAGTCGGCGCGAGTTGCGGAGCAGATGGGTGCGTTTCCGGGTTATGCCGAAAACCGCGAGCCGATGTTGGACGTGATTCGCATGCACCGGAACGCAATACGGGGGATCAAGCCGGAGCACGTGCAGACAGACTTGTACATGGGGGCGCAGAGCGCATGGGACGCGGCACTGGAGATGGGCGAGAAACATGGCTACAAAAACTCGCAGGTCACGGTGCTGGCACCGACGGGCACCATCGGCTTCATGATGGATTGCGACACGACGGGAATCGAACCCGACCTGGCGCTAGTGAAGCACAAGAAGTTGGTGGGCGGCGGTGTGATCAAGATCGTGAACAACACCGTGCCGCAGGCTCTGATGAAGCTCGGATATACGCCGGAACAGACCAGCGAAATCGTCACGTATATTGACCAGAACGGAAAAATTGAAGGAGCGCCGTATCTGAAGGCAGAGCATGTACCGGTGTTCGACTGCTCGCTGGCCCCGCTGGGTGGCGGCCGGTCGATTGCCTGGACCGGGCACGTGGGCATGATGGCGGCGGCGCAGCCGTTTCTTTCGGGCGCCATCAGCAAGACGATCAACATGCCCGAAGAATCGACAATTGAAGACATCATGAGCGCGTATGTTGAATCGTGGAAACTGGGGCTGAAGGCCGTGGCGATCTACCGCGACAATTCGAAGCGCTCGCAACCGCTGAGCGCCGGCGCGGGCAAGAAGGACGAAAAGAAGGCGGAAGCCGCCGCAGCGCCGGAACCGGTGCAGCGGGAACTGTTTGGCCGCACGCAACGTGAAAAGTTGCCGGTGGAGCGCGCGTCGGTCACCCACAAGTTCAGTGTGGGCGGCCACGAAGGCTACATCACGGTAGGAATGTACCCCGACGGCCGGCCGGGCGAAATTTTCATCAAGATGTCCAAAGAAGGCTCCACGCTTTCCGGCGTAATGGACGGATTGGCGCTAACCCTTTCGATCGGCTTGCAATATGGCGTGCCGCTGAAGGTACTGGTGGACAAGCTGCTGAACACGCGCTTCGAGCCGAGCGGAATTACATCCAATGCGAACATCCGTTTTGCGACTTCCGTACTGGACTACATTGCACGGTGGCTGGGTGGCCGCTTCATTTCGTCGGAATATCTGAAACTGAACGGCGGGGCACCAGCGGAGGGTTCGGTGGTGGCGATGCCCCCGATTGCTGTCCCGGTGACGACACTGCCAACCAGGCCGGAATCGGCGATTGTGGAGCCTATCAGCTACTCGCCGCGCGACGCGCATGAAGGCGCGCCGACCTGCTCCGAGTGCGGCATGCTAATGGTGCCGAACGGCGCATGCTACAAGTGCGAAAATTGCGGCAGCACGAGCGGGTGCAGTTGATGCAGGAACAGGAGAAGGAGAAGACGCGATGAGCGCCCTCCCAACCGGTTCTGCACTCGTAGCGAGACAGGCGTCCAATCAACCGAAAGCACGCGGGTTTTTGCATATCGTGCGCCACGGCGCCGGTTTGAACGCCTTCTACATCCTGACCTATCACCGGTTGGACCGGTCGGGAACACGACCTAAGGCGATGCTAGCCGAAGGTGCCCAGTCGCTGATCGACTTATTGGAAAAAATCGGCGTGGACTTTCGGCTGCGGGAAGTGCGCGGGGCGTTGGAGGACATACTCCGACTGGGTTCTGCGAATATTCCGGATCTCTGGTTGAGCGATGAAGAGATATTGGAACGCGGGATGATCGAGACCTAGGAAATCAAAAACGCAACAAAAGAGCCGGAGGCCAGTACCTCCGGCTCTTTTGTTTGAGCCTTATCGTGAGAGTTGGAAGATTACGTCGATTTGTGTGTTTACTTCGACAGGATCCCCCATCAGGACCGTTGGCGAGTAACGCCATTTTCGAACCGCATCGAGGGATGATTCCGCAAATGAGCCCTCCCTGCCGATTATGGCATGGAGCCTGACCTTACCTTGAAGGTGTTCACGCCTTGCGATATCGGGATATTGCGGCTGGACCCTATTGAGGACCCGCGCGGCCTGGACGTTTCCTCCCTCGGCGACGCGGCCAATCTGTTTCTCCTTTTCAGCAGGTGCAGACGTCCGAGGATCTGTTGTCACTTTTCGAACCGGTGGAGGAAAGACGGGGCCTTCGAGTTTTGGCGGGATGATGAAGCGGAATCCGCCATTCACGTATGCGAATGAAAACAGGCGAAGCATTTTGTCCCCTTTCAAGAAACGAATCTCGTAAAGAGGAACTGGGTCCAAGCGAGCGTGTAGAATCCCGAAGGTGAATTCGCCGGCATTGTCATCGCAGGAGCGGTCGAAGCGCCGAGCTTCCATGGAGTAGGCGTTCAGATTGGCGGCATCAAGGAATTGCCGAGCGAGAGTGGGGGGAACGGAAGCGTATGCGGATTCGTACAGAGCGCCTTCGTTTTTGGCGATGACCGGTCCGAAAACACGCTCGTACCATTCTCGAGGTTGACGCAGGATCAGGGAGCGAAGTAGCACGTCCGCGCGGGCTCCGTCATTCGCCTTTTGCGCCTTCATAATGTCCTTTGCAAGATGCTCGAGACCGGAAGTCGTATCCGGATAGTCAAGCTGGGCTGTGGGTGCCACTGTTTGCGAATTTGTCGGTGTACTTTGCGCGGCAACTGGGAGTTTAGCTAACAGAACGAGCACAAGAAAAAGGCAGGCCATGGGCATAGGCACATCTTCAAGCGGAGGCGGCGTACGTTCAAGGCGAAACAAATCTGATATTTCAAAGCCGGCAATGGCCGGTGCACCGAGGCGCGTGGGGCTCAGCGGGGACGGAGAGGTGGTCGCGGGGCCAGAGCGCGGGCGCGTAGACGGAGCCTGGGCATAAGGGGCGGCGGAACATTGCGCACCGCAGAGCCGCAGAGGGGGCAAGCGTCGGATTCTATGGCAGAGGCGCGGAGCCAGTGGCCTCTTGCTTCGCACTGAGGATTCGTACACTGGACGGTGGAGCCCGCTAGAAAGGCCATATCGATTCCCCCACATGCCGCCGAAGCCCATGCTCGCAACGACTGAATTTCATCAGGCGAACGCAAACTTTCATCGGATTGTCATGCGAGCGAAAAGTTGTGTCAATCGCAATTCGAGCAGTTCGCAGACTTTTTTCAAAGAACTGTGGAAAAAATAGAAACGTTTGTGGATTGTTGCTGGTTAGGCACTCGGAGGCTGGATGAAAGGAAACCGGCGGCTGACACGTAGTACAAAGAGAGAGTCGGGGCAATCCAGAGTTAGGCTTCAGGCAGAGAACCGTGAAGGCACGGAGAGGAGTCGGCCCGTCTTTGAACCATTTCGGCACACGCATTCAAAACCTGAGACTCAGATTCACCGCAAACCAGAAAATCTGCGCGCAGCCCCATGGAGGGGTAGCCTACCAACTTCAAAACGGAGAGTACGATGACAGGTACTACGAAGAGTTTCGATTTGGGAAGTAATCTGCCAGCGATGCCGAACTTCGGCGGGTTCGGGTCGAAGATTTTACGGCTGACCGGCTTGATTCTAGTGGTGATTCTATTTTTCTGGAGCGTGGTCTCGATTCCGACAGGCAACGTCGGAATTCTGACACTGTTTGGGAGAGTAACGGGCGAGACGCTGGGAGAGGGAATCCACCTGATCAACCCGCTGAAATCGGTGCAAAAGATGTCCATTCAGACCCAGTCGATAAAGGAAAGTGCGAACACGCCCTCGAATGAGGGTTTGATACTTGCACTGGATACGTCGCTGCTGTTTCATCTGGATCGTAGTAAGGCAGCGGAAGTCTTTCAGAAGGTTGGGCAGAACTATGCGGAAAAAATTGTAGAGCCGACAATGCGGGCGGCGATTCGGGCGGCGACCTCGGCGCACACGGCGAATGCTTTGTACACCAATGCGCGGGAACTGGTGCAAACGCAGATTCAGGACGAGTTAACGGCCCAATTAGCGCCGCGCGGGGTGGTGGTGGAAAACGTGTTGCTGCGTGACGTCCAACTCCCCGCAATGCTGAAGGGTTCGATTGAAGCGAAGCAGCAGGCGGAACAGGATGCGCTGCGGATGAGCTTCATCCTGCAGAAGGAAAAACAGGAAGCGGAACGAAAGCGGATCGAAGCTCAGGGTATTGCGGACTTCCAAAAGATCGTGGCGCAGGGGATCAGCTCGCAATTGCTGGAGTGGAAGGGTATTGAGGCGACAGAAAAGCTGGCAACCAGCACGAATGCGAAAGTTGTGGTGGTGGGAAATCCGAAGAACGGGTTGCCGCTCATCCTTGGAGCGCAGTAGGCAGGGCTGAACTACATTCTCGAATTGGATTCGAGGCTCTCGACCAGGGTCAGGGCTTGGCGGGAGCGGTGGTTGCAGGCGGCAGCGGACCGAACGCGGCGAGTTTGGCTTTCAGAGCCGCGAGTTCGTCCTTTTTCTGATTCACGTCTGCTTGCTCGGAGGCTATTTTCGCCGCGCCTGCTTTATCGCCCTGATAGTTGGGCTTGGAGTAGTAGGCATCGCTATCCAGAGTCAGCTCCCGCTGTGCCAAATCCACTTGCGATTGCTTAGCGGCGATTTGCTGTTTCAGAGCTTCAATTTCTGCGTTTTTCTTTTCTTTCTCTTCCGGTGAGGGAGTGTTTGGATGAGCTTGCGCATCCACGGAGGCAGGTGCGGCGCCGGCGTCGGGTGCTGTTGCCGGAGTCGGATTGGCGGCGCTATCCGCCGGTGTCGGCGCAGACGAGCCCGAGGCCGGAGCTGGCTTCAGCGTGTCATCGGTGATGATCGTGGCGGGCTTGGCGGCGGCTTTTTTCTGGGCCCGGGCGCGGCGAGCGGCTTCGGCGACCGAATCGGGTGGATTGTCCTGGGCGAGCAGGGGCACTGCAAGAACGGTACTGGCCAGTCCCAAAACCGCTAGGGTTCGCAAAAGAGTACGCTGCTGCATAAATACTTTTTCTCCGCAAATATTTACATTGCTCTAGCCAGCATACGCCCCCGGATAGGGTGACTCAACGCCGAAGTCGCCGCCGATGTGAATGAAGCAATGCGGCAGCCGCGGAGCGAGATTTAAGGGCCTTGGGAACGAGCATTGGGACCTGGGCAAAGTTTCGCGGGAGTCGCTTGTATCTGGCGGAGGCCGCGAGCGGCAAAAGACAGGTATGCTACGCGAGAGGGTTGCGGAAGGGCAAAGGGCATCGAAGCATGAAAGCGATTTTTGAACCAACGGGTTTTTGGATGGCATGGGTTCGTGCGGTTTTGCTTTCCGCGAGTTTGTTAGCCGCTGGGTTGATTCCCACATGGGCGAAAGTCGCGCAGGGCGGATCCGCAATCGGGGCTGAAGCAACGACTGCGACGGTAGCGGGTCAAGCCGATTCGGCAACAAAAACGGGCAAAACCCAGAAAGTGGAAACCAAGGAATACCAGCTTTCGCCTGAGCGATACGCCAAGGCCATAGCGTATTCGCGGGCAGGCTATTTGATTTACTTTGTGTCGGTGTTTTGGGAAATCGCAGCCCTCGTTTTGTTGTTGAGCAGTCGGGCGGTGGCGAAACTGCGCGATTTCGCAGAAGAGAAAAGCAAGAGTTTTTGGCTGCAGGCGGTGCTGTTCGTGGCTCCCTTGTCGCTGTTGCTGGCTCTTCTGAACCTCCCGATTCGAATGTATTGGCACCATTTGTCCTTGCAGTATGAACAATCCATTCAGCGATGGGGCTCATGGTTCTGGGATTGGAGTAAGGGAGAGTTGCTGGCGACCGCCCTTGGGATTTTGGCGGCTATGCTTTTGCTGGCGATAATCCGCTGGAGGCCGAGGACGTGGTGGCTGTATTTCTGGGCTGCAGCAGTGCCGCTCAGCGCTTTTCTTGTTTTTCTGAGCCCGTGGGTATTTGATCCGATGTTTCACACGTTTCGCCCATTGGGAGAAACCCACCCGGAGCTGGTGCAAGCGATCGGAAAATTGACGGCGCATGCGGGAGTGCCGATTCCTGCAGACAGAATGTTCCTGATGGAGGCGAGCGAAAAGACCAACCAGCTGAATGCATACGTGACCGGATTGGGAGCTTCAAAGCGCGTGGTCGTATGGGACACGATGATCAGCCATTCAAATCCCGATGAATTGTTGGCGGTGGTGGGACACGAACTGGGGCATTACGCGCTCGGCCATGTGCTTAAGGGATTTGCCTTTGGCGTGGTAGGGATGTTCTTCGGACTTTATGCTGCGTATTTGGCCCTGCAATGGGTCTTGAAACATCGGGGGGGGACCTGGGGCGTGCGTGGACAGGGCGATTGGGCGGCGCTTGCAGTGCTGCTGCTGATTGCCAATGTTCTTTCGTTCCTGAGCGAGCCGATTGGCAACGGAATTAGCAGAATGCAAGAACATGCGGCGGACGTTTACAGCCTGGAAGTAATTCATGGAATTGTGCCGGATGGACCGGAAGCAGCGGCGCATTCTTTTCAAGTGATGGGAGAGCACGATTTGGCGGACCCTAATCCACCGCCGTTTGTCAAGTTCTGGCTCTACAGTCACCCGCCCTTGGGAGACCGGGTGAACTTCGCGCACAACTACGATCCATGGTCGAAGGGGCAAGAACCGAAATACGTGAAGTGATTTCAACCAAGAGCGGCGATCAGCCTTCGCGGCGATGCGCGCCTTTGCGGCGGAGGAAAGAAGCCACCTTATGGCGATTGCCGCAAACGGCCATGGAGCACCAGCGGCGGCGATGGG
>Ga0209526_10000102_pt1 | contig 47175 bp, 9 predicted proteins | sample JacPinW_OM2H0_M1_FD_188566 | JGI IMG/M metagenome (GOLD analysis project Ga0209526, IMG submission 188566) | Forest soil microbial communities from Algoma, Ontario, Canada - Jack Pine, Ontario site 1_JW_OM2H0_M1 (SPAdes) (version 2) | ecosystem: Environmental > Terrestrial > Soil > Boreal... | reverse complement strand
CGCCGTAAAGGCAGGGCGCAACTGGCTGAGCCGTTCCAGTGTCGTGTCGGGTCGCGGCCCTTCATCTTGATCGACCAAATTTGTTTTTCCGGTGCGGTTTGCCATGAACGCATCGGCTCGCCTATTGATTCATTTCGTCCGGCTGATCAGCACGAAAGATCGGTTTGGCTTAGTTCGCCCGCTACCAGATCTGCCGGGCGGAGCAAAATGCTTTGGAAAGATCTAAAATCTAAAGCAGAGGAGTACCGCACAGCAACGGCCAACAGAAACTGCTCCTCGATTACCTTTTGCTCAAAGGCCCAGGCCGTCAGCGAGCCATCTTCCTCGGCTGGAAGACTGAACTTGATCTTCCCGTCCGGATCTATGTCGAAATGAGCATCGCGTACTCGATCGGAAAGACCACAGCCGCGAGCCTTGGCCCAAGCTTCCTTTAACGTCCAAAGCTGCAAGAACCGTCTTTGTCCTTCCTGCTGAAGGATCCATCGCTTCTCCTCATCGCTAAAGAAGCCGGCAGAAAGTAGGTCAGCTAAATTCAAATCTCGATCCAAAGCTTCAACATCTATGCCGACGGCAGGGCCATTCGTCACTGCTATGATTACCACACCCTTCGAGTGAGAAATGTTAAAGTCCAATCGCTCAGCGAGTCCATAGTGAGCCAAGTGTGGGCGTCCCAGGGCACTGACAATGAATTTGAGGAGACTGGGGGGCATTCCCGTATATGCAGCCAAGACAGTCCGCGCGAGTGCTCGGGTGACAAGGAACTCAATTTTGACTTCCGGTTTGGACCTTTTAGCAAGGGCATTTAGTTCTGCCGGGATAAGCAGCTTCCGGTAGGCCGCCATTAAGTCGGGCCGATTGACCAAATCATCAGTCAAAGAGTACCAAAGGTGTAGTTCACCGGGCCCAATAAATTTCATGCCCGGTCCAGTTTTATCGGCCACGAAAAAGAATTGGCCGGGATATCCTTTGAGATTGCGGCCAAGACCGCTGATAGATTGCTCCGAATAAAGAAGTGGTTTGCCGGAAATAATTGCAGCGCAAAGGATCCGTTGGTGTGTCGCCGCCAACCGTGTAATTCAGTCTCGGTCGCGGTCGCATCGAGAGTTCCGCCAAAAGCACGAATCGGACAATCTAATGGTTCCTCCTCCTGGTAAACATAGGTTTCAAGCGCGGTTAGATCAGCGCGTAGAGCCGGCAGCAGGAGACTTATCAATTCTTGATCTTGCAGTAGGGCCGAAGGCATTCCATTGAAGCGGCGGCTTACTTCGCCGACCAACCTATGATCCGGCAACTCGTGCAGGGGAGATTTAGTTTGAGGAAGGTGGGGAGCGGGTCGAGCCAGGACGTACAACGACATCGGAAGAGCAGATTTTTGTCTTCGCAGCTCACGTGCCAGTTCGAATGCGACGAGAGCACCGAAGCTGTATCCATACAAGATGTATGGCCGATCCAAATACGGCTTCATCTCCGTGGCCAGAGCTTTTGCAATGGGTTGGACCTGAGTCCAAGGAGTTTCGCCGAGCCGGTTTTCTCTGCCCGGCAGTTGAATTGGGCATAGGTCGAGCACCGGGGGCAGGAATTTCTGCCAGGAAGAAAACTGGGAAGCACCGCTGCCTGAGTGCGGCAAGCAAAAGAGACGACAACGCGCTGCCGGCTCTATCCGACCACCAAAGATCCAAGGAGTTTTGTGGGCGATCATGCTATCTCACCAGAAAAGTGCCTCGATGGCATTAGGCAATTGAGCCGGATTTGATTTGGTTTTCGAAATTCATTTCATCTGCTCCAGCTTTTTCAGAAGAAGAGCGGCGATCTCGTCTTCGCTGAAATCATCAGATAGTTCATCCACAGAATCAGATTTGGCTGGGATTGGAGTTACCGTCGTCTTTTCCGGTGCGGCATCATATCCGGGTGCTTCGGTGAAAAGGTAATTGGCCAGCGCATTGATGGTTGGATAGTTAAATGTGAACGTTGCGGAAAGCGGCACTCCCAAACTTCGTTCCAGCCGGCCCTTTAGTTCGACAGCCATGAGAGAATCCATGCCCATATCGAAGAGCCCTTGTTCTAAGTCGATCTCGCGCGAGGGATCAAATCCGAGAATATCGCCAGCCTGGGAACGCAGGTGCGCAATCAAAATATCGCGACGGCGTACCGGTGAAGCGCCTTGCAGCTGACGCCTGACCTCGGATTCGGTCGCGAGTTTCTGGGAAGGAGCTATTTCGTTCTTGGTTCTCGCCGGGGGATCCGTTTCAGCAAACAGCGGTCGCGCCCGACGCGCTTCATAGACAGCACGCAGTGCGCTCCAGTCGACGGACGCCACAACGGCCGACGTTCGATCCGCTACGATGAGATGTTCCAGTGCGGTCAACGCCTTTGTAACAGGCATTGCGTGGAGACCTGACTGCTCGAACTTTTCCTTGTCCGCCTCGCTGGCAACGCCCATCTCTTGCCAGGTCCCCCAGTGAACGGATAATGCAGGAAGATTGTGCTCTCGCCGCCAATGTGCCAGCAGATCAATTTCCTGGTTGGCCGCGGCGTAATGCCCAAGACCGGACGCTCCCCACAGCGCCGTGGTGGAAGAAAATAATACAAAGAAGTCCAGCTCCAGATCGAGCGTGAGCTGGTGCAGGATCCATCCACCTAGCGCTTTCGCGCGGCACATTCTCTGAAATAATTCGAGGTCCAGATCGCTTATGGAACGACTGGTCATATCGACGGCGGCATGGATGATTCCTCGCAATGGAGGTGCTTCTTTGCCGAGGTGTTTCAAAAGCGACTGCATTGCTTTTTCGTCGGCCACGTCTCCTTTCGCAACGGTGATGCGCGTCCCTCGCCCTTCTGCGGCTAGAATGTTCTGAACCGTTTCGTAATGTGTGTTTTCCAAAGGCAATTGTCCCCAGAGGGAACGTTCCGGAAAATCGCGTCGCGAAAGCAAGACGATGTGACCAGCGCCAAGAGCAGCCATCCAACCCGCAATCTGCAACCCCAGGCCGCCAAGACCGCCTGTGATCAGATACGACCCATCCTCGCGAAGAATCAGCGGGTGCGATTGCGGCTCTACCGCTCGAACTACGCGAGGCAGAAGCCGCCGTCCGCTGCGATAGATCACAGCATCTTCTATCGCAACGTCTTTGATTTCACGCCAGATGGAAGCTGCCGATTCCTGTGGTGAAGCTCCGAAATCGAGATCAATAACGGCGCCGAACTGTGCAGGATGCTCGAGCGAAATCACTCGTGCCAGTCCCCACATCAACGCCTGGGTGGGCTGGCAGGAACCTGCAGCGGAATTTCCTGGCCTTCGGACGGCTTGTGCTCCGCGAGTCGCGAACCAAATCCGAGCCCCCTGCGAAATGCTTGCGGACTCAAGAGAAAGAAATGCCTGAGTGACGTAAAGAGCGCCTCCACCTAGACGCGCTTGCGCCGCCTCCCATTGCGCTGGGGCTGTTTCCGCTGCGACCTCCTCGTCCACTGGCCATAAGTTCAACACACCTTTCAGCGGACCGGTGCAACCAGTGAGCGCGTCCGAAAACAGGCGTGTGAAGCCCTCAGGGTGCCGAGGATCAAGTTCTGCCCGTCCGCCACCGACGAATTTGTATTCCGTTCCTTGAGAAACAAGTACGCATTCTTCACCCTGTTGCGAGATCCGAAGAGCAACCTCCTCAGCAATTCCCTTTGTGTCGCGCAAAACAATCCAGAAACCGGGACACACTGTCGCCGCGTCGGCTTGGCCGGACGCTAATGGTTTACGGCCGATCAGGATCGCTTGCTGAACAATGTCAGCACTTCCGCCCAGAGATGCGGTCGAATGAACATCCTCGAGACCGATTTCTTCAAACAAGGCCTGCCACCGTTCAGCAGAGAGCAGAGGGCAATCACGCCGCAACGTCAGGTCATCGAATCGCCACCAGCCTTCGGTTAGCCCAAACGTGAGATCGACCCAACGCCGTTGGGCGGTTGCTTCGAGTAGGACAAGCAGTCCGCCGGGAGCAAGCAAGCTGGCGGCATTCCGAAGAGTTTTCTGGAGATCACGCGTGGCGTGTAACGCATTCGCGGCAATAACTACGTCGAATGATCGTTCACCGAACCCTTGCGCGCCGGGCGACTTCTCGATGTTCAGAAGTTCGAAGCTGGCGAATGGATAATCCCGGAATTCGTTCCGTGCGCGTGTTAGGAAGAGAGGGGAAACGTCCGTGAAAGTGTAGCGGGTGCGTTCCGAAGGGAGGTATGGGAACAGGAACGATGTAGTGCCGCCGGTTCCGGCGCCGATTTCGAGGATGCGAACCATCTGGTCTTTCGGGAGTTCCTGCATCGCACCGACTACGACGTGGCGCATTGTTGTATTCAAGGCGCGTGCAAACGGCGAGCTCCGATACAACGCATCCGCGGTATCAAAGTCGCCGCTCGGGAAGAGGAGCTGCAGCGGATCACAAGTTCCATGCAACACGTCATCTAGCCGTTCTGCGCACCGGGCTGTAAGGCTGATCTCCGCCGAACAGGCCGGGAATTGCTCTCTTAGTAATGCCGCTTCTGACTGGAGATCGGAAGATTGCGGCTCCATTGGCTTGAGTACTATCCAGTCATCGCCTCCCGACTGTAGGATGCCATCTTCTGCGAGAATGCCGATCAGACGTTCGAACAGTCGACGCTGAGCGGGCACAACGGCTAACCGCTCCGCCAATGCTTGTGTCGTGAAGCGATCACCCGAGAGCGGCGACCATCTCATGCGAAAGAATGCTCGGTTGATGAAGGCCGCGCTCAGAGCCTCCAGTTTCGGACTCAGCTCGCCATAAATGTCCAGTTTTTCCGATTGGGCAAGAGCATGCAGTTCGTTCCTTGCTCTTTCAGCCAGCCACCCTGGTGACGGGAAGAAATCTGCCGCCGGATGAGGTCCACCATCGGTTGCGCTCAATGCGGATGCCTCCTGCTCGCGCCAGACCAGCTCGTAAAAGACATGGTCGGGTTCGGCGCCAGAAACACGTTTCATCGCGGCGCCGCTAGCGCGTTTGAGTTGCAATCCAATGATCTCCGCCACCATCTGGCCGTCGTCGTCGTAAAGCCAGATGTCGCCACCGAAGGTTTCTGAGCCGGATCCAGGGCGCACGGTCGTATGGTTCCAAAACCGTTCCGGAGGTAGTGTGAAAAGAGTGAAGCGTTCGAGTCCGATAAGGAGATAGGCGTTTTGATCGCGATGTACCGGCAATGCTGGGCCGAGCAGGTGAAAACAGGAGTCCAGCAGCGCGGGATGAATTCGGTATGGTTTTGCCTCGTTGGCCAGTGATTTGGGCAATCGCATTTCGGCCAGAGCTTCGCCATCACGTCGATGGATACGAACGATTCCACGGAAGCGTTCACCAAAGTCAAGACCGAGTGCAATGAGCGAGTCGTAAAACGAGCTCGCGTCTATTTCTTCAGAACAGCGTGTCCGGACTTCCTCACGCCTCCAAATCGGTGTGTCCGGTCGCGGCGAAGCTTTGCCAATTCGTACCTGGCCGGTAACGTGTGTCCGCCATCGATCTCCATCATTTGCGCTTGTTGCCGAATCTTTGCTGCAAACTCGGAAACCGGTTCCGAGTTCCGTGCTCTCCTCGAGAATCAATTGGATTCGGCTGGAATCCTCTTCGGGCAGGAAAAGCGGTTCGCGAATGAGGAGGTTCGCAACCTCGCCGGATACGGGCTTCGATTGGCCAAGATCCAAAACTTCGGCAGCACCAGCCAACGCCATCTCGATGTATGCCGGCGAGGGCATAATGAGGCGGCCAAAGATCCGGTGATCATCAAGAAACGCGGGGCGCTCGACACCTATCTCGATCTCAAAAGCCGTTCCGGCAATGGCAGGAGAATCCAGACGTTTGCCGAGGAGCGGATGGGTACTTCCATCTTCACCACCGGAACGGATAGCCATGCGTGGCAGTCCCGCCTTTCTCTGCTCGATCCAATACCGGCCGCGCTGAAACGGATAGGTGGGCAACGCGACGCGTTTGCGCTGGCAGGTCGCATGCAAGCCGGTCCACTCGAGGTGCACACCGTGGACAAACAATGTGGACATGCCGTCAAGCAGGCTTTCCCAGTTTCCTTTCTCACGTTTGAGACTCGCGGCCCAGACGACTTCAGCGTCCGGCACGGTCATCCGAGCCATGCCGGTCAATACAGGGTGGGGACCGATTTCAAGGAACACTGATTGGCCCGATTCGCGCAGAGCGCGGATCGAGTCTGCGAACCGCACAGGATTGCGAATGTGCCCACGCCAGTATTCCGAACGCGACATGAGCCCCGGAGAAGCCATTTTGCCGGTCACATTTGAAACGATAGCAACAAGCGGCTCTGAAAATTCGACTCCCGTCGCCACGCGTTGGAAAGAGTCAAGAATCGGATCCATCAACGGCGAATGGAAAGCGTGCGAAACCACCAGCCGGCGGCTCTGGATTCCCGCCTCCGCTAACCGGCTCAAGACCGCGTCAACCGCCGCGCACTCACCGGAAATCACAGTGTTGGCTGGTCCGTTGATGCACGCGATCGCAGTCGCAGTTCTTTCGGCAGCAACGGCCTCAGACACGCGTGATTCGTCGGCGAACGCCACAGCCATGGCGCCTCCCGCGGGAAGTGTGGCCATCAACCGACCACGTTCGGCAATGAGGCGGAGCCCATCTTCCAGGCTGAACACACCGGCAATGCAGGCCGCGACATACTCACCGACGCTGTGACCCAGGACGGCGGTAGGCTCTACGCCCCACGACCGCCACATAGCTGCTAGCCCGTATTCCAGCGCAAAGAGCGCGGGCTGCGTGTATTGCGTCTCGTCCAGGAGATGGCGCTCCGGACGGTCTCCCTTCGGCACGCCACCATCCGCAAAGAGCACCTCCAGCAGGGGTTTATCGAGAAGTGGTTTCAGGATTTCAGCGCACTTTTCCAGTTCCCGCCTGAACACCGGTTGCGTCTCGAATAGTTCGCACCCCATGCCGGCGTATTGCGAACCTTGACCCGTGAACATAAACACCACACCTGGTGCCGTCGAACTCGTCGCGCGCCTGCTTCGAATTCGCGCGTGCTTTTCGCCGCGCTGGAACTGCGCGAGTCGCTCTTTAGCTTCGAGGAGATCCGTCGCCACTACGGCGAGGCGGTGTTCAAAGTGAAAGCGACCTGTGCCTGCCGTATAGCAAACATCGGCGAGATCGAGATCAGGCTTTTCGCTAAAACCCTGTTGGTATTTGTGTGCGAGTTCCGCCAGCGCCGATTCCGTGCGGGCTGCCAACGGAAGCAATTGCAGCGGCTGCGTGCTACCGGGTCTGGAGGTATCCTGAGCGGAACCATCCGGTGCCGGCTTCATTCCGGGAGCGTCGGAGAGGATCACATGGGCGTTCGTGCCACTGAAGCCAAACGAACTGACTCCCGCAACGCGTCGGCCGCTCTCTCGGTTCCATGCTGTAGCTGCGGTAGGCACGCCGATGGCCAGACCACTCCAGTCAATGTGGGGGTTCAGCTTCTTCAGATGTAGGGTAGGCGGGATTATTCCGTGCTGCAGCGCCAGCACCGCCTTGATCAGACCGGCGATTCCAGCTGCCGATTCGGCATGGCCGAAATTGCTCTTTACTGAGCCGACACGCAGCGAACGGTCGGATGTGCGTCCCTGGCCAAAAACCTCGGCGAGCGCACGCGCTTCGATGGGATCTCCCAAAGAAGTGCCAGTTCCGTGGGCCTCAATGAAATCAATGTCATTCGGCTGAAGTCCGGCGTTGGCTAGCGCTTCGCGGATAACTGCTACTTGGGAGGGACCGTTGGGCGCAGTCAGACCGCTGCTGCGACCGTCCTGGTTGGAGGCTGTACCACGGATCAGTGCCAGGATACGGTCCCCATCGGCGCGGGCGTCGGACAGGCGCTTCAAAACAACGAAGCCACACCCTTCACTGCGCACAAAACCATCCGCCTCTGCATCGAAGGCCTTACACCGGCCGTCGGACGCCATCATGTGCGACTTTGACAAAATGATGGTCGTGTCCGGCATCAGAATAAGATTGACTCCGCCTGCGAGCGCCATACGGCATTCACCAGCTTTCAGGCTTTGACAGGCCAGATGCACCGCCACCAGGGATGAGGAACAGGCCGTATCGACAGAGATACTCGGCCCCTGCAATCCCAGGATGTAGGATATCCGTCCCGAGGCAACACTGTGTGCGTTGCCTGTGGCCACATACGCGTCGACTGCACTCCGGGCGCTCTCGAATCGCATCAGGAAGTAGTCACTGTTGCACACACCGACAAAGACACCGGTTTGCGAACCAGTTAGGCGATCGGAACTCTGTCCGGCGTTTTCCAGTGCCTCCCAGGCCACCTCCAGCAGAAGCCGTTGCTGCGGATCCATTCCCGTCGCTTCGCGCGGCGAGATTCCAAAGAATTCCGGATCGAATTGGTCAATCCCGTCCAGAAAGCCACCCCAGCGCGTACTCATTTTCCCCGGTGCGTCGGCATCGGGATCGTAAAATGCGTCAAGGTCCCAACGCCCAGGAGGCACCTCGGTGATGGCGTCGCGGCCTTCGATCATCAGTTGCCAAAATGAATCCGGATCGTTCGCACGGCCGGGAAAGCGACAGCCCATTCCAACCACCGCGATCGGTTCAACAGCACGTTGCTTGAGTCGTTCCAGGTTGGAGTTGAGGTCTGTCGCCAGCAGTGCCAAGCCCTTTGGTGACAGTTTCGCTATGCGTTCAAGAAAATCCCTCACTGCGTTCCTGCTCCTCTCTCTTTGAGCAACCGGTCAATTTCGTCTTCATCAAGGTTCTCGATCTCATCCAACACATCCGATCCTCCGGACACCGAAAAGAGGGACCGGCTCGGCTCCGCCGGTGATTCTTCCAGCCCAAGGACAATTGGGCTCAGATATCTGGTCAAGGAGTCCACCGTCGGATAATCGAATAGCAACGTCGCGGGAAGGTTACGTCCAACTGCGTTAGCCAGCGCGTTGCGGAGTTCAACGGCCATTAACGAGTCGAGGCCAAGCTCATTAAGCGGTTTGTTGTTGGGCAGCGATTGCAGATTGTCCAGTCCCAGTACGCGTGCTGCGTCACGAAGGATTTGCTCGATCACCAGAGCGTGCCGCTGATTCGGCGCCGCAGCCGCTACGCGATCCGCGAGGGACGGCGACTTCTTGGTCTGGCTCGCAGCGCTCGAGTCCAGAACGGAATCTCCGATGCCGTCTCGACGATCCGAGCGACTGCCCTGGGTCGTCAAACTGCGTCTGGCGAAATTGCTCAAGAATTGCGGGCACTGTCCATCGGGCGAGAAGCGGAGGAGAAACCGGGGCCAATCCACCGGGAATACGATCTGCCGGGAGAGTCCGCCAGTCAGCGCGGCCTCCAAGGCGCGAAAGCCGCTTTGGGGATCGATCACCCCGTAGCCCGCGTCTAGCGCCCGTGTCGTCACACCGCGGTCGACTGCCGCACCCGCCGTCGTCCACACCCCCCAATTGATGCTCAGAGCCGGCAGCCCCGCTGCTACACGCGCGGCAGCCAGCGTATCCATGAACGCGTTCGCCGCCACGTGGTTTCCCTGACCGGCCGAACCGAAGACAGCAGCGACGGATGAGAATAACACAAAGAAATCGAGCGTCTCAGGCGCCGTCAACCGATGGAGTAGGAAGCTGCCGGTGACTTTCGGGGCGAATACGCTCGCGAATCGATCCCAATTCTGTTGGAGCAACACTCCATCCTCCAGCACACCAGCCGAGTGGATGATGCCGCGCAGCGCCGGCATGGTGATTCGGATGTCTTCAATCAGGCGCTTCATCTTTTCGGGATCCGAGGCGTCGGCCTGTTCCGCGCGCACCTGAACCCCTCGAGCTTCCATCGCCCGCAAAGCGTCTCTACCCTCGGAATCCGGAGTTCGACGCCCCGTCAACACGAGGTGGCGCGCGCCCTGTTCCACCAGCCATTGTGCCGTCATGAGCCCGAGGCCACGCAGACCACCCGTGATCAGGTAGGTCGCCAGTGGGTTGAGCCAGGAGCCCGCTGTTCCCGGGCGTAGCATTTCGTCGTGTGACAGCACTACCTTGCCCGAGTGACGGCCCTGCGCCATGAAACGAAACGCCGCTTTCGCCTCCCGCAGCGGATATACCCGATGCGGCAACGGTTCGAGTTCTCTCCGATCGAACGCCGCCATCAATTCACGTAGCATCGAGCCGATCAGCGAGGGATTGTTTCGCGCGTCCACGCCCCAATCCACAACGAAGTATTGAATGCCGCGGTTCAATCTCGCAACCCGTTCCGGCTCCCAGATTCCGCGTTTGCCGATCTCCAGGAACCGGCCGTTCCGAGCGATCACCTCAAAGCTGTGATCCACAAACCGATCGGCGAGTGAGTTCAGAATCACGTCAACACCACGCCCTTCCGTGATCCTCATGATCTCTTCGGCAAATCCCAGGGAGCGCGAGTCCATGACATGCGATACACCCAAGGAACCGAGCAGCGCTCGTTTCTCCGGCGATCCGGCCGTAGCAAAAATTTCTACTCCGGCGCGTCTGGCCAACATTACCGCCGCAAGCCCAACGCCGCCCGCTGCCGCATGAATCAATACCCGATCGCCGGTCTGCATCTTTGCCAGATGATTCAGCGTGAAATGCGCAGTCATGAAAGCTACCGGCACAGTTGCGGCTTCTTCGAAACTCAGCCGAACCGGCTTTAGTGCCGCCCATTCCGCGCGCGTGGTCACATAGGCCGCAAAGCTCCTAGGCGCGATCGCCACGACGGTATCGCCAACTCCAAACTCTGTGATTCCTTCTCCGACCGCTACAATTTCTCCCACACACTCGGCTCCCAACGGTCCCGGATCGCCCGGATATAATCCCATCACATTCATAACGTCCCGGAAGTTCAAGCCGGTCGCGCGAACGCGAATCTCCACCTCTCCTCGCCCGGGTGCGCGGCGTTCCGTAGTTTCCAGTTTCAAATTCTCCAGCGAACCTCGGCTGGAGAAGGTCAAATGATAAGGTTGGCCTAAAAGGCGGGTGATAGAATCGCCGTTATCTGTTGGTTTTTTGATGCGCTGGAGACGTGCCCCCCATCGGCGACCTGCGCGCAACGCCACTTGGTCTTCGTCATCCTCGGCGTCCAAAGCTGCGGTTAAGACTTCAATTTCATTCGCGGCGCCATCCGGTGCCAGGTCAATCCGCACACAGCGCAGCTCGGGATGCTCGAGCGCAATTGCTTTTCCCAAACCCCACACGGTTGCTGCAACCGGGGACAACGCTTGGTCATCAGGATCTACTTTCTGAGCGCCTCGGGTGCACAACCACAATCTGGGCGGTCGCGTACCAGCGTGGCGCGCCAATACCTGCACAAGGTGCAATGCTCCACCGCACCAGATTCGCGCCTCACGTTCGACGCTGGTCTTATCCAGCGTGTCCAGGGATGCAGCATCGAGCGGCCAAAGATAGATCACACCATAGGGTGGCCCTTCGACCTCGGGATCTTGCAGGTTGATGAACTTTTCCAGATCCTCTGGTGATGTGGGATCCAACACTTCACCTCCGTTGGATGACCCGTTTGTGCCCTCACTAGCGAAGGCGAGCGCGCAACGATCGCCACGGGTGCCAAGACGCCCAGCCAGTTGCTGACCGAAGCCGCCGCGATCAGCCAGTATCAACCAGCGCCTCGGTGTGGCGCTCGATGGCACTCCGGCCACCCCCGAGCAGTTATCGGCGGCGCGCGCGATCAGCATCGCCTGGTCTTCCACTTCCTCCGTCTCGATCCCGATCTCCGGGACGATCAGGGTTTGAGCGAAATCGGTTTGCTGCAGAAGTCGCTGCCACTGCGCCCGCGAGAGCAGTGGGTAGCGCGTCCGCAAATCCTGATCGTGGAAACGCCACCAACCATCGGTGAGCCCGAAAGTGACATCGAACCAGCGCTGTGGCCGTGTCACCTCCAGCATGAGTAGCCAGCCTCCGGGTACAAGCAAGCGCCGCACGGTCGCCAGTGTTCGCGCCAGGTCGGAGGTCGCATGAATGACATTCGACGCAATGACGAGATCGAAGCTGTTCAGGGGTATTGCTTGAGCAGAAGGATCCTGTTCCAGATCCAGGAGTTGGAAGTTCACGAACGGAAAACTTGCGAACTTAGCCTTTGCCCGTGCGAGGAAGAGGGGCGACAGATCGGTGAAGACGTAGTGTGTACGATCGGCTGGTAACGCGGGCAGTGCGTGTGCTGTCGTTGCGCCGGTACCCGCACCGACTTCTAGAACCCGTAATCTCCGTCTGGTGGGCCACGCGCTCATCGCGGCTTGGATCGTTTCGCGCACGAGGAGATTCAAGGTGCGGGCGGAGGGCGAATGCTGGTAGAGCTTCTCGGCGGTAGTGAGATCGCCGCCCGGAAACAGCAATTGGAGTGGATCCGCGCGTCCGGTGAGCACTTCGCCGAGCCGCGCACCGCACCGTTCCGTCATGGCGAGAGCGGCTTCGAATTCTGCGAAATTCTTTTGCAAGTCACCCATCGTGGCGGTGGTATCCAAGGCTGGCAGCGGGCGCAGCCATCGTCCCCGGTTGTTGGCAAGTTCCAACACGTTGTCTTCCGCCAAGATTTCCAGGAACCGGCCGAACAGGCGCCGGTGCACCGGAATGATGCCTAGTTCGTTCGCCAAGTTTTCCGATTCGAATTCAGCTCCGATACCCGCCTTGCACCCGGTTTCCGTCAACGCGGCTGCAATATAGGCACTGCAAACAGCGTCCATGCGTGGACGCAACTGTTCGAACCGATTCAGTCCCGATGCTTGGATGAAGGACTCCAGGTGCGTGTGCAGCGATTCGGTTATGCTGTTGAACTCGGGGAGCGGAACCAATGCCGCGACAGGCGCCTCTTTACTAAGGGGAGTCCAGACAATCTCGTAAAGCCAGTCATCGATGCTTCTTTGAATCGCGCGTTCCAGGGACGCACGGCCTGCGCGTTTGAAGGATATTCCGCGCAGTTCTGCGACCAATCGTCCGTCTTCGTCGGCGACCTGGATGGTCGCCTTGATCGTCTCTCGGTTGGCCTCCGCAGCGGCATCAACCGTGGCGAGGCTCCAGAGTTTTCCTCTTGCCGGCGCGAAGATCCGGAAAGACTCTATCCCCAACGGCATGAAAATTGTTGTTCTTGTCTGGTTCTCGTTCTCGTCTTGCACGGCGGCGCCGACGACCTGGATGCATGCGTCCAGTAGCGCTGGATGCATGTCGTAAGCAGTGAGTTCGCTGACCAGGGCGGGCGGCGCTTCAATCAATCCCAAGGCCTCGCCGGGACGGCTCCAGACCTTGCGCACTCCGTGGAAACGGGACCCAAAATCCAGTCCTCGGTTTTCATAATCTGCATAGAAGCTTACGTTCCCGATTGCTTCTCCGTCACGCTGGAGCGCCTCGACATCGATCTGAACCCCGCCGTCTGGACTCGCGAAGTGCAGCACGGAGCCTGAGGCATGCAAGCGCCAGGAAGAATCGGACGGGCCTGCGCTAGTTCCCGCGCTGAACACCTGAAAACCCGCCGCACCCTCCTCCGTGCGCGACAAGATCACCTGCAAACGCCTTGTCTCGGCGTCATCCAACGCCAGAGCTTCACCGATCGCCATGTTCTCGACGGCCCAATTCCCACTCCTGAGGCCGAGGCGCGCAGCAGCGCACACCATTTCCAGGTAGCCGGTCGCCGGAAAGATGATTCTGCCGAATACGCGATGATCGCGCACGAATCCATGCGACGCGGCACTGAGGCTGGTCTCGAACACAATATCCCTCAGGGAAGGCGAGTCGATCCGTCGCTCCGCCAACGGATGCAATGCCGGTATGATCTCCGATTGCCGGGTACGCGGGATTTCCCGATCCACGAAGTACCGTTCACGCTGGAACGGGTAGGTGGGCAGACTTACTCTTTGTCGCGGATAATCGCGATCGAATCCTTGCCAATCGATATTCGCGCCATGCGTGTGAAGCTGGCCGAGGCTGGCCAGCAATTCCGCCCAATCATTGCGACCTGATCGCAGCGAGGCTAACCAGACCGCTCCCTCCGGCTCTATGCAGTTGCGGCCAAGGCCGAGCAGCACTGGATTTGGACCGATCTCGAGAAAAACGGTGCAGCCCGCTTCGGCCAGGGTCTGCATCGAAGCAGCAAACTGAACTGGCTCACGAATGTGCCGGCGCCAATAGGTTGGTCGAGCCAATTCGACCGGCGAAATTACCCGGCCGGTCAAGTTCGACACCAGCCGCAATCTCGGCGCACTAAAGGACATTTTTGCCGCCGCACGTTCGAACGGCTCCAGGATTGGATCCATCAACGGCGAATGAAACGCGTGGGAGACGGCCAGTTCACGGAACTTCACGCCAGCCGAAGACAACTGAGCCAGCAGCGTGTTCATAGCTTCGCCGGCGCCGGAGACCACCGTTTGCCGAGGTCCATTCAGCGCCGCGATAGCGACGCGCTTCGATAATGGGCCCAACGCTTCGCGCACCGTTTCTACCGGCGCTACTACTGCGGCCATGCGACCGCCGGGTGGCTGAGCCTGCATCAGCCTGGCGCGCTCGGCAATCAGCGCCAGTCCGTCTTCGACGCTGAACACACCGGCCACGCAGGCCGCGACATACTCGCCAACACTGTGTCCGAGAACGAAGGTCGGGCGGACCCCCCAGGAATTCCACAGCTCGCTCAACGCATACTCCAGAGCAAACAAAGCGGGCTGAGTAAATAGCGTTTCGTCAAGCGGAGAGGATGAGCCATCGGCAGGATAAAGCACGTTCAACAAGGAACAATCCAGACGGTCACCTAATATGGCGTCACAACGATCCAAGGCCTGCGCGAATGTGGGCGAAGTCTGGTAAAGCTGTCGACCCATTCCGATGTATTGCGAGCCTTGCCCAGTAAACAGAAAGGCGATCTTTGGGCGATCGGTTGTCTCCCTAGCTCCGCGCGCAAAGCCTGGTGGCGTTTTACCGGTGAGGGCGTCCCGCAATTTATTCGCAACGGCTTCGGCATCAGTGCCGGTTACGGCCACTCGATGCGCGAGATGGGCGCGTCCGGTATTTGCGGTATAGCAGAAATCGGTTATCGAAATCTGCTCACCCGCCTCAATCTGCTGCGCGTATCGTTCCATCAAGGCGCGCAAAGCCGGCTCGGTGCGAGCGGAAACAGTCAGCAGATGCAACGGGCGCTCCGTGACCGACGGGCTCGACGATGCGAGAGGAGCTTCCTCCAGGACAACATGCGCATTGGTTCCGCTGAATCCGAAAGAACTGACACCGGCTATCCGTTTGCCGTGAAGTGGAGTCCAAGATTGCCGTTTGCTGACGACTCTAATGGGTAAGCGGTCCCATGGGATGTGAGAACTGGGTTGCTGGAAATGCAGGTGTTGTGGAATTTCTCGATGCATTAGGCACAGCACCACCTTAATCAACCCGCTTACACCGGCTGCCGCCTCGAGATGGCCCACGTTGGTTTTAAGCGAGCCGATTAACAAAGGTGTTGTTGTTTCCCGGCCGGGGCCGAAGACGGCGCCGAGCGCTTGCGCTTCTATGGGGTCACCGAGCGAGGTACCGGTCCCGTGCGCTTCGATATAGCTGACCTCGGGCGGGCGCACCGCGGCATTGGTCAGCGCATCGCGAATCACCGATTCTTGGGAAGGCCCATTCGGGGCGGTCAGCCCGGAACTTGGGCCGTCCTGGTTTACTGCCGAACCGCGGATCAACGCCAAGATCCGATCCCCATCGGCGAGGGCATCTTCCACGCGCTTCAGAACCACGACGCCACAGCCTTCGCCACGGACAAAACCGTCGGCGGCAGCATCGAAGGACTTGCACTTGCCATCAGCTGCCAACATCCGTGCCCGAGACAACGCTGAGAAAACTTCGGGCGAAAGAATCACGTTCACACCGCCGGCCAGGGCGAGGCGACATTCCTGGTTGCGCAATCCTTGACAGGCGAGGTGAACTGCAACCAGCGAGGACGAGCATGCCGTGTCAACTGAAATACTCGGGCCTTGCAATCCCAGGACATAAGATAACCGCCCCGAGGCAATGCTGTGAGCGATGCCGGAAGCGTAGTACATGTCCGTCAGCGCCGGATTACCCGATTCGAGCAAGAGCTGCGCGTAATCGTTGCTGCAGATACCAAAATAAACACCTGTCCGGGTTTGAGCGAGTCGCGCGGGCGACTGGCCTGCATGTTCGAGCGCTTCCCAGCTTACTTCGAGCAACAGGCGTTGCTGCGGATCCATCGTAAGGGCCTCCCGTGGTGCAATCCCGAAGAACCGCGGTTCGAAATGGTCCACCTGATCCAGAAACGCTCCAAAACGAGTGGCGATCTTGCCCGGGGTATCAGGGTTGGGATCGTAATACGCGTCGACATCCCAACGATCGGCCGGGATCTCCCGTACAGTGTCGCGCCCGTCGCGCAACAAGCGCCAGAATTCCTCAGGACTATTCGCTCCGCCTGGGACACGACAGCCGACGCCGATGATGGCAATAGACTGGTTCTGCCGACTCTCGGCAGCATCGAGCTTGGCTTGCAATTCTTCAATCGCAAGCAAGGCCCGTTTTAGTGGCGAAAGTTCGGTCGAGTTCATCGAGGCTTCGCAAAAAGTCAATCGGACGCGAGACTGCTCTGCTCCAGGCGTTTTAGAAGGAGAGCCTCAGCTGCATCGTCGGATAGGGCGTTGATCTCTTGTGCTCGGACCAAGGCAGATTTAGCTGGCCCTTCTTGAACCGCGGCTTGCGGCGTGACCGAGGAGTCGTTACCGGATACACACTTCAGCAGGAAGGCGGCAATGAAGGCAATCGTAGGATAGTCGAACATCAAGGTGGCAGACAACGAACGGCCCAGTCCGAGACCGGATTCCAACTGGTTGCGCAATTGAACCGCCATGAGTGAATCCAATCCCAGGTCCATCAGCCGGTGGTGTAGCCCTGGACGCTGGTCCGCGCTGAGCCGAAGCACTTCCATCACTTGCGAGCGAACATATTCATGAAGCAGTTCCTCTTGCTCGTCGGGTAACACCGATTCTAAACGCTGGCGAAATTTGCTAACAGACTCAGCCGAACTTGAGGCCGGTTGATTGGAAAGCGCACTGATTGCCCGATCCTCCACGGGAAACGATAATAAAGCCGGATAAGTTCCGTCGTGGGCCTCCGAAACCGGCGCGCGCGCCAGAATCACATGTTGGCCCAACACATCAGCGGGCGATCCATTTTCCGGAAAGGCGACCACGTCGGCGAACCCGCGCTCCGATAGAGTGGTCTTCCACTGCTCTACGCTAAGAAGCGGATGATTACTGCGGAGATCGTGGTCAAAGTGTTGCCAGCCTTCGATGAGTCCGGTAGTGATGTCGAACCATCCGTGGTGCCGCGTAGCTTCGATCAGCAGTAAAAAACCGCCCGGGGCCAAGAGTAAACTCATTCGCTTCAATGCTGCGTCGAGGTCGCGAGCAGCGTGCACCACGTTTGCAGCGACGATCGCGTCGAACGAATGCAAGGCGAAACCCTGAGTTTCGATATCCTTTTCCAGATCAAATTTGCCAAAGGAGACAAAAGGAAAAGCGGCGAAGCGCTCGCGGGCACGCATCAGGAAGAGATCAGAGACGTCGGTGAACACATAAGCCGATTGTTCCGGGTCGAGGAGTGGCAGCAGGGTGGCCGAAGTCCCACCGGTGCCTGCCCCCACTTCCAGGATTCGAAATGGCCGGTTGGCCTTGAACGCGTGCGACGCCGTCTCAATCGCGGTGCCCGCAATAGCATTTGCGTAGCGGTTAATATTTGCGCCGGCATACAATCGCTCCGCTAAAGCAGAAGTGCCTCCGGGGAAGAGCGTTTCGAGCGGACTTTCTTTTCCCGCGATGACTTGGGAGAGCTTTTCGCTGCAGTTACGAAGATAAGCCAGCAGATCCGGGTCATCTGCGAGTGTCTGTTCCATCTCGGAAATGTGCGCAGCCAGATCCGGATCGGGTAATGGACGGTCGCTGACAAACTTTTCGTCTACCGTTCGCAAAACCCTTGCCGTAGCCAGCCGAACCAGCCAACGCTGGAGTAGGAATTGGTGTATCGGGGGAACGCCGAAACGCCGGATGAGCGATTCCGGATCGTGAATTTCTCCGGGCTGGGCAAACGCGCCGAGGGCACGCAAGGTGTTCGCGGCGTGTGCAGTAGCCAATCGCTCCAGGCAGTCCCATTTTTCGGCGTAACTCTCCACATTCATGCCGATCGGGACCTGGCCCGACTGACGCAAAGCGGATCTCCCAATCGCCTGCCACGAGTACTCGGGATCACGGTGAACGGTCTTCGGTGAAGGTCCGGTCTGGTCGAGCCAATAACGGCGACGTTGAAATGGATAGGTCGGTAAAGCTACGCGCGTACGCGGGTAACCGCGATCCAGTCCCGCCCAATCGATTTCGGCGCCGTTGACGTAAAGTGTCTGGAGGCTTTCCAACATCTGCAGCCAGTCTCCCCGGCCCGAACGGAGCGAAGGTAGGTACAATTCTCCCTTCTCCTTGAGACAGCGGCGAGCCAGGCCTAGAAGCACTGGATTCGGGCCGACTTCCAGGAAGACCTGAACCTTCTGCTGTTTAAGCGTCTGGATTCCCGTTGCAAACTGGACCGGCTCGCGCGCGTGGCGAGACCAGTAGTGGGGACCAATTAGATGCGCGCCGGTGAGTTCCCCGGTCAAGTTGGAAACGAAGCCAACGTTCGGGTTGGCGTACTTCACAGTGGACGCCACCGCCTCAAATGCATCCATGACCGGATTTACTAAAGGCGAATGGAACGCATGGGAGACGGCAAGGACCTTGCTCGTGATCCCCTCGTTCGACAGCCGCTTCAGAATAGCCTCGACTTGATCCCCGTCGCCCGAGATCACAACGCTCTCGGGAGCGTTCACCGCGGCGACGGAAATTGAATCGGAGGAAGCGATAGCCGCTTCGACGCGTTCTCGCCCGGCAAAAATTGCTGCCATTCGGCCACCCGCCGGAAGACTTGCCATCAAGCGACCGCGTTCCGCAATCAGCCTCAAGCCATCTTCGAGACCAAAAACGCCCGCGACACAGGCAGCTACATATTCTCCCACGCTGTGTCCCATCACAAAAGAAGGTCGAATCCCCCAAGAACGCCACAATTCGGTCAGCGCATATTCAAAGGCAAAGAGAGCCGGCTGAGTATAAGCCGTGTTATCGAGCGGAGATATTTGGTCTGATTGAGGATATAGGACCGAAAGCAGAGGTGTTTTCAGGTACGGACCAAGGATCTCGTTGCAGCGATCCATGGTACGCTTGAATGCGGGCGAGGTTTCGTACAATTGTCGCCCCATTCCAATGTATTGGGAGCCTTGCCCGGTAAACAGAAAGGCGATGACAGGCAACCTTGGGTCGATCACCTCGCCGGCGATGGCGTTGGCGGTGGGTTTCCGGCAGACGAACGCTAACAAACCGTTCCGCACTTCGCCGGCGTTTTCGCCAAGAATCGCGACCCGATGCGGGAAATGCGAGCGTCCAGCATTCGCAGTAAAACATATGTCTGCGAGCGCATCAGGGGTCTCGCTCTCCAGGCAGCCGGCAGCCTCTTGGGCCAATTGATCGAGTGCCGCGCGGCTCTTGGCGGACAACGCCAAGAGATGGATCGGTCGCTCGGTTACACCTTGTGGCTTCTTCTTCGGCTCCGGAGGCTCTTCCAAAATCATGTGAGCGTTGGTGCCACTGAAACCAAATGAACTCAGGCCGGCAATCCGTCTGCCGTTGATTGGCTCCCACGGGGTCAGGTTTGTCGGCACGACGATCGGCAAATGATCCCAATCGATGTACGGATTCTTTTGTTTGAGGTGAAGATGCGGCGGAATCTGCTTCTTCCGAAGCGCGAGCACGACCTTGAGCAAACCAGCTACGCCTGCCGCGGCTTCCAGATGCCCGATGTTGGTTTTGATGGAACCGATCGCCAACGGCCGGCCAGCCGGCCGATCCTTGCACAGGACTGCAGCTGCAGCGCGTACTTCGATCGGATCCCCGAGTGATGTGCCGGTACCGTGTGCTTCCAGATAGCTAACTTCGGCGGGTGCAACGTCGCTGGCTTCCAGGGCTGCGCGAATCAACGCTTCCTGAGCCGGACCGTTAGGAGCGGTGAGTCCGCCGCTGTAGCCATCCTGATTGACGGCTGAGCCCCGAATAACCGCAAGAATGCGGTTGCCTTCAGCTTGTGCGGCGGACAGCGGCTTGAGAACAACGACCCCGCAGCCTTCACCACGCACATAGCCATTCGCACTGGCGTCAAAAGTCTTGCACCGGCCATCAGGGGCGAGCATGCGCGACTTGGAGAAGTTGATGTTGGCTTCTGGAGAAAGGATAAGGTTCACCCCAGCCGCCAGAGCAAGTGTGCATTCGCCCGCGCGCAAGCTGCGGCAAGCCAGATGCACGGCCACCAGAGAAGCGGAGCACGCGGTGTCGACGGCCATGGAGGGACCGTGAACACCAAGAAAGTACGAGATCCTGCCGGCAGCGACACTGTATGAATTGCCGAGTGCCGAGTACGCATCGATACGCTGCTCATCCCTGTAAACCATGCGCCAATAGTCATGGTTACCGATTCCAACGAAGACTCCCGTCCGACTACCGTGCAGGCCGGCCGGAGCAATCCCTCCATTTTCAAGCGCCTCCCATGAACTCTCCATCAAAAGCCGGTGCTGCGGGTCCATGCTGATGGCCTCACGCGGCGATACGCCAAAGAACTCAGAATCAAATCGATCCACATCACCGAGAAACGCTCCATGGCGGGTATGCATCTTCCCCGGCTTATCCGGATCCGGATCGTAATAGGCATCGAGATCCCAGCGGTCGGAGGGAATTTCGGAGATAGTGTCCACGCCATTCGCCAGCAATTGCCAAAGCGAAGGCTCGTCACGCGCACCTCCCGGAAGGCGGAGTCCTATGCCGACAATGGCGATCGGCTCTTTTTGTCGATGGTCCATCTCGGCAAGTTTTGCGCGTAGTTCGCGCAGCTCCAAAATGGCCCGCTTCAACGGGGAAAGTGGTTCGTCTGGTTCCGGACCGTGGCTCATCAGTTTGCGATTTTTCTTGGTTGGTCCAGCTCTGCCAGCAGCAGCGATTCGGCCTCACTCTCGGACATTTTTTGCAGCTCTCTGAGATCTTCATTGTTGACCGCCAGGCGGTCCTCCGCCGTGACCCGGTCCGTGAACTCCACCTGCAAAACGTCCTTCGCCAAATGATGGCTGAGCGATGCGACAGTCGGATAGTCAAACAACAAAGTTGCCGACAGAGAACGCCCGAGAGAAGCCGCCAATGCATTGCGTAGTTCAACCGACATAAGGGAGTCGAGTCCCAGCTCATGTAAGGAACGTTGCGGGTCGATGGCTTTGCCTTGGGAGAGCCCGAGAGCTTGTGCCGCGTGAGCCTCAACGAGTTGCTGAATGCGGGCAAGCCGCTGAGTGGATGGTAGTTCTGCCCACGTCGCCAGCACATCTGTCTTACGCCGCGTCGGGCCCGATGAAGAGGTGGTGCTGAGCAGGTTCTGCAGGAGAGACAAAGAGGCGGCCCGCGGAACATTTTTGGCATATTCGTCCCAAACTGCCGCGGTAACGATGACCTGCGTCGCTTCTCGGTTCAGCAGCTCGCCCAAGATTACCAAGCCTTCATCGAGCGGGATCGGATATAAGCCACGCGCCGCAAAACGCTGCCGGTGTTTTGCGGTCAGGTTCGCGGCCATGCCAGCGCTGGTCCAGGCGCCCCAGTTGACGCTGATGGCCGGTAGTGCCTGTGCTTGCCGATAGTGAGCTAGCCCATCGAGAAAAGCGTTGGCACTCGCATAATTGGCCTGACCGGGCGAGCCAAGAACGGAAGCGGCTGAGGAAAACAGGACGAAAGCATCGAGGGAGTCTTCTGCCGTAACCGCGTGCAGATTCCAGGCACCGTCCACTTTCGGAGAGAGCACAGTGCAACAGCGCGACCAATCTAACTGAGCGATTGGGCTGTCTTCCAAGACGCCGGCGGCATGAATAACGCCGCGCAAAGGGCCCAGTCGTCTGCGGACCTCGACTAACACTTGTTCTAATTGGGACCGGACGCTCACATCGGCTGGAAATGCTTCGACCAAAGCTCCGGCGCGTCTCAATTCCTCAAGGATCCGACCATCAGTTTCATTGGGAGGCTGCCTGCCAATCAGAGCCACGCGACGGACGCCCTGACCCACTAGCCATCTGGCGAGGTGCAATCCGAGCCCGCCTAACCCACCGGTGATCAGCCAGGTTCCGTCCGATTGTAGGGAACCGGGCAAAGCCGGACCGGTCCCTTGCTCTTCTCCTCTAAGCCGGATTACGATTTTACCGGTGTGGCCACCCTGAGCCATGTACCGGAATGCGGTCGTCACCTTACTGCTGGGAAACACCCGTAGCGGAGGCAGCTTTACTGCGGCCGACTCCACGAGCACTTGCAACTCCGCGAACAATGATCGGAGTATTTCAGGCTCTCTTTCGGATACTTCCGCCAAATCAAAGGCGGTGTACGACACGCCCAAGTACTCATGAGCGACCTGCTCTGGATTCAAAAGATTCCGTTTCCCCAGCTCGATGAACGAACCACCGGGTCGCACCAATTCCAGGCTCCGAGTCGCTAACTGACCGGTGAGAGAATTCAGCACTACGTCGATGCCGCGTTCCCCGACTATGGCGCGAATCGAATCGGCAAAAGAGTCGCTCCGCGAATCAAATACGTGTGGGACGCCCCACGACTTAACTAGCGCTCGCTTTTCTGGGGTGCCAGCTGTGCCGAAGACCTCGGCGCCCGCAATTTTTGCCAACTGGACTGCGGCTGAACCCACTCCTCCGGCGGCCGCATGGATCAACACTCGCTCGCCAGCACGCAGCTCTCGGACCCGACGGAACGCATAAAGGGCAGTCAGAAATATGACTGGCAATCCGGCAGCCCGATCTGGAGAAATCGAATTCGATCTGCGTATTACCAGATCTTCGGAAACGGTTACAAAAGATGCCAGGCCGCCCAAAGCGAACGCCATCACCTCGTCGCCAGCCTGGAATCGCGTCACACCATTGCCGACCGCCACAATCCGTCCGGCGCATTCGCCGCCCAGGCATTCCCCAAAGCCGGGAACCATTTTCAGGGCAACCAGCACGTCGCGGAAATTCAAGCCAGCACAAGCTACCTCGATTTCCACCTCCCCGGCGGCGGGAACGCGCCGTTGGCATGGCTCCCATCGCAATTCGTCCAGGATACCGCTTGGAACTGTGTGCAGTGCGATGGGCGAGCAAGCAATCGGCGAACGCTGGGTCGATTTCGATGGCGCGCTTCGGTCCAAAGGTCGGAGTCTTGGCACAAAACGCCGGCCGCACCAAAGCACCATGCGATCTTCGGTTTCGTCCTGTGCGGACAATTCATCACATAACTGATCAACCGCAAAGGCGATCGTTGTTTCGTCCCCGTGCAAATCCAAGTTGGTGCAACGAAACTCCGGATGTTCCCAAGAAATCACCTGGCCAAAGCCCCAAATCGGGGCCTGCGTCGGTTCGATCACAGATCCATCTTCGGCAATCGGCACAGCCGAGCGCGATACCAGCCAGACTCGGGGAGGTTTCTCGACCTCGACATTCATCGCTTGCAGCAGATGGAGAACGCTGCCGACCGATAAGAGCTGCTCGCTCGACAAATTGCGGTCGCCGCCAGTCGCAGCCCCTGGCAGGTCCAACCCCCAGAAATGAAAAACATTGTGGATCGGCCATTGACCGCTGTTACGAAGCTCTTGCAAAAGGCTGCGAAAACTCTCCACCGTGGCTGGCGCGACTTCAAAGCTCCGCTCTTCGACGCGACGGAAGCGTTTTCCAGCCTGTGCAATGAAGCACTCGGCACCGCGCTTGGTCGCTCTCTCTACGAACAAGCGCCCAAGACCCCCATGATCAGCAAACACCAGACAGCGTCCCTCCACTCTGGGTGCCGCAGCTTTTTGACGCTGGGATAGTGGGTGCTGTTCCCAACAAAGCTCATGGAGCCAACGGGCAGCAGTGGGGCGGATCAAGTGAGCGAGTCGCGATCTCTCGGTGCGCCGAAGCCTGAGACCTTGCACCAAACCAGCGGTTCGCCCGTCGTCATCAAATATCCAGACATCCGCAACCAGGTGCCCGGTAGCCGCTTGAGAGTCATCACGAACCCGGGCGAAACTCCAGGCGGCATCGGTTAGATTATCAGAGAACGCGAGCCGTTCGATTCCAACCGGAAGATACGCGGGCGGGTGTTCGCTACCGTTCAGGTCATCCTGCATAGCTGGAGCCACCGCCTGTAAACAGGAATCGAGCAAAGCTGGATGGACCGAATAATCGCCGCGCAATCCATCCATGTTTTCAGGAACGTGGACCCGAGCTAAACCCGCTCCATCGCCTCGCCAAAGAGCTTCAATGCCGCGGAAGATGGAGCCGAACTCGATCCCACGTTTCCGCATGGTTTGATAATGGAATTCAACATCCAACGGCTCCCGGCAGTGCGCTTTAGCCCGACTGAGAGTCGATCCCTCTTCTCCGCTACCTGGAGAGCAGAGATCAGCGAAAGACACCATGCCGACAGAGCCGCTGGCATGCAGTGTCCAGGGTTGGCTTGCGTTCGCCGGTCGCGAGAATAGTTGAAAGGTTCCGCCGTTTGGCCCGGTGGGCTTGAACCCTAGCTGCAGCACGCATGGTTCTTTGTCCGGCACAACGAGCGCCTGATCGATCGCGAGATCTTGCAGCAACAACGTCTCATCTAAACCCGAGAACACGGCCCGATTCGCTTTTGCATTTTCCTTGCCCAGGGCATGTTTGGCAGCGGTGAGGGCGAGATCGATTATAGCCGTAGCCGGAACCATCGCCGCACCGCAGACGCGGTGATCGCCGATGAAACGCGGTGAATTGACAGAAATCTCGTTTTCAATTACGACGCCATCGAAAAAGGCAGAACGCAAAAAGTGACCAGGCCAAGCAATCTCGCTTACCGCTCGTTGGGTTTGTGGGACCGAACGGCTCGACGGAGCGGACCAGTGCCGCTCGCGTTGCCAGGGATACGGCGGCAGAGAAACGCACTTGCTACCGCCGGGATTAACTGATTTCCAGTCGACCGGTTGACCATACTCATAGAGTGATCCGAGCGAAGCGAGCAGCGCTGCGCGTTCGTCCTGGCCACGACGCATGGAGCCCAGCACAATTCCGTTCGTTCCACTCGTTTCGACGCACTGTTTCAGAGCGCTGCCCAGGACTGGGTGTGGGCTCAGTTCCAGGAACAGAGAACAACCAGCCCGAATAGCTGCTGCGGTTGCTGCCGCGAACCGGACGGGCTCGCGGACGTTGCGTTCCCAGTAGAAAGCCCCGAATTGCCGGCCGTCGAGCTGCTGACCTTCTACCGTGGAATAGATGGGAATCGTAGTCTCCATCGGAGCCAAGTCTGCAAGCTCGCGGGTCAAGGCAACTGCGCAGGGGACCATCATCGGGCTGTGGAATGCGCAGTTGACCCTTAACCGACGTCCCTGAATCCCGCGCGCGGCCAGCTCCGCCAAACACTGGTCGAGTTCGTCGGGCGCGCCAGATAGGGTAATGATGCAAGGCCCATTGATCGCAGCAATTGTGATTTGAAACCCTCGTCGTACGATCGACTCCTCGGCTTCTTCAGCCGAGATTTCTACCGCCGCCATGCCTCCTTGCCCGGCCACAGCTTGCATCAATCGGCCTCGATACACCGCGATTCTCGCCGCTTCTTCCAGTTTGATCGCGCCGGCCACGTGGGCTGCCGCGATCTCGCCCACGCTATGCCCAAGGACTGCTTCCGGCAGAATTCCCCAGGATCGCCAAAGCGCGGCCAACGCCATCTGCAGGGCGAAGAGCACCGGTTGAAAGAATTGGGTCTCGTCCAGACGCCAACGAGTGTCCGATGCGGAAAGCTCTTCGAGCACCGACCAGCCGCTCACCGTTCGCAGGACTGCGTCGCAATGCTCCATGGCTTCGCGAAATACGGGTTCCCGTCCCAACAATGAGTGTCCCATCCCGGTCCATTGCGAACCGTGGCCGGAAAAGACAAAGACCACTCTGCCGGGTTTCAGTAGCGGTTCATCACGAATCGCCGCGTTCTCCAGGTAGGTACTAATCCGCGCCGCTAATTCCTTTGGGGTATGGCCCGCAAAAGCGGTTCGGATAGGATAATGCCAGCGCCGGACGCCGGCGGTATAACAGATGTCCTCAACCGAATTCTCTTCGTTCGCGCGGTCATCGCGGAGAAACGCGAGATGCTCTTGAGCGAGATCAGCAAGAGCTTGCTTGCTACGCGCGGAAACCGGCAGAAGGTATGGACCCGATCCCGGACCCGGTTTGGACGGTACGGGCAATCGCGGTGCCTCCTCCAGCACGATATGTGCATTGGTGCCCCCAAAACCAAAAGAACTCACCCCAGCATATCGGGGCTCCGGACCCACCGGCCACCGAGCGGCGTCACGGCCGATGACCAGGCACGTGCCTTCGAGTGAAATCAGCGGATTGAGGGTCCTGAAATGGAGATGGGGCGGAGTGATCTCGTGCTGCATAGCCAGCACCACTTTGATCAGGCCGGCTACGCCGGCTGCGCCCTCCAAATGTCCTAGGTTGGTCTTAACCGAGCCCAGCCGGCAAGTGCTGCCGTTGGGGCGCGCTTGTCCTATGACGGCGGCCAGAGCTTCGACCTCGATCGGGTCTCCGAGGGCTGTGCCGGTGCCATGGGCTTCGACATAGCTCACCTTGTCGCCAGTGATTCGAGCATTCTTAAGCGCTTGGCGTAGGACGGCTTCCTGCGCCAATCCGTTGGGAGCCGTCAAAACGGTGGAGCGGCCATCTTGATTCACAGCGGATCCTCGAATCAACGCGTAGACACGGTCTCCATCAGCAAGCGCGTCCGTGAGGCGTTTCAGCGCGACGATGCCGCAACCTTCGCCACGGACGAAGCCGTTGGCCGCTGCGTCAAAGGTCTTGCATCGCCCATCCGCAGCCAACATTCCCCACCTTGAAAGTGCGATGGTTTCCTCCGGTGTGAGTAAAGTGCTCACTCCCCCAGCGAGAGCTAATGAGCACTCGCCCGTGCGCAGGCTCTGAACGGCCAGGTGTACCGCCACGAGCGAGGATGAACACGCGGTATCAATTGCCATGCTCGGACCGTGAAGATTAAGCAAGTAAGATAATCGGCCAGCAGCGACCCCGTGTGATGTACCGGAGCTGGTATGCGCTCCGATGGTATCAGGATCTCGGAACTGGAGTCGGGCGTAATCCGTATTGTAGATGGCGAAAAAGACTCCGGCAGAACTTTCACTGAGCGATTCCGGCGGATACCCGGCATCATTCAAGCTCTCCCAGGCGACCTCCAGCAGCAGCCTTTGTTGAGGATCCATGGATGCGGCTTCCCGAGGAGCGATTCCGAAGAATTCCCCGTCAAATTGATCTACCTGATCGAGCAGACCGGCCCACTTGGTGGCCATCTTCCCCGGAGTACCTGGATCGGGATCGTAATAAGCATAGATATCCCATCGTTCCGGAGGAATTTCGCGCACGGCATCAGTCCCTGTTTCCAGCAAGCGCCAGAATTGTTCTGGCGTCGTAGCTCCACCAGGAAACCGGCAGCCGAGGCCAATAATTGCGATCGGCTCGGAATTGAGCAGGTCTCCGCCTTGCAACTCGGTCCGCAACCGTTGCGTTGCCAAGGCTAATTTGATGCCTGAGATTGACGTAGTCTCTTCCCGGTTCATTGGCGTCCGCCTCGAAGCAGGGCAATCAAAGCCTCATCTTCAGAAAGTTGCTCCACGCTGTTTATAACGGCCGCGACACGCTGCTCTGAAGCAGGTTTTGCCAGGTTTCCGTCCACGGTCCGGCCGACGGGCGAGACTTCGCTCAAGGTGACACCTAATTTGTCGGCCAAATGACCGGTCAGAGCCGCGACGGTGGGGTAATTCCAGACCATCGTTGCCGACAGCGGAAGGCCAAGAGATTGTTCGCAACGATTTTTCAGTTCGAAGCCAAGAAGAGAATCGAGCCCAAGAGCACCCATTGGTTTTTCGACGTCAATTGTGCTGATGTCCAGCTTGAGCACGGTCGCAAGCAGGCTCTTCAGTTGAGCTTCCAACATCGCACGTCGCTCGGCGCCTGATTCGAGCGCGAGCAGTTGCTCGCGCAATCCAATCTTTGGCACCGTCGCAGGGGCTTTCTGAGTTGGTAACGCTGCTGGTGCCGGAATGGTAGTAGCCAGACTGGCCAGGAAGGAAGGTTCTTCGCCTTCGGGATAGGTTTGGCGGAACTTGGCCCAATCCATACCGATCACGGTTGCCTGACTCGATCCACGCCGCATCAGCAGTTCGAGGGCTGCGACGCCATCCGAAGACTCGAAGCCTAGGATGCCGCGCTGCTCGAGACTCATGATAGTGCGTTGTCCGCCAGCGGTCACGGCGAGTCCGGCGCCATACCAACCGCCCCAATTCACACCGGTGGCAGGCTGCTGCCGAGTGCGCCGGCGGCGGACGAAAGCGTCAAGGAAAGCGTTGGCGGCTGCGTAATTGGCCTGACCGGTCTGACCCAGCAACGCTCCCACCGAAGAACAGCAAATGAAGAATTGTAAGGGTTGATCGGCTAGGAATTGTTCAAGAGCGAGTGCACCCAGAACCTTTGGACGGAAAACGATCTGAAAACTCTGAGCGTCCAGCTTCGACAGAATCCGGTCGTCCGCGACGGCCGCAGTATGAACGACTCCGTAAATTGGCAGCCATTCTTCCGCTTGAAGCGATTCGAAGAGACGCTCGATCTCCAGCTTGTTAGCAATATCCATCGCCACCGTCCTGACGACGGCTCCATTGCTTTCCATCTCGCGAATGACAGCGGTTTGTTGGAACGCTCGAGTATCGCGCTCAATCATTTCCCACTCCGACCGCGGGGGCAAAGGCGTTCGGCCGAGCAGCACGAGCTTGCGAGCGCCTCGCCGGACCAACCACTGAGCGAGATGCAGTCCGATGCCGCCCAAGCCGCCGGTGATGAGATAGCAGCCTTCGGCTGAGCAAGCGAGCGGACTATCCGCCACACTGAGCTCTGCCGGTCTTACGAGTCGCGGAACGAAACGGACCCCTTCACGGAATGTGCATTGGTCTTCGCCTTCGGATTTTGTGACCTGGGCAAAAATGGCTTCTGCACTCTCGTCGGAAGACGCCGCGGGATCGAGGTCGAGCAGGCCTCCCCAAATCTCCGGCTGTTCGACTGCCAGGACTCGACCGAGACCCCATACCGGCGCCGCAGATACCATCGGCGATTCAGTTACCCGCGGCGGCTGAGCGCCACATGTCGCCAGCCACAGACGGATGTGTTGGGTTTGAGGATTAGATGCCAAACTCTGCGCCGCATGAAGCGTCCGCGTGCTAAGGGCGATCCCCTGGTCGTAGAGCGTTTCAATCTCCTCCGGTTCCTGCGGCGACGTTATGCCCCACAGGCAAATAGCGTGGCGGCAAGTCAGCGCGGCCTTCGCGAGTCCCTCTGCAATGGCTTGCTTTACTTGGTCGGGCCGCGAAGCATCCACTCGATAATACCGTTCACCAAGTCGCTCGAACTCCGGCCCTAGATCAATCCGCAGAATCTCGGCTCCACGCATCGTGAGTAGACGGATCAACGCATCGCAGACAGGCTCACTGTTGCCAAAGACTATCCACCCGCCCTGTTCCGGTTGCACTAATGAATCCCCGGATACGTCGGGTTGCGCTGCACCTTCAGTTTGTCTGCTCGAGTCCGTGGAAGCCTTGGCTATGATCACCGCCTGATCGAAAACACTGGAACCATTCTCCGTTTGAGCAGGGATTGCGTTCGCATCGCAAAAACCGGCTTCACCCAGGATCTGTTTCCAGTTTTCCAACGGCAGAAGCGGATGCGATGGCCGCAAATCCGTGTCGGTAAATCGCCACCATCCTTCGGTTTGACCGAACACTAAGTCGATCCAGCGTGCCGTTCTGAATCCTTCGAGGAGAGCCAATATCCCCCCAGGGCAGAGCATCCTCTGCACATGAGATAGCGCCTGGCGAAGGTCTCGGGTCGCGTGCAGAACGTTAGCGGCTACAATGACGTCGAACTGCTGTGGCGCGAATCCCTGGGTTTCCGGACGATGTTCAACGTCAAACAGCGCATACCGCACGAATGGAAATCGCCTGAACTTCCGGCGAGCGTCGTGCAGAAACAGCTTTGATATATCGGAGAAGACATACTCGCACGGAGTTTCTTGTAACAAAGTCAACAAATGTGATGTGGTGCCGCCCGTGCCCGCCCCAATTTCCAACACACGCAGAACGCGACCCGGCGGAAGCGCTTCGACCACGGCTTTTAGAAGAGTGCGGATCAATCCGTTCGGTCGACGTGACATTGGGGAATCGTGGTAAACGTCACCCGCGGACTCTAGCGAACCTTCCGGGAACAACAATTCGAGTGGGTTGCACCTGCCCTGCAACACCTCTGATAAGCGGCTCGCGCACCGATCAAACAAATCCAGTTCGGCGTGGTAGTCGGGAAAACGATTGCGCAAATCACGAACCGTCTGGCTCGAATAATCCTGTGGCCAAGGAGTTACGATTACCCAGCCCTCTTTCGCGCTCTGGATCGCGCCTTCCTCATCGAGAATCCCGAGCATTCTTATCACTAATCGCTTATGCGGTTCGGTAATACCCAGGTTTCTTATCAGATCTTCGCGGACGAAGGGCTCACCGGCGCGAGGTATCCAGCCAAGTTCTCGAAAAGCCCGAGTCACGTACTGCGCACTAAGACGATCGAGGGCTGGAACAATTTCCGCATCGGCTGCCACCGGAGTTTCTCGCCCCACCAAATCGAGTCGAAGGCGCTCCGCGATTGGTTGGACTGGCGGTAAATAGTCGATTGCTTGCCGCTTGAGCCCGTGACTCGGACAGCTCCATGGCTTCCAGACAACTTCGAACAGCAGATCCGCTCCGCTTACCTGCCCCGAACCCAAAACTAATTCGCGCGGCGCTTGCTGGAACCGCGCACCAGCGATAACGGCAACCAGCAGTCCGTTTTCGTCGTAGAGCTGTGCACTACCCCGAATCATGCCGTCTGGATTGGTTCCGACGGCATCCGATATTGCGTGGCAGGTCAAACGGGCAGCACCTGGACGTACGACCCGCAACTCGTCGAAGCCGCAGAGGAGCCACAGCACGTCATCCGGATTTTTGTCCGCAGTCCTTTCGAGGTGGTTTATTGCGATGGTCTGCAAGACGCCATCCAGCAGCACAGGATGAATTCGGTAATTGCTAAGTTCGCTGCTGAGCTGTTCCGGTAAGGTCAAACTGGCAAGGGCTTCGCTCTCTCCCAGAACTACGCGCTCGACCACACGGAAAGCTGGACCGAAATCGACTCCACGCTTTTTGAACAGACTGTAAAAATCGCTGCCGGACAGCGCGCTGAAACGGTTCTGAGACCAGGTCGACTCAAGTTGGTCCGCGACCTGCGAGTCAGGATCCCTCGACACCCCGTGCAGCAGCTTTCCGGTTGCGTGCAAGGTCCAAACAGGTTCGTGGCCTTCGGCGAAATCAGAACTATGAATCTTAAACTCGGCCAAAGAATCGCTCACTGGATCCAAGACAAGATGTACGATCCGCCGGCCTTTCTCCGTCAGGATCAAAGGCCGATGCAAAACGAGATCTCTGACGATCTCTGACGACGATGCGAAAGCTTCGGTGGAGGCAGACAAGACCATTTCGATCATCATTGGCGCCGGGACGATCACCGCGTCGAATACGCGATGGTCCTGCAGAAATCCGGCTGATTCCGCCTCGAATCGCGTCTCGAAAATAAATCCAGGAATACCCGGTGAATACAATCTGCGTCCGTGACGCCGCGTCTGCGAGGCTGTTGCGAAAATCCCGGTACCGACGGAAGGTTCGAACCAGCATCGCTGCCGTTGCCAGGGATAAGTGGGAAACCGGGAAACCCGGCCACTTTCGACATAAACCCCGGCCCAATTGACCGGTCCTCCTGCGGTAAAGAGCGCGGCAAGAGAACGGAGCATCTGGAGCTGCTCCGGTACTCCCCGGCGCAAGGACGGGAGCGGTTCCGCCGCGCGTGACGTCGCCTCGGCGCACTCCAATATCATACTGGATAAGACCGGATGCGGGCTGAGTTCGACGAAAGAGCGAACTCCGGTATCAAGCACAGCCTGTATCGCTGCGGAAAAGCGGACCGACTGACAGATGTTTCGACCCCAGTAAGAAGCGTCAAAAGCTCCTGCCGCCGCGAGCGCTCCAGTCACAGTCGAATAGACTGGAATCGATGCGGCCCGCGTTGTCAGGCCCGAGACCGCCTGAACCATCTCGCCTCGGAATGGCTCCATTTGAACGCTATGAAACGCATAGTCAACCGGTAGAATCTTGCTGCGAATATCTCGGTCTTTGGCGAGGGCTACGATCTCGTCTATTGCAGCCGTATCCCCGGATATGACGGTCGCTCTTGGGCTGTTGACGGCGGCGATAGAGACACGTCCGAAATATGGCGCACAAAGTTGTTCAGTTTCGGCCTCGGCCAACGCGAGCGCGGCCATCCTGCCCAAGCCGGTCGCGCGCTGCATCAGCCGGCCACGGCGGCAGACGACCATCACCGCGTCTTCGAACGAGAGTATCCCACCCAAGTGTGCCGCTGCGACTTCGCCTACACTGTGGCCGATCAAGGCACGAGGCTCAATTCCCCACGAGCCCCAAAGAGCTGCGATGGCGAGTTGCAAAGCGAACAAGGCAGGCTGAGCGATCTCCGTCTGGTTAAGCCGGGAGCTGGCTTCATCGCGGGTCAGTTCCTGATACAAGTCCCAACTAACATGGCGTTTCATTTCGCTGGCGCACCGGACGACTTCCCGACGAAAGACCGGCGCCGATGCCAGAAGCTCCCGGCCCATGCCCCACCATTGGGGACCTTGCCCAGAACAGACGAAAGCCACCTCCGGCGCCGAGCCAGAGCGCGCCCGTCCCGTCACGACATCAAGAGAGTTCTCGCTGTTGGCAAACCCGAGCAGGGCAGAGACAAAATCTTCAGGCTGCGCCGCTACCACGGCCAGACGATGCTCAAGATGTTTCCGACGTGCCGCCGCGGTGTAGGCAATATCGTGTATGGCTACGTCGCGCTTCGCCTCTATATGATGAGCGGCCGCTCGTGCTCGGTCTTTGAGGGCCGCGATGGTGTGACCGGAAAGAGGGAGCAGCAGAGGTTTGTCTGCGGTCGACGTGGTCAGTGGGGTGGCTTCCTGAAACGGTTCTGAATCCGCAAGTAAGCGATCATTATGGCCGCCACCGATGACTGCAGGCCAGTCGACCGGCCACCCATATGTGTGCAGCGCGCCAACGGCGTTCAATAGCGATGCGCGTTCATCGTCGCTGCGGCGACAGGAACAAAGCGCCAGACCCTCAATCCCGCAATTAGAAAGGATCTGTTGAATTGCCCCGCCCAATAGCGGATGCGGACTGATCTCCAGAAAAAGCGTGCACCCATCGCGCGCCAACCGCTCAATGACCTGAGTGAAGAGCACGGGCTGCCGGAGGTGATGCGCCCAGTGTTCCGGTCCCATTTCCGTGCCGCAAAGATAATCACCGCTGACCGACGACAGGAACGGGACCGTCGTTCGTGCCGGATGCAAGCCCATCAATGAAGCTCTCAGCTTTTCCTGCGCAGGATCTATGGCCGGGCAATGCGCAGCCACATCGACGTCGATAAGCGAGCACAGCAGTCCCTCTTCCTTCCACATTGTAACCAGAGACTTCACGCGAGACACATCTCCGGAAATGATGGTTGACGTTGGACTGTTGTTGCCCGCAAAGAACACTTCGTCAGGCCACTGGCGGATCCGGTCTCTTACCTCGGGCTCCGCGAGTTCCACAATCGCCATGCCACCCGTGGTGCTGACTTGCGCCTGGGCTCGACTGGACTCAACGACAACTCGCATTGCGTCCCCCACACTTAAGGCGCCCGCTACGCATGCTGCTGCCCATTCGCCAAGACTATGCGCCGTCACAAAATCTGGCCGCACTCCCCAGGATTCCCAAAGTGCGGCCAACGCTAACTGCATGGCAAAGAGAGTGGGCTGGACAAATTCGACCCGGTTCAGCCGAGAGTCGGCTGACCTAGCCAGCAGCTCATTGAACAAGGACCAACCCGCAAGTTTTGTCAGCGCGTGCTCGCATTCGATAAGTTTGGCTCGGAAAACCGGTTCGACCGCGATCAAGCTTCTGCCCATCCCAAGCCATTGCGAACCCTGCGGGGAAAAGACAAAAGCCAGCTTCGGTCGATTGGCCGAGACGTGGCCGACAGCAATCCCGGGGCGTTTCTGACCAAGGAGAAAACCTTCAAGCTGAGCGTTGAGCTCGTTCAGCGAACGGGCGGTCAGTCCGACTCTCTCTGGTCCTGCACTGTAGCGAGTTGCAGCGCTGGCGCATATGTCCTGCAACGTGAAGCCGAGCGAATTGGGATTCAGTTGAGCTCTCACTTGCTTAGCGATCGCCTTCAAACTGTTGGGATCAGGTGCGCTCAATGGAAGCAGTTGCGCACTGCTGCGAGCGGCCTCCTCAATCACCACATGGCAATTGGTTCCTCCCCAACCAAAGGCGCTTACACCTCCCACGGCCGGTTTGTTCGGCTCGGGCCAAGGTTCAGCCGCCGTAACGACCCGCAGGTTTGTGGCTGTGAAATCGATGTGCGGATTGGGGGTTTCGAAGTTTAAGCTGGGCGGGATCTGGCGATGGTGAATCGAAAGCACGAGTTTGATGAGTCCGGCGATACCCGCCGCTCCTTCTAGATGGCCGATATTGGTCTTTACTGATCCGATGAGCAGTGGTCGATCCGTGGCACGTTTGCAGCCCAGCACGTTTCCAAGAGCCTGCGCTTCAATCGGATCCCCGAGTGCTGTACCTGTGCCGTGAGCCTCAACATAATGGACGCCTGCAGCCTCGATACCGGCTCGCGCGTAGGCTTCTTCAAGGACGCTTTCTTGAGCTTGGGGGTTCGGCGCGGTGAGGCCGTTACTCGCGCCATCATTGTTAACTGCGGATCCGCGAATGATGGCATAGACGTGATCGCCGTCAGCCAACGCTCGGTTCAGCGGCTTGAGCACAACGAATCCGCCGCCTTCACCGCGCACAAAACCATTGGCGCGCGCGTCGAACGCACACAATTGACTTGTCGGGGAGAGGCCGCCGAACTTGGACAAGGTGACCATCGTCTCCGGATCGATGATCATGTTCACGCCGCCGGCGATCGCAAGGCTTGCGTCCCCGGCTTGCAAGCTGCGACAAGCCAGGTGCACGCCGACCAAAGAAGAGGAACATGCCGTATCCAGAGCCATGCTGGGTCCCTGCAGGCCCAGCGCATAGGAAATCCTGTTAGCAACAATGCTGAAGGCTTGGCCAGTGCCGGAATGCGCCGTAATCTCCGCGCCGGCTTTCCGGGCGACCGTTTCGTAGTCGTGCCAGACCACGCCGACGAACACGCCCGTCCGGCTGCCGCGCAGACTATCTGGGTTAACCCCTGCGTCTTCCAGGGCTTCCCAGGTCAATTCGAGAGCCAATCGCTGCTGGGGATCTATCTGGCTAGCTTCACGTGGCGAAATTGCAAAAAACCCGGGATCGAATCGATCGATACGCTCCAACAGTCCGGCCATGCGCGCGTTCATTTTCCCCGCTCGGTTCGGATCCGGATGGTACCAATCATCGACTTTCCAGCGATCGTGCGAGATTTCGCGGAAAGAAGAGCGCCCTGATCGCAATGATTCCCAGAAAGCCTCTGGATCATCCGCCCCTGGAAAACGGCAGCCCATTCCAATAACGGCGATCGGTTGGTTCCAGTTTGATACCGGCGACCAATTCGAAGCATGCTCTTTCGAGGTCGGTTGCAGGTTTCCGCAGAGATAGTTGGCCAGCGCTTCAATCGTTGGATAGTTCCAAGCAAGCGTGACCGGAATTTTGCGGCCGAGGAACTCGCTGAGCCGACTTAACAACCCGACCGCCTTGGCGGAATCCAGTCCGAAATGGCTGAACGGCTCGTCCAGAGCGATGGCTTCCGGACTAATATCAACGGTCTGGGCAAGCTCCCGCGCCAGCCATTTTTTGAGTGCATCCGCTCCCGATTGATCCGCAGGTGATCCCTGGATCCCATTGTCGTTCATGGCGGCATCAGGCAGTGTCAGCCATGACGGGTTCCTTTACCGTTGATCCAGGCAGAAAGACCAAAAAAGGCCCGCGCGCACATAGAGAATGGTCAGGAGCTCGCGCCATTACCGGAATATTGCGGACTGGCATTCACCGCTTGTGCTCGTTCCAGGCATCCAAGAAGTCGCTTCGCGAGCTCTTCCCCGTGAAGGTAACGCGTCCAGTGGTCGCCCGGTGTGCTATGGATTTCCAAACCGCCCGAGGCAACACCGTTCCACCCCATGCTCTTGTCGAACTTGTACTGCTTCTCGTTCACTATCAATGTGATCTGACCGGGGTACTTCTTCAGCCTGTGCCGGTACATTGTTCGCGTATAGTCCTTTCTCAGACGGTAAACGCGTTGGAACGTCAACTCATCCGCGGACTTCGGCTGAACCGTTCCAAGCTTCCGGCGCCCCAGATCCCGCATAAGCTGCACTCTCGAGCGGTGGCTACTAGCTATGATCTGGCCGAGGATGTTGCCGATATGCTTGGCTCTACGCCATCCATTGTAGAGGTCGAGAGCTAAGGAGCGAAGGGCAGTCGGTCGGTGAGTATCGAACATGACGAGTAACCGAACCTCCTCGCCCTGTCGTAAAAGTTCCTGGGCCATGACGATCGCTACGATGCCGCCGGCACAGTCACCCCCAAGTAGATAGGGACCTTTGGGCTGAACAGCACGGAGTTCGGCCAGCAATTCGAGCGCCACCTCCTCGACATCCGAATACCGTTCTGAATGGCCGTCAAGCCAGCGCGGCTGAAAGCCATACACCGGCTGTTCGAGACCGAGATGAGGAATCAATCTTGACAGAATTCGCAATGTATCATCTGCATCCATGAATCCTGCCACCAGGAAGAACGGAACTCGCGAGCCCTTCGGTTGCGCGGGCATCAAACGATTCCAGCGACAGATCTCACCCACGTGATAGTACCTGTGAGTAAACTCGTCATAGAGAATTTGTTTGGACATTCCAGCGATGGTCGGCTCGATGAAAATGCTCCTCAGTGGGACATCTATTTGGAATGCCGACTTTAGGCGTGCAATCAACCGTGTGGCTGAAAGCGAGTGGCCGCCCAACTCAAAAAAATGGTCGAAAACCCCGACCTTCTTAACCTCTAGCACTTCGGCCCAGATCTCGGCCATGACATGCTCGACCCGATTGCGAGGAGGCACATACCCGGCGGTTAGATCGGACAGGTCTGCTTCGGGAATCGGTAAGGCATTCCGGTCCACCTTGGCATTTGGGGTTAGCGGAATCGCATCGAGAAAAGCGAAGGCCGAAGGAATCATGTAATCGGGCAAAACCGTCTTGAGGTAGGTTCGCAAATCCTCGATGGCCGGGCGGTGAGAGTTGGTTGGAACCACGTAAGCCACTAGGCGCACGTCGTCCGTATGTTCTTTACGAGCCGCTACGACACAATCCCGGACACTTGCATGAGAAGACAGAGCGGCCTCGATCTCCTCCAACTCGATCCGGTAGCCACGAATCTTTACTTGGTTATCTACGCGACCCAGACACTCCAGACGCCCATCCGGCAGATGTCGCGCGAGATCTCCCGTCCGATACATCCACGCGCCCTCGTGGAACGGATCGCGTACGAAACGCTCGGCAGTCAACTCCGGCCGGTTCAGATACCCACGGGCCACGCCCTCCCCCCCGATCCACAGCTCACCCACCACTCCACGCGGCATTGGCTCCCGGTGCCCATCCAACACATACATCTTGGTATTGGCAATAGGCCGTCCAATGGTCACCTCTTCCGATTCGATCCGCGCCACCGACGACCAGATCGTCGTCTCGGTCGGTCCATACATATTCCAGACTGATCCGCATGCCGACACCAACCGCGCCGCCAGATTCCGATCCATCGCTTCTCCTCCGCAGAGCGCCTTCAGACCGCGGTCTCCCTTCCATCCCGATTCGAACAACATCCGCCAAGTCGCTGGTGTCGCCTGCATGACCGTCGCACCGGAAGTGGAGATGGCGCGCCCCAAGGCCGCGCCATCCAGGGCTGTCTCGTTACTGGTCAGCTCGATTCGCGCTCCCGTAATCAACGGCAAGAACAACTCCAATCCTGCGATGTCAAATCCCAGCGTTGTCACCGCCAGCAGCACGTCGGTCGCCTGAAGCCCCGGCTCTCGCGCCATTGAACACAAAAAGTTCATCAATGCCCGATGTTCTATCTGCACGCCTTTGGGGCGGCCCGTCGATCCGGAGGTGTAAAGTACATACGCCCGGTTTGATGGCCTAGCCGAGGGCTGTAGTGGGTCACCGCTCTGGCGGTCGATCTGGTCTTTGTGCTGGTCCAGACACACCCGCACCACGTTAAGTTCGGAAAACAACGCCTCAGACCGTGTCGTCCGTGTCAGCAGCACTTTTGCGCCCGAGTATTCCACCATGTAACGCAACCGTTCACCCGGGAAGGCCGGATCCAATGGCACGTACGCGCCCCCAGCTTTGAGCACAGCCAGTACCCCGACCACCATCTCCAATCCACGCTCCAAACACACGCATACCAGCGACTCCGGTCCCACTCCTATCGATTCAAGGTGCCGCGCCAGCCGCGTAGACTTGATGTCCAACTCTGCATACGTCAACGAGCCGCTTTCAAAACTCACCGCTTTGGCATCCGGTCGCCGGGCTACTTGTTCCCTGATCAGATCCACGACGGTTTGCTCTCGAGCATACTCTCGATCCGTTGGGTTCAAGCCTGTTACCAACTCCATACGCTCCACCGTCTCTAGCAATGGCAGCCGAGACACACTTGTCTCCGGAGAGGCCAATGCGGCCCGCAGTAACGTTGCATAATGGCGTGCAAGCCCCTGCACTGTGGGTAGGTTAAAGAGGTTGGTGTTGTATTTGATGGCCCCCTGGAAGACTCCGCGATTTTCCGCCAAATCGAGCGACAGCTCGAACTGTCCCTCCTGCTGCGGAATCTGGAAGGGTTCTAACACAAGCCCGCCGAACTCAGCGCGCACATCCGACTCCGTGTTGCTGAAAAGGTCCTCGAGGCCGACCACCTGATTAAATTTCTGGAGAATGAACACCGTTTGGAAAACAGGCGTTCGGGAGAAATCCCGATCAGGCTGCAGTTTTTCAACCAGCAGTGGAAACGGGTAATCCTGATGCTGAATGCCTTCGACTACCGCCTGCCGCATTCGCGCAAGAAGTTCTCGGAAAGGCAGGTCATCATGAAACGCGGCTCTCAACGGGATCATATTGATCAAATAGCCGATCACATTGGCGAACTCCGCGCGGTCACGCCCGTAAACAGGCGACCCAACGATCACCTCCTGTTGCCCGGTGTAACGGTGCAAAAGAATTTGGTAGGCTGTGAGCAACACAACAAACGGGGTGGTTCTCTCCCTTACCGCAAGCATGCGTACCGCGTCGCTCAATTCGCTTCCCAGGTCTATCGGATGCGAAGCCCCTCGGTTGGTCAATGAAGCCGACCGCAAACGATCGGTCGGCAGGTTCAGTAAAGTAAGAGAACCCGCCAGTCTGTTCAACCAGTAAGCCTCGTGCGCCTGACCTTCGGGACCTGCCAGCATAGCCTCCTGCCAGCGCGAATGTTCGAGAATATCGTGCGCTGGACGCGGCGGCGGCGGCGCTCCACCATCCCGCTCCGCCGGATAGATTCGGCGCAGATCCTCAAGCAGCAGGAAGACTGACCAACCATCCGCCGCAATGTGGTGGATAGTGAAAAGAAGGATCTGGTCGTCCGGCGCCCGCGTAAACAGATCGACCCGCATGAGCGGGCCGTTTTGCAGGTCAAACGGAACCTGGGAAACTTCGTGAACTTCTCTCCTGAGCGTCGATAAGTCGGTGCCGGGCCGATCGTGAACCGTGAAACAGACCGGCATGTAGCCATGCACCCGTTGGACGAGACGATCCGACTCCTCGCCAAAAGTGGTGCGTAGCGATGGATGCCGATCCACCAAAGCCTGAAGGGAACGGCGCAACGCCGGCAAGTCAATCACCGAGCGAACGCGGGCTGAAAACATCACGTTATAGGCAGCGCTACTGGGGTCCGACTGATGCAGGAACCAAAGTGCCCGCTGCCCGTGTGCAGCCGGATGCGAGACCACGCTCTGGGTGGCGTGCTCACGCCAAGCAGCCAGCACCGAATCTTTGTGCCCCACTAATTGCGTCCGCATTGCTTCGGTAAGAGCCCCTTTCGAAGCGCGAAAACGAAGTCGACCTCCTTCCCCCCAGAAGACCACACCCTGTTTGGCGAGGGAGTCGAGCAATTCCATTGTCTTGCTTATATTACCCCCTCCTCGAATTCGTTGGCCGATGTAGGAACGGCAAAAGTCGGGCCGGTAGACTGCACGGCAACGAGCAGGCGTATCACCCAATCCGTCAATTCCACGAGCGTGGGGCCCTGGAGGAGTCGAGCCATCGCTATACTCACCCCCAGGTCGATTTCGATCTGGTTTTTGAGTTCAATAGACATGAGCGAATCGAATCCCATGTTCGATATCGGCTTCTCGGAATCCACCGACGCCAAAGGCACCTTGAGAATGTGGGCCATTTGCTTCGCCAAATAGCTACTCACAATCTCCCTGTGGGCCTCCGGCTGAGAGGCCAGAATGCGCGCATGGCTCTGTCCGTCGGACGTTTTGCCCGGCAGGCCAGAGTCGCTGTCGGAAATCAACAACGAAAGATAAGGGGCAACGGTGAGGCTGCCGTACGACCGCTGCCATGCCGCCCAATCGATCTGAATGACTCCGGCCTGCACGGCACCGTCTTCGAGCAACCGCTCCAAGGCTTCCAATGCGCGTGAAGTGGATAACACCTGCACGCCATTGGTTGCTACCGTCCGTCGGTTGCGTTTGGACTCTTCGCTGGCCAAAAACCGAGCGGCCATGCCGGCCTCGGCCCACGGGCCCCAGTTGACACTTAGTGCCGCCTTCCCTGTCGCCCGGCGGTGATGGGCGAGCGCGTCGAGGAACACGTTGGCAGCCGAATAACTTCCCAAAGTGGGCAAACTCAAGAGCGACGAAAACGAGGAGAAGAGCACGAACAGGTCCAAAGGGGTGTCAGCCAACAGCCGATGCAAGAGCCATGCACCAACCATTTTCCCTGAAAGCACGTCTCGCATCTGCTCCGGACTCTGGTTGACCAGCAGCTCGTTCTGCACCACGCCCGCTGCGTGAAATACACCGCGAAGCGGTGGTTGATCCGCGCGAAGACATTGGCTGACCAGTTCGCGTACCGATGTCTCGTCACCGATGTCCACCGTCGCTGTTCGGATGTTCGCACCCAATCGCTCCAAGCTGCGTATTGCGGTGATGCGGGCGCCTTCGACCGTTTCTCTTGCAACACCATCCCATTGTTCGCGATCCGAGAACGAACTCCGCCCGGCTAGAATCAGATGGCGGGCGCCACGACCTACCAACCATTTGGCAACAATCAGTCCAATTCCGCCCAACCCGCCCGTAATTAGATATGTTGCTTCTGGGCTAACGAGGACCTGCTCCTGCTTTGACATTGTTTTCATCCGTCGAGCCAACCGCAGGACGTGAGGACGGCCACCGCGAAATGCCACTTGTTCCTCACCTCTGCTTTCGGCCAATCGACGAACCAAGAGCGCGGCTGCAATGGCCGGAGTATCGGCCGGATCCAGGTCCACCTGACCGCCCCAGTAGTCAGCGCTTTCCACGGCGATGGTGCGGCCCAACCCCCAAAGCGGAGATTGAAGCACTGAAAGGGGCGCCGGCTTTTCACCTGCCGGCTGCGCACCTCGGGTGATCAGCCATAACTTGGGCGTCCCAAGCTTTCGCGCTCGATTGAGCGCCTGGACCAGGTGCAGAACGCTGATAGGTCCAAGCGTCTGTGCTTCCTGCATACCTTTCAAATCCGCCTTTTCGGTATTCGGGCCGTCCAGACTCCAAAGATGCACGATGCCGTTCACGACCGAACCGAATCGAGACGCGGCACTCGACAGCACATCACAATCGGTTGTGCTATTGGGTCGGATCGTTATCAGCGCGTTGTTTTCTTGCGAGCGTTGCTCGCCGTGATCCACACATATGCACTTTGCCCCGTGTTCCCGCAGTTGCGCGCAGACGGCATCTCCGAACCCGTGTTGATCGCGGAAGACGATCCAGGTTCCCGTTATCGAGGCTTCGGAGCTCAATTCGGCTCCTGTTCCCTTCAGCACCCATTGAGGCTCGTAGAACAAGTCCTCCACCGTTTCGAGCGCGTCGTGTCTTTGGGTGGAGTCGACATACCATAGTCGGGCCCCAACGGTCTCGGTAATGAGGTTTCCGGAGAGGTCGAATACCTTGATGTCACCGACCAATGTGTTATCCGGAGCGGCTTCGTTGCTGCGCATTTGTGCGTACGCGTAGAATTGTCTGCCCGCCGGTCGCCGATAGACACGAACTTCTTCGATTCCGGCGCCTATAAAGGCTCCACCAAAACCGCCATTCGATTCTCCTGGCGGAATCATTGCCGTTAGAATGTGCCCAAAACTGTCGGAAACCGCAGGATGAAAGAGGTAATGAGAAAGGTCCCGCTGAATGCCAACCGGAACCGTTACCTCGCTCAGCACTTCTCCCTGGCCCTCCCATATACGGCTGACCCCTTGAAAGCAGGGGCCCCATTGGTTGCCAAGCTCTTTGTGCAGCCGGTAAAACTCCGCACCATCAAGACGACGTGCGGAGCGCCTTTCGATCGTCTGTCGTTGGGAGGAGTCGAATTTCTCCACCGGGATCGCGATTGCTTTCGTCCTAAATGTGCCGCTGGCATGCAGCGTCCAATCCCCCTGGGTGTTCTTCCGTCGGCTATGGATCTGGAAAATCGTGACACCCGCATCCTGCTGTTCAAGCCGCGTTTGGATTTCAAATTGGGTTTCAGGCCGGAGAACGAGCACTTTCTCGATCTCGATCCGCGTGAGAATCACCGGCAGCTCTGAAACCGCTTCAACGACCGCGGCTGTGGCCATTTCGACGTAAGCCGTCACCGGCACAACCGCCTCGCCTTGTACGCGGTGTTCATCAATCCAGGGAAACAGTTCCAGGCTGATCTCTCCAAACCAGACATGTTCACCAGGGCGGCCGGCCAATGGCACATGGGTGCCCAGCAGCGGATGAACATCTCCCTTTGGGCGTTTGCGGGCGGAACCAGCGGACGCAACCGCAAGCCAGTGGCGTTCTCGTTGGAATGGGTAGGTCGGCAGAGCGACACGATGTCGTCGGTGCGGGCGGTCGTACGCATTCCAATCCGGTTTCGCGCCGAGCACGAAAAGCGCTCCAAGGCTCGAGAGCATTTGGGGCCAGTCGGCTTGATCGCTGCGCAACGAGGCCAGCCACGTCGTCTCCGAATCATTCACACATTGCTGGGCCATGCCGATAAGCGCCGGCTCAGGTCCGATCTCAAGGAAGACCCGAATTCCGCGCGCTCGAAGCGTGCGGATCGATTCCGCGAACTGCACAGTACCCCGAGCGTGGTGGCGCCAATAGGCACCATCTAGCGGCACGGTTTCATCCAGGGGGCGCCCCGTCATGTTTAAAATCAAGTCGACGAGGGGCGCCTGGTGTTGGACGTTTCGTGCGCATTCTTCAAATTCATCCAGCATCGACTCGATCAGCGGCGAGTGGAATGCCTCCGAGACTGTCAACAGCTTCGCTTTCACACCGTCCTGCTGCAATTGGTCCAACACGGCGCGGACATCGTTCGCTCTTCCGGAAATCACCGTGTTCTGGGGCGAATTGATAGCGGCGATGGACACGGAATCGGTGTAAGGAGCGATCACTGCGCGCAACCGATCTTCGCCGGCGCGCACCTCGGCCATCGCACCGTTTCGCGGCAGCGCCTGCATCAGGCGTGATCCGACGGCGACCAAACGCAATGCATCTTCCAGAGGGAGCGCGCCAGCAACACAAGCCCCAACGTATTCGCCCAAACCGTGTCCCACGATCGCGGCGGGCTCGATGCCCCACGAACGCCAGAGCGACGCCAGCGCGTATTCGACTGCGAAGAGCGCTGGCTCTGTGTGGCGAATCTCATCCGAAATACTGGCAGGCACGCGGTCGTTGGTGTTGTAACCGACGATTTCCTGCAACGGACGATCCAGGTGCTCACCGAGCAAACCTGCGCACTCGTCGAAAGCGTCGTGGAACACGGACTCGGTTTCATATAAGTCTCGCCCCATAGCGGCGCGTTGTGCGCCTTGCCCGGTAAAGAGAAACGCGACTCTGAAGTCGGAATGAGCGCGACCCGAGACGATCGGGGATTTCGACTTCCCCTGCGCGAAAGTGCTAAGTAATTCCTTTGCCGCAGCGATGTCGGCAGCGGGAAACGCCAGGCGGTGGGAGAGGGATGAGCGTCCGACGGCCGCTGTGTGACAGATATCTGGCAAGGAGCATTCCGGCGCTTTCGCAAGATGTTCCGTGTATGCTTGCGAGAGTTCACGGAGCGCAACCTCAGAGCTCGCGGAAAGCACGACCAGGTGAGCTGACCGGTCTGGTAATCGCGGCGAAGTAGCCGCCTCTTTCGCTATAGGAGCTTCCTGCAGAATAACGTGAGCGTTGGTGCCACTGAACCCGAAGGCACTCACCCCAGCTATGCGCGGATGCCCGGAACGCGGCCACGCAATCGCATCGACGGGAATTTCGATTGGCGCGCTGCCCAGAGAGATTCGCGGGTTGAGTTTGCGGAAATGAAGCTGCCCCGGTATTTCTTCGTGCTCCATCGACAGCACAACTTTGATGAGACCGGCGATTCCCGAAGCCGATTCCAAGTGACCGAGGCTGGCCTTGACGGAGCCGACGCGTAGCGGTCGATCGGCGGGCCGATTCTTCCCGAGCACCGATGCCAAGGCTTCGAGTTCGATCGGGTCACCGAGGGTGGTCCCAGTACCATGGGCTTCGATGTAATCCAGGTCATTAGGTTGCAAACCGGCGGCATTCAGCGCGGCTCGAACCACCGCCTGCTGTGCAAGACCGTTCGGCACAGTCAACCCGCTACCGGCTCCATCCTGATTGACGGCAGTCCCGCGGATGAGGGCAAGAACCCTGTCACCCGCCGTTAACGCATCGCCGAGGCGTTTCAGAACAATCATACCGCATCCTTCGCCTCTTACAAAACCATCTGCCCGTTCATCGAAAACTTTGCATCTACCGTCCGGCGCCATCATGCCCCATTTTGCGAAACAGATGAAAGGTTCCGGCGTGAGAAGCACATTAACTCCGCCAGCCAGAGCCGAATTACATTCGTGCGCCCGCAGACTCTGGCAAGCCAGGTGAACGGCGACCAACGACGAGGAACATGCCGTATCTACCGAGATAGCCGGACCATTTAGACCGAACACATAAGAGAGGCGACCTGCAGCCACGTTGAGCGCGCCGCCGGTCGCTGTGTACAAGTCCAGGCTAGTCGAATCGTCCGCGAGCGCTAGACGAGCGTAATCAGAGGTTGTGATGCCGACAAAAACTCCCGTGCAAGAGCCGCGCAAATGACCGGTCGCGATTCCTGCGTTCTCCAGGGCTTCCCAGGTCACCTCGAGCAGGAGGCGCTGCTGAGGATCCATGCTTTCAGCTTCTCGGCCCGATATTCCAAAAAACGCCGCATCGAACAGATCGACTTGATCCAGGAAACCTCCGTAAGGGGCGTGTATCTTGCCCGGCGCCGCTGGATCCGGGTCAGAATATGCATCCTTGTCCCAGCGATCACTCGGCACTTCCTTCACAGCATCTACACCCCCGCTCAAAAGACGCCAGAAAGCGCCCGGATCGTGGGAGCCAGGGAAACGGCAAGAAAGACCGACGATAGCGATTGGCTCGCTGCTTCTACGCTCAGCGGCATCAAGCCTGGTCTGGAGGGAGTCAATCGCCTCCAGAGCTTTTCGCAATAAGGCCTTCCGCTCACCTTCTTGGCGAGCATTGATATTCAAATCAGCCATCTGTGTTGTTTATTGATTTCTCGGTGGCTGGAGTTTCACCTTGAGTGATCCCTTGGCAGCTTTCTCTGTAAGTCGTGCGTCTCGCGAGTTTAGGGATCTCAATAATGTCGGCAAACAATACCAACCTGGTAACGCAGACTATCGACCGCGATTAAAGCGGGTTGAGGGATATCGTGCAAAATGGGGATTCTGTTGGTTATTAGGGCCATCTCTGTCGGGAGCCATTCGCCTCGCGTTGATAGAGGTACCACGCGCCAAGTTCCCGACGGGTTCCTGGATGCGCATTAGACCTAGGGGGGAGTTCGCATAGAAGCTGCGCACTACTCTGAGAAAAACTGCTTGCCTTGGCGAAACCAGTTAGCTGGATCAATTGTCCGGGCCATGCAACAGAGAGTTAACCTGGTGAGTCCACCGTCCGTCTTATTGCTGGATGAGCCCTTTGGAGCGCTCGATGCCAAAACGCGTTTACAAATGCAGGAGATGCTGCTGGAAGTCTAACCCGAGCTGCACATGACCATCGTCTTTATTACGTACCATATCGATGAAGCGAATCTTTTAAGTTGTCGGATCATGTCATGAGCCGGCGTCGTGGAAAGATCCGAGCAGATCTGAAGGTGCCGATGCCTTGACCGCGAACTGCCGATCAACTGACCTCCATAGAATTCAACCGGTTAAAGAAACATTGCCTCCAGCTTCTTCGCGCGGAGTCCGGTGTTTTCGCCACGGATTCCAATGCGGCGCCAACCTCTTCGCGAGAAGAAGTCAGTATTGTTGGGGCGTGATTGAGGCGTGCTCGGCCCGAAGGGCTCCCGGAACGTAGCCCAGGCTTTAGCCCGGGTAGTCGCTCCTCGCGGTCCTTCAGACCGCACATTATATGAATGGCCGACCCAGGCTAAAGTCGGGGCTATGATTCCAATTGCTTCGGGCCGGGCTCACACCGGGCGAGACGCGCAATCTCACGTCACGTCCGCTCGATGCAAAGGGCGATCCCCATCCCACCACCGATACAAAGTGTTACTAATCCTTTACCCAGATCATTCCGCTGCATTTCATGCAGGAGGGTCACCAGGATTCGAGCTCCCGATGCGCCAATCGGGTGACCG
>Ga0209526_10000101_pt1 | contig 47207 bp, 42 predicted proteins | sample JacPinW_OM2H0_M1_FD_188566 | JGI IMG/M metagenome (GOLD analysis project Ga0209526, IMG submission 188566) | Forest soil microbial communities from Algoma, Ontario, Canada - Jack Pine, Ontario site 1_JW_OM2H0_M1 (SPAdes) (version 2) | ecosystem: Environmental > Terrestrial > Soil > Boreal... | reverse complement strand
GAAGGTTGTACCCTATTTGGGCTTTTGGCCGCTGCCCAACGTAAAGGACAGTACCGGAAAAATTGTTCTTATCGGGAACGGAGACACAGGAGTCTTCAACACTTCAGGACTCGAGCGCTTAACCGAAAACTATGTGACGGTCAGGGGCGACCACCATTTCTCGGACAAGGACAGTCTTGCGGCGAGCTGGTTCTATGACAGAGCGCCTCTCTCTCAGCCGGATCCTCTTGGGAACTCCTTCACCGAGAATTTTACACTGAGGCAAATGTTCAGCGTGGAAGAAACCCATATCTTCAGTCCGAGATTCGTGAATACTGCGCGGGCTGGCTTTAGTCGCGTGCGGGCATTGATCGCCGCGCCTCTGAGTGCTATTAATCCGCTCGCCAACGACCCTAGCCTTGGTTCATTTCCGGGGCGGAATGCGCCGGCTCTCACCGTGCCTGGCCTCACCACCATGCTAGGCTCTCTCGGCGCCGTCTCAACAGACAAGCTCACCTGGAATTCTTTCCAGTTCTATGACGATGCCTTCTTCACGCTCGGCACCCACTCGCTAAAATTCGGCTTTGCCGCAGAGCACATGCAGAACGATGAACTCTCGGGGTCAGGCGCAAATGGCACCTTCAGTTTTCCCTCTCTGGCCGGCTTCCTCCTCGACCAGCCCGCTACCGTCACAGTGGACGATCCAATCACGAAGCCGATTTATGTCCGGCAAACTCTCTTCGGAGCCTACCTTCAAGACGATTGGCATTGGCGCCCGAACTTCACACTGAACATTGGCGTCCGTTACGAGCCGGTGACGCTGCCCACCGAAGCCCATAATTCGTTCGCCGTCCTGAAAACCCTCACCAGCCCGACAGAGACTCCGGTGACGAACCTGTGGGCGACGAACCAAACCCTTCACAACTTCGAGCCGCGCGTAGGTTTCTCCTGGGACCCATTCCGCAATGACAAAACTGCCGTCCGGGGCGGTTTTGGAATCTTTGATGTGCTGCCTATTCCCTGGGTGTACACCCACGGGAGCACCTCAACGCTTCCCTTCGGGCGATTGGCAGGCGCCTCCAATTTACCTCCGGGCTCATTCCCTAATGTGCCGTCTAACATTCTCAATTTCGACCCCACAACTGTCGCCAACCGCTACGTCGAACAGAATCCACACCGCAATTACGTAATGAATTGGAACCTCAATATCCAGCGCGAAATCACCCCGAACTTGACCGCAATGCTGGCCTATGTGGGCATGCATAACGTTCATCAGGCTTTCAGCACCGATGACAGCAACATGGTCATTCCAACTTTGACGTCGGCTGGTTACCTTTGGCCCTGCGGACCAGATGGGAATGGCAACTCGTGTGTTGCGGGGTTCCTGCCAACCGGTACGCAGGCCAATCCCGTCCACAGCGTTAGAGTCAACCCTAATGTCGGCCCTATTCGCTTGCTCACGTGGGGTTCCAGCTCCTATTACGAGGGTTTTCAGGCAGGGGTTCTAAAGAGGATGAGCCATGGATTTCAGGCGCAGGGCAGCTACACCTGGGGCAAATGCATAGACATGGGTTCGGGTAGCCTGCTTGGCGATCCGTACAAAAATTCGCTTTCGAGCCTCATGTTCTTTAACCGCCAAAGCAGGCGTGGACTTTGTGACTTCAACGTAGCGCACAACTTTGTGCTGAACTACGTTTGGCAGCTCCCCACGCCGCAGTTTGGGGGAATGCTCGGGCATTACATTCTGGGCGGCTGGGAACTCGGTGGAATCCTTAGCGCCAATACCGGCACGCCGATGACCCTCGTGATGGCCGGCGATCCGCTCGGCCAAGGTAGCAGTGACCCATGGCCTTATCCTAGTCGCGTCTCCGGCCCCGGATGCAGTGATCCGGTCAATCCCGGCAATATCAATAACTACCTCAAGTTGAGCTGCTTTAGTCCTCCAACTGCACCCGCCTCGTTCGCCGGAATGTGCGTGCTGGCTGTCGATGGCAGTGGCAACAAAATCCCTGGCACGTGCATGAATCTGTTCGGCAATAACGGACGCACCAGTGTGATTGGCCCCGGCCTGATCAACGTCGATTTCTCGGTGTTCAAGAACTTCCAGGTGGCGAGAATCTCGGATAGCTTCCACGTTCAGTTTCGCGCCGAGTTCTTTAACATCATGAACCACCCCAATTTCCAGCCGCCTCTCGATAACAAAGTGCTCTTCAATCAAGACGGATCGCCGGTAAGCACTGCCGGTCAGATAACGGTGACATCGACCACATCGCGGCAAATTCAGCTTGGTTTGAAATTAATCTGGTAGCCTTGGCGTTCGTGATGCTGCCTGCTAAACTCGTCCGTCAAGATGCTCGCAGTTCAGTAGGATCACGCTCAAGAACTTGAGAGTTGTCGTGTTGCAGCATAGAATTCGCTGGACAAAATACATACCGTAAATCGAGGAGCTAGATGAAGAAACTCTTGTTGTTGTTGTCGCTCGTTTCCCTGGTATTGCTTGGATCAGTTGCTCCGGCAAGACTGGCGAGTCCGGATTATCACCTGGTTAAGAAAATCGCTTTGGGCGCGGCTCCTGGTGGCGGCGAGTATTTCGACTACGTCGCCGTGGATTCCGCCGGGCGGCGCGTCTATCTCTCCCACGGTACCGAGGTCAAAGTGCTCGACGCCGATAACTTCTCCGTAGTGGGCAGCATCTCCGGCTTGAAGCGGTGCCATGGTGTCGTCGTCCTTCCGGAACTTGGGAAAGGATTTATCACTGATGGTGAGGCCGCCGAGGTTGCGGTGTTCGATCTTAAGACACTCAAAATCACAGGCAAAATCAAAAGCTCTCCGGACACCGACTCCATTACCTACGATCCGGCTTCCAAGCTTATCTTCACCTTTAATGGCGACAGCAAGAACGCCACGGTGATAGACCCGGTCAAGGAAACGGTAGTCAAAGTCATCGATATGGGCGGTGCGGTAGAACAGCCCGTCGCCGACGGTAAGGGCACTCTTTACGACAACAATGAAGAGAGAAGCGACGTGGCCGTCGTCGACACACACTCTCTCACCATCAAAGCTCGTTGGCCCGTAGCGCCGGCCGGAACGCCCGTGGCCATGGAAATGGACCGCGAGCACCGGCGGCTGTTCTCGAGCGGCCGCGATCCGCTATTCCTGGTCATGATGGACGCCGACACTGGCAAGGTTATCCAGTCATTGCCCATCAGCTCCGGTGTGGATGCCAACGTCTTCGATCCTGAGACAGGGCTGTTGTTCGTCGCCACTCGCGTCGGCAAGCTCCACATTTTTCATGAGGATTCCCCGGACAAGCTCACCGAAGTCGCAACGGTCAAGACCGAGTATGGCGCCAAAACGATGGGTCTTGATCCGAAGACGCACAACCTTTTTCTGCCCACCGCGGATTTTGGTCCAATGCCTGCTCCTACGAAGGAAGATCCCCGGCCAGGACGGAAGCCGATTCCTGGAACGTTTCGCGTGCTGATTTACGGCCGCTAGAAAAATCATCCTGACCGAGGGGCGGCCTTTATGCCGCCTCTGCAGACTACCGAATTTTGCGAGAACATTTTTCTACCGCGCCAATCTCGCCTTCATTCGAAGGCTGTTGAGTTCTTCGTTTGGCGAGTCACGCGAATTGCAATCAAAAGCCTTTTTGACTCGTGTTGAGCGGCCCTGATCCGGTCTTTTGGGGAATTGGACTAAAATTCATGCGGGTCTATTCAGGTCTTGTCCGCTCTACAATAATGAGTGTTCCGCAGTACGCTGCACCGAGGAGCGGCGATCTCGGGCGGAATGTCCTTTTCCACGTGCGAGCTTCCGATCGCACGCCGTGAACGCCACAGTCCGAATCTGACATAGCACGAAGTGGAAGCGATCAAACATTCCAAAATACCGACACCGCCCGCAGATGGACCGGGAACTTCTAAGCTTTGCATACGATTCGGCTCTTCCCTTCCGCCTCTAGTTGGCGCCCCACTCCTGCGATGCCTCCGCCACAGAGGCCATTTCATTACGCAGCCCAGGAGAAGCTGAAAGGGAACACAGGCCTGGTGCTATTCGGGCTCCCGGCACCATTGTAACTTCCCACACTTCCCGGCAAATCCCAGCTCCCGAAGTATGTCCGGTCATCCGGGATGCAAGTGATTTTCTGTGCGTGCTTTGCGAAGTGCGCACGAACGAGGCACTTTTGGTCAGTAATGGCACACGAAGACGGACCGAACGCGTTCTCGAGTCGGCACGGATTTCGAGCTTGGTCGATCGTCATAGTTAAGGGGTAATATCGGAGAGGCGCGTGACATGCGATCTTTTCTGGCAGCGAATCTGACACTTCCCTTTTGCGCGGCTGCGTGCTGGTTCCTGCTTCCCCCGATGTCTGAGGCATCTGATCCTAACAAACCCCTAACCGAATACACGCATACAGTCTGGACCCACAAAGACGGACTTCCATCCGCATTCATCTACTCGATCGCGCAGACTCAGGACGGTTATCTTTGGCTGGCCACAACGGACGGACTTGTCCGGTTTGACGGCGTGCGGATTGTCCACTGGCGTCCCAAGACTGGCCACACGGAACTTTTGGGCGTCGTGCGAAGTCTATGCGCGGGGCGGGATGGAAGTCTCTGGATCGGGACTGCTTCCGGTTTAATCGGTCATATTCGTGGGGATGATCTAACGACTTCCTCTGTGGGGGCGCAGGTAGAAGCAATGCTAGAGGATAGCGATGGCACGCTTTGGGTAACCACGGAAGATCACGTGCTCCGATTTCGCGCCGTGACGCAGGAACAGGTTGGCACTGCAATCGTGCTACCTGGACATTTCTTGTCCGGACCGCTCCAGGACAAAAATGGTTCTATATGGTTTAGCACGCATAGCGGCTTCTTCCGTCTTGACCCACGCGATCCGCAGGTACGGCTTGTGAAATTAGCTGACGGCAAATTCTGGCTGAGTGAAGACACGAGCCAAACCATTTGGATTACGCGTCCTGATGGCTCCGCACGACAGGTCAATGAGGGGCAAACATTCGGTAGGACTGGCATGACCAAGGCACTCGGCGTCAACACGGTAGCGCGCGACAGTGAAGGGAACACATGGATCGGAACTCTCGGAAAAGGAATAGTTCGGCTACGAGCGGATCCGGGTGAAGTACAGAAGATGGAGAGATTTTCAGAACGCAACGGACTATCCGCCGAATTTGTGTGGTGTTTGTTGGAGGACCGGGAACATAACATCTGGGTTGGAACGCAAAACGGCCTCAACCGTTTTCGCAACGAAAAGGTGTCTACGTTGACCCAGCACGAGGGATTGGCGAGCGAAAGTGTCCTTGCACTCGCTGCTGGGGCAGGGGGGACTATCTGGGCTTCAACCCCGATCGGCATCAATCGAATTGATGGCGAGCACCGCGATCTTTTCCTCGGTGGGGCCACTGCTATGGGATTGACGGAGGATGGAGAAAATACACTGTGGGCTGGATCCAATCGCGGAGTGACGCGTGCGGAAAACGGGAAATGGTCGAACATTTCGACACCTATGGGAGTTCACCTGCAAGACGTAACGGTTATCACAGAGGACCACGAGAAGGGCATGTGGCTGTTTGATGCCCACAAAGGACTCTATCGCTGGGCCAACGGGCTTCTCACCGATTTTTCGAGCGAGCCTTTGTTGAAGGGGAAATTAATTCTCACAGCACGTGGAGACGGTCGTGGAAGAGTTTGGTTCGGCCTTAACGAAGGAACCGTCGTTGTTTTCGAGGAGGGAAAGTTTCGCGCTTACTCGGAACGCGACGGCTTGGCAGGTGGATCGGTAAACGCGGTACACATCGACGACCAAGGGACCGTGTGGATCGCATCGGAACGAGGCCTAAGCCGCCTCGAGGGCCAGCGATTTGCGACCTGGAGCATCGCCAACGGTCTTCCAGGAGAACGCGTTCTGTGGGTTATTTCGGACCGTGTTGGTCGAATGTGGCTGGGCTACAGCACCGGAGCCGCGTGCGTCAGCCGGTCCGAACTGGAGCTGGCGGAGCGAGACCCATCGCACCGCGTGACTTATAGCTTTTTGGATGATGGTGACGGCCTGAAGGGCAACCTCGACCGAGGGTGGCAGTCGCCGGCCGTTCGAGCTAGTGATGGGAAGCTCTGGTTCAGGACCTCGGAAGGAGTAGCAGTCGTTGATCCACAAGACCTGACGAGAAATCTGCTTGTCCCACCGGTCCACGTCGAACGTTTGGTTGCTGACGGAGCGGTTGTTGACGCCAAGCAGCCGGTGCGACTGCGACCGCTTACTAGAGATATCGAAATTGACTACACTGCTCTAAGCCTGGCGGAACCCCGCAAGGTTCGTTTTCGCTACAAGCTCGAAGGCTTCGATCCAGACTGGCAGGAAGCTGGTACGCGACGCCAAGCGTTTTATACCAATCTACGTCCTCACGCCTATCGTTTCCGCGTGCTGGCTAGCAACAACGATGGCGTTTGGAATGAGTCTGGCACCTTTGTGGATTTCGATCTTCTTCCGGCGTTTTATCAAACGCAGTGGTTTCGTCTTGTGTGCGCACTGGTTTTGATCATTCTCGCCTGGGTGGCATATCGTTTGCGGGTGTGGCAAGTGACGACCCGCTTGCAAGAGCGCTTTGAAGAGCGTCTAGAGGAACGAACCCGGATCGCCCAGGAGCTGCACGATAACTTGATTCAAGACGTTATGGGGATCAGTTTGCAAGTCGAGGTCACCGACGAATTGTTGCCGGCCGGTTTTCCTGCCAAGCAACCGCTGTCGCGCGCGCTGGATCTGTGCAAATCAGCATTGGATGCTGGGCGCCGAGCGCTAAATGACCTGCGTACCGCTTCGTTGAGTGCCGCTGACCTCGTCAAATCCTTTTCGTTAGTGGCGAACGAAATTGAGCGAGACTCTGAAACTGAGATTGATGTCATCGTCGAAGGACGCGAACGCCCACTGAACGCAATAACTGGCTATGAGGCATTGCAAGTCGGACGCCAAGCCATCGCAAACGCGCTTCAGCACGCGCATGCCAAGAAGATTCATGTGCTGTTGAGCTACGGGGATCGACTTTTCCAAATTCAAATTCAGGATAATGGGTGCGGTATAAATGAAGAGACCATAAATTTAGGGCGTCCAGGTCACTACGGAATACCAGGAATGAAAGAGCGGGCAGAGCGCCTAGGCGGTCGTATTTTCATCCGCAGCAGTATAGGTGAAGGTACGGAGATTAATTTAACTCTTCCGGCGCAGCTCCTCTATCAGGATGGTTTGCCTGGTTCCGGTTCGCGCCTGTCAGATAAATGGCATTACCTGATTGCCAGATTGGGGATTCGAAGGCCAAAACCGGGTAGCCAACCACACAGCATGCCCACAGGAACCGGTTCCCAAACAGGCAAACCAGACGAAACAAATCTATGAAAGACACCGCAAAAATACGGGTGCTTTGTGTGGACGACCATATGGTCGTCCGAGAAGGAATAGCAGCAATTATTAATCTACAGGCGGACATGATGCTAGCTGGCGCTGCTGCGACCGGAACCGAAGCGCTAGAACAATTCGTTGAATTACGCCCAGACGTGCTTCTCGTGGATCTGCAGTTGCCTGACATGAGCGGCTTCGACTTAATCAAGAAAATCAAAGACAAGTCCCCCAATGCACGCATCGTCGTCCTGAGCTCCCACGAAGGCGACGTCGACATACAACGCGCTCTTGAAGCAGGAGCGCAAGGATATGTTGTAAAGGGAATCGTGCGGAACGAGTTGTTGGAAATCATCCGCAGCGTGCACGCGGGAAAGCGGCGTCTTCCTGCTACAGTGGCGCAAACACTGGCCGAGCACATGGCTGACGAGCAGATTAGCCCCCGTGAACTCCAGGTGTTGTCTCTTATGGCGGCCGGAAAGCGAAACAAAGAAATTGCGGGCCAGCTCTCGATCGCCGAAGACACGGTAAAAATGCACGTGCGAAATATTCTTTCCAAGCTTCAGGTCAACGACCGCACGGAGGCGGTTACGATCGCACTCCGTCGAGGCATAATCCGCCTCTAACCTTCCGAGCAACGTTCACAGACCCCCCAAAATAGCTATCGGTGATGTCACCATTTGGCGGTCAAGTACAACTTTGCCGGCGGTCTGCGCTTCCCATAATCATTCACTTCCTCTGAAATGGACGCCCCGCCGGCGGTCGCAGGAGCCACGCTCAGGTTCAGAGGCGCGCCCTGTCAGAATGCTGACAATTGGCCAAGAACCTGGATTGGTCGGAGGTCACCGCGCGCAAGCGTAATTGTGGCTGTCGCTCTCTAAGCATTCATATATTCAATTACTTCCCAATCATCCGTCTGTGCTCGATCCTGGCAGTTCGGCTGCATATTTCCTTCCAGCGGGGAAAAAATATTGGAGGGAAAGAACGTGCGAGAGCTATTTGCTGTCTTCACCATTTTACTGACTAATACGTCGCCTTCCTTTGCGCTTCCGCTGCTGCCAGAGTCGATCAGGTCCCCGATGTCGGTGTTCCGAGCCGGACCTCTTCCATATCGGCCATACACCCGAAATAGCTATCGGCTGGACACTCGCTTTGGTGTTTAAGCGCTGCTGCGACACGCGTAGCTTTTGCTTTAGACGCGAGTTCTTCGAAAGAGTTCGCGCCGCAGGAGGCAGAGTTGGACAGGGTTTACTCAAGGTTTCCCACTGGCAACGTTGGATTGGCTCTCCTTCTCTTGAGGCTGGTCGACGGAATCGGACTAGTTGGGGAAGGGATACACCTTTTCACTCCCGCAGGAACCTCATCGGAGCCCACAACCGGGCTGCTTCTCTGCTTGGTGCTCGCGACCAGCGCAGTCCTGTTAATCCTTGGTCTACGGACAACTCTTGCAGGCAGTGCTGCCGCCGTTTGCACAGCAGGAGCGGCGCTGTATGGCAGGCACAACTTAAACCTTTTGGAGACGGAGATGTATGCATGGTTATTCCTATTCGCCCTGGTGTTTTTTCTGTCGAGCTCGCTCGTTTTGCTTGGTCCCGGCGGCTATTCGCTGGACGCGCGGCTATCCGGCTGGCGAACGATCAAGCTCTCCTCCGGGCAATCGAACGCGAAGGACGCAGATTGACATGAACGCGTATGAACAACTTTGTTGGCAGCCTCGGGAACTCGCCTCGGCGATAGGTACCCGAAAAGAAGGTGAACATGTGGTTCGTTAGAGTTGCGCTATCACGTCCTTATACATTCATCGTGCTAGCGTTGGTGCTCATTCTTATCAGCCCGGTAATTCTTCTGCGCACGCCGGTCGATATCTTCCCCAATATCAATATCCCGGTGATCAGTGTGATCTGGACCTTCAGTGGTCTTGCGCCGGCGGAAATGGGTACCCGCATTGTGTCCATCTTCGAGCGGTCCCTAACAACCAGCGTCAACAACATTGAGCACATCGAATCGCAGTCACTGAATGGTGTGGCGGTAGTCAAAGTATTTCTGCAGCCGTCGGCAAATATCGATGGCGCGATTTCCGAAGTCATCGCCGAAGCACAGGTGGGGCTGAAGCAGTTCCCCGCAGGCATCACGCCGCCACTCGTCATCAGCTACAACGCCTCTTCCGTGCCGATCTTGCAATTGGGTTTGAGCGGGCAGGGCCTTTCCGAACAGCAACTGAACGATTTGGGCTTGAATTTCATTCGCCCGCAACTCGCCACGATTCAGGGAGCCTCGGTCCCGATTCCGTACGGTGGGAAAGTACGGCAGATCATGGTGGACATCGACTCGCAGAAGCTCCTTTCGAAGGTCCTCTCGCCGACAGATGTCGTAAATGCGGTAAATACGCAAAACGTGGTCCTGCCTTCAGGGACCGCAAAAATTGGCAGCACAGAATACAACGTTGGCCTCAATGGGAATCCGCTGACCGTAGAGGAATTGAACGATCTCCCTGTAAGAGTCGTCGATGGGGGCACCGTCTACATCCGTGACGTCGCCAGTGTGCGGGACGGCTACGCCGTACAAACGAACGTAGTCCGCCAGGATGGGCAGCGAGGCGTTCTGCTCACCGTTCAGAAAGCGGGGAATTCTTCTACTCTTGCCATCGTCTCTAATATTCTCGCCGCGCTGCCAAAGATCAAAGCCACACTCCCGTCGCAACTGAATATCCGGCCCCTTTTCGATCAATCGCTATTTGTGCGCGCCTCGTTGCAAGGTGTACTGCGCGAAGGCGCGATTGCTGCTGCGCTGACATCGCTGATGATTCTGCTGTTCCTGGGCAGTTGGAGGAGCACCTTGATCATCGCGATTTCCATCCCCCTCTCCATTCTGACGTCGCTGCTGGTTTTGAGTGCCCTCGGCGAAACCATCAACATCATGACCCTGAGCGGTCTGGCGTTGGCGGTCGGCATTCTAGTCGATGATGCAACCGTCACAATCGAGAATATCGAGCGGCAATTCAGCCAAGGCAAGGACCTCAAACAGGGCATTTTGGATGGAGCACAACAAATTGCGGTTCCGGCATTCGTTTCTACCCTCAGTATCAGCATCGTGTTCGTCCCGATGTTTTTCCTGACCGGCGTGGCCCGCTATCTCTTTGTACCGCTAGCCGAAGCCGTCGTTTTTGCTTTGCTGGCATCGTATTTCTTCTCCCGAACCCTCATCCCAACACTGGTCATGTATTTGCTGCGCTCGGAAGTGGAAAAGCGCAAAAATCCTGAGTCGGAGAAACGGCCCGGCTTTTTCGGGCGTATTCACCGCCGTTTCGAGCATGGCTTCGAGACCCTGCGGGAAAAGTATTCGAACTTGCTCACTCTATGCCTGGAGCACCGCCGCGTCTTTGCCGCCTGCTTTCTCATTTTTTGTGTGGCGAGTCTGGCTCTCGTTCCGCATCTTGGTCAAGACTTCTTCCCGGCGGTCGACGCGGGCCAGATTCGCCTGCACATGCGCGCGAAGACCGGCACCCGAATCGAAACTACGGCAGCCCTCTGCGATCAGGTCGAGGGCGCAATTCGCCAGCAAATACCGTCCACAGAACTCCTGGGCATCCTCGATAACATTGGCCTCCCGACCAGCGGAATTAATTTGTCCTACAGCAACAGCGGTACGATCGGCAGCGCCGACGCGGAAATTCTGATATCGCTCCAGGCCAAGCATCACCCTACCGCGCAGTATGTCGAGCGCTTGCGCGAAGAGCTTCCGAAGGCTTTCCCGGGAACAGCGTTCTTCTTTGAGCCCGCAGACATCGTCAGCCAGATTCTCAATTTCGGCCTGCCTTCTCCCGTCGATATTCAGATCGTGGGGCCGGATCTTGCGAACAACTTCGCCGCTGCGACAAAAATGGCGAACCAGATTCGTTCGGTGCCGGGTGCAGTGGATGTTCACATACAACAAGCGCTGGATCAGCCGAGGTTACAGTACACCGTTGACCGCACCAGAACGCAGCAGGTCGGGCTTACCGAACGTGACGTGGCCAATAACCTTCTCGTGTCGCTGAGTTCTAGTTTCCAAACAACTCCCAATTTTTGGCTGAATTCAAAAAACGGCGTGGTCTACAGCCTGGCTGTGCAGGCGCCGCAGTACACCATCAACTCCATCGACGCGCTAGGAAGCATTCCTGTCAATCCAGGAAATCAAACGACTCCACAACTGTTTGAAAACTTGGTTTCGATGAAACGCACGGATGAGCCTGCGGTGGTCAGCCATTACAACGTGCTTCCGGTTGTCGATATCTTTGTGAGCATACAAGGACGCGATATGGGAGCTGTTGGAGCGGACATCGCGAAGATCACTGCGGCGGCTCAGAAGCAGCTGCCTGCCGGCAGCACGTTGGTAACCCGCGGACAGGTTGCCACCATGCACTCTTCCTTCGTGGGACTCCTCGGTGGGTTGGCTTTTGCGATCGTGCTCGTCTACCTGCTCATCGTAGTGAATTTCCAGTCATGGACCGAGGCCTTCATCATCATCACCGCCCTGCCGGGAGCTCTTGCGGGCATTTGCTGGATTCTTTTCCTAACCCGCACAACCTTGAACGTGCCTTCTTTGATGGGCGCGATCATGAGCATCGGCGTTGCAACTGCTAACAGCGTTCTGGTCATCACGTTTGCGAATGAACGCTTCGCGGATACCAAGGATGCCTTCCGCTCGGCCCTGGAGGCAGGTTCTACCCGGCTGAGGCCGGTGATGATGACCGCCCTTGCGATGATCATCGGCATGGTGCCCATGGCCCTCGGTCTCGGCGAGGGAGGCGAACAGAACGCGCCCCTCGGTCGCGCGGTAATCGGCGGGTTGCTCTTCGCCACGATCGCAACTCTGTTCTTTGTTCCCGTCGTTTTTGCCATGGTGCGTGGCGAGAAAAAATCCCAAGACTTGGTTCCGCAGAATTCGTGAGGACTCTATGACTAAACAATTAGAAACTACCGTCGCCAAAGACCAAATGCCTGCCGGAACAGAGCAGCACAAGGGGCGTTCCGGGAAAAGCGCAAAGCTCCTGCTCTGGCTCTTAGTAGTGCCAGCCTTGCTAGTCACTTTTGCGCTTGTTACCGCGTATGCGCGGCGGAAAAGCAGCGAGGTGCTGGCCGCTACAACCAAAACGCTGGCATTGCAGAACGTAAACGTAATTCATGCGGAGCTCGGCAACTCTGTCACGGACCTGACGGTTCCAGGTTTTGTTCAGGCCTTTTCCGAGTCGCCCGTCTTCGCAAGGACTAATGGCTACCTTCGCGTTTGGAATGTCGATATCGGAGCGCATGTCCACAAAGGTCAACTCCTCGCGGTAATCGAAGCGCCGGAAGTCGATCAGGAATTGAGCCACGCTCGCGCGATGTTGGCCCAGGCGCAAGCAAATCTGCAGCTCGCCACAGTGACTGCCGCACGCTATCGCGACCTGATCAAATCCAATTCAGTTTCGCAGCAGGAAGTCGACAACAACAATCAGAACCTCAATTCGCAAACCGCAAACGTCCAAGCCGCCTCGGCGGAAGCGGCCCGGCTCGCGCAGTTGCAGGGATTCGAGAAGATCTACGCGCCCTTCGACGGTGTTGTCACCGCGCGAAAAACCCAGGTGGGCGACCTCATCAATGCCGGCAACAGCGGCTTGGGTGCAGAGCTTTTCCGCATCTCCGACATCACCACCATGCGCGTCTACGTCAATGTGCCTGAGGTGTACAGCGATGCCATGGCTCCGGGCGTGCGAGCTTCGATGGAGGTTACTTCTCTCGCCAACCGGCAATTTACCGGCAGCGTCGCGCGTACCAGCCACGCGATTGGCATGAACTCGCGAACGCTGCTTACGGAAGTGGATGTGCCGAACCCTAAAGGTGAACTCTTCCCCGGCGCTTATGCGCAGGTCCACTTCCATCTTGCATTGAAGGCCGTACCTCTAGTTGTTCCGGGAAATACGATTCTCTTCCAAGCCCAGGGACCGCAGGTGGCCGTGGTGAACAGCCAAAATCATGTCCAACTCCGACAGGTCACTCTGGGGCGCGATTTCGGAAACAGAGTCGAAATTCTGAGTGGCATAAGCCAGCCGGACGCGGTGATCGCAAATCCCCCCGACTATCTTGTCGATGGAATGTCCGTAGCCGTGCAGACCGCACAAGCTGGCGGAAAGTAGGAGTGAACATGCTACCCCCAACACTCCCATCGATGATTTCATCCAAGCGCCATCGAATCTCCGCCGCTCGATCGAGTGCCGTAGCGATTGGCCTTGCAATGTTGCTGTCAGTTTCGGGTTGCGCTGTCGGCCCAAAGTACCAGCGCGCTGCGGCTCCTGTGCCGACCCAATTCAAGGAATCCGATGCGCCGGCGACACAAGGGGCCGCAACCCCGCAGATCGCTTACAACAATTGGTGGCTGGTCTTCAACGACCCCACACTTGATCGTCTCGAAAGCGACGCCGATTCTGCCAATCAAGACATCCGCATTGCTGTGGCAAGAGTCGACCAGGCCGAAGCTGCGGCAAGGTATGCGCGTTCCTTCTTGTCGCCCACGCTCAGTCTTGGAACCAGTGTGTCACGAACCCGGGAAGCACAGAACCGGCCCAACAACGGCAACACCAACGGCCGGGCCGCCACGTTCAACGATTTTCAATTGCCTCTGTTCTTCAGCTACGAAATCGATGCCTGGGGCCGCGTACGTCGTTCGCTGGAGGCGGCGCGGGATGTAAACCAGGCCACAGAAGCGGATCTGCGCTTTGTACGCTTGTCGATCGAGGCCGCCGTGGCTCTGGACTACTACAGTTTGCGCGAAAACGATGCCGAACGGGCTGTTCTCGATACCACCATTGAGCAACTGCAGCAGGCCCTGAATGTGATGAACAACCGTTTCCACGAAGGCATTTCCAGCGAACTTGAGGTAAAGCAAGCAAAGACTCTCTTGGATCAGACCAAGACCCAAGCCCAAGCATTGGACGTTCAGCGCTCGCAACTCGAGCACGCTATCGCCGTTCTCGATGGACGTGCCGCGTCTGATTTTTCCCTTCCGAAGAGCCCCTACGATGGCCTGCCGCCTTCCATACCGCCCGGTCTTCCTTCTGATCTACTTGCGCGGCGTCCCGATATCGCCGAAGCCGATCGCAATGTCGCAGCAGCGACTGCGCAGATCGGAGTTGCAAAAACCGCGTATTTGCCCCAGATATCGCTGTCCGGGTTCCTCGGCTTCGAAAGCACCTCAACCGGCAGCCTTTTCAATTGGCAGAACAGCATTGCCTCACTGGGAGCAGCGGCCTTAACGCCAGTGTTCAACGGCGGACGAATTCGTGCCGATGTGGATCAAGCTCGAGCGAAATACCGCCAATCGATTGGTCAGTACGTAAAAACTGTCCTTACTGCCTACCAAGAAGTCGAGGATCAGCTTGCCGCTCTCCGAATCCTGTCCGGTGAAGCGCAATCTGCATCCGATGCCGTGGACGACGCCAAGCGAGCAGAAGAAATCGCCATGAACAGATACAAGGCGGGTTTGGTCGGCTATCTCGACGTCGTCTTTGCAGAAACCGCGCTCTTGTCCAACGAACGGGTGGCCACCCAGATCAGTGGGCAGCGCATGGTCGCCACGGTTGTTCTCGTCAAAGCTCTGGGCGGCGGATGGCTGGGAGTGTCAGCTCCGCCGCAGGTAAAACCCAGTCAGCAAGCCGGAGAAACAGCAACAAATGCAACAAACGCAACAAAATAAAAAGGAGGAAGTATGAACTTTATATCAAAAATCGCAGCATCAGTCGGACTGGCGCTAGCTTTAGCGAGTGCTTCGTTCGCTCAGCAGGTTAAGACCGACTACGACCACAGTGCAAACTTTGGCCAGTACAAGACCTTCTCTTGGGAAAAGGTCAAAACCAAAGATCCCCTTCTGGTCGATCGTATCAAGAGCGCGGTAAACAGCACTCTTGCGGCAAAAGGTTGGACCGAAGTTCCCTCAGGAGGTGACGTTGAGGTCTTCGCCGTTGAGACGACTCAAGATCAACAAACCTTGGACACCTTCTACAATGGCTTCGGAGGAGGTCGCCGGTGGGGAGGATTCGGCGGTGGATTTGGCAACGCAACCACCACAGTCGAAACCTATAAAGTGGGGACCTTAGTGGTCGACCTCTTCGATGCAAAAACAGAGAAATTGATCTGGCGAAGCTCGTCGAGCGACACCCTTTCCGATAAAGCGGACAAGAACACAAAGAACCTCAACAAAGGCGTGAACAAAATGTTCCAGCATTTTCCTCCCGCCCCGGCGACGAAACACTAAGGGGAGCGAGATGAATCGCTATCTGACTGTTTCAATCGCCATCTCAATGACCCTGGGTACCCTGGCCATTCCCCTGCGCGCGGCTTGTTTGCCACGCGCAGGGAAGACGGGCAAGACCATCGTGCTATGGACAAACGCAGACCTCGAGCGACTTAGAGCTCTGGACCTCATCTCCATAGTCGGTCAACCCAGCGAAGAAGATGTCCTTCCTGCCCCGCTACCTCCGACATACGTCGAGACAGAGGGTCCTGAATGGTATGCCGAGCAAGCAGCGATGCTGCGCGATGAACTTGAACGCAGGCAGGCTCAACTCCGTCAATACCGGCAGGCGCTTAAAGATGTGCAGAGTCTGAAGGAAATGACGGGTGGGGTAAATCTCGATGAAGGCGACATCGCCATTACCCCCCAGGCCGGTATTGAAGTCCTGCAGCGGCGCGTGAAGGAAACGCAAACCAAGCTCGATGTGCTGGAAGATCTGGCCCGGCGCCGTGGCATCCCGCCAGGCACGCTGCGCGGCCAGTGACTTCCCATTAGGAGAAGGACAACATGGAACTCATCAAAGTCGGCGGTACACCTCTCAAGAGTTCACCAATCGCACTCGGCACCTGGGCTATCGGCGGCTGGATGTGGGGCGGAACCGACGAGAAAGAATCCATTCGCACTATTCATGCGGCGCTCGATCAAGGGATCAATTTGATCGACACCGCGCCCATCTACGGTTACGGGCGCTCCGGAACCCGGAATTCATGGCTCCTGGCGGCCGGGCAAACCCGCCAAATGGCGTAGCCTGCTACACCACATCTCTTTCGCATTTGGATCGTGGTTCTCCATTCGCATGCCAGAGCCCAGGTGAAATCAATACAGCAAACGCGATCCGAGCTGGAATTGCCGCATGGCCAAGGCCTTGCCCTTCTACTCGGAAAGTAAGGCCTATGCCAAGTGGGGACGAGTCTGTTGTCGCACCACCCCGCTGGCAAACAATCTCTGACCGAAAGCCTCTCCCGGACCCTTGCGGCCGGTTTGCACTGACTCCCACATTTATTAATGCTCAGTCGGCCAGCGGGTGTAAATCCGTCCGTTGCCCACGCCAAGTGCAGTACCCCAGCCAGCACAAGACCACGATCATGCCTACCCAACCGACGGCTCGGAAGGTGTGGCCGATTTTCTGGTCGTCGAGCAGTAAATCCCATTGACCGAACAAAATGACCCAATCGCTTTCGTCTGCATTCACCAACGGCAGCGCGGATGTGCGCGCATCGGCCATGTATGTGCCGATATACAGAAAGTTTTCGAAGAACCAGAACGAAGCGAAGGCAAAGCCGGATGGCAGGCGCTTATAGAAAAAGAATGCGGCGCAAAGGGTCGGCACAATGAGTTCGCTGAGTGTGCCGCCCAGCAGCATAAGGGTATTCCCTCCCCAGCTGAAAAAAAGATGGCCCGCCTCGTGGATCATCAGGTTTACATAATCGGGAAAAAGAAACCCGGAAGTGTTCCCCACAGCGTAGATAAGGAACAGCAGATAAACTACAAGCCACGCCGCTCCTCCGGCTCGGGAGATCGCCTGCCACTCTGGCCAATCCTCAAACGACCATTCCATTTAATAAGGCTAACAAGCGCCCACGCGTACAGGGCGCGGAAATTGGCGCCTCTGCCTCTCCTAAGCACTACGCGACTGATCGCCACTTTTCGGATGCCCGGAGGGCGCCTGCGGGACGCAGTCCTCTACATTGGTTCCGGTAATGAGCCGCGCCCCGCGGCTGGACGTGAGATACAGAAATCCCCACTGAATGAACACCACAACGCGACTTTGAAATTCCACGATGTACATGAGGTGGATAAAGAGCCAGACCACCCACGCTGGAAAACCAGAAACGTGAAAACCAAAAATATTGGCGACGGCCGCGGCACGTCCAATCACCGCCATGTCACCCTTATTGAAATAGTGGAACGGCTGAACTTCCTTCTTCCCTGCCAGGCGGGCTTTAATTGTTTTGCCCGCATAGTCGCCTCCTTGAATGGCGACCTGCGCGACCCCAGGCAAAGGCTTGCCATGTTCATCCAACGACAATGCTAGATCTCCGACGACGTAGATCTCCGGAAAGCCAGGAATCGTCAGGTCCGGGTTCACTCTAATTTTTCCACTGCGATCGGTTTCCGCCTTGGTGCGTTGGGCAACTTTATGGCCGAATTCCGTGGCGGTGACGCCGCCGGTCCAAAGAATGGTCCGAGCTTTGAGCAATTTCACATGCTCACCGATTTTGTAAGTCACCCCTTCCTCGTCGATGTTTGTGACCATGGTGGACTTCATCAGTTCCACGTCTAGCTTAGAAACCAGTTGCTCCGCCTTCGCCGAGAGATCCTCAGGATAGCTCGGCAACACGCGTGGACCGCCTTCGATCAGGATGATCCTGGCTTCCTCCGGTCGAATGTGACGGAAATCATGACGAAGTGTGTCACGCGCGATTTCAGCAAGAGCACCGGCGAGTTCCAGCCCGGTTGCGCCGGCTCCGACAATCACAAACGTGAGCCACGCGCGAGAATCCGCTTCTTCGGTGCAGCGCTCCGCTCGTTCAAACGCAAGTAGCAGCTTGTGCCGGATCTCGGTTGCTTCTTCCACGGTTTTCAAGCTCGGCGCCCAATTGCGCCATTCGTCTCTGCCGTAATAGGAAGTCTTTGTCCCAGTCGCCACGATGAGTGAATCGTAGGTGTACTCGCCGCCGTCACACAGAAATACTTTCTTTGCTGTTGGATCGAGATCCGCAGCCTCACCCAGAAGTACCTGCGTATTCTTTTGCCGGCTGAGCACTGCGCGCAGGGGAGCTGCGATCTCTCCCGGAGAAAGCGATCCCGTGGCCACCTGGTAGAGCAGGGGTTGAAATAGATGAAAATTGCGCTTGTCCAGCAGCGTAACTTCAACGTCCGCCCGCTTCAGCGCCTGTGCGGCAACCAGACCGCCAAATCCGCCCCCGAGTATTAGAACCTTATGTTGCTCTGCCATAGATTCCCGGCTTTTCCAGAATCATGTAACATCTGCAAACTCTCGCTCATCTACTGGTAACATAGTTAGATGAACGGAACCCTTCAAAAAGTCAAATCACCGCTCATGGACCTGGAACAGAAAGCCTTACGACTGCTGTGTTCAAACCTGATTCAACCCGCCACCCGCGTGGATTTATCCGCCCTTCTGGACCCTTCGGTCTTTGCAGATCCCTTGCATCGGGTCATTTTCGAGGAAATCAGCGCCGCTGGCGAGATTCCTGCGGCTCATTTACGTGCGCTTCTGCCAGCGCGCGTCACAAACCGGGGTTTTCCTGATTTTGACCTGAACGTTTTCCTCGAACCAAACCAGGCCACGGAAGCGGAGATCGAGCAGCTTTTTTCCAGCGTGCTCACCCTGATTGAATTGCGTCACGGCGAAGGAGATCCCGGGACGGAGAATTAGGCGTGGCTTGGAATCCACATCGCCGTGGATTGGTTTTTGAAGCCCTGGCGTTAAGTGGTCTGATTGGCCTGTACATCTGGCGTCTGCAGGCAATCTGGCGTTACTCCTGGTGCCTGATCGCGACCTGGCTGGTTATCAGCATTCTGTTTCGCGGTGACAGCCTTGCAACGCTGGGATGGCGTTTGGACAATTTCTGGCCTGCAGCACGTAACTCTGCCTACTTCCTCGTTCCCGCTTCCCTCACTGTTTGCGTTTGCGGATTTTTCGTTGGAATGCAGCACCGGCAGCCGGCCCATCTTGTGGAGCCTGGACGGTTCCTGGGTTACTTCTTGTTCTGTTTAGTTCAACAAATTGGACTGAATTCTTTCCTGTCCAACCGTTTACTGTCTGCCTTCGACAGCCCTCTGGCTGCATCACTGTCAGCCGGAGCTATCTTTGGCTTGCTGCATTGGCCGAACCCAGTCCTTGTTCCGCTGACAGCAATCGCAGGAGCAGCGATGGCTTCGCTATTCCTCAGAAAGCGCAACATTCTGCCACTTGCAATGGGACAGGCGGTCCTGGGGTCACTGGTCTGGTGGGCCTTTCCGCTGCACTGGCATCACTCCATGCGCGTCGGACCGGGCTACTGGACGTTTCACCCGTAACTGCTACCACTGAACAACTAGGACTCACGTTCCTTTTGAACGCGTTGCCGTTCCGCGGCCCAGGCCGCGAACTTCTGAAGTTCTGCACGGTACTTCCAGCTCAACTGAAAGAATTTCTTGGCATCGAGCGGGAACGCTTCTTTCCCAAGAAAAGTTTCAAAGCGCCACTGCAGGTAAGGGCTCTTCCAGGGCCGTAGCCGGTAACCGCGGGCGGAGATCCAGTAATATGCGATCAAATCAAACATGAAACTGCTTGCCGGGAATTTGCCGATGTACCCTGCAGAAGCCTGGTGTCCCTAACCAAGCGGCGCAGACAGGTGCTCATGAACCAATAGCCAATTCTTGCCCCGCTTCTCCCAAATGCCGGTGTAGCGGATTTCGAGTTCCACGCTTCTGCCGTCCTTGGTTTTTTCGGAAAGATGCATGGGGACCGTGGTCCACGCAATATTTCCATGGCGCGTGACCTTGAGTGGTTTGCCCGCGGTCAATGAGGCGGTCGCGGCATTATCAAAAATCGCCTTCTGTACGCCGACGGCATATTCCTTCCAGCCCGTATAAGAAAAGGGCGTAACGTCGTAGAAAACCAGGCCATCGTCCTTCGCGTAGTATTTCCCGGCATTCGTGACGTTGCCGCTGCTCCAGGCCGCGCAATAACCGTCAATCAATTTGCGAAAGGTCGCATCGTCCGTAGCCCGCTGCTGGGCGCGCGCGCCTTCGAATGTGAGCAAACCTCCAAAAAAGGCCAGTACCACATACAGCACCCAATGATGGCGCGCAAAGCCATGTGAAAATTTCTCCGCTTGCACCGGCATGCATCCCCCGTTTGCCCTGTTCAGGCTTACCGAAAACCCCAGGGCCTAGAATTGTGTCCGTTACGTTAGACAGATTTTCAGGAGTTTGCAAGCGCGGCAGAACGTTTTCTCACCGCGACGGCGGCAAATGGGCGCACCCAGATTCGTGAAGTCGCCGGTTTCCCAAGGTGTATCGTGCGGCCCGCGACGCGCACGGTTAGGGTTTCATCGTACTCGCGCCGTTGAATTTCCAGCTTTGCGCCCGGGAGTAGCTCCAGTCCTTCGAGAAACTCCAGAAAGCCCTCGTCCTTCTCGTACACGCAAAGAATCTCCGCCTTGTCCTTCGGTTGCAATTGCGATAGCAACACTCCGCCATTCTTCCGGAGCTTCGCCACACCTCCGCTAACCGGCACACCGTGAGGACAGGTCTTGCGATCAGCGAAGCGCTTCATCAGCAGGCTTTCGACTTCCGGAGAAATCGCATGTTCCATGCGCTCGGCTTCCGCATGGGCTTTGGCCCAGGGTAGTCCAATGACCTCTGTAAGGAGCATTTCCGCCAGCTGATGCCGGAGCATTAGGTTATGTGCCGTCTTGCGTCCTTTGGCGGTGAGTAGAATGCGCCCGCCGCGCTTTACCTTAATGTTGCCGTCGCGAGCCATCCGCTTGACGGCCGCGGTCACCGCAGGCGGGGTGACCGCCAATTCTTCCGCCAGACGCGCGCTGATGGGTACCTGATTTTCCTCAAGCATCTCCCAAATGGCTTTGAGGTAGTCTTCCTTCGAAACGCTTGTTTTTTCTCGAGGCAAGTTGCTCCCCAGAAGTGTTTCCTGTCTGCCTATCCGCGCTCACGTAATCTCTCCGCGAGCGTATTCACGCGGCCCCGAAGCTCCACAAGAATTCGCTCGTAGAAGGCCGGATCGTTACCGAACGGATCGGCAATGTCCCAGACTTCGAGACTGGCCGCGTCCGGAAACGCTTTTTCAATTGTCTCGCCACTCAGGTTTACGAACAAATCGGTGTTATCCCACAAATCCTCCGTCATTGCCTTTGAGCGAAGCTCGTCAACCGGGTAGCCATGTTTGCGCAGCGCGGCCGAGGTGAACTCCGGAATGTAGCCGAGCGGAAAAAGACCCACGCTGAAGGGTTCGATCACGTCGCTGGCATCCCGCCTTGCAATCGCTTCGGCCATCGGACTACGGCAAGCATTTCCCACGCAAATGAAGAGTACGCGAACTTTTCCTTTTTTTGTCATGTCGGAGACCGGTCTGGGTAAACGGTAGTCGCCGGGGTATCAGGCCTTGTTCCAGGCGTTGTTTTAGGCTTTCACGGAGTGTATCACTGGCATGGCCGCCATCGAGAGAAAGTGTTTGTGCACGCTTGCGTCATCCGTCAATTCCGGATGGAATGTGGCCGCAAGAATGTTTTGCCATTGCACCAGGGTCGGATGCTTATCGTGCGTAGCGAGTACCTCCACGCCGGGCCCGACGGATTCGATAATCGGCGCACGGATAAACACCATTTCCAACGGCTCTTTCTTCAGTTTGCTTGAGCCAAAAAACACGTCGCTGGCTAGTTGCCGGCCGTACCCATTGCGAAGGACAGTGATATCCAAAAGCTCGAGAGAAGCCTGCTCCGGATTTTTCACGCGTTTCGCAAGGAGGATTGCTCCCGCGCAGGTGCCAAAAATTGCCCCGCCATTACCGGCAAAATTGCGGATGGCTTGCAGCAGGCCTTCTTCTTCAAGGAACTGCAGTTGCGTCGTGCTCTCTCCGCCCGGAAGAATGAGTCCGGCGCATTCTTCCAGTTGAGACACGGTGCGGACCTCTACCGGATCAGCGCCGAGTTGCCGCAACCGCGCCGCATGCGCTTCGAAATCTCCCTGCACCGCAAGGATCCCGATCTTCACGATTCCCTTCTCCGATTAGAGTGCCAGCGCAGCGAGAATTCACCAGCCGCGGGTCGAAAGCAAATCCTTAGCTTCCAGTTGACGCACATCAATGCCGGGCATCGCCTCGCCAAGCTCTTCAGACGCTTCCAGCACGGCTTTTGGATCCTCGAAGTGTGTGTTGGCCTTTACGATGGCCTTTGCGCGCGCTTCCGGATCGCTGCTCTTGAAAATCCCGGAACCAACGAAAACTGCTTCAGCGCCCAGCTTGCGAACCAGGGCCGCATCCGCGGGGGTAGCGATTCCGCCAGCCGAGAAATTTGGCACAGGCAATTTGCCGGTCCTGGCGATCTCCCGGACCAAATCCAGCGGTGCTCCAAGTTCTTTCGCCTGACGCATCAACTCGTCATCGCGCATGGTCGTAAGGGCGCGCATCTGGCTGACGATCGTGCGCATGTGGCGCACCGCCTCCACCACGTTGCCGGATCCCGCTTCGCCCTTTGTCCGGATCATGGCCGCGCCCTCGGCAATACGGCGCAAGGCCTCGCCGAGATTGCGCGCACCGCAAACGAATGGCACGCGGTAATCGTGCTTCCAGATGTGGTTCTCCTCATCGGCCGGGGTCAGCACTTCGCTCTCGTCGATGAAGTCCACTTGCAAAGCCTGCAACACATCCGCTTCCGCAAAATGTCCAATGCGCACCTTGGCCATCACCGGAATCGTGACCGTCTTCATGATCTCGCGGATCACCTTGATCGACGCCATTCGCGCCACTCCCCCTTCTTTGCGTATGTCGGAAGGCACACGCTCCAACGCCATCACCGCGCAGGCGCCCGCTTTTTCCGCGATGCACGCCTGCTCGGCGGTGGTCACATCCATGATGACCCCGCCCTTCAGCATTTCTGCCAGGCCAACTTTCACGCGCCATTCATTCGAGCCCTTTGCTCCGTTCACGCTGCCGTTCACTTTCTTGCCGTCCATGTTGAAGCTCCTCTCAAATTCACGAAACTTGTTTTGGTGCCTGAGCGTTGGCGAAGTGTCCTTCGCTAACCACTACAAAGCGGCCTTTGCCCCGCGCCAGCAGATTCCCCTCGAGGTCACGAATTTCTGCCGCTCGAAAACGGTTTCTGCCCTTGTCTTCGTCCTGCCAGCCTTCCACAATAATTTCGCGGTCCACCGGCACGGGCTTCCTGTACTCCACACTCATTTCCGCGGTGACGGCTTTTTCCCCCGTCAGTTTGGAAAGCTTTCCCATCGCCTCGTCCAGAACCACTGCGATAATTCCACCGTGTGCGAAACCTCCGCCCCCGGCATAATTGGAGCCCAATGTAAATCTTCCGCGAATCCGACGCTCCTCCAGATCGAGGTCGAACACCAGCTTCATCCCCGCTTCATTGGAAGCTCCACAACCGAAGCAGTGGTTGGTTTCCTTTGGATCGAGTTTGAGGATCGTGCTCACGAATGCATTCGTTCGTCAGACCAGAGCCACATGGGCGCGTTCCGCCCGCCGCGTCCCACGCTGCCGCTTGCGCATTTCCACGCGCAGCAATTCCGCAAGTATGGCAACGCCCTTGGCAATCTGCTTTTCGTCCAGGCTAGCAAAGCCAAGCCGCAACGTATTTGGCAGTGGCGTCTGCACGTAAAAGTAACGCCCGGGGGCAAACAGCACGTCGCGCTCCTTCGCGTGGATCATCAATTCACTGGCATCGAAACCCGGCGGCAGTTCCAGCCACAAGCACATGCCGCCTTCGGGACGCGTCCATCGCGTCCCTTCGGGCATCAGCTTTCGCAGCGATTCATCCAATGAGAGCAGCCGTTCGCGATAGAGCTTGCGCATGCGCGTCAGGTGCTTCTGAAATAAGCCGCGGCGCAGAAATTCGGCTAGCGTCGCTTGGGCAAGCTGGTCTGTATGCAGATCGCTCATCTGCTTCACGATGCGCAACCGTTCAATCGCCGCAGGCGGCGCGACGATCCAGCCCACGCGAAGTCCCGGGAACGCCACCTTCGCGAAGCTATCAATGTGAATCACGAGATTCGAGCGGTCCAGCTGCTTCAGGGATGGAATTTTTTCCTCGCGAACATTTAGCCGTGAATAGATGTGATCTTCGACGACCGGCACCTGGTAGCGGCCCGCCAATTCGAGCACACGCCGGCGCGAATCCAGCGGCATCGAAACGCCTGTAGGATTCTGGAAATCCGGTGTAAGAACCAGGAGTTTCACGCGATTCTGCGATAACGTCGTTTCCAGTGCATCGAGGTCCATGCCCATCGGGATACCAGGCTCGGCGTGTGTTTGCACCGGGACGCCCAGGCAACGCGCACGTACGGACTGAAACACTCCCGAAGCACCGGGGTAGGTGGGATTCTCGAGAATCACCGTATCACCCGCACGAACGAAGGCTTTCGCGATTAGGTCCAACGCTTGCTGACATCCGTCCGTGATGAGCAAGGTTTCCTGCTTCGCGGGGATTCCTTCGCTCCTCAGCAGATCCAGCAACGCTGCCTTCAGCGGCCCATAGCCGTCTGACGCGCCTAGATTCAAAATATCCGAGCCTTCGCGGCGAAGTACGGTTTGCGCGCAAATCTGCAATTCTTCAATAGGGAAAAATTTCTCGTCCGGGCGCGCCAGCACGAACGATAGCGCATTTTCCGGAGCTTCGGCTGTAAGCCGGCTCAGGACTTCTTCGCTGCGTTCATCGGCGAACAAAAGTTCCCAGCGCAACCCATTTGTGCCGTTGCCCATGGGCAGGGCAGGCGGAGGCGGCGTTAAGCTCAGACCATTGCCATTTGCGCGGATGAACGTGCCACGGCCAACGTGTCCCTGTATTAATCCCTCGGACTCGAGTTCCGCATAGGCGTTCGCCACCGTAGTGCGGTGCACGCCAAGATTCTGAGCTAGCTCACGGCTTGCGGGAATGCGGTCGCCTGGGCGCAAATCACCCGCGTGAACAAGCGAGCGCAACTGATCGCGAAGCTGGATGTACAGGGGGATGTGGCTTTCGGGCTGAAGATGCAATGGCAGCATTGTCTCTCACCTTACCGGTATTTTAGCAGAAATTGGACTAGATCAAGAGCCAATTTGTCTTACGCTGTGGCAGGAATGGAGGTGCCTCTAAGCTAGTGTAACGAGTGCCCTGGCTAATTGCGTAGTCGGAAACTTGACCCAGTCCCGGATGTTTGGGATGGGTTCCGGTTCTACTTCCCTGTCGGCAGCATGGGGTTTACGTCCGGGTGGTAGCCTAAACGGCCGTTTTTTTCGCCAGCTTGCAGATCCCTTATACAGAGCTTGGCCAGATCGTCCTCGTCGCACTGATAAATCTGTTTGAGCGGCAGATCTTCCTCCCGCACCTCGTAGACGCCGGACTCCATGTCGCCATTGTCGTTCACGTTGGACGTCACCACCCGACTATCTTCGTGGACCCGCACGCGAAACTGCTTCGTCGATGGCTCATAGTTGGAATAGAGGAAGCACCTGCCCACGCAGGCGCGATCCGCAATGTGCAGGAACAGAGTGCGATATTCGTCTGGTGCAAAAATAGTGGCTAGCACGCGTGCACCTGCGGGAAGCTGGGAAGTAATTTGCTGCGCGTTTTCCTCCATGCGATTCAGAAAGCGGCCGTCTTGCCACAGGAATGTAAAAAATACCCCGGCACAGGCAGCGAATCCAAACAGATGCCACTTTTTTTGAGGCTGCCAGGCCAGCCAACACAGCCCAACAATGGCGCTTATCAGCGTCAATCGAGTGACCAAAGCTCCAATCCACCCTGCGTTAGGCTCCAGCCGCAAATTTTCCGGCAGCAGGACCGCCGCCAGAACACACACGGCGTAAAGTTCGAGGACCAGACGGCGCTCTTTCCAATACTCCACGCGGCGCCCGGCTCGAAAAGTGGCGGCGATCGCGACCCCCACTCCGAAAACAAGGATGGCCAGGGAGAGATAAAAATATCTGCCGTCGAACACAAAGAATTGGTCGGTACCATTCCATCTAATTTTTGGTGGATCGGGCCAGTCGCTCTCCCAACTCGAGTGCCGCAATACAACGACGTGAGCGGTCACCAGGCTCAACATCGCGCATCCCAACGGCAAGAGCTTCCACCAGCCCGGCAGTTTCACCCAGAGCACACGGTATGCAGCAGCTCCGACAAACCACAAAAATCCCAGTGGATGCGCCAGCAAAATGAATGGCGCCAATAAGGTGGCGATGATAATTCCCTTACGTTTTAGAGGCCACAGCAGTGCCAGACCAATCGAGGCCAATCCGATCGAAAGGTAGTAATTCATGAATCCCATGTGGAAGATGTAGCCGTACGCCAGCATTGCGATAACGGGCGAAAGAAACCAAGGCTTTTGACCCGTCACCGCCGTAAGAAATGCGAATACTCCCCAGAAAAAAACTAGAACGCACACGGAAACCGCCAACTTCTCGGCAACCGCCAAGCCCACAACCTTCGCAAAATAAAAAAGCATCAGGTCAAACAGCACGTTCTTCCACTGCGACACCACGTACACCCCAGGTGCCTCTCCCTGTTCCACGAGTTGCGCCAGCCACGCGTTGTAGACGTGGCTTCCCAAATCGCCCGCCTGAATAAAGCGATGCCAGTAGCACGGAATCAGCATCAGGAAAAAGATAGGTACGTAAAACAAAAATTGTGGCAGGCGTGATTGCGTGCCCGGCTCGGAATGGGATGGGGGATTTTGATTCCCGGACGTTTCTTGTGAGGCTGGTGTCAGCTGCGTCATGGAGTGGAAGTATTCTACTTTCGGGCAACTCAGCGCAACTTACCCAGCGCTCGACTCCTCCACCAACTAAAGTCGCGCCGCCCGCAGATTTCCGTGCGAACGGCGTGGTGGTACTTGCGTTTTGCCGAACGCGGAGCGCCCGTGGAGTAGAACACCACATCGGATCGATGCTCCGTCCGGATGCCCGCGAAATGATCTCGGAAGAAACCTGGAAAGGTGGTTGTGAAGTAAAACTTAGCGCAGGGCCGGGCTTTCGCCGAGTCGCTTCAAACGGTCGCGCAATTTCCGCTGTAGGGGCGACGGCGTATTGGGATTGAAGGCCACCAAATACCAAAGCGGCTGCGTTTTGTCCTTGCTGAGGTGGGTCAATGTAAGCGCATCCGCGTTCGGATGGCGCGCAACATTCTCGCGAATCGCACTGTACGGATGACGAGCCAACTTGCTCAGCGTTTTCGAGTTTGTCCGTGGGTGTTCGCTGATGAGCCTAAGCAGGTAAAAATCTTCTTGCGGCGCCTGCTTGGCAAGCTTTTCCAGAATTTCCGGCTTTGCCTCGGCACTCAACACCAACCCTATTTTTTCGTCCCACGCGGTATTGATGTGATTCAATTCGCGGGTGCGCTCATGGATCAAAACTTCGAGGGTCCGGCGTTCCTGCTGCATGCGTGCGATGGGGAGTTGCGTGCCTTCCAGCGAATCCAGCACTCGCAATAGATGTTGCCGCTCGCCAAAAACAATTTGCGAAGTCCGCCCAATGCGGCCATTGTCTTTTTCTTTGTACTGTACGAGGTCGGAACGTCGCATGTTTTGATGCTCCCAATGGCCTTTTTGCCCGTCTCCAGACGGAATATACGAACTACCGGCTGAACCCGGGAAACTCATATGGTTGAAATACTCACTTTCTACGGCTCGATTGGATTATGTTCCCGGTGTGCGATAGGGTAAAGATTCGCCGAGGCGGCCTGTGTCCGAAGTGCAACGTGCGCGGCAGGCGCATTCGGGAAAGGATTCGAGGTCCTTACATGTCTGCATTTCAGGAATTCCGCGAGGAATTGGAGCGCCACGAGCAAATGTACGGCCGAGACCGTGGGCGGCTTGCGGTCACTCTGGATCGCCTTACGAACGCTCTGGTGTTGGTTGGGCAGCATGGGGTCTACTGCACCAGCCAGCGCAATCCAACCTTGCCGGCAATGGACCTGCGCATCATTTCCAAGGAGCTCGAGCAAGCCAAGGAGTTGATTCAATCTGTGATGGAGGAACTGCGGCAGGCTCGCGAGAAGAATTAAACTTTACTCGGTCGAGCACCTCTCTGCGCAGTGTGAAGCTGTTCAGCGCTTATGCTTGGGGATGACAAACTTCAGTGCGGTATGCGTTTGGCTGAAGCTGGCTACCTTCACATCCACCAATCCAGCTTTGAGACCGGCGCCGCGAACATCATTCTCGGTGATCGTCTTCACGCCTTTGGGATAAATAACCCATACTCCCGCAGTGGACCCCATGGAATTTCGAATGGCCTTTACCTTGGTAAGATCGGCGAGTGATTCGACGGGCAGAAAAATCCACAGAGCATTATCTGCAACTTTTCCCTTCGTCGCCTTGACGCCGTTGCGCGTGAGCTCCTCAAGAAACTCCGCTGACACCGGGCCTAGAATGGCGGCAGTCTCACCACTTTTCACTCCGAGCTTCTCGGCCAGGGACTTGGGGTGGAGGATGCGCTGCTGCCATTGCTCTGCCTTGGGCCCCAGCTGGAGCACAGCCAAGCCGGCGCTGGTGCGAACATGCAAATCCCCATTCTTTACGTCCAGTTTGTGGATGTCCGCGAACGCTATTTTTAGGCGAATGCCGCCGCGAAACAATATTTCATTGCTCTCCAGGAGAGCCTTGCCTTTCGAGGTCTTGCCGTCAAAGCGAACCGTACATGGCAGTTCCTGACCCATCCTTCCCTCCTGGCCTACTTCAAGTACGGATTTGTTTCGCGCTCTTCGCCAATCGTCGTGCTCAAACCGTGTCCCGGATGTACCACGGTGTCATCCGGGAGTTGCAGCAGCTTCTCCTTGATCGACTCCATGATTTGATCCATCGAACCGCCCCACAAATCCGTTCGACCGATGCTACCGGCAAAAAGAGTATCGCCGGCGATGAGTTGCGGATGCGGCAGCGTAATTTGTCCGGCTTCCTTAGGCAAATACAAACTCACGCTTCCGGGTGTGTGCCCCGGAGTGTGGATCACGCTGGCCTGGAACCCTCCCCATCTCAGCGGATCGCCTTCCTTCAACAGATGATCCACTTCCGTTAAATCTGGAGTCTTCATGCCCAGGAAATCCGCTTGCATGTCCATGGCATGATAGAGCGGCAAATCGTCGCGATGCATCATCACCGGCGCGCCCGTATACTGGTGCAGCTTCGCCAACCCTCCGACGTGGTCAATATGTGCATGCGTGCTGATGATGGCCTTCACGCTTAGCTTGTAGCGGCCGATAAGAGTCAGTATGCGTTCCACCTCATCGCCCGGATCGATCACGATTGCTTCGTGCGTTTTTGGGTCCCCGATGATTGCGCAATTGCACTGCAACATCCCGACCGGCACCTTGATGTAAATCATCTCCGGATGGGAAGCATCCGGCATGCGGACCGTTTCATTCATGCGCCGCAGTATATCACCGGAGTTTTGCAAAACCGTATCGGGAACGCTGTTCAGGCAGGGGTCTGCTAAACTCGAATGCATGGAAAGTTCCGGCACCGAAGTGCGGACGGCTGCCCTTTCGTCGCCTTTGGTTGAATTGCAGAGCCAAAGGGGCGCGCGGCACGGCGTTTGGTTTGGCACGATTCTGCCCAATGATTTTGGCGATTGGCGTAAGGAGTATGGCTTCCTGCGCGAGTCTGTCGCACTCCTCGATAAAAATTACCGCGCATACCTCGAATTCACCGGCCCGGATCGTCTCCGCTACTTAAACGCCATTCTGACGAACAATATAAGGGACCTCCTGCCGAATCACGGCATCGTCTCGCTCTTTCTCAGCCCGCAGGGCCGCATTCAGGCAGAGATTGAGACTTACGTGCTTTCAGAGTCGTTGTTCTGTGTTTCCTTCGCAATCGTTAGACAGCGTCTGATGCAAGACTTGGACAAGTACATCATCATGGATGACGTAACGCTGACGGATCGCACCGCCGAGTTCGGAACACTGGCGCTCGAAGGACCCAAATCAGCCGAAGTTGCAAAGCGAATCAGCGGCGTGGAACTCGCGAAATTCGACGAATTGGAATTTCGTGAATCGTCAGTTGGTGAGATACGCGCCCGAATTTTTCGGCGTTCACCTGGCGGTGTGCTTGGCGTCGAGTTTCTGGTGGAACGGCCACATCTGGCAGCGCTTTGGGAACTGTTAGAAGCTGCGACACGAGAAGTAGGTGGCGGCCCAGCGGGCTACACAGCATTGAATTCGCAGCGGCTTGAACTCGGGGTACCCTGGTTCAGCTACGATTTCGGCGAAAAACAAATTCCCCACGAAGCAGGATTGCAGAACTCACACATCAGCTACACCAAGGGCTGCTACACCGGGCAGGAAATCGTCGAGCGCGTCCGTTCGCGAGGCCAGGTGAACCGGGTTCGCGTGATCGTCCAGTTTGACGCCAAGGAAATTCCTGCTGCGGGGACTCCGCTTTTCTCCAACGGAAAGGAATTCGGCTCCATTACCCGAACCGCCTTTTCGCCAAAACGAAACGCCCCCGTCGGCATGGGATATGTACACCGCGAAAAATCCGCGCCGGGCACAGAACTGGATACCCCGGCAGGCCGCGGCACCGTTATCCCTTCTCCCATTGTCTAGCTACGAATCTCCGTCGTAGACTCGCTCTTTCCTACCCGCCGTGTCGCAAGGATCCCCGAGTTGCCGGCCTCGCCGTGCAACCCCCGCAGCCACCAGAAGGAGCAGCCAATGTTTGAACGCTACACCGAAAAAGCCCGCCGCGCGATTTTCTTCGCCCGCTATGATGCGAGTCAGTACGGCAGCCATTCCATCGAGACCGAGCACCTGCTGCTCGGCTTGCTGCGCGAAGACAACGCTGTGACGAAACGGCTCATCCCGGAATTTCCGTCTTTAGACCAAATTCGGAAGGAAGTCGAAGACAAGATCCACCGTGGAGAACGTTTCTCGACTTCGGTGGAAGTTCCCTTGACCACAGACTCCAAACGCGTTCTGAACCTCGCCGCAGAGGAGGCCGAGCGCCTCGGCCATCGTCACATAGGTACGGAGCATCTATTGCTCGCCCTGCTTGGAGTGAAGGAAGGTCGTGCGGCCAAGATCCTCATGTCGCACGGAGCGAATCTCTCGGATTTGCGCGAAAAACTTGCGCGACGATCGGTCTCGCAGGTACTCGCCGGATCCAGCAGCGCTTCGGCAGTTGTGGCTTTCGATCCTGCAGCTGCAATGATGCAATTTCTCGGCCAGCTCCGAGCCGGCCTCGCAGATGAAGCACAAGATTTTCTGGCGCCGCAGGCGCAGTATATCGATGCGCACGGGAAACGTTGGTCGGGTGAAGATGGCTTGCATAAAAGGATGGCGGAATTGCTCGCACCCTTCGCGGCGCGTGGTGCGAGGTTCATTCTGGAAGAATCCATCCAGCCGCTCGACGGTACGATAATAGCGACTGTTTTGTGGGAAGATGTGCCGCTGCCGGAGAAACCTAAAATCTCACTTCTGAGAATGACGGTTGTGCTGGGGAGGGGCGAAGAAGGTTTGTCGATCTACTCGTTGCAGGTTACGCCCGTGGTTGTTCTTTGAAGGACTGCCTTGATGCTCGAATATGGACAAGCTAATCCAGATTCAGGGCCCGCTTGAACGAACCCTTCTCGTTTTCAATCTTTTTCTGGAGTTGCAGAACTGCGTACAGCACGGCTTCCGGCCGGGGCGGGCACCCCGGTACATAAACATCCACCGGGATCACCTGGTTGCAGCCCTGCACGATCGCGTAATTATTGAATACGCCACCGGATGTCGCACACGCGCCCATCGAAATCACCCACTTTGGCTCCGGCATCTGATCGTAAAGTTGCCGAATCACCGGCGCCATTTTCTGCGAAAGCCGGCCTGCCACAATCATCAAATCCGCCTGCCTTGGTGACGGGCGAAACACTTCCGCACCAAAGCGCGCAATATCGAACCGCGAAGCCGCCATGGACATCATCTCAATGGCGCAGCAAGCCAAACCAAAGCCCAGCGGCCAGATCGAACTCTTCCGCGCCCAGTTGGCGACCTTGTCGAGTTGGGTAAAGAGAATTCCTTGGTCTTCCAGCAGCTTGCCGAAATCATCTGGCTTGGTCAGAGTAATGCTCTTTGCCAGTGTCGTTTCCATGTGGCCCTCACAAACTCCTCAATTTTGTCATACTGGCCCCAGCCTGACAAACGGCAATCCTTATTAAGACAAGCTGCAATGCGTCCCAGCTTCTCCGAATATAGGCAGCGCCCCGTTGATCGAAGTGATTCATGGCACCGTCAGTACGACTTTGCCGAACTGTCTGTTCTTTTCCAGATATTCGTGGGCATGCGCGGCATCCTGCAATGGCCAGACCTTGTCCACGATCGGCTTCAGCCTTCCCTGCTCCACCAACTTCAGCACCGCGCGCAATTCCGTTTTCGTACCCATATACGACCCCAGAATCGAAAGCTGTCTGGTAAACAAAAAGCGCATATCCAACTTGACGTCATATCCCGTCGTGGCGCCGCAAGTTACAAGCCTCCCGCCGGGTGCAAGGCTCTTCAGGCTGTGTTCCCATGTCGCCGCGCCAACGTGCTCGAACACAATGTCGACTCCACGGCTGTTCGTCAGTCGCCGAACTTCCTTACTGATGGGCATGACGGAGTGATTGATCAACTCGTCCGCACCCAATTCCTTTGCCTTTTTCAACTTTTCGTCGGTGCCCGCCGTTGCGATCACGCGAGCTCCAAAAAACTTTGCCACCTGCAGCGCCGCACTTCCCACGCCGCTTCCAGCCGCAAGCACAAGCACATTCTCTCCCGGTTGAAGCTGCGCGCGATTCACCAGCATGTGCCAGGCCGTCTGAAAGACCAGCGGAACGGCCGCAGCATGCACCCAATCCAGATTTTCCGGATAAGGCATGCAGTTTACTTCCGGGCAGCGTACGAATTCTGCGCAGCCTCCATCAATCATGTAACCAAGATTTGTGTACTCGCGGCAGCGGTTGTCATTCCCAGAAAGGCATGCCGGACATTTGCCGCAGGTCACCCCCGGCGCCAGCAACACTTTCTGGCCCGCGCGAACTGTCGTTACCCCGTCGCCAATCTTGACCACTTCTCCCGCCACATCGCTCCCTGGAATGTGCGGCAACGGGATCGGCACTCCAGGCAGGCCTCGGCGCACCCACAGATCGAGATGATTGAGCGCGCAAGCGTGCACCCGCACCAACACTTCCCCGGCACGAATATGCGGCTCGGACACCTCCCTATACTGCAGCACACTCGGGTCACCGTGCTCGTAAATGACGATCGCTTTCATTGCGCTTTCTCTCCCTCAGGGTCGGCAGCTTCCAGCGCCCAAATGATTCCTTGCAGGTTAGGTCTGATCGATGTCGAAAGCAAAAATCAATTTTGTCGCACTATCGAAATGGTTTGTCGCCTCTCTTGCGGCGCGCCGAGACCGTCGCCCTTGAAACTCAGAATTAGATTCGGCTCCCGGGGTCCTAGTTCCGCCGCGTGACGCGAAGATCTCCGCGGAGTCGTTGCAACTCCTTTGCCGGTCTGCCCAATTCTCCCTTCATTAAATACTCTTTAAAATTGCATTTCCAGCCATCGCACTGCAGCTCCATCCTGACGTTGGCCCAATCTTCAATTCCGTAGCGACCAACGCGAATGGCCACAAAGTTTCGCCCCTGATTGCCAATGAAGATTTCGGTGTCAACCGTCATCAAAGTCCTCAACCCCCGGAGTTTTAATAACCTGCGGGCCCCGTATTTGCCGGACCCGTCATTGACAGCCCCTCCCATGCGCCGTACGCTTTTCACAGGGAGCTTCATGGACCTCTTCGAAGAGATCGTTCGTATGCGGCGCGCCGGACAACGCGGCGCGCTGGCTACCATTGTCCATACCAATGGCTCAATCCCCAGCTATGAAAGCTCCCGTATGCTCGTCCGCGAAGACGGGACCATCGCCGGTACCGTAGGCGGAGGCTGCGTGGAGGCCGACGTATGGGCAGCCGCCAAAGAGGTCATGCAAAAAGAAGCGCCGCGCAAACTCGTCTTTCATCTCAACAACGAAGCCAACTACGACAACGGCCTGATCTGCGGCGGCACGGTGGAAGTCTTTGTCGAGCCGATCCTTCCCCAACCGGTAGTCTATCTTTTCGGTGCCGGGCACGTTTCCACAGCCGTTGCGAGGGCGGCTCACGCGGTTGGCTTCGGTATCTGCATCATCGACGACCGCGAAGCGTTCGCCAATCTGCAGCGCTTTCCCATGGCGCAGGAGGTGTTCACAAGCTTTGACGAAGCTTTCGCCAAACTCCACCCGAACGCGTCCAGTTACATCGTCATCGTCACCCGCGGCCACAAGGAAGACATGCGCGTGCTTGCTTGGGCCACTCGCACCGATGCCCGCTACGTCGGCATGATCGGCAGCAAGCGCAAGGTGCTCAGTGTCTACAAAGCCCTCGAAAAAGAGGGCTACCGCATAGCTGAATTTGAGAATGTTCACGCTCCCATGGGACTGGAAATCGGCGCGCTGTCCCCTGAAGAAATTGCCATCAGCATCGTGGCGGAACTTGTCGCCATCCGCCGCAACGCTCCGGTCCCCGCTCACAAGAAACTAAAACTTGAAATCCGAGACGCCGTCGAGGCCAAGTAAGCAAGAGGACGAGATGCTCGTGGCTGTCATCCTTTCAGGCGGTGCTTCCAGCAGGATGGGTTCGCCCAAGGCGTTGCTTCCCTACCAAGGCAAGCCATTTCTCGAACATCTTCTCGCCGTCACCCAACACCCGAAAATATCCGCGCGCCGTGTTGTACTTGGCCCCGACTCCGAGTCCATCGCGAAGGCAGTTCCGCTTCATCCGGACGAAATTGTGATCAATGCCGATTGGAAGCTGGGGCAACTGAGTTCCATCCACGCAGCGCTGCGCAGCCTGCCACCCGGAACCAACGGAATTTTGCTTAGCTTGATCGACCATCCGTTGATCACCGCAGTGCTGGTAGACGAATTGATCGAGGAATTCTACAAATCGCGCGCGCCAATTGTTCTCCCTGTTTTTCAAGGGCGCCGTGGCCATCCCGTCATTTTCTCGGCCACTTTGTACGAGGAATTGTTGGCAGCGCCGTTTGGCATCGGTGCTCGCGCAGTTGTCTGGGCGCATAGAACAGAAGTGAGGGAGTACAACACCGCGGAAGAGGGCTGCGTTTTAAACTTAAACGATCCAGAGGCCTATAATAATATGAACAAGGACGCATAAATAAGGGTGTAAGCGCGCCGCATGCAGACTCACCATAGGGGGCCAGAACGCCGATCCTCTGCCAATAACTTTACGATCAGGTCCAGCGCTTCCGCGGCTAATTGCGCGGCATGCGCCGATGCAGGCGGCAGTCCGCCAAGTTCGGCGGTAATATTTTCCGAGGTTATCCCACGCAGGTCGCCAATCGCGCGCCCTTTCATCTTCTCCGTGAGCAGCGAGGCACAAGCAATCGAGGCCGTGCACCCGCGACATAGAAAACGAACCTCCTGTACGCACGCGCCTTCGACACGCACCGCTAACCGCAGCACGTCCCCGCACACAGGATTGCTGAGCTCCACCTGCGCCGTGGGTTCCTGCATCTCCCCGGCGTTACGCGGGTTCTGAAAATGATCGAGTATCGCCGCGCTGAACATGAGCCCTCTGCTTACTTCTTCATAGGCAGATATTTCTTTTCGATCGACGCTACAACCACATAGTTGGGGTCTACCATCTCCGTCAGATGCAATTTACCCACCTTCGACAACAACTCGTAGGAATCCAGTTCCGACAGACCGTAATCCCTATGCATCCACTGGATCAGTTCCGTAACCGCGATGCGCACCGCGTCATCTACCGGACGGTAAATCCCCGTGGTCATAATCTCTCGCTCATTTTCCAGACGCGGCCAGCCCGTGCTCTTCCCCTTCACCAACTCAAATCGAAATTTGGCCTTCATCGGTACTTCCACGGCGCTTCCCGCCACCTCTCCATCTCCCATCGCCGCATGTCCATCGCCGAAATAAAATAGCGCTCCCTTCACATTCACCGGCAAATACAACGTGTTGCCAGGCGAAACTTCCGGCGCGTCCATATTCCCGCCAAATTCCGCCGGCACAATCGAGCTGCGCGCTTCACCATTCGCGGGAGCTACCCCAATGCAGCCGAGAAAGGGATGCATGGGAAATTGCACCTTAAAATCGGAATCCTGCGCCTGAAACGTGATTAGTTTTTTCTCGGCATCAATCGGGTAATACCACGCACGTTCCGGCAATGGTTCTTTTTCCAGCATCGGCGTGTAATGCGTGGAATTCGCGGCTCCAAAGCCTGGGCCGAACGTGCCAACGCCCTGCTTGCTGTCCACCTGCAGGTCGAGAATATGCACCACGAGCGTATCGCCTTTCTCCGCCCCATCAATGAAAAACGGGCCCGTTAGCGGGTTGTCGATTTTGATGAGTGAAAAGGGGTCCCCAGGCTTTTGCAGTGCGTTGCCGAAGCAGTCCAGCGAGTTCGCCTCCAGCACACCGTCAGATTTCACATGAGCCACTGGCTCAGCGGGCCCAAACGTAGCTTTCACGTTTTCCATGCTGGCTTTGAAATGGACGGCGTTGTCTTCGAGCTTTGATTGTGCGGATACAGCAAAGGGTGCGACCAACAGCGGGCTAACGAGGATGAATTTCAGGATGCGCATGGACGGCCCCCATAGGACAAAGATAAAAACGAAAAGGAAGTGCAACACACTTCACGACAGCCCGTCAAACGCCCGGGATGTCCACTCCTTCTTCCTTGGCAACATGCTACTTGAAGCTCTGCTATCCTGCTTGACGCATGAAAAAATCGAAACACTTCGCACCGCGCATCGTTTCCCTCGCGCCCAATGCCACCTCCATTCTCTGCGACATTGGCGCGCGCAAGATGCTGGTGGGAGTCAGCAAATGGTGCGCCGAGGTGGCGCCGGTGGAGGCGCTTCCAAAGTTCGGTGATTTCTGGCACCTCCAGGAAATCTCCGGCATTCACGCAATGAAACCCGACCTGGTCATCGGCTCCGTGCCATTTCGCGCCGAGGCGATGGCGAAGCTGCTTGAATATCCCTTGAACTTCTTCGCGCTGCATCCGCAGACTCTCCGCCAAATTGAGCGCGACATCCGCCAACTCGGCGCCCTCTCCGCTCGCGGATTCGCCGCGGACAAACTTATCGCAAAAATGGCCAGGGAATTTGCAGCAGTTAGCAAACGCTCTCGCGGGAAGGGCCGGCTCCGGGTCTATTCCGAGGCCTGGCCAAATCCGCGCATCTCTTCCCCTCCCTGGGTCGCCGAACTTTTCGCGCTGGCCGAGGCAGGCTTTGTTCCCAAACCCGGCGCTCGTATTAGCAACGAAGAAGTAGCCGAAGCCAAGCCGGATGTCATTCTTCTTGCTTGGACTGCCACAGGCCGCAAAGCCAAACTTAAGTCCGCTTACGACGTGAGCCTTTGGAAGGATGTTCCCGCCGTTCGCAATCGCCATGTCTTCGTTGTGCAAGACGAGCTTGTCAACACGCCAGGACCTCCACTACTCAAAGGTATCCGCGAACTCGAACGGATATTCGATAAAGTCCGGCAACATTTGGATAATCAATGATAGTTGTCGTCGCCGCCATCATCGAACGCGCGGATCGGAAAATTCTCATTGGCCAACGCCGCCGAAATGACACTTCGGCACTCAAGTGGGAGTTTCCGGGCGGAAAGGTTCGCGCCGGCGAATCGCTCGAGCAGGCGCTAACGCGGGAGCTACGGGAAGAACTCGGCGCGACCTTAGTCAAAAGCCGCGAGATAGCTTGCGTCCGCCACCAATATGCCGGAACCACGGAAGAACTAGAGATCCATTTCTTTGCTGCGCAAACTAAAGAATCAGCGTTCCAGCCAACCGTGTTCGAACAAAGCGTCTGGGTTCTACCAAAGCAATTGGCTCAGTACGATTTTCTCCCCGCCAACCGCGAATTGGTCGCACAACTCGCCACTGGCCGCATCAAGCCGGCAGAACTTCTCGAAACATGAGATCCGTCGCGGCGCGCTAGCTTCTGTTAAGAAGTGACCGGATTCGTCTTTTCCGTATCGATTCCGAACTCCTTGATGGCCTTATCCACCACGCACTTTTCGACTTCGCCGCTCTGAAGGAGCTCGTGCAGCGTTGCCAGCACGATGAATCGGGAGTCTACCTCAAAGAAATTGCGCAAGGACTCCCGGGACTCGCTGCGGCCAAATCCATCCGTCCCCAAGGCCGCCAAGCGTCGTGGCATCCACTTCGCGACGGAGAGTGGCAACGTCTTAAGGTAGTCCGACGCAGCCACCAGCACACCTGGCGCGTGCTGCAACTGAGTGGTCACATACGGCACGCGTGGTTTCTCGCTGGTGTGCAGTCGGTTCCACCGCTCCGCCTCAATAGCATCCGTGTACAAGCACTTGTAGCTCGTCACACTCCAGACATCCGCGGCAACGCCAAAGCGCTGCTCCAGAATTTCCTGGGCGCGCAAGACTTCGTTAAGAATGGCGCCGCTGCCGAACAGTTGCGCCCGTAGTTTCGCCTTCTTATTGGTGGCTTCGCGGAACCGGTACATGCCTTTCAAGATGCCATCTTTGACGTCCCCAGGCATGGGTGGCATGGCGTACGGCTCGTTCATCACCGTGATGTAGTAAAAAATATTTTCCCCTTCTTTATACATCCGGCGAATCCCATCCTGAATGATGACCGCGATTTCGTAAGCATACGCGGGGTCATAGGCCAGTAGATTCGGCACCGGCAAAGCCAGCACGTGACTATTCCCGTCCTGGTGCTGCAATCCTTCTCCGGAAAGCGTCGTCCGCCCTGCGGTTCCGCCTAGCAAAAAGCCTCGGGTCCGCATATCCGCCGCGGCCCAGATGAAGTCGGCGATCCTCTGGAAGCCAAACATCGAGTAATAAATGAAAAATGGAATCGTATTGATGCCGTGCGTTGCATAAGCAGTGCCCGCGGCGATAAATGACGCCATCGAACCGGCTTCCGTAATTCCCTCTTCCAGGATCTGCCCGTTTTGCGCTTCCTTATAATAGAGCAGGGTGTTCACATCCACGGGCTCGTACTTCTGCCCAACGCTCGAATAAATCCCCACGCTGCGGAACAAGGACTCCATACCGAACGTTCGGGCTTCGTCCGGAACAATCGGTACGATCAGCTTGCCCATCTCCGAATCCTTCAACATCTTTCGCAGCATTCCAACGAACGCCATGGTGGTCGAAACGTCTCGTCCATCGCTGCCTTCGAAGAACTCCTTGAAAAGTTCGTCGTGGTCCGCTTTGAGCGGTGCAGAGCGCACCTTTCTCGTAGGCGTATACCCGCCCAGTACCTCGCGTCGTGCCCGCAAATACCGGATTTCTTCGCTATCTTCCGAGGGCCGGTAAAAAGGCACTTCACCCAAATCCGTGTCGCTTACTGGTATCCCGAACCGCGAACGAAACTCCCGCAGCTCTTCCTCATTCAATTTCTTCTGTTGGTGCGTAACGTTCTTCCCTTCGCCGGCCTCCCCCAGGCCATATCCTTTAATAGTCCTGGCCAGAATTACCGTTGGACCGCCTTTGTGTTCCACCGCCGCTTTGTACGCAGCGTAAACCTTGCGCGGATCATGTCCTCCGAGACGCAGACGACGCAGCGCGTCATCAGGCAGCGGCTCCACCAGCTTCAGCAAGCGCGGATCCCCGCCGAAAAAGAACTGGCGCACATACTCGCCGGAAGAAACCACCAGCTTTTGGTATTCGCCGTCCACCATTTCGCCCATGCGTTTAACCAACAGGCCCTCGGTGTCGCGCTCCAGAATCGGATCCCACTCGCTGCCCCACAGGACTTTAATTACATTCCAACGTGCTCCACGAAACGCCGATTCCAGTTCCTGAATAATCTGCCCGTTTCCGCGCACCGGGCCATCGAGCCTTTGCAGGTTGCAATTGACCACAAAAATCAGATTGTCCAAGTGTTCACGCGAAGCCAGCGTGATTGCACCAAGCGACTCGGGCTCATCCGTTTCGCCGTCGCCGAGAAACGCCCAGACCTTTGCGTCGGTCTTCGGCTTCAGGCCGCGATCCTCTAAATACCGATTGAAACGCGCCTGATAAATGGCCATCAGCGGGCTCAATCCCATGCTCACCGTCGGATATTCCCAGAAGTCCGGCATCAGCCATGGGTGCGGATAAGACGAAAGTCCGCCGCCGGGTTTCAGCTCGCGGCGAAAATTTTCGAGCTTTTCCACGCTCAAGCGGCCTTCGAGGAACGCTCGCGAGTAAATTCCCGGCGCGGCGTGTCCCTGAAAATAAATGGTGTCCCCTTCGAACTGTTCGGATCGCGCGCGGAAAAAATGGTTGAATCCCACTTCATACAATGTGGCCGCGGAAGCATACGTCGAAATATGTCCACCAATATTGTGTTCCACGCGGTTGGCGCGCACAACCATCGCCAGTGCGTTCCAGCGGATCAACGACTTGATGCGGCGCTCAAGGGCCTGATCTCCGGGAAATAACGGCTCAAGACGCGCGGGAATGGTGTTTGCATACGGCGTGTTTGCGGTAAACGGTAGATCGATTCCGCTCACCGTCGCGTGCGCACGTAACCGCTCCAGGATTTCCCTGGCAACATCCGGCCCGCTCGATTCCAGCACCGAATCGAGAGACTCCAGCCATTCCTGAATCCCTTCGTCTTCGATGTTCTTTGGTATGAGAGTGTCCTGATCCATGAGTCCGTCTTGCTCCTCTTCGCTTGTAAGGCCGCTAGGGCAACACAAGTTCCGCGATGCACGCGCTGTTTAACCAACAAGGATACACCCAGTGCGCGCTCCCTGCACATGGCCCATACAAGCGCTATGCCATACTATTTGATAATCGCGTTGATAATCGCGGCACCAAGCACGAGCGCGAATCGTTCACAACGACTTCCCGCCATCCACGACGAGGACCTGACCAGTTACAAACTCCGCGTGAATCAGGTAGCTGACCGCATCGGTAATATCCTGGGGAGTTCCGGCGCGTTTTAATGGCGCTCGGCGAATGAAATCCTGCTCCCACTCCGGCGGGTCGCCAGGCATGGTGATGGTTCCCGGAGCAAGCGCGTTCACGCGTACCGCCGGCGCCAGCTCTTTTGCTAAAACGCGTGTGAGTAGGATGATCCCCGCCTTCGAGATCGAGTGCGGCACATACTCACACCAGCCTTGCAGCCCGCCCAGGTCCGCGAAATTAATGATCACGCCTTTGCCGGATTTTGCGAGAAGCGACGCCGCGGCTTGGGAACAGAAAAACGGTGCCTTCAGATTGGTATTGAGTGATGCGTCCCATTGCGCTTCTGTGGTCTCGCCGAATTTCGCTTCCAGGAAATTCGCTGCGGTATTGATAAGAACATCCAACCGCCCGAACTCGCTTGCCACCCGTGTCACCAGCGCCGTGATTTCCGAAATGATTCTAAGATCCGCCTGGAGTGCAATCGCACGCCGCCCGCGCTTTTCGATCTCCGCGACAACTTCCTCAGCCTCTCTTTTTGACTTTCCGTAATGCACCACTACGTCCGTGCCCTCGTCCGCGAGACGCAAAGCAATTTCCCTGCCCAGCCGCTTCCCTGCCCCGGTAACCAGCGCCACCTGTCCGTTCAAATCTCTCTTCTCGCTCATCGCGCAACGGTAACATAACCCGCGCCGCGGAATCTCCTCGATGGCAGATGATATTCCCGGCGCCGATTCGTCTCATGGACTCCCAATTCATATTCCGTTTATCGCAAACACTTCACCACCCATCTTGTGACTAGCCATTCCCAGGTTGATGCTACAATCCGGCCAAACTTTCTGCCCCAGAGGCCTTCATGAAACTCGACCTGCTCGCAATTGCCGCCCATCCCGATGACGTGGAATTGATCTGCGGTGGCACTTTAATTAAAGCCGCCCAGCAGGGCCATGCTACCGGGGCCCTGGATCTGACTGCGGGAGAAATGGGCACACGCGGCACGCCCGAAACTCGCGCGAAGGAATCCGCCCGAGCGAGCAAAATCCTCGGCCTCAAATGGCGTGGGATTCTCGGCGTGCCGGATTCAGATGTTCAGCCTACGCGCGAAAGCAAATTGAAACTTGCAGGCTTGATCCGCCAGCTACGGCCGCGCACTGTAATCCTTCCCTACTGGGAAGCCCGCCACCCCGACCACTACCACGCTTCTACGCTCGGTTACGAGGGCTGCTTCCTGGCCGGACTCAAGCGGCTCCCCATCCCCGGCGAACCTCATCGTCCATTTAAAATTCTTTATGCGACCTCTTTCGAAAACGTCCGCCCTACATTCGTCGTGGATATCTCCGCGCAATACGAACGACGCCACCGCTCCATCCTGGCCTATCAATCACAGTTCCGCCCGGCCAAGAGCGAGCGCAAGCACCGCGTGTACCTGGCAATCGATGAGCTCGAGCAACAAATGAACCAGCTTTCACGCCACTTCGGCCTAATGATCGGAGTGAAGTACGGCGAGCCGTTCCTGGTCAAAGAACTAATGTCCATAGACGACGTGGTTACGTTGGGGGTTCGTTCCATCTAGCGCGTCCGGGCCGCCTCCGCTCCCTCTGCGGCGGCTCTGCTAGCTCGGTGGTTGGCTTTTTACTTGGATTGGCCGATTCCGCCATACCGCATCGGCTCTCACAGCTCGCTAAGCCACATCGTCATCCATTGCGGGTCGGAATCCCGGGATATTCTGTCCATCCGCGGTGCGTTCAACCTTGATCCGTATCTGATTTTCCTCTTCCGCCCCGGATTTTCGCAACACCACCATGGTGCTCAGGGCTTCCGTGTATACACGGGTGACCAGATACGTTTCGCCACCCTCAAGCTTCTTCCAAAGCTGTCCAATCTGGATTTTTCGCACGCTCATGGGGACCTCTGACTGTAGATATCCCGGCCAAAAGTGTCAACTGCCTATTCGCCGAGGTTCTTTCGCTCCGTTGGCCGCGTTGCCAACGGCGTCTTGCGGGCAAACTGGTTGGCAGGAAACCTTCTTCTGCCACCCTACATCCTATTGCTCGAATGGTTCTTTCCACCCATAGTGGACGCCCCGGGGGTGTATACTCGCGGGAGCTGGGGAGGTCAATTAAATGCGCAAAATTGCTTCTTGGGCTGTAGCCCTTTTACTCGCTGAAAGCGTTCTGTTGCTCCCCGCCATTTCCTCTGCCCGATCGCAAAATCCTGCACCGCCGCCACCCCAACAGGAGCCGCAGACGCAGAGCGGTTCGTCCGGGCAATCCGGCCAACAAGGCAGTCAGCAGGGCCAGGCTACCGACTCCGGTTCCACGCAACAGCCGACAACTACGCAAACTCCTGCACCGGCCCAAGCGCCTGCTGCAGCGCCCGGCCAGCCCGGCGCAGACCAGCCGGTCCAGCAACAGAAAACGGTTCACCCAAAGAATACCAAGGAAAACGTCGACGCCATCGGTAACCGCAATCCGGGCAAGGGCATCAACTTTTATTCCATCGAGCATGAGATCGCCCTCGGTAAAGGACTGGCCCAGGAAGTCGAACGTAGCTCCAAGCTGATTGATGACCCCGTTGTCACCGAATACGTCAACCGCGTCGGCCAAAACCTCGTGCGCAATTCCGATGCCCGCGTTCCCTTCACTATCAAAGTCATCGATTCCGACGAAGTGAACGCCTTCGCGCTGCCCGGCGGCTTCTTCTACGTCAACAGCGGATTGATCCTGCGCGCGCAGGAAGAGTCCGAACTCGCCGGCGTCATGGCCCACGAAATTTCTCACGTAGTCGCGCGTCACGGCACCAAGCAAGCCACCAAGGGCGAAATGATGCAGCTCGCCACCATCCCGCTAATCCTTCTCGGACCCGGCGGCTGGGCAGGCTACGGCATCTACGAAGCGTTGAACCTCGCGATCCCTCTCTCCTACCTAAAATTTTCGCGCGACGCCGAGCGCGAAGCTGATTTTCTCGGCCTCCAGTACATGTATAAAGCCGGCTACGATCCCAACTCCTACGTCACCTTCTTCGAACGCATTCAGGCCGATGAGAAGCGCCGCCCGGGCACGATTCCCCGCTTCTTCTCCACGCATCCGCCGACGCCTGATCGTATCGCCGATGCGCAAAAAGAAATCGCGCGCATCCTTCCCGAGCGTGAAGAATACATCGTCACCACTTCAGAGTTCGACTCGGTCAAGTCCCGCCTCCGCAACGTGATGTTCGCCCGCAAGGTTCAGAACAATCAGCCCGGCAAGCCCACTCTCCGCACCAAAACCGAGCAAGCCGACAAACAAAAACAAGCCGACCCCAACGCCAGCCCCGACGACGATCGTCCCACGTTAAAGCGCCGCCCCGACTCGCAATAACACAAGCGAACAAGGCTTGACCGCACGGCGCATTCGGGTGTCTTCGCTAGAGTGAAGGCCCCGCACTGTTTGTCTTTTATCCCTTTGTCATTACTGAACGAAATGGTCGCCCGACTGCCAACGGGAACCAATGCTGAACTCTGTGCCGCCCACCGAATCAAACCCAGCTATTGAACACTGCCCGGAAACTGTTGGTTAAAGCTGAACACGCAGTTGGAATCTGCCTTTACACAGCCGAGTGATGCGTTGTAGAACAGGGCATCAGAATCGGCAGATTTGTAGCGAACTCACGGTGACCAGTCGAGGGCGGCGGGGAATCTTTCTCGAAAAGAGAATCAAGGGTGCTCGGGAATTGTATTTGACCTTTGGTGTTCTCCTAGATCCTGCCCAAGGAAATGGTCGCACTATTGCGCACGGCCCAAATACTCGGCTGGAACAGAGGCATGCCGCGCCTCTTCAAACGCCGTCTGAGCACTCGACTTCTCTCGCTCCTAAGTCAAACCAAACAAACATCTCGTCACTCGATACTCCCCATTTTCGTCGCGAGCCTCGTAGAAACATGCTGCGAGGGTCCAGGTTTTGCCGTGAGAAAAACGAAAGAGGCGGTAATGACTCGAATGAAAGCTGGAAATATTCGCTTCGTTCTTGAATTAACTGGAGCCCTGACGCTCGTGTTTTTCCTGTGCATGCCGGTGTGGTCGCAAATTGTGGGCGGGACCCTGTCCGGCACGATCACCGATACCTCTGGTGGTGCTGTCCCCGCCGCAACTGTCTCGATCAAGAATATCGCAACCGGCGTGGTCACAACTGTCACTTCGAACTCTCAAGGGATCTACAACGCCCCGAACCTATTGCCTGGAACTTATGAGACCAGGGTGACCGCGGCTGGCTTCGACACCAAGTCAGTCAGTGGCATCGTCCTGACCGTTGGCGCCCAGCAAGTTTTGAACTTCGGCATGAAGGTGGGAACCGTAACGGAGCAGGTTCAGGTTTCCGATATCACTCCCGACCTGCAATTAGTTTCCTCCACGATTAGTAATGCGGTGAATTCAAACACTGTCCGAGAATTACCCCTAAACGGCCGGTCCTGGACGGATCTCGCGACTCTCCAACCGGGCGTCACCACCATTCATGCGATGGTTAGCGTCACCAGCACCGATCGGCTAGGCCGGGGACTTGGCGTCGAACTCAGTATCACCGGCGGGCGGCCTCAGCAGAACAACTATCTGATGAACGGGGTAAGCATCAATGACTATTCGAATCAGGCGCCCGGAAGTATCGTAGGCGGAAATCTGGGCGTGGATGCGGTTTCGGAATTTAACGTTCTGACGACAAACTACTCGACTGAATACGGGCGCACATCTGGCGGAGTCATTAGCGCAATTATCCGTTCCGGCACGAACCAATTGCATGGAAGCGCCTATGAGTTTCTGCGCAACAGTGCCCTCGATGCGAGGAATACCTTCGACTTTCCCGCCGCACCCGGATTGCGCGCTAAGCCAGAATTCAGGCGCAACCAGTTTGGAGTATCGGCTGGCGGACCGATACGCAAGGACAAGACCTTCATCTTCGGCGATTACGAGGGTCTTCGGGAGAATCTCGGGCTGAGTGAGGTGGATCAGGTACCTTCGCTGAATGCCCGGAATGGCATCCTTTGCGATTTTACCGCTCCTCCCTTCGATTGCTCGAGTACAACCAATCCCGGCGTGAATCCACTGGCCGCACCCTATTTGGGTTTCTACCCCAAGCCCAATGGCCCCGTCCAGTGCACTGGTCCAACCGGCAACCCTTGCGTTCCTGGCGCGGGTGACGTGGCGGAATACATCTTTGGCGGTGCGCGAATTACCAGCGAGAACTATTTTATTACCCGCGTTGATCACCACTTCTCGGAAGCGGACAGCTTGGGTGGGAGCTACATGTTCGACAATGCCCCGGCTTCGCAGAACGATGAGTTCAATAACAAGATCGTCTCCTTCAAGACGCGTCGCCAGGTTGTTACTTTGGAAGAGAACCATGTTTTCAGTCCCACTTTGGCGAACTCTTTCCGCTTCGGGTTTAATCGCGTGGTGGCGTCTGCTCCCGCCGGAGGCGTGGCCGTTAACCCACTCGCCGCACAAACCAACCTCGGTTTCGCACCAGGCGAAACGGCTGGGTCCATCAATGTGGTCGGTCTGACGGGCTTTACCGGCGGTCTTAGCACGACCCAGCCTCAGGTCTTCCACTGGAATTCCTGGCAGGCCTACGACAACATATTTCTGGCTAAAGGTATTCATTCGCTAAGGTTTGGAGCCAACGTCGAACGAATCCAGGACAATTCGTTCTCAAGCTCCTTCCCGGGAGGGGTCTTCAACTTCGCTTCGGTAGGCGCATTCATCACCAACGACCCGACTCAGCCGATATCGCTCAGCATCGATGTTCCGGGCCATGTGACTTCGCGCGGGATTCGAGAAACACTCTTCGGCGCCTACATTCAGGATGACGTGCGCTACCGTCCGAATCT
>Ga0209526_10000100_pt1 | contig 47535 bp, 45 predicted proteins | sample JacPinW_OM2H0_M1_FD_188566 | JGI IMG/M metagenome (GOLD analysis project Ga0209526, IMG submission 188566) | Forest soil microbial communities from Algoma, Ontario, Canada - Jack Pine, Ontario site 1_JW_OM2H0_M1 (SPAdes) (version 2) | ecosystem: Environmental > Terrestrial > Soil > Boreal... | reverse complement strand
CGGACCCTTCAGGTGGTCACTGGAGCGGCCCGCCGCTAACCGACCGCTGGTGGTATCCCTTGTACGAAAAAATGGTGGAGCTCGATGTCCCGGCGATGGTCCACGTCAGCGGCTCCTGCAACCAGAACTTTCATGCGACGGGTGCGCATTACCTCAACGCAGACACAACGGCTTTCATGCAATTTCTGACCTCCGACCTCTTCAAGGAATTCCCCACGCTGAAGTTTGTGATCCCCCACGGCGGCGGCGCGGTTCCGTATCACTGGGGTCGTTACCGCGGCCTCGCCCAAGATTTGAAGCGCCCGCCTCTTCGAGAACTCTTGCTGAACAACGTCTATTTCGACACTTGCGTATACCACCTGCCGGGCATAGAGCTGCTCACCAAGGTCGTTCCGACCGACAACATTCTGTTCGCCTCGGAGATGTTGGGCGCGGTTAAAGGTATCGACCCGGAGACGGGACATTGTTTCGATGATACCAGGCGCTACATCGACGCGATTCCGTGGTTAAGTGTCGAGGATAAGCGCAAGATATATGATGGCAATGCGCGGAAGGTATACAAGCGCCTGAAATTCAGTGCTTACCACGGGTCAGCGCAAGCCGCAAGTTAGAACGACGTCGACAGACGTCGACCCGTCATCGGCGCCGTTTGCGGATGCAAAATCGACGGTTACTCCCAAGCCCGATTGTCCACCGTGTTTTCGTAGGTCGCGCCGGCCTCGACCAAGCCCCATCCTAGAGTCCAGTTGTAGGTGTACTCGAACCGTTCGCGGGTATATGGAACGGGCGGCGCATTCAGGATGCGCGAGATCTTCAGCTCCTTCAGCTCGAGCTCACCACCGGCTTCTTCCAGCAAATAGTGAGCATACTTGTGAGGATTGTTTTCAATTGCCGTGGCCGCACGAGCCTCGGCCGTGAACATCTTGCGGAGCGTTGGACCATCCAGCTCGTCGCCGGCCGCCTCGCTCCTGGCCGAGTGGGACTCCATGATTACGCGAAATCCGCGCTTTTCCGCCACGCTGACCCAAGGCTCCATCAGACTGGCAGCTTCAGGCTGGCCCCGCCGCAGAGCTTCGAGCCGCTCCTCGTGGGTCCCGGCATTCCTCCACTTGATCCCGTCGCGCGGCACGAAGCCTTCCAACATCTTCAACATCGTGAAATGGGATCCGTTGTACGGGCTAACAGCGATCGGCTTGTTCCTCAACTGCTCTGGCTCGTAGATCCCAGACTTGGGATTGACCACGATGGCGAACGTTGACATCGCGGAACCCAGGGCCACGATCTTGGCCGGGCGGTGGCCGGAGGTGACGTTGGATTCAACGGCGCGCTTCATAACCCCCCACTCGCACATGCGAAACTGGTCGCACTCCCCTTTTTCAAAAAGAGTTTCCATGGTGCGGGAAAATATATTGTCCCGGAGGGCTTGGTGGTCAGCTTGGCGTTGCGCTGTGCCCGGCGTCTTGAGAATCTCGACATCCAGACCTTCATCCGTGAAGAAGCCCTCATCCCGAGCGACCAACAGAGGAAGATCGTGGATGGCGTTCATCGTAGAAACTCTGACTTTCCTCAGTGTTTCTGCTGCGGTAGTCATCGAGGATCGCTCCTTTGTCAATTGAAACCTGGAGGCTCGCGAGTTATCACGACAAATGATACACCCTCAAGCTCCGCAACTATTGCCTATTGCGCGGCTCCCAACGATCCTCTGCGCCGGGAAATCGGCTCTACGCCATCGTGAGCGTGCCCGGCGCAAAAAGCTCTTCGGGGCTAAATCTGCCCGGTATTACGTGTTGTTGGACCGCAAACTGGATGATCGCGTCCAGCGCTTTTTGATTGTTCTCGACGCCAAAAGGAAAGGGGTCACCGCCAACCACATCCCTCAAGGCCATTGCAGTTTCGTCAGCCGGCGACAGTTCTTTGCTCGTATCGAGGTGGGCCAGATACGTCTCTTTGGCCGCTTTGAAGAGCCTGAAAAGCTCCTCCGCAACCCGGGGCTCCGCCTTAAGGATGGAGTTTTCGATCACCACCCCGTGGTTGATCGGGTAGATCCCGGTTTTGCGGAAATATGCAAATCCTGCGTTCCGAGCATCTGCAATAAGAGGCTTGATCTCTGGCGAATCGACGCGTACGTCCCCGACAGCAGCAGCGATTTCGCCTGATAGAAGCAATTCAGCTATCGGTTTACCCCGATACGCGTAGCTCACATTGGGCGAAGCTTGATACTCTGCAACATGCTCGTCGTCGGTCGCAGCCCAGGTAATGCTATTCAAATCGACGCCGTATTCGCTCTGAAGAATGCCCCTCACCCACAACCCAGTCGTGACGGTGTAGCCGCGATTGACGCCCACAGTACGTCCCTCCAGATCTTTGGGACTCTTTATACCGGAGTTGACGTTGTAGAAGATGGCCCAGTGAGGGAAGCTTCTGGTGAGGAACACGGGAATCGCCGTGAACGGCTTGCCGTAGGCTTTAGCACAAAGATACGTGGTGAAGGCCATCTCGCAGACGTCGAATGCGAGGCTGCGCACCATTCGTCGCATGGCCGCGACGATCGGGTCAACCTGAAGATAGTGCAGCTTCAGCCGGTCGGACTGCACGCTTCCCTCTTTTAGAGGTTTCGTGAGGCCGTAGTTGCCGATGGCGATTGTTAGGGGGCGCACTGCAGCGATTCCGCCGGAATCCGCGGCTAGAATACTTACTTCCGCGTTGCGTGACAAGAACAAGTCCCCCGACGCCCCCGACGCGTCGCAGTATCGCAGCAACTGCCGACTTGCGCAGCGAGTCCGCCGGAGGTAGGATCGGCACGTTCTCGGGGAAACCTATGCTAATCACCGATGTCCAAGTTCACCTCTGGGAGGCCGACCGACCGGACCGGCCGTGGCCACGAGGACAGCACCGCCCACCCCATCGGCCCAATGGCTTTAGTGCCGAAGAGATGCTGGTCGAGATGGACACGGCTGGCGTCGATCGCGCCGTCATCGTCCCTCCCCACTGGGCCGGCGATAGTAATGAAAGCGCACTCGAGGCGGCTGCCAAGTATCCGACACGCTTTGCGGTCGTCGGCCGTTTCAATCCCAAAGCACCGGATGCGCGCGCGCAACTAGAGGGGTGGCTGAAGCAGCCGCACATGCTCGGGGTGCGGGCGACATTTCACACGAAGCCCTACGTAGATTGGCTCGATGATGGCTCACTCGACTGGTACTGGGAAGCTTGCGAGCGGCTGGGGATACCAGTCATGGCTCTTGTACCCGGAATGGTTCGCAAGCTCTTGCCGATCGCCGAGCGCTACCGCCATCTCAACATCCTCATCCCGCACATGGGCTGTTCGTTGGATTCGCACGGGGCCAACGCGTTTGCCAGCCTTGACGACCTGCTGGACCTCGCCCGCTATCCAAGAATTTTTGTGATGGTATCCTCTGCGCCCTGCTTTTCCAATGAGTCTTATCCGTTCCGTGACCTTCAACCGTTCGTCAAGCGCATCTTCGACGTTTACGGTCCACGGCGAATGCTCTGGGGAGCGGACCTCAGTCGACTTGTCTGCACCTATCAAGAATGCCTCGACCAGTTTCGGAGGTCTCTCGACTTTCTCTCCGCGGAAGACAAGGACTGGATCCTGGGGAAGGCATTAGCGGAGGTGCTGAACTGGTCCGACGCCCGTCCCGTCAGGCCCGTGCAAGGTGCGACGGCATCATGGCAATGAAGCGGTTTGATGGATGACATGTAGCGCCGGGAACGAGCGTGAGAAAACTTTGCTTTGCAACAGCTCGACCTGTTCGGGACCTTCAAGAAATCGCAAAGCTCACTCTAGACACTGACGCGCTTGTTCCGGGAAGAGTCGTTTCACTATGAACTTTTCGGCGGAGCTTTCATAGTCCATTGCGAATGCGGAGTTGCTGCACAGCCCGTGTGCTGCATACACAGGCCATGGAGCTATGGTCGAAGGAGAGCTTGGCTGGTTGCCCACTTCCCCCTGTCCGGAGGGGTCGCGAATGATGCGGCGGACCCAGCGTGGCCAGCAAGAATTCCTATTCCAAGCGCTTTAGCGTGGATCTGCGGCCTTCGATTCTTGAAGCGAGTAGCCAGCCCTTGCTCTGGTGCCGGGGTCGGTTGAAAGCTCAGTACACTCTAAACACTCGATAGCCCACAAGTTTGCTGGCTATTTCCCGCTCAGTTCTGCCTTCTGAACACAGAACGAAGCATTCTCGCCGTCCGAAACGAATGTGTTTTTGAGGACAGTTTTGTAGATCGGAAGGGACTAACATGTGGCAAAGAAACGGAGAGTGACAACATGGAGATGAACCTTCAACAGGAACTTGTAGAGGCTGGGCTTCGCCTTCGAAAAGCGATTGCACGTGTGGTGAATGAGACACCTGAGTGCTTCACACACAAAAATAGCAAGTGGTGTGTCGAGTTTCGGAATCCGATCAGCGGGGAGTGCATCACCGTCACGTATTCTCCGCCGCCCAACACGGAAAACCAGGGCCTGCAAAATTGACGTTCCTCGTTACCAGAACGCAAGTGTTAGGATGGAGCTTGTCCGGCAAGCGAGAACTTCGATGGGACTCGGCAACCGGACGAGCGCCCATGATTGCCGTGTTGAAGCTCTCCCGCTGACCGGTGCGATCCGGAAAGAGTAGCACTGGCGAATATACCAGGTCGGCTGCTCGAAGGGCGCCTGTGCGACCTGCCTATGCCCTGGGACGCCCGACGTACTTTCCGGGCCTGCGCGCATAGATCATGGAATTGACCCCGAAACAGCCGGCCGGTCGGCAGATGCCGAAGCAACACTTGGCAGCTCCCGAATTTGGCCCGACACCAGAAACCATCTAAACTTTCAGCTCCAACGACCGAAACGCTTGAACGGCCTTGGGAATAGCTCCTTCTCATCACAACCTTGCAGATCTTGCGGCGTTAAAGTCTTGGGGAACATACCCGCAGGCCATGTCGCGGAGACTACACGAGGCAGGTAGCACTACTCTAAGAGTCTGTTGAGGCGACGACGGTGATTTCGAGCCTCCAGCGATGTTACAATTTCAGCTATGAAGGCTTCTTACCTCTCGGATCAATTTGCGTCGGCACTTCCCTATGATCGATATGTTCAGACCGGCACCGACGAGCAGCAGCGTCGCTGGAAACAGGTATACGATGCGGCTCGGCTCGCTGATGCACAGAAGCAGGTTGTCGACGGCTTTGTGCGGGAAATGAAGATTCTGATCGTAAGCGGGATTTGGTGCGGCGACTGCGTTCAACAATGTCCACTGATTCAGCGGATCGCCGAAACGAATGCCGACAAAATTGACTTGCGGCTTGTCGAGCGCGACCAGAACCGTGACTTGGTCGAACAGGTGCGCATGAACGCCGGCGATCGCGTCCCGGTCGTTCTGCTTCTGTCCGAGGACTACGAATGGTGTGCGACCGCTGGCGATCGCACGATCAATCGCTACCGCGCCTTGGCCCTCCGCAAGCTCGGCATAGCTTGCCCGACGGGCATCGTCGCCCCGGACAGAGACGAGCTAGACGCCACCCTCGCCGATTGGCTGAGCGAAGTGGAACGCGTGCAGCTTATGCTCCGGCTAACCCCGCGACTCCGCCAGAAGCACCAGGATTAGTTTCTGGATCTACCGGTCCAGCTTGGAGTTTGATGGCATCCTCCGCCAGGACATACCCGAGGCCGTCGCCTTTCTATGTCTTGCGCGCCACGAAGGGTAATGACACCTGCAGGCGTGTGGCAGATGCCTATCTCATTATCTCCACTACCAGATGCTGGTTTTCAGGACACAAGATAGGTTGGAATATTGACGATGACGATGTGCTGGTTCCCTTTCAACAATAGCAGGGCTTTCAGGACTTCTGCCCTGTTGTTGTGCAAGAGATAGTGGTACCAATGTTGTTCAACCAGCTCAGGAATAAGCACCGCAATCTGTCGATCGGGATTCCTGCGCGCGACTTCGAGTACATAATCCACGACGGGTGTGACTATAAAACGATACGGAGATTCCAGAGTCACCAGCTTCGGTGATGCCAATCCGTCTCGCTTGGCACCTGATTCAACCAGCTTGCTCCAGTTCTGCTGGAGATTTGGCTCCTCACCCTCAAACTGCACATGCACCGCCTCAATATCAGGAGAAATTGCAAGGGCGAACCGAAGTGCTTTCTGGGCGGCCCTTCCCCATCTCTGAATGGGCAAAACCACGAGCGGAGGTTTTAGATCGCGGGTCTCGAGTGGATCGGAACTTTCCAACTCTTTCGCAACAGTATCAAAGTGCCGCCGCACAGATATCATCAGCCCGATAAGTGCGGGGATAAGGAGCACCGTAACCCAAGCTCCCTCTGTGAACTTTGCCATGAGAACCACTACAACCGTCACGCCGGTCGCGACAGCTCCACAGCCGTTGATGAAAATACTTCGTGCGGCGCCGGAACCCTTCACTCTTCTCCAGTGCCTTACCATTCCGGCTTGCGAGAGAGTAAATGCGAGAAAGGCCCCCACGGCATAGAGGGGAATCAACCGGTCCGTAACGCCGCGGAAAAATATCAGTAGGGCCCCCGCAAGAGTTGCAAGGACATATATACCTTGCGTGTAAACGAGCCGCCGCCCTCGGATGCTGAATCCATCTGGGAGATAGCCATTTAGAGCGATGGCCCGGCAGAGGCGGGGAAAGTCAGCAAATGCCGTATTTGCAGATAAAGCCAAAACGAACAAAACGGATGCGATCGCTGTGTAATAAAACACGCCCCGGCCCGCTACGGCCGCCACAAGCATCGATAGGACACTCTGATATCCGGGCTTACCCGGCTCTGTCGCGGCGATCTGATAGGCGCGCACCAATAGTGCGATCCCCGCGAGCATGACGATGAGCAGGCCTATGATTACCGTTAAGGTTCGCTGCGCTGTGCGAACCGTGGGTTCTCTAAACGCCCGGACCCCATTGCTGACCGCCTCGACGCCAGTCATGGCAGTGCATCCGCTGGCGAAAGATTGCATGATCAACCAGACGCTCGCGGCGGTGGCCGTGTGAACGGGAGGAGGCGGAGGCATCTGTACCGGAATCGGATGGCCGCCAGCGAGGATTGACTTAAATAATCCGACACCAATCGCCGCCAGCAAGCTCAGAATAAAAAGGTAAGTGGGAAACATGAAAATCATCCCGGCCTGGCGAAGTCCGCGAAGATTAATGAACGTGACGAGCACGAGAATCAACAGACACAAACCCAAGGTGTGCGGAAGCAGCTTGGGTTCTGCGGAGACCAGAGCGCCGACACCGGCGGAAATACCGACAGCGACTGTCAAAACGTAATCGATCATCAATGCCGAGGCGGCAAGCAATCCCGGGAAGACGCCGAGATTTTCAGTGGCTACCGTGTAGGAGCCTCCCCCCGACGGGTACGCCTCAATCGTTTGGCGGTAAGAAAAATAGACAATGGCTAACAGAACGATGATGCTCGCGCTTATAGGGACGATATATGCGATTCCAGCCGCTCCGAGGGGAATCAGAAGTGTGAGTGCAGCTTCGGGGCCATACGCCGCTGAACTGAGAGCATCGAGTCCAAAGATCGAAACTCCAGCCAAAGCTCCGATCTGTTCCGCTCGCTCCATCGAAGTCGGGAGCGGTTTGCCGAATAGGAAATCACGTATTGTCATAGAGTGTTTCCCTAACGATTTGAATCGAATTACTAGATTAGGTCGTTTATCGAGAAGATGGAATGGAAAATTGGAGGCGAGCCTATGCCAGCCAAACCGTCGTGACCTGCGCGGTGCTCGGTATATACTGCGGTTATAATGCTCAGACAGTTTTTGAACCACTATGGCGGCCTGTTCTGGTCACGCTCCTCACGGTCGCAACGTCGAGGCACATCGACTTCGAAATTTTCTGTTAACCAGCCTCCTGCCCATCGTGGCAATTCCAGAAACACCAGAACTGACAAGGCCCCACCACCTCGATCCCAAGGCCTGAAACGTCTCGAACGCCCTCAGCAGGTGCGACAGGCCGGGCTGCGGAATACGGCTCGCCTTGCCGGCTCGACCGAAGATTCCCGAGGGGCATCGCGCCGACCGTAGCAGCGACCGATCGAATAGAAAATATCAGGGCCCGCGCTTCGACCATCCGAATGAAGTCGTCAAGAAATGTTCGGATGACGACTTCTTGAGGTCGTCGTTCACAATTCTGAGGATGTGCTCGAGCGAGTCTGCGCTGTCTAGGTTGTCGCCGGCACAAATGAAACGCGAGTCCGCCAAATCGACTCCGCTTATGCTCCGCCACTCTATCACGCTCGGAATTCGCCGACCGACGGTACTGCCAAGGTGGAGTTCCCGATTATCAGAAGTAAATTTGACGCGCTAGTGATAGGACTTTGTCGGAAGTTATTAGTCACGATCACTCGGTTCGATGCCAGGAATACAAAGCGGAGGCCTACGCTCGGGCACGGCTGTTATCGCGCCACATTTCATACAGTTGCTGGGGCGGACTGGCGTGGCTCGGAGGAGCAAGGAGCATGTTTTCCATGTGAGGTGTGCTATGCAGGCTGTGAGTGTGCGAGAAAAAAACTCCGTCGCGGGTTTCTGCACTTCCACTGGCAGGCGAATACTCGGAAGCACTCCGACCACGGAGATGTTTCTGCATCACCGCTGGTCGTTGGTAGTTTTCTCATCTACGGTGAAGATGGTCTGGGCCAACGACCCGGCAGGAGACAGCCCGCCGATTTCATACCCCATGTCGTGCGACACCACGGTGGATTGGCCGAGTATTCGGACGTCGGCTGTGGCTTCTGAAGACGTCTGCAACCACATTCCGCCGACGTCACCGTAGAGAAGCACGATGCGAACGTCCCTCAGCCACCAGGAGGGGCTCCTTGCCGGCTCGCCCTCAGCGCGGTGAAGCAGGTACGTATTGACATCGACCCAGATATTCCCGCGAAGCAGGTTCTTATCTTTGCGCCTGGGAAGTAACTGGAGCACATAGCAGTGTTGGCCGCTCACATCTTGCTCGCCGATGTAGCGGAAATCGTAATTGTCCTGCGAGATGTCGGTGGAACTGTAATCTTTCGCGAAGGCCACCTCGCCCTCGAGCATCCGGTGAACGATTTTTTCTCCCAGTCCGGAGCCGTCGGTGTGCTTGATGGCGTACTCTTTGAAGTCCGGAGGCACGAAGGTTATCTCAGCAATCACACGGGACTTGGCCTGATGCCTTTGTTCGCCAAACAGTTTGTAGTCGCGCGTGACGGTATAGGAACGGAAGTGGGCCCGGTTTTCAGCTCGGGCCTGCAACATGTGGTCGACGATGGTTTCAGCGGTTGGCCGAGGCATCTCTGTCTGAGCCGATTCGCATGCCGCTGCGGCTAGCAGATAGAGAAAAATCGAACACGCGATTTGGGTTGGCGCAGCCACGTAGAAATCTCCACCTTTTTTGTGCATGTTTGGAGCGCTCCAGCTAACCGAGTGGGCAAGTCGACAAGACAGCTTGCTGCTGCCAAACACAAGTTCAGGCTACGCGGTCGGACAATGGATATCTGTGCGATTGCGCACACATCTGTACCACAGTCCTCCTCGCCTTTGGTCTCAGATCTCGTCACTCGACTCATAACGACCGGTGTGGAACTGCGTAGGCAGTCTTCCCTATTCCCATATTCTTCTTCGCGGGAAGTTACACGAACCCTTTTTATTGCCCTAGCGCCTAATTTGTAACTGCCTAATTTGTAACAAACCGAAGCCAGACCGGATCTGCGCGGTTCCGCTGGCAGAAGCCCAGCGAACCCAAGACGCATTCTTTTGCGCGTACTTTTCATTCACCTCACAGTGACGCAGCAGTTGTCGAGCGTTGCCGGCGCGAGTTCAAGCAAAATCGATTCGGGGCTGAAGCGGACGCCGTTCCAACGCCTAGGAGTCTTACGGAAGCACAAAGCGCGCCGAGGTCGGTATCGCACGACTTGATAGCGATCGATGCTCCTGAAGTGTTGATCAAACCAGCTCAGCGGCGTTCGCGCCGGTTGGCGCAGACGAGTTTTCGGGTTATTTCCCTGCGAATGGGTAGGAAGGAAATCCCCACGACTGCGGGGATGCGAACGAAGCTCGCCCTGCTATTCGTTCACAGGAAGGAATGCCGATCAGATTCAAAACGCCTAACAGAATCAAGATGAGGCTGACAAAAACTCCATGGAAAGACCGACGCGCGTCGGAATCACCATCCGAACAAAATAATTCCGCTCCCCACAACGAGGACCCTGAGCATACGGCAATCACGTGGTCGGAGTCGGTAGCATGCGACATCCCGACGACCAATCCCAACGCCATGAGGGAGAGCACGGTGATTCCATGTATGATCCATTGCGAACTCGGCCCCGGTACAAATGGCGCAAACTGCGAAAATCCCGTCAGCCAGAGGATGTCGCAGACCCCGCATTCCTATGAGCTTCTGAATTGGGCCGAAAAGCAGCCCGATGTAGCCGCAGGAATTCGAGATACTCTTCCATGCCTTCGCTGGATTTCACCGAGACGTTCAAAACTGTCATTCCGGGGCGGACGGCCTGGATGTTCCGGTTGGCGGCTGCGCTATCAAACTCGACGGCAGTTGCCAGGTCAATCTTCGTGATCACCGCAACGTCGGCGCTGTTAAAAATCGTGGGGTACTTGAGTGGCTTGTCCTCACCCTCGGTCACCGACAAAAGCACCAGGCGGAGATCCTCGCCAAGGTCATAGCAGGACGGACAAACGAGGTTTCCTACGTTTTCGATAAATAGGAAATCTAATTCGTCGAGAGTCCATACTTCCAGAGCGCTTTGGACCATGGCAGCATCGAGATGGCAGAGGGTTCCGGTGGTGATCTGCTTTACGGGAGCCTGGCTACGCGCGAGTCGGACCGCATCGTTTTCCGTAGCCAGATCCCCGACCAGTGCGGCCACCCGACATTGATTTCGAAGCACGGTGAGCGTCTTCTCTAACAAAGCGGTCTTCCCCGCGCCTGGGCTCGACACTAGGCTTACGACAAACACTCCGGCCTGGTGAAATCGCTGTCGCAAAGCGCGAGCGGTCAGATCGTTTTGCTTTAATATGTTTTGCCTAACTTCAATCATCCGAGTTCCAGGGCTCACTGCTCCACCTCCCAACCGACCACTACAAGTTCTTTGCCTTGCACGATCTCCGATGCTGGGTTTCCGCATTCAGAACAGCAAAGCCATTGCAGGGAGCTCGCCGGTCGTTGTGCGTCACACTGCGGACAATAGAGCACCACCGGAACTTCCTGCACGACCAGCCGAGACCCTTTCAGCACGGTGTCCTCCGACGCCATTTGATAGGAGGCGAGCAGCGCGTCTTTGACCACTCCGGAGAGCTGCCCTAAACGCAGGTGCACAGCGACAATGTGCAAGCCGCCTCTGCGTTCGGCCTCTTCCTCGGCCATTTCTACAATGCCCATCGCGATCGATAGCTCGTGCATGGCTCTCACGAAGTGTGGTTTCTATCGTCTGGCAACCAGCTACTCCCGCAAATCGATGCTCCCCCGGCCGATCCGCTCAATCGATCGAATCAAATCGTCCGAATGACGCCAATGCCGTTTGCCCCAAGCTGATGCCTCCGTCGCCTGCAGGCACGGCGCGATTTGTCCAAACATGTAAAGGCATTCCCGCCAGCATTGACTTCAGGTCCTGCAAAAGGAGCTCATTCTGGAAAACTCCGCCGGAGAAGACGATCGTATCGGTCTTGCTCGTTTGACAAAGCGTGGTCACGGAGTCACACAGACCTCTAGCGACGCCCCGCTGAAAGGCGCGCGCGATTTCCCGCGAATCCCGTCCGCGGAAACGGTCCCAGGCCAAGCGTCTCAGCAGGGGCCGAAAATCAAGTTCGTAATCTAAGAACGGGAACGGGTAAGGCTCCGATGTCGTGCCACCGCGCGCCAATTGTTCGACCCAAATCGCAGCCTGCCCTTCGAAGGTCACTTCACGCGTAAAACCGAGCAGCGCAGCCGCTGCGTCAAAAAGGCGTCCCATCGATGTTGTCGTAAATGTTCTCACACCTTTGCAGACCAAACCCCTGGCCTCCGTATAGCGCCCAGCAAAGGCGAAGGGATCCGCGGTCATGTCCGGCAAGCCATCCACCTGGGCCAGGAACCCCGCGGCTGCTTGAACCGGATGGTGCGCCGCCGCATCGCCGCCTGCGAGTACTGCGGGACGGAGATGAGCCACGCGCTCGAAGCCCTCACAGATGTTCCCCACGAACATCTCGCCGCCCCAGATGGTTCCGTCGTCTCCATAGCCGGTGCCGTCGAAGCTCACGCCGACTACACGCTTCTCCCACTCACACCGTTCCGCGAGTACCGAAGCGATATGCGCACGGTGGTGCTGGATACCCCGCTTCTCGAGCGAGGAAAGTTTCGCGGCGTACCCCGTCGACACATATTGTGGATGGCAATCATGCACGACGAGCAACTCGGCCCAGTTGACTTCGTACATCGACACCAAGTCCTGAATCGTGTCCTGAAACGCCTGAAACGCAGCGTAGTGGTCCAAATCTCCGATGTGCTGACTCATAAAGGCCTGTCCATCCACGACGAGCGCGATCGCGTTCTTCAAATCGGCGCCGAGGGCCAGGATGGGGCGTTCGGTCGGAACCACAGAGACAGCACTCGGAGCATACCCGCGAGCCCGGCGAACGACGCTGGGACCGAAAACTCCGACCCGCGCAACCGAGTCGTCGACGCGTCGCGCGATGGGGCGCTCACCGATCAGAAAAGCGTCCGCAATACCTGCCAGACGCTTGAGCGCGTCCTCGTCCTCGTAAGCGATCGGTTCGCTCGAGCGATTTGCGCTCGTCATCACCAAGATTTCAGGGGCCCCAGCCTCGAAGAGCAAATGATGCAAGGGTGAGTAGGGCAGCATCACCCCGAGATCGTGATTGTCGGGAGATACTCCCGGCAGATGGACCTTCGATGGAGCGATGACGACCGGGCGCGCCGCCGAAGTAAGCAGCACTTCAGCTTCTGCCGAGAACTTCACCAGACCGCGGGCTACCTCGACATTTCTCGCCATCAACGCGAATGGTTTTTCCTTGCGATATTTTCGATTCCGCAAGGAGCAAACGGCCTGGGCATCTTGCGCGTTGCACGCAAGGTGGTAGCCTCCCAGTCCTTTCACGGCCACGATCTCGCCTGCTGTGAGGAATTCGACGGCCGCCCGAATGCTCGCTTGGCTTCCGAAAACTGTTCCCTCGGCGCTTTGCAGATAGTAGCCTGGCCCGCAGGATGGACAGGCTACCGGCTGCGCGTGAAAACGCCGGTTACCAGGGTCGCTGTATTGCTCGGCGCAGAACTCGTCGAGCGGCCAGTCGCTCATCGTCGTTTTCGGACGATCGTACGGAAGACCCGTGATGACGGTGTAGCGCGGACCACAACTCGTGCAATTAATGTAAGGATACTTGTAACGCGCGTCTGCAGAATCCATCAGCTCCCGGAGACAATCCTCACACACCGACAAGTCCGGCGAGATACGAACCGTGGGATGTTCGCGCCGCTGGCTGTCTCGGATGGTGAATTCATGCAGGCCAACCGGATTTGAGCTTTGGACCTCGATGTCAGTGATGTGCGAGGCCGGCGGCGGTTCGGCCTTGAGAGCCTGAACGAAAGCTTCCAGTCCCTGGCCGGCGCCTTCGACGAAAATCTCGACCCCCTCTTCTCCGTTGAACACCCAGCCCGAAAGTGTATTGGCGCGGGCCAACCGATAAACGAACGGCCGAAATCCAACCCCCTGCACGACGCCGTGAACCTTGATGGAGCAGGCGCTCAACATTCCGCTTACTCCCCGCTAACTAAGCAACCGCGGCCCTGCCAACCAACCTGAACCACTCTGCCTTCCTCGATGAGCACGGGAACTGTGCGCTGACCGCCCGACAGCTCGCGCATTCGTTCGCGAGCCGCTCGGTCGGCTTCGACATCGTATTCGACAAACTCGGCTCCGCGCCACTCGAGCCATTCGCGCATCTCCTGCGTGTACTGGCACGCCTTCGTTCCGTAAAGTTCCAGTCTAGCCACGGCGCAGCACCTCTAGAGCCTCGCGGATAAGGTGGTAGACGGAAGCCTGCACTTCCTGAATCCGCGGAATGTAGTCGCTTCGGACCACGAGTGGAAAGTCGGCGAGACCTCGGCGCTTGATTTCTCCGCCGTCATAGCCGAGGAGCGCGATGGTCAACATGTTCCGCCTCCGCGCCTCTTCGAGCGCGAGGATGATGTTCCGCGAACCACCGCTGGTCGAAATACCAATGGCCACGTCGCTCGGCCGAGCTTGGGCGATTAACTGACGAAGGAAGATCACCTCCGCACCGATATCGTTTGCAATCGCGGTGATATTGGCTGGCTCAAGCGAGAGCGAGACTGCCGGGATCGGCTGGTAGCCAGAAGGCGGAAACACCGAGTCAATGGCCCAATCGTTGGCATCGGTTGCGGACCCGCCATTGCCGAAAATGATCAGCTTGCCGCCACGCCGAGTGCGCTCGAAAATCGCCAAAGCGGCATTGCTGATCTGATCCGCCTCTTCGCGTGCCACCTGCGCTCGCAGCTCCGCGTCATCGGCGACCTTCATCTGGATCGAATTGGCTACTTCGAACATCATATCCGAGGTCTGCTGCTTCTCCTGACCCAGGAAGGGGTAAAGAAACTTGGCTTCTCCGACGTCATGGCCCAACTCCCGGCGTTCGAAGAAGACATGCACCGTTTCCCAGAGTGTGTGATAGAGGATCTCGATCAGTTCCTGATGCATGAACGGGTCCGTTGTGGCCGGGCCGATGGCGTAGGAAGCTTCTGAGCCCGGGAGCGCCAAGGTCATTGCCTTTTTCGCCTGCGCAGCATTCAGCGCGGCCCAGATTTCGGGATCACCTTCGGGAGGGCCGAATCCCATCACGATGTCCTCGGGGCACAGGATGGCATCAAGCCATGGCCGAAACAGAACGGAAAGGTCCAGTGCAGGAAGGGCACGTTTGCCGACAATGACCGGATGAACGAACTCGACAGAGACATGTTGCGCGTCGGTCGCATAGGGCCCTTGCCCAAAGGCAATCAAGCGCCCTCCGCGGAGAAAGCGATCCGACATCTCGCGGCACGCCTCTGCCAGTCGATGCGCTTCCCTGGCAAAGACAGATTCGAAGATTTGATTTCGCGCCAGGAGGCGCTGCTCAACCTGCGTCGCCAGTTCACATGCAGTCGCCATAGTTCCTAGCAGATCCGAGGCAAAGGATCGCCCACGAGCATGTCGACGATCCTGCTGCCTCCATAAAGAGTCGTTACCAGGACTGCACCGGCAGGCTGGTCGCGCACCTCACCGATGATTTGCGCTTCCTCACCGCCAGGCGCTCCCTGCACAGCCTTGAGCGCTGCATCGGCAAACTCGGGGGCCACGACCGCAAGAAACTGTCCCTCATTGGCGATATGAAGCGGGTCTAGTCCCAGCAGCTCGCAAGCTCCGCGAACCGCGTCATGCACCGGGATTGCATCCTCGAACAGAATCACCCCGAACCCGCAATCTCTGGCTAACTCGTTAAGCGATGTGGCGGCGCCCCCGCGCGTCGGATCGCGCATCCAGCGAACGCCAGGTCCCGCGGCTCGCACAAGCGCATCGACTAACGGGAAGACAGAACGAGTGTCGGAGCGCAGATCGCCTTCGAGGTCGAGCTCTCCGCGAGCCAACAGGATCGTGATCCCGTGGTCGCCGATCGGCCCCGAAAGGAGGATCTTGTCTCCCGGGTGCACCGATCGTGGATTGACGTCGACTCCGGCAAGCGGCACACCGAGGCCCGTAGTCGTGATGTACATGTTATCGGCTTTGCCGTGCTCGACGACTTTTGTGTCTCCGCTGACAATTCTCACTCCTGCTTTCTGGGCCGCCTCGGCCATGGCCTGAATCTCGGCCCGCAAAACCTCGGTGGACAATCCCGCTTCGAGCACGAACGTAACAACCATCGCTTCGGCTCTCGCCCCAGAAACCGCCAGGTCATTCACGGTTCCGTTGATGGCCAGTTCTCCGATCGAGCCGCCGGGAAAGCGCAACGGTTTGACGACAAAACCGTCGGTCGTCACTGCCACCTGCACGCCGCAGATGCTCAGATAAGCTGCATCGCCGAGTGGTGCAGAAGAAGCGCCCAAAAGGAGAGGCGCAAACAGGCCCTCGATGAGCCGGCGGCTCGCCTTTCCGCCGGCACCGTGAGCCATTTCAATTTGAGGTTCTCGAAACCTGAACTCGGGGGTAACACCCGCGGGTCTGATTTCGTGGCTCACGCCGGCAAGCCGAGACTCGTCACCACGCTGGCCTTGCGATGTTCGTAATTGTAGTAAGCGGCGCACGATCCTTCCGAGGAAACCATCAGCGCTCCCACGGGATTTTCCGGCGTACATTCTCTGCCGAAGAGTTTGCACTGCGCTGGCTTCAACACCCCCTTCAGCACCTCACCACACTGCGCTGCTTTCGGGTCGGTTACGCGTATTCCCGGAATATTGAATCGCTGCTCAGAGTCATATTCTGCATATTGCGGGCGTATGCGCAGCGCCGATTGAGAGATGAAACCCAGGCCGCGCCATTCGAAGTATGGTCGGAGCTCGAAAACCTCGGCCATAGCCTTGAGCGCAGCGCGATTCCCTTCCCAGGGGACAACACGCTTGTACTGGTTTTCGACCTTCGCTTCGCCTTTTTGAAGTTGGGCGAGAATCATAACGATCGATTGGAGCAGATCGAGCGGCTCGAAGCCAGACACCACGATCGGCTTGCGTTCGTTCTTGGCAATCCATTCGTAGGGCCTGCAACCGATAACCGTGGAAACATGTCCCGGCCCAATGAACCCGTCAAGTCGCATGTCGGGTGAGTCCAAGATCGCACGGATCGCGGGAATAATCGTGACGTGGTTGCAGAATACGGAAAAGTTGCGGAGGCCCTCGGCCTTCGCTCGCAAAAGAGTCAGTGCCGTCGAAGGGGCCGTCGTTTCAAAGCCGATGGCAAAAAATATCACATGTCGGTCCGGGTTCGTTTTTGCGAGCTTGATTGCGTCGGAAGGCGAGTACACGATGCGCACGTCCATTCCTCGCGCTTTGTGCTCAAGAGGACTGCCCTGAGTGCCCGGGACCCTCATCATGTCGCCAAACGCGGCGAAGATGACCCCGTGCTGCGCCGCGATCGACAAGCCATCATCGATTCGTCCCATGGGCAGAACGCACACCGGGCAACCAGGGCCGTGAATCAATTCGATGTTTGCGGGAAGGACGTCTTTCAGGCCGAAACGATAGATAGCGTGTGTGTGACCTCCACAGACCTCCATCAGCCGGTAATGTCGGGGGGAATCGGCGAGCCGCCGAATTTCCTCGGCAGCCTTTGTAATGAGTTCGGGCTTGCGGAATTCGTCCACATATTTCATGGTCGACCTCTGGCGCAGCGTTTCACGGGGTCCGTTTGTCACCTGCCTCTTCGAGCCCGTAACCTTGGACTTCCTGGATGGCCGCCTCGCTTTCGCCGAGCATTGCAAGGGTTCTCATCTGATCGAGTGCATCTGCTTCGCTGATCTTACTCATGGCGAATCCAACGTGAATCAATACCCAGTCGCCGGGCACGGCCCTGTCGTCTTGCAGAAGACTCAGGTCGACCCTGCGCCGCACGCCGACTACGTCGATGAGAGCGGAACTCTCATTGTCAGGAGCTATCTCGATGATTTTTCCAGGTATTGCCAAGCACATGTGACATCCTCCGGCTCTGTTCTGGGCTCCGTCACTTGAATCCATCGTTCTCATCCTTGTTTTAGGGCCACGACGTCAAAGGACAATTTCAGTTCATCCTTTACCTTCACCATGCCTCCGGCGACCGAAACCAACTTCATGTTGTAGTCGGTCTGCTTGAGGGTGAACTCCCCATTCCCGCGCAGGGTGTCTCCGCCGACCGTCACGTTGGCAGCAAAAGCGTGACCGCGGGTGACCCCGTGAAGAGTCAGATTGCCGCTCACGGTCACGCGATACATGTTTTCGCCCAGCTGGTTGGACGTGATCTGAGAACTCCCAAACACGATCTCCGGGAAACGGTCGGTGTTCAGGACTTCCTCAAACGCTACGCGTTGGATTTCGCGTCGGTCCTTTGCACCGACCTCGTCGAGGAGGTCAAGCGACGAAGCTTTGACCGTAACCCGCAAGGAGGCGTCTTCGAGCGTACCAGGTACGAACTGTGCCTCGCCGGTGAAGTCGCGAATCGCGAATTTTGGATTGTGGGCCATTACCGCAGCGAATCCGCCCGCAAAAGCTTGTACCGTGAACCGGCTTGCTCTCGCATCGATCAGATATCGAACACGCGTATCCATCATTGATCCTAATCTGTATCGAGCCGGGGCCGCACCCCGGCAGGAACAAACCCTTCGTCACAGGTTTTCCTTCGCTCGGAATCTCGCCCACTTCGGGTCATGCCGCCTTACATCGAGCGCAGTTTGAGATAGCGTTCGACGTCCGGCAGCACCTCCTTCGCCAGCTCGCCCACTCCCAACTGCCCCATAAAGCGCCGTACGACGGGATTAGAAAGTATCAATCCCGCGCCGAATACAACCAGAGCCGCACCGCCGAGCAGGAATAACGTATCTTTGTCGGCTGGGAAACCGTTCTCTTCGTTCCGTATCAACTCCGTTTTCATTACATCTCCTTTCTAGACTTTAGATGCAGAGTTTCTCAAGGGCCATTCCCCTGCGAGAACACGGCTAACAAGCGACTCAATCAACGGGACCGCTCGCTCTATTGCCGCCGCGACACACTCGCTCACCCCTAGCTGGCCTTCTTCGGGTCCCAGGGTTTCAGGCTCACAACCGACCAGGAGGATCCGCCCCAGCTGGGCTCCCATGTTCTTCGCCATGCGAAGCACGTTCATGGGATTCATTCCGTGCGTCTCGACACCGGTCCCCCGGCCGTCCGGGGTATCCAGGGAATTCAAGTCGGGCTCGACGACATGTAGACTGCCTGGCATCGCTCCACACGGGCATGCATCGACGAGGATCGTTACACCGGGGCCGTCGAGCAACGCATAGACCAGGTCAAAGCCTCGAATTCCGAAATCGACGACCCGCACGCCTTGGGGCAGTTTGTGATGCAATAAACGACCAGCCACCTCAACGCCAAAGGCATCGTCGCCCAAAAAAATATTTCCGATGCCGGCGACCAGGATCGACGGCGCCGCCGTCGTTTGCGCTGCACTGCTCGGCGGCGGTAGATCACGTCGCTCAATCGGTTCAACTTCCTCCGGGGCAAAGAAGAACCGGTGGCCCGGTTGTCGCATGAGGCCTATATCTCTGCCGGGGTCATCGTCGGCAACGACAGCGAGATGAAATTTCCCCTCATAATCCTGCTCGATGGATTCAACCATCGCCGTCCTGCCTGCTAGAGCAATGTCTAGCACGTCGCCGCGCTTGCCCGGGCGTAGCCGAACGCGGTCGCCCGGTCTTACATCGACGTCCCCGATGCGCAGGGCGTCGACGGGAACCTTATCTTCTAAGAGGCGCCATTCCCATTCGTTCATTGCTTGTCCTCATCCGCAGGCCGCATCCCTCGCAGCGCCCCGTGAAGCTTCATGAAATGCTCCCTGGGCAATGCTTCGGTTCTCTCCAGAATCTGGCGTCCCCGCTCGTCGGCATGGCGCATCTCGCGCTTTTCCTCGTCGGTGAGCGTCAGGATGCGCAACGCAAGGATTTCGTCGATCTCGGTCCCGTCGAAAAGATCGCCGGGGCTCTCGGGAGCGATCTGCGGGTAGTCATACAGGATGATCGGAGACGAGAGCATCGCATCCCGCTCGCCATCCTCGCCGACCAGTACCGGCCAAGTCCCGATGTTCCGGCATCCGGCGACAAACTGCTGAAGGCCCGCAGGCGGATCCAGCATCGACAGGAACTCGCCCCGACCAATGCTGAGAAAGCTGTGAGTCGAAACCATCGATCGCATCAAGGCTTCTTCGCGGCTGCGCTCGTTTGAAAGACCGACCGGAGCGACGTTGGAGATGCGCACGTTAATCTTGAATAAACCTTCGGTCAGCCACTCGGCCGACAAATCGACTCTTCCTTCGATGGCTTCTTGTTTTCGCACGATGAAGCCAACGATTCTTCCGTGGGGACCGCGCACAGCTTCGATCTCTTTGGTTCGAGGAAACGCAAACGGCCGTGCCAGTGGGAGAGAACTCAGATCGATCAGACGGCATGTCGGGAGCAGAATTTCCCGCTCGATCACTTCCTGCCAGGTTTGCAGGATTTGTTCGCCGACCTGAAGCGTCTCGACGACACGAAAATCAGGGTCCCGGTCCTGCGGAAGCACCGCCGTTGCATCGGTCGGCTCTCCAATTGTCCGAGCAATCAGCTGGAGAAAACGCGCTTTGACGTTGATCTCCGTGTCCGCGCTCCCAAATGCAAGGCACTCGGTTTGCATAACGGAGCTGTCGGTTCCGACCGGTGCCTCGCCGCAGTCCTTCGGAGGCACCACCCCGAAGTTCCAACGCTGCCGGTTTTTCACGGCCGATGGACGATAAGGATAGAGCATGTATCCTTCGTAGAGCACGGCGTTCGCAATCGATTCAATGAGTTTTGGGTTCATGACCGCACCGGGTCCTCGATGGCCGAGAGCAGGCCGTCGACTGCCTGCTCCCAGGTCGGGATCCCGCGACGTACCTTGTATCGATACAGCCGCTCGAAAGCATCTCGGTGCAGGCAGAGCCACGCCGTATTGGGATAGTAGTTGTCGATCAGGTCCTTCCACACCTTCAGTGGCAGCCTGTATTTCGCTTCCTTCTCCCAGGAAATCGGGGCGACCTGAAGCGGCTCGTCCTGATCCTGATAGAACACCATTCCGCTGAACAGAAAATTGAGCGGCAAGTCGCCATCGCTCAAACCATGAAAATACTTCGTCGCCGCAACATTGAAGTCGAAGGTGCACGGCACGGGAAGATCGACAACCGTCTCGTTGGCAAACGGCGGGACAACTACGACGGCGTGGGTCCACAGCATGCTGCGAAGAGTTTTGGCCCAGCGGTCCGGCTCGCCGAACAAATCGAGAAGCTGCTGCTGTTCTTGCGCGCTGTAATGGCGGCGCGTTACCTCGAGTTGAATTTGCGACCGCAGCACAACCGAGTGGATGGTTTCCTCGCCGCCTGCGTTTGTGATGCGCAGCCTGAACGAAATTAACGGCGTGGCCGCGTAGGGAACCGATTCGGCCCCTTCGATCTGGAAACTCAAATCAGGCATTCGATTCCCCGTTGTGCAGGCCCGCCTTTTGCTTCAACTCGGCAAAGAAATTGCCGACCTCCCGCCATACCTCTGTCCCGCCAGAAAGCCCGTGCCAGTGGATGCGAATCAGGCCGACGAGTTTGTAACATTCATCAATCGGAACGATGTAATGCTCCGCGCTGACGCCGCGCGTCGCGCCGACGCGGTTCACCAGAAGAGCCTCCACAGACGGTTCGATCTTCTCGAGGATCGGGTTTGTCTGAACAATGTCGTTCCAGGTATCGAGCGAGAGCAGCGACTCGGTGGCACCGGCAGGGCTCGGATAAAAAGCGCCGATTTTTCCCTGCGGAGTGCTGTTGAAGAAAAACGCCATCTCGATCGGGATCATCAAACTGTCCCACTGGCCGTCCGTCATCTGGAATTCATGGAGGAACAGGACACGCCTTGGCACGCGCTTGTATTTCGTCGCGCTCTGACTGCTGAACAGAACGGCGCAGGCATCGCAAGCACAAACCAGTTTCCGGGATTGCGTCTCAAGCAGGTGTTGGTGGTTAAGGGCCAACTGCTGGCCACATATCTCGCAACATTCAACTCTCGGCCGCTTACGCGCAAACTGCCGAAGCGTCGTGAACGCGCCGTCTCTTTGGCCAACGTATGAAGAAGGCACGATTATCTCGAGCTCCGTTGAAATCTCGGAAGCGGCAGGACAATCCTCGCGCGGCCATTCTCCTGCAGTAACGGGACAGGCTCGAGGTGCAGGCTCGCGAGATCGACTCCACGACCGGCATGCACGATATCGTAGCGCTGCCTACAGATCGTACACGCGAGGACCGTCCCTTCAAGACGCGCGCCTCCGAGCGGTTGGCCGCATCCCGGACAGGTATTGCTGTATGCGTAGAGAGTTTCGTCCAGGCGACAGAAAAGAATGTCCTGCCCGGCTACTGCTTCGCTGCGTAGAGTTCCCGAAGCTAGGGCGTCGAGTCCGAACACATCTTCCCAGTCCGCTCGATGACTTTCCGCGTGCAGCCCTCGGTTGTCGTTTCTCAACTGAGTTAACGGCACAAACGCAATCTGCGGGACATGATCGTTTTCCACACCCTCCACGACGATCGTCGTCACGTCCGGTGCCGCGTTATAGATGGCCTGCTCAACGGCCAACTTAAGCGTCGCCGGCGAAGAGGGACAACTCTGGCAACTGCCCTCGAGGCGCAGCGTGACAACTCCCGCATCGTCAACTCCGACGAACTCAACGTTCCCCCCGTGAGAACGGAGGTAGGGGCGAGTTGTTTCGAGCGCTTGCACTACGCGCGTCTGAAGGTCAACGGGATGCAGCCCATACAGTAGAAGCAGGCTCCGCACCACCTCATCCTGCCCGAAGCTCTCCATGATGGCCTGGCCTGCCGTACCTGATTTGTGGACGATCGCGAGCATTCGCTCCAAGCAGGCGCTGTGGAGATCCATGAGCGACTGCACGAGCTCTTTCGAGGCGGTCCGAAGAGCGGGACCGGTCGCTTCCTCCAGTTCACCAATCAACCCCTCGATTGCTGCGATTCGCCGCTCGAACTCGTTCTGTCTCGACATGGACGCCTTCCCTTATGACTGGACGTAAGGAGCGAAGATGCCGTCGGCACAACGACTGCTCGTCGCAGCCGATTTCCCGACCAGCCGCTCCCTCGCTCCTCACTTCCTTCAAGGCTGAAGGCCGAACATCGGCGAATGATGCGTCTCCAAAACCTTACCGTTTCCCAAGTACATGTGCACGCCACACGGCAGGCAGGGATCGAAACTTCGAACGGTGCGCATGATGTCGATGCCTTTGAACTTGTCCGGACCGTTCTCCTCGAAAAGCGGGGTGTTTTGGACGGCATCTTCGTAAGGTCCCGGCGTGCCGTAGCTATCGCGTGGATTCGCATTCCAAGGTGTAGGGGGATAAGGGTGATAGTTCGCAATCTTGTGGTCCCGGATTACGACGTGATGGGAGAGCACTCCACGGACAGCCTCATGGAATCCGCATCCAACCGCTTCCTCGGGCACCTTGAAGTCTGTCCAGGTTTTCGTTCTGCCAGCGTGCAGTTCCGCGAGCGCCTGTTCGACAAAATACAAAGCGGCAGCAGCCGCGTAAGCTTGGAAGTAGGTCCGGGCGCGATCGCGTTCGATGGTGTTGCTCCACTTCGGAATTTTCCACTCGAACTCGACTTCGGGAAGCGAGGATGTTTTCGGTAAATATATTTTTACGCTGTGGCCGGTGGCCTTGATGTAACCGATGTCCACGATACCAGCCAGCGCGGTCGCCCAGAATCGAGCGATCGGCCCGCCGCCGGTATCGAGCGCAAGATGGTCGCCGGTTCTCTTATCGAGCCAGCGCGGCGACATCACCCAGGTGTACTTGCCCCCGAACTCGCGCTTTTGCGGCCGGGGCAGGGTCGTCTGATTCCACGGATGGCGCTGATCCACCGGGTTGCCAAGCGGATCGGTCTTTACAAATGTTTCGGCGCTCTTCCAGTCGTCGTAGTAGGAACTACCCAACAAAATCCGGATGTTCAGGTTGATATCAACCAGATCATGGGTTACGAGCTTTCCATCGATGACCACGCCGGGCGTGACATACATCGCACTGCCCCACTGGTTCATATTCTTGTAGGTGTAGTCGCAGACTGCCGGGTTATTAAACGATCCCCAACATCCCAACAGTACGCGTCGCCGGCCGACTTCCTCGTAGCCCGGGAGCGCCTCGTAGAAGAAGTCGAACAGATCGTCATGAAGCGGCACAACCTTCTTCATGAATTCGACATACTTCATGAGACGAACTAGATAGTCCGTGAAGAGCTGCACCGTGGGAACTGTGCCAACGCCGCCCGGATACAGAGTCGACGGATGAACATGTCGCCCTTCCATCAAGCAAAACATCTCGCGAGTCAATCGGCTCATCTGCAGCGCTTCGCGGTAGAACCCACCGGTAAACGGATTGAGCGCTCGCATGATGTCCGCGATCGTTCGATAGCCGTGAAGACCCCCATGCGGCGCCGCCGCCTTCTCGGCCTTCGCTAGTACGCTCGGGTTCGTTTCTTTCATCATTTGCTCGCAAAAATCGACACCGACCAAATTGTCCTGAAAGATGTTGTGGTCGAACATGTACTCGGCGGCTTCACCGAGGTTCACGATCCACTCGGCCATGGCAGGCGGCCGGATCCCGAAGGCCATGTTTTGCGCATAGGTAGCGCAAGTCGCGTGATTGTCACCGCAGATCCCGCAGATACGACTGGTTATGAAATGCGCGTCGCGCGGGTCCTTGCCCTTCATGAAAATGCTATACCCGCGAAAGATCGACGAGGTACTGTGACACTCCGCGACTCGCCGATTTTCAAAATCGATCTTTGTGAAAATGCCCAGACTGCCAACAATTCTGGTGATCGGGTCCCAGTTCATTTCCACCAGGTTTCGAGACTTCGTGGGGGTCGCCGTTGTCGTGCCGGCTATTGTGCTCATTTTCCTCTCTCCTTTCAGCTCTCAGTACGACCCCGGGTGATAGCCCGTGGTGAGTTCGGCACGCGGGTGCCGCCACTTCGGTTCTTTGTTCACGGTCGCATTGGTCATCGAACGAAGCGCTCTGATCACGCGCCCATAGACCCCGATGCTACCGGTCGAGACTCTGGCTCCGGGTGGTTCGTCCATGAACGGCATAAACTTGTCCGGAAACCCCGGCATGGTGCAACCGATGCAGATTCCGCCTACGTTGGGGCAGCCTCCGATTCCGGCCATCCATCCCCGTTTGGGAACGTTGCAGTTGACGACCGGTCCCCAGCACCCCAGTTTCACGATGCATTTCCATGAACCGTACTCCTCCGCAAAATCGCCTTGCTCGTAGGACCCCGCACGATCGCAGCCGTCATGGACAGTCTGGCCAAAGAGCCACTTGGGTCGCAGTTGATCATCGAGCGGAATCATCGGCGCCAGCCCAGCCACCTGGTAGAGAAGGTAAAGAAGGGTCTCCATGAAGTTGTCGGGCTGAACCGGACATCCGGGAACGTTTACGATGGGAATACCTGCAACCGAACGCCAGTCCCAACCGAGATAGTCCGCCAACCCCATGCAGCCGGTCGGGTTGCCAGCCATGGCATGAATGCCACCGTAAGTAGCGCATGTGCCGGCGCCCACCACCGCCAATGCCTTGGGGGCCAGGCGGTCAATCCACTCGTTCGTCGTAATTGGCTGTCCAGTTTTCACATCGGTCCCGAGAGCGGCCCAATAACCCTCTTTCTTTATCTTCTCGTTTGGAATGGAACCTTCCACCACTAAGACAAAAGGATTGAGCTTGCCTTCCGCCGCCAGGTACCAATACTTCATGAAGTCATCGCCGACTTCGTAGGCCAGAACAGGGTTGTGCAGATGGACCCTGGGGAGCCCAGGTATAGCCCCCAACAGCACATCCTCGATGCTTGGTTGAGTAGCTGCGGTTATCGAAACAGAATCCCCGTCACACCCAAGGCCGGCTGTCATCCACACGATATGGATATCGGAAACCGGCGACGGCCTTTGCGTTTTGCGGCCGTGCGGAACTGCCTCTGCCATGGCGCTTCTCCTTTCCGGTCTCGATTTATCCCGGGAGAAAGGGCGCTGCGCAACTGCTTCGGTCGAGCAGCGTTCCTAATTATTCGAAAACAACTTCCTGGCCCGACTGCGCACACAGGAACCCAGACTTGAAAGATGACTGAATGGATCCCCCGAACTTTCCGTGTGACAAATACTATGCAGACAAAGATGTCTCAAGCGGGAGCTTGCTGTTTTTACTATCAGGAAAATTACCGAAGACGGCATCAGGGATTCCCCGATGCCGTCCACGAACCTCTTCAGACTCTGACACAACGAATCGGGGGTAGCCTGAGGCTAAGCGGATTCCGGCGACCGAGGACAATGCGGAGAGGTGCCCATTTCGCCCGAAAAAAGGAATAAATGCCGCGAGCCTGCCTGGACAGAACCGCAGCGCCTTCAGGCATCCTTCTCGCTGACCGACCAGGCAAACGCGTGCTGAACGAGTTCGCGGGAGTTTCGGAGCGAAAGCTTCTCTTTGATGTGAGCCTGATAAGACTCAACGGTTTTCACACTGACGTGCAGCTCATCAGCGATCTGCCGCGTCCCGTGACCCGCGCCGATCAGCCGAAACACTTCAAGCTCTCGATCGCTCAGTTTCGCCAGGGGATCGCTCTTCGGGGAGGGAGAGCCGTGAACGAGTTGCCGCAGCATTCGGTTTGTCAGCCGATCGCTCAGATAAATTTCCCCGTGGAGAATTCGGCGTATCGCTATCAACACCTTTTCGGTCGCTTCCTGCTTCATGATGTAGCCATTGGCGCCAGCCCGAAGTGCGCGCTCCGCATAAGTCAACTCGTCGTGCATGGAGAGAACCAGCACAGGCAAACCCGGAACCTTCATGTGGATCGCCTTGAGCAGATCAAGCCCATCCGGACCCTCTAAAGAGATGTCCAGCACAAGAAGGTCGGGTGGTGAATCCGCAACTACGCGCAGAGCTGTGGGCGCCCCATCAGCCTCGCCGCACACAATCATGTCGGCTTCTCGGTTGATCAGCAGCGCAAGTCCCTGGCGGACGATGGGGTGATCATCGACGAGAAAAACTCCGTATTTGGCTGCCGGGAATCTCGGTTGAACCTTGCTCACCGCGAGGTCTCCTTATTCACACACTTCCCCGTAGTGGAAATAGACACGTCACCGTAACTCCGCCGCCATAGTTACTGCCTACTTCGAGTGAACCGCCGATCATGTTGGCGCGATAACGCATGATATTCAGCCCCATTCCGGTCTGGTTGGGAGGCATTTGGGAGAGTCCCCGACCATCATCGTGCACCGATAAACTTCCTTCCCCGTCTTGGGCCAACAGCACGATGTCAATGTGCCCCGCCCTTCCGTGTTTAATCGCATTATTCATAGCCTCTCGAGCGATGTGGTAGAGATGCGTAGCCATATTTACGTCGTCGATCAAAACCGGCCTGCCACATTCGAAACGGCAGGAGATCTGGAACAGGTCCTCCATTTCGCTCGCACATCGTTTCAGCGCCGACATCAGCCCATGGGCCTCAGACACGACCGGCAGCAGACCTCGGGAAAGCTCCCGTGTTTTATTGATCGCTTCATTCACCAACTTCACGATCTTTGCGGCATCACTCGATTCGGGAAGTGATTCTTCGGACAGCTTGGCCTCGAGCACTTTGCTCATGAATGCGATGCCCGTCAGATGTTGGCCGAGTCCATCGTGCAGATCCTGACCGATCCGTCGTTGCTCGCGTGCGCTGATTTCGAGGATTGCCTTCTCGAGTCGCTTGCGCTCTGTGACATCGATACCAGTAGCGATAACGTGGGTGGTTGTGCCGTCTTTGCCGGCCAGCCTTGTGCTCGACCAGGCGATTAAGCGTGGAACACCATCCCGCGCAAGCCAGTTAGCCTCATAGTAACCGGGCAGTTGCGAAGGGTTCGATTGGTCAAAGTTTGCTTTGAAGTTATCCACCTCTTCAGGCGTCAGGAAAAGATCCCAAACGTACTTTCCGGTTACCTCCGCGAACGAATAACCCGTCGTTTGCTCGCAAGCACGATTGAAGCGGACAATCCTGCCCTGCGGATCCAGCACGACGATCAAAGCTCCGACCGTGTCAAGGATCGCAGATAGAACGTTGCGCTCTTCCTGCAAGGCCTCTTCGGCCCGCTTCAGCTCCGTTATGTCGACCCCGACTCCGTGAATGAACCAAGGTCGGCCATCATCCCGGCGGATCATTTTGGCTTCGCAGTGAAACCAAAGCACTCGGCTATCGCGTGCAAGCACCCGGTATGCGGATCTCAGAGGTCTCCCGGAGAGAAACATCTCTGCGGCTTCGGTGCTCCACCGCTGCTTATCATCGGGGTGAATCTGCTGGTACCAGCGCATCGGATCTTCCAGCCATTCGCTCTGCGAAAACCCGAGCGCTGCTTCGATCTGGGGGCTTACGTAGGCCTCGCCAATACCCTTATCGAGGTAAGCCATGAAAACAACCGCGGGAAGTTGTTCGACGAGCGCGCGGTATCGAGTTTCGACGTTGGGCGGCTTGTGACTGAAACTGGTTCCTCGCGAGCTCTGGCCGGCTTGATCGCTCAAGGGCGGCGAAGTCTGGAGAAGATCTGGCAAGAATACAGCAGCGAGTTCTTTGAGAGTAGCTTCCGCTTTCAGCAGGTTGGCGTTCGATTCATCAACCAGCAGAGGTTCTGTGGGTTCCCGGAACGAGTGAGCTTGTTCGACTGGAGCCTCGTCCATCTTCCACCTTCGCGTGTCATCTGCCGACGACGACCTCAGGTTAACATTCGACCCCGCGCGAGCGCCTTCAACTCGGCTCCGCGTTCAACGAGGCCTGGGTAAAGCGGCGAAGCGCACCAGTCGCTTTCCCGCACGTCACCGCATTCGAAGACAGCTGGTTCATGAAAGGCATAAATTTATCCGGAAAGTCGGGCATCGTGCAGCCGACGCAAATCCCTCCGGCATTCGGGCAACCGCCAATCCCGGCCGTCCAACCGCGTTTCCCCAGGTCGCATTGGACAACCGGCCCCGGCATCCCAACTGTACGAAACATCGAATCGCGCCATATTCTACCGCAAATTCGGCCTGCTCATAGTAGCCACCTCGGTCACATCCTTCATGAACTGTCTGACCAAATAGCCACGTGGCCCAAAGAGCTTCAGCGAATGGGATCATTGGGGCCTTCCCGGTAGCCATGTGAAGCAGATAGAGAAACGTCTCCAGTAAGTTGTCTAGCTGAACCGGACATCCCGGAACGCATACGATCGGAATATTGGCTTTCAATTTCCATTTCCGTCCGAGGTCATCCGCGAGACCCCTACATCCAGTTGGATTCCCTTCCATTGCATGAATCCCGCCAAAATTCCCTTCTCAAAAGCCAAACGGTGGTCAGCGCATTCGGCTCGCGAGATTGTACCGAAACCCCTCGCAAGGTGGGCGGTTATCTGGAAAACACACTCGATACAGCTGGGCGACCAGGGAGGGGCACCAGAGTCCGGGCGTCGAGAGAGGAGATTTTCGGGACGTCACGACGCAGCCGTGATTCCGATGCCCGTCCGTAAGGTCACGGTCAGTACTGGATCGTCATCGCTCCAGCAGGACGATCGAATAGGAGGACCGTACTAGGACGCAACGGGTATGCATTTTGACTGCTTTGCGTTTCGCTTTCCTGGGAGGAGTTGTCTTCGCCGAGACTTTCAGAAGATGACTGCGATTGACTTGCGTCTGTTTCCGAGTCCCGGGAGAACCGTTATTCCTTAGAATCCCTGCAGATCTCGACTATCTCAAAGCTCCGCCGCTAGTGTCCAAACGAGGGGGCTTGTTCACGATCGCTAACGACAAGTCTCCCATCTGTATTGCCACGACCGATCGGCGGGTTGCGAAACGCTCGGAAGGTGACCGGCTGCAGACGAGGACGGATTGCGAACCCGGCACCGGCAATCCCAAGGGCCCATTGAAGGATCGAAGCGATGATCCGGGCGAAATCGCCGGCCTAAACGATGGCAACCGTGGCAATATCTTGGTTCGTCGAACGAAAAATCCCGTCGGAGAGGGAACCTGCAGGATGACGAACTTCCCGGTGTCAGGCATCAGGGCCAGCGGCGAATCAGAGTCGTTGCCGGCCGCAGTCAGAATGTCTTGCTATGACTCTCCTGCCCGCGTCCGAAAACTAAGAAAATCGACCTTCTCGAACACCCGTACTACTGGGGCTTCGACTCGCAGCCGGCTTTGGCCTGTCGCCGCCGACGTCGCGCAGACACCCCCAAAAGCGCCAATCCTAAACCGACCAGGGTCATTGAAACTGGCTCGGATGTGGCGCTGGTCGCCACGTCCACATTGTCGATCGGGAAATCGGGCGCCAACGAGGATAACACTCCGGAGTTGAACGGCCCACCATGGAAACTGATTACTCCTTCGGGGAACAAGGGGTTCGGAGGTGCGCCTACCTGGCCTGGGTCGAGCAGGACGTTTCCGGCAAGTGTAAAGAAAAAGGTGGGAAGGATCGCAAAACCACCGGGATTAACAGGGCTGCTAAACGTCGCCGTCAGGCCGCTATTCGTATCCGAGAACGTAGTAAAAGTTCCGACCGGGTCCGAATCAAGAGTGAAAATCGCATCAGCGTTCACCACCCCTACAGCCCCAATAACTAACGCCAAGACAACGAGCACCCGGGCAATTCGGGACGCTGCCATGGTTCCTCCTCAGGTCAAGGCCAGCCGTTCTAGCCCTGCCCGCAATCGTCGTGCCAGACTTTTGACTTTAGAATCTGGGATTTAGCCGCTTCGGGTCTTTTCAAGCGGTAAGAAACTTAGCCGGAAGGGAAATCGTTTTCACCATGGCCGCCGAGAGTGGTCCGCATTCCCACCGGCGTAGACACGATGGTCGAACTCCTTTCCCTGCAGAGTGCGCCTTTGCCAAGGGTTCAGGGCGCAGTTCGGTTTTTATGTCGGGGAATTAGGATATCCTTAGGGTTTCCGCACCCATCTTTCGGCTCTGTTTTTGCACGCGCACACTACGGCTGACAGCGAAGCCTTCGTTTCGTGCCATTTGAGATGTTTGAATGACCACTCGTCAGGTGTCGGGCCTCGCCGCCGTCGAACGAAGAATCAATAGATTAAGGACAACTCCCGGGGCCGGATGGAGCATGTCGAGTGCTTGTTCAGCATCTGCTTTGTTTTCCGAACGCCCAGACCATCTTCATGTCTGGGGGTGCGCCGGAGGCGCATTGTTCTATGAAAAGGTTATCTCGTTGCGGATCGCGTAGTGCACAAGCGAGGTGAGGGAATGCAGGCCAAGCTTGAGTATTATCCTAGCTCGATTCGTCCCGACGGTCCTGACGGTGTCCCAGGGCGCAGCAATCTCCTTATTGCCTTCTCCCTCTGCCAAAAGTCGAATGACTTCAGTATCGCGAGGCATCGGCCGGACTTGCGCCCCCGGGTTCGCCTAGATTCGTTCCCCGCCTGTATGAATCGTGAGGATAAGAATCTGAATTTCGGAGCTGCTTCCCGGATCTAGCTTGTTGCCTCGAGTCCTTTCCTTCATCCCGCCGCAGCTAGTTTGCCTTAACTACCGCCTCCCGGCCATTTAGATCCTTGCCGATAAACTCTCCAGCCGCGTTGAGCGTAGAGCAGGCCCGTATGCCATGCCGGACGAGCTCGTGGTCATCAACCACGGGGATGCGAAGTTTCTTGGTGTCTCTTGTCATCTGCGGGTATCGTCGCGCGGACTGTTGTGCCGCTTCTGCGGGATTCAATATCCAACCGGCCGCCGAACTGCTTTACTCGCTCCTGCATGCTCGGGATGCCGACTCCAGCTCCCAGCGGGAATGCTCCGGTCTGTTTTCTTTCGCTGTCTGGAATTCCACGGCCTTTGTCCCTCACTTCCAATGTGATGTTTTCTGCGTTGCGGTCAAGTCGTATCAAGGCCTTGCGACTTCCCGAATGGCGCTGAATGTTGATGAGACTCTCCTGCACCACCCTGAATAGGGTCAACTCGATATTTTGACTAATCCGCCCGAACCGAGGCGATACCTCCAGTTCCACCTGGATTCCGCTTCGCTTGGCAAAGCCGTCCACGTAGTGACGAATCGCATCCTCTAATCCAGCCTCATCGAGCATTGGTGGGTGTAGTAGATAGGAAACGGTGCGGACTTCGCGGATGCATTGATCCGCCACTGCCTGACACCCGGAAACGAGCTTACGCAACTTCCGACTAGACGAAGGAAGCGAAGCATGAAGTTGACCAAGGGTCGTCGCTAGGGCGAGGAGGTCTTGGCCCGTCGAGTCGTGCAAGTCTCGGGCGATTTTTCGGCGTTCTTCGTCTTGCAACTGCAGAAGCCGGCCCGAAAGCCGCTGGAGTTCCGCTTCCGCCCCTTTGCGCTCCGTGATGTTGCGCGAGACGCAGGCGTAGAACGCCGGGGCCCCCGTCTTGGGATCCCGGATCAGAAAGATTTTGAGCCAAAACGGAATCAGCGCTCCCGTCTTGAAGTGCCGATATCGCACCTCGCCTTCCCAAACACTTAGTTCCAGAAGCGACGGGATCACCTCCTTCTTGACCTTTCCGCAGTCTTCCTCGGCGAAATAATCCAAAATCGATGTGCTGCGGACTGCTTCCTCGCCGTCTAGCCCGAGCATCACTTGACCAGACCGGTTCACAAAAATCACCTTCTGATTCAAGTCGGCAATGCCAATGAAATCGGGGCTGTTCTCAATGATTAGACTCAGCTTTCGCTGCTCATCCTCGGCCCGCTTGCGCTCCGTGATGTCCTGAACTATGCTGGCTAATCGATAGGTCTGGCCCCGGGCGTCCCGAACGGGGTAGCCCCGGGTTGTAACCCAGGAAGTCGAGCCGTTCGGTCGAACTACTCGATGTTCGAGGCCGTCGAGCGATTCGCCTCTTCGCAGCCGCTGCATCGCCTCTTCGACCTGCTCGCGATCATCAGGGTGGACTCCTTCCAACCAGGACGTGGGAGAAGCGTAAAGGCTTTCCGCCGTGCGCCCCCAGAGCTGTTCGTAGGCGCGGTTGACATAGAGAACCTCACGGAAATCGGCATTGGTAAGTGCGAGGACTTCCCGCAAAGCGTCGGCGATCTGACGGAAGCGATCACTGGCTTGCAGTTCCAGGCTCTGAGCGGCGACTTGGCGATCCAGCAACGACGTGTACACAGCAACGGCCTGAACAATCAAGGTGCCAAAAACGATCCCGGCAGTGCCGAGCCAAGAAATGCTTACCGCATGGGACAGATCCGGGAGCACGGCCGAAGCCATGAAGCTCGCTGACGCCATGCCTGTGTAATGCATTACCGAGATCGCTGCGCCCAACACCATGGCGCTGGCAATCTTTCGCCGCACCGTCGCCATGGTGTGTTCTCGGAATCGAAATACCAGCCACAACGGGGGAAGAGAAAAAACGATCGCAAGCAAAACGGACGTAGACACGAGAAGGGTGTTAAATCGGGTTATGGCGGCTAAACGCATGGCAGCAATGGCGATGTAATGCAAGGCCGCGATGCCAATGCCCATCACGACAGTGCCAGTCAAGACGTGGACCGGGTCTATTTTCGACCGACTCACGACGTACAGGGCGACGGCCGAGGCGAAAATGGCCACCAGAAGCGACACGAGAACGGTCGGCCAGTCGTAGGCCACTGGGACAGGCAGACTGAACGCCATCATCCCAGTGAAGTGCATCGACCAGATTCCAGTCCCCGTCACAACCGCCCCAGCGGCCAACCAAGCTGAGCGGATCCAACCGCGCGTGGATGTTACCCGTCCGGCAAGATCAAGTGCAGTGTAGGAACCGAACACCCCTATCAAGACCGAGAAGGCCACCAGACCGTAGTCGTACGCGGCAGTCATCACGTTTGAGGAGGGGGTCATCGCTTCATCCTCTCTTCCGACATGCAGTCTTTACTTGGCAGCTATCAACACCGAGATTTACCTAGGTTATTTCCTTAGCTCGCAACAAAGCAAATATTCTGTGTGCGAATGCCATTGCTGAGAGTTCCTCAGGTGCCGATGAACCCGTCGTGGATCAACTGTACGTATGCCCCTGCATTGCGCCCAAACAATCTGATGGTTCACCTGACCTATGCACGGATTTTGAGGCGAGACGGAAGCTCTGAGGAGAGAAACATTGGGGGACCCTGAGTATCGTGGTGTAAGACCAGCGAGGCCGTGAAGTGATCGCTTCACGTTCCCTAGAGGTCATCCAAATGGTGATAAGCGCCAGCGATCGTAGTAGCGCGAAAAAGCTCGCCAAACAAGGGATTGCAGGGAATACCCCAGGCCTGTAGAAATCAACGGATCCACGCATTTTGACATTAAGGGAAAGAATCTGACCGCCCACGGTGGCCTGTTACCGGTGGCGACTATGCTCGTGTTGTGTCTCTAGGATAGCTTATCAACGACTACTCTAGGGATTCGGCAAATCTCAGGATGGTGGCTTCACATCGGAGGAAGGTTCAGGGTTGTGCCAACCTCCCACATCGGCAGCGAGATGATCAGCTTCGGGCGGTCCCCAGGTCCCCGTTTGATATCGGTGTAACGGAGTGGTGTCCAGGCCAAGGATCGGGTCAACCACAGCCCAAGCGGCTTCCACAGCGTCTTGACGGACGAACAACAATTGTTCACCACGCATCGCGTCGGTGAGCAGACGTTCATATGCCTCTAGCTCACCACTCAGGTCGAGCTTGACCGCCGTGAGTTCGGCCCGCATCGAAGCCATCTCGGCACCGGGACGCTTAACGCGCGCGCCCAAACACAATGCAAGATCTGGGCCAAGCCGGAAACGAAAATAATTGCCCTCGGTGCGCGACCTTCGGAGCGGAGGCTCCTTGAGCTTGACGAGAACTTCGGTCGCTGTCAGCGGGAGACACTTGCCGGCCCGGAGCAGAATCGGAACGCCAGCCCACCTCCAACTGTCCACTTCCAGACGGACAGCGGCAAAGGTCTCCGTTTTGGAATCGGGGGCGACACCTGGCTCTTCGCGGTAACCGGCGAACTGACCGCGGACCAGGTGAACCGGGCTAATCGGGGGAATGGTGCGAAAGATCTTCACCTGCTCGTCGCGCAGCGAATCGGGATACATATTTGTTGGTGGTTCCATGGTCAAAAAGCCGACTACCTGGAGCAGGTGGTTTTGCACAACGTCACGGATAGCGCCCGCTTCATCATAAAACTTGCCGCGGCCGGCGACTCCAAAAGCTTCCGCGGCTGTAATTTGCATGCTGTCGACATAGTTTCTGTTCCAGATAGGCTCCAGAAACGTGTTGGCGAAACGGAAGAAGAGGAGGTTCTCGACAGCTTCTTTACCCAGATAGTGATCGATGCGGAAAATTGCCGACTCCGGGAAGATCGAGTGGAGTGTTGCGTTCAATTTCTGTGCCGACGCGAGGTCTCGCCCAAACGGTTTTTCGAGAATAACGCGTGCGTTCTTGGCACAACCCGACGTCTCCAAACCTTTGACAACTGCACCAAACATGCTCGGCGCAATTGCCAGATAGTGAATCGGTCGCTGCGAATGTCCCAGGAGCTGTCGCAACTTTTCAAAAGTCGCAGGGTCCTGATAGTCGCCGTCGATGTACTGGAGCAAACCAACCAACTTGGACAAGGCCTCCTCATCGACTTCCCCGTGATGAGCCAGACTATCGTGTGCCCGAGCGCGGAGCTGTTCGAGCGTCCAGCCTGCCTTTGCAATACCGATGACCGGCACGTTCAGGTTTCCACGCTGGATCATGCGTTGCAAGGCCGGGAAGATTTGTTTGTAGGCCAGGTCTCCGGTTGCGCCGAAAAACACCAGAGCGTCCGAGACCTGGGAACTCTGTAAACTCCCTAGCCCGGTGTCAGCGCTTGTTACAGTGGTCGCACTCATAATAACGCTCGAAGAGTTTTTACCTCGTCAGCCAGCGAGCGCCGCGGATTCCGCTCTGGCCATCTTCCAGCTTCTGAACAATTCCCTCGATACAGGGGAAGCGTCGCAGCTTCCCGATCGACAGATACTCGCACTTCTCCCGCTCGCTGACCATGCTTTTCTCATTTCTTCTTGTTTTGAACAGTTTGACTTTCTAATGCGCCATGATTGGGCATCACAATCCAACTCAGAGGGGGGAACCCTGTACGATTCGGTCTCGGTGTTTGAAATTGCGCCAACAACGAGTTAGAGTCAGGCGTCAGGCCTTCAACTAGAATTGCCGTGAATGCCTAGCATTCTCGACTACATCCACCTGTGGAGGATCAGACTATGCCAAGCTCAGACACGAATCGCCGTGAGTTCTTGCGCGCCCTCATGGGCAGCGCAGTAGGAATGTCGCTCACGCACTCCGCTTTCGGGCAGGCGGCGACGCCGGACGCCATTAAGGCGACTAAGCTGACCGAGCGCCTCGTCCTGCTCTCCGGAGACGGCGGAAATGTCGTAGTGGTGATTGGAGGCGACGGCCTGATGATGATCGACGGCGGCCTCCCGAACCGGTCGGCCGATCTCCTGAAGGCGGTTTCCGACGTCGACTCACACAAGGTCCGCATCTTGTTCGACACCCACTGGCATTTCGACCATGTTGGAAGCAACGAAACACTGGGCAAAAGCGGCGCGAAGATCATCGCTCACGAGAACGTGAAGAAGCGGCTCAGCACGGGGGTTGTTTCGGAGGCGCTGAATGTCATGCAGTCGGCTCCGCTCGATCGCAGGCAAGGTCCTCTCCAGCCAGAGGGTGTTCCTTCAGAGACATTCACCAAGGGCGGGAAAATGACGTTTGGGAACGAGAAGATCGAGTACACGCATATCCCGCTCGCCCACACAGACGGCGACACCTATCTGTTTTTCCCAAACGCGAACGTGTTGCACACGGGCGACTTGCTTTTCAATCGCATGTATCCAGTGATCGATTATTCGACCGGCGGATGGATTGGCGGGATGGCCGCAGCATGCGAAAGGTTGCTCAAAGTCGGCGATGACAAGACGCAAATCGTTCCCGGGCACGGGCCCATCGCATCGAAGGAAGATTTGCGGGCGAGCCGGGACATGCTGCACACGGTCCAGGAACGTCTGGAAGCGATGTCCAAGCAGGGAAAGAGCAGGGATGAAGTGGTCTCATCGCAGCCGACAAAAGACCTCGATGACAAGTGGGGCAAACCCAGGCCGCCCGAGGTGTTTCTGCGCATGGCCTATCCCAGTCTTGCGGCCCACAAACAGCAAACTTGATGCGGGGTACTGTCCTAATTTGAATTTGGTGTTGCGCCGAACCCGCCCAAAATTTTGCTGCGAGAAGCGTGGAGCAGACGACGGGCATTCTGATCTGAAGATCAAAGAACAACGCTGGATCAGCCTGTGTCAGTCGAATCCACTCTAAATCTTGTATTCTTTCTCACCGAGGTCTTGTCGTATCGCCAGCCGTAACCGTTGAATGCGTCATCGAACCCACCGAAGACGCGACAAAAATGCTGTCGCGTTTCCGCCTGAATTGCCGAGACGATCCACGGACTTAGCTTCCACTCCGCTTGTTCCTGATTTCACCCGAAGTGTTGCATTTCGGAGTCGGACCCGCGAGCAGCTCCGCGTTAACGTAAAGGCATCCCGGCACGGTTCTTTAGATGTCCTTTTTCGAAATCCTGGAACAATACCGGGCTAACCTCGTCTGTCGCGCCGAGGGCTATCGCGTTAGCCATCCGCATCTCCTTCAAGCGCGCACTGTCCGCCTACCAGATCAGCTTAAGGGCAAATTGGATCTCGCGCGCCGTGGTTGTGGTCGACGTCAGCAAGCCTGCGGCGCCGCTCGGCGCCCCTGTGGAATCAAAGATATCCGTATTATCGGGCGTAATCGGGACGCCGAAATTGGTCCGATTCAAGATGTTGAAAACCTCTGTCCGGAACTGCACGTTAAAGGTCTCTGAGATTCTCTTGATGGGGGTGTTCTTGAAGATTGAGAAATCAAGATTCGAGAGGCCCGGGCCCCTCAGTATGTTGCGGCCGGCGTTGCCCCCTAGATTGAAACACTGCGGGGCAGTGCCGAACGCCGGGTCGCAATTCGCCGCATAAAATGCGGCGGACGGCGCCGTCGGGACCGCAAAGCACTGCGTTTTGATGTAGTGATTCGGGTTTCCGGGATTGACCAGCGATCCACAACCGGGACCCGTCAGACGGTTGGGGAACGCCCACGGGTCGCTGCTGTTCAAGCCCAGGGGGTCGCCGTCAGTCCCAAATGTAGCTGTGAAAGGTACTCCATCGTTGGCCTTATAAATCGCACCGAGTTCCCAGCCTTTCACTAGCGAGCCCGCCGGACCTGACAGCGACTTGAGCTCTGGGACCTGCCAAGTTCCGCTGAGCACCAGGGTGCGGCCAACGTTGAAGTCCGACACAGCACGGTTTAGCCTGAAATCGAACCAGTGTAAGCTCGGAATTGAGTTGGCAAAGGTGTCGCCAGCAACGACACCCGAGTTATCGTCGATACTTTTGCTCCAGGTGAACGAGCCCTGGACGTGCAAGCCGTGACTCATCCGTTTCGTAATCCCTAACTCGAAAGCGTCATAAAAAGAGTCCCCACGCCAATTGAGATATCGGATATCGCCTGCAATGGGGTTGATGGTATTACCGCTACCTACTGGCGAGGGCCAAAGGTAGCCCGCCGAGGTCAATTTGGGAATGACAATGTCTGCGTCGTCGGCACGGAACGGCTGGTGGACCCCTCGCGATCCCACATAGCCAATGAGCGCTGTCAGGTTCGGACTGATTTCGCGCTGAACGTTAAGGTTCCACTGCAGCACGTAATTACGATGCGGCTTGGCTTCAATCGAAGTGTACTCGAAATTTTGGGGACCCAGTTGTGCAAACGCGCCGCCAGGGAACGAACCGGCAAGCGGCTTGGTCGCTTTGGTCGACACGCTGCCGATTTCGAAAAACGGGGCTGCTCGCCCCGTCAGACCAGTGAACTGATAAAGCAGAGGAAGGGAATCATAAACTCCGAAGCCCGCGCGCACGGCCGTCTTTCCGCTGCCGTACGGATCCCAGGCGAAACCTACCCTGGGCTCGAAGTTTCGCAGCGTCGGGTTGGAGAACAAGGGGCTGCCAAGATGGGGGGTGGCGTCGGTGAGGCTGTACAGATTTGAAAGCTTCCCCTGAACTTCCGTGGGCACTGATGTGACCTCATAGCGCAAGCCGAAGTTCACCGTTAGGTTAGGATGCCAGCGCCAATCATCCTGCACGTAGAGGCCAAGAATGGTCTCCCGAAGGCCGCGCTCGGTCAGAAGATTTGGAAAGGCTGCGATGAAACGTTTAGGCTGGTTCGTGAGAAAGTTAGAAAGCGAGCTGAAAGAAAATCTCCCGAGCGGCTCGCTGTCAATCAATTGGTTCAGCTGGTCCCGTTCAACCGCAACGCCAAATTTCAAAGAGTGGAGCCCTCGGACGAGAAATGCATCATCATAGCCTTGAAACGCATTCCATCGGTAGAAGAAGGCGCTCCCGCCCAGACCTCCCGTGAATGTCGAAATCCCTTGCACGGAGAGCTCGGCCGCGTTATGCCCGGGAACCGCCCCCAGAGACGGATCGCCGGCCAAAGGGTTGATCGCCTTAGAGCCGGCGGTGTTATCCACAAAGTCTCGATTAAACCCGAAGCGGAGCGAATTGCTCAGCGCGGGACCAAAGACGTGGTCCTGCTCGAGGATAAGGAACTGGCGCTTCGATAAAGAATCCGTCAGGACGTCATCAAAATTATCCGGCGTAGTGAAGGGCGTCTTGTCGAAAACGTACGTTCCAAATAGACTGTCCTTTTCTGAGAATTTGTGATCGAGTCGCATCGTGACGAAATTCTCAGTGACCGTCTGCTGTTCGACGAACGAGAAGATCCCTGTGTCTCCGTTACCGATGATTCGTCCGTTGGGCGGAGCGAACAATCCCAAATACTTCTGCACATTAGTATCTACTTTTACCGTCGTGGGTACGCAGGCGGCCCCGTTGCCCGGATTCGAGCAAAGCAATCCACTGCGGGCGGCCTGAGATGGCACCGTAACGACCGAAGTGAGACCCAACGACTCTCGTATTCCTTCGTAATCGGCGAAGAAAAATGTGCGGTCTTTGCGGATTGGCCCTCCACCAGACGCACCGAATTGATTACGCCTGAAAGGGGGAATCTTAGCGCCATCAAAGTAGTTTCGTGCGTCCAAGGCATTGTTGCGCAAGAATTCGTATACGTTTCCGTGGAACTGGTTTGTCCCCGCGCGTGTGGCGGCGTTGACCACTCCCCCAGAGGTTTTTCCGTACTCGGCCGAATAATTGCTCGTCAGGACAGAAAACTCCTGGACGGCGTCAACTCCCAGATTCCCGCCCAGCACACTTCCTGGAGCTCCGTTACCGTAGTCGTTGATGCTGATGCCGTCGAGCCGATAGTTATTCTGCTGCGGACGAGCGCCCGAGATTGTCGCCTGCGCTCCGAAGCCGCGGTTTCCCCGGGCAGCCCCTGTATTGAAGGAAGCTTGGGTCTGGATTGCAGCGACGCCTGGCTGCAGTGTCGCGAGGTCCGTCCAGGATCGCCCATTAAGAGGCAACTCGCGCACTGTCGCCGCGGTTACCTCGGCGCTCAACGTGGACGAGGTCAGCTGCACGGTGGGTGCCTCCCCCGTGACCTCGACTGTTTGAGAAACCTGTCCGACTTGCATCTTGATATCCAAAACCTGCTGAGCCCCTACTGTCAGCGTGATGCCCGTCCGTACCTCCTTGCTGAAACCCGTCGCCGTAACACTAACCTCATAGTTCCCGGGCAACAGGTTGGGGGCCGTGTAAAATCCCGCGCTATTCGTATAAACGTCGCGAGAAACGTCGGTGGCGACGTCTCTGACGGAAACCTGAACTTTGGGGATGACGGAGCCGGAAGGATCCGTCACCGTACCGGTGAGCGTTGCTCCGGAAACCTGCGCATACGCCTGAGCGGGCCCTAGGATACTGATGGCCAAAACAGTCCATACCGAAACAGCAACACGAAATTCCTTCGGAAACAGCATCACTCGCATGAACAACCTCCCGAGGCTCAATAAGTTTTGGACCGGCATATGCAGAGCAAAAGTCGTTTTTCGCAAAGGACCCTAGATCCTAGGAACCAGAAAAATTTAGGTCGTGCTGCTCGTATCACAGAGGGTACGCAGTGTCAAGGCAACCCAGCGATTCCAAGCGATTCCGCGACCGGCTCGTCTGGCTTCCCTAGACGTGCTTTATAACCAGCGACCTAGTCTATTGCCTCGGGTCTTTCTTGACACTGGCCCGTCCCCCATAAAAGGGAGAGGCCTTGTGCTCCTGAGGGAGAGCTGGGAGCTAAACAGGAGAAAACAACTTACGTGAGGTCTGCTCGTGGTATCCCATCGGCGACAAACCGAACTTGACGATCAAGCGTGCCCGGTATACAAAGCTTCTCAAACAGTCTTGCAGGTAACAGAGGAGAAGGTGTGAAGCGACGGCATCCTCCCCGAAAATCTGTCTGGATCGCCCTGGTGGGTGCAGGCGTACTGGCATGGACGGCGCCAACAGGGGCAAGAGTCAAGCGTATCGTCATCGATAAAGCCAAGAGTGAGTCACGAGCTTACGATGGCAGGTCGTTTGGTGATGTTGGCCAGTACGAAAAAATTGTCGGGCGGGCTTACGGTGAGCTCGACCCAGAGGACCGCCGCAATGTGATTATCCAGGATATTCAACTCGCGCCGCGAAACTCACGAGGCAAAGTGGAGTATGTCGCGACCTTCACGCTGGTGAAGCCGATCGATATCGGAAAGGGCAACGATGTGATGTTGTATCAGGTCGTGAACCGCGGCAGAAAGCTCGAACTAGGGGGAAGTGACCGAGGCTATACGTATCTGTTCAGCGGCTGGCAGGGCGATATTTCGGCTGCGTCCAGCCCGGACGGCGACCCTCCTGAAACCATACAGGTCCCCATCGCGAAGAATCCGGACGGCTCGTCCATCACGGGGCCAGTTCTGGGCCGAATCAAGAATACAGGCGGCAATACGGCTTCCCTCATCGTCTACTACCGCCCGATTCCCTATTCTCCTGTAACGCTCGATACCAAGCAAGCCACGCTCACCAGCCGGATCTCGGAAAGCATAGACGCAGTGAGCGGTCCGATCTCTACGATCCCGAGCACCGATTGGGCGTGGGCCGACTGCACAAAAGTGCCGTTCCCGGGAACGCCCGACCCGACCAAGGTGTGTCTGAAGAACGGCTTTGATCCAGCGCTTCTCTATCAGGTGGTTTTCACAGCCAAGGATCCGCTGGTTCTCGGGATCGGCTTCGCTGCGACACGCGATATCGTGTCCTTCTTCCGGCACGCAGAGAAGGATGAAGCCGGGACACCGAACCCGGTGGCCAAGCGGATTTCTTACGTCATCGGCCAGGGCAGTTCCCAATCGGGGAATTTCATTAGGACGTTTATCCATCTCGGTTTCAACGAAGACGAATCCGGGCAAGTCGTATGGGACGGTGCCATGCCGCATATCGCAGGCCGGCAAGCGGCTCTCAATTTTCGCTTTGCACTTCCCGACGGCGCGGCCGATCCTTACGAACCCGGCAGTGAAGGAGTTCTCTGGTGGAGCGACTGGACCGACATGATGCGCAGCCGCAAGGTAGCAGGGGTACTCGATCGCTGCGGCGCCACGCACACCTGCCCGAAGATTATCGAAGCCTTCGGCTCAACTGAATTCTGGGATCTTCGTATGTCCCCCGATCTGGTCGGCACATCGGCGGTCGAAGACATCCCGCTGCCTGATAATGTCCGGAGGTACTATTTCCCGGGCACGACTCACGGAGGGGGCGGAGGAGGCTTTACGACCGATCCACCGCCAGCCCGTGGCCGTGCCGGAGCATGTGTTCTCCCCGGCAATCCCAACCCCGAATCGGACACCATGCGCGCACTATTGGTTGCCATGGTGGAGTGGGTCATGAGGGGAACGCCTCCGCCTCCGAGCCAGTACCCTCGCCTTGCCGACGGAACTCTCGTGCGTGCGACGAAAGCAGCCATGGGATTTCCGACGATTCCGGGCCTGGTATTCACAGACAACTTCGAAAACCCACTGCAGGATTACGATTTCGGTCCCGATTTTAGATATAACGACCTTTCCGGAGTGATTTCGAAAGAACCACCGCCCATCAAACAAGTGATTTCGCTGCTCGTCCCTAGAGTGAATGCGGATGGCAACGAAATCGCGGGAGTGCCGTCCGTGTTACACCAGGCGCCGCTCGGGACCTATTTGGGTTGGAACATAACCGCTTCGGGATTCTTCAAGGGTCAAATATGCGCATTCACCGGAGGGTATGTGCCGTTCTCGAAAACGAAGGATGAGCGACTTGGATCCGGTGACCCGCGGCCTTCTCTCGAGGAACGCTACGGCAATCAAGAGGGCTACATCTCTGCCGTACGGGCTGCCGCAGAAAAGGCCGTCCGCGACCGTTTCCTGCTGCGGGACGACGCAGATCGGCTCATACAGCAAGCGACCGTGACAAACACTCTCGGTCGATGAAGTTTTTCTTCGGAAAGTGGGATTCTCGTGTATTGAACGGATTTGGGCAGCTTGCTGGTGAGGAGGGTTTGAAGCTAACCGAAATGTGCCAGCAATCCATGAATCGCTATGCGGGAGACGAAGGGAAAGCGTTTGGTCGCATCGCGGTGTCTCGACTGCAGCCGTTTCAGGTTTCACATTCCACTGCGTTTTCATCGATTGAACTCGCTCGGCAAGAAGGACAACGAGAGAACTCCATCTATAGCTGATCTCCTCGAGAGTATCTACTTTGCTGCGGTTCTACTGCTATCGGTGGGAGAAGCCGTTTCGGTGCCCCTAAAAATGTCAGTGAATCACCAGGACGCACCGGGGATTAGCCGTCGGATGTAGAAGGTTGAGTTCTGAGGTAACCTCTCGAGCAACCAGCTTTTTTCCTCCTCTTTCCTCCACAGATGTGCTAACGAGAGACATGTTGCCAAGGACATTGACTTGGCTTCGCCATCTGGGTAACATCCCACTCCGTTCACATCGATCTGGGGAGGATTCTCCATGTGCCGCACTCGTTTCGCACTGTTGGTCTTCTTGACCGCCGCATTGCTGGCTGCGGGCCCACTGACGGCGCAGCCGCAGGAATTGATCACGCAGAAGGCGCTCTCTGCCGACATCGCGTTGACCATCGCGCAGGGAGCGCTCGATAGATGCCGCGCTGACGGCTACCACGTGAGTGTCGCGGTGATCGATAGTGGCAACATGTTGAAGGCGTTCGTCCGCGACGACGGAAGCGGCATCGGGACCGTTGACCTCAGCCGACGCAAGGCGTTCACTTCCCTCGCATACAGAAAGACCTCTGCCGAGCAAGTGAAGGTTTGGAACTCTGCACCTCCGCCGGTGTACGTACCCGAGGCAGGGGCTCCGGCGGCTGGTGGTGTACCGATCAAGGTGGGCAACGACGTCATCGGCGCTATCGGCGTGAGCGGCGCGCCCGGAGGCGACAAAGACGAAGCTTGCGCCAACGCCGGCATCGCCAAGGTCGCCGACAAATTGAAGTAGCACGAACGCGGGTGGCACAGTCCACAGAGCCTGTGACAGCGCTGACTTGGGGAGCCGCGATGAAGTGAATTTCAAGAGTCAGCGGTTTTCAGGTTCCGATTCTCGGGGCTTTTTGACTCGTCCACCAAAGGGGTCTCACGCCGAGCTTGAGACGTTGTTGCTTTGAATGGAATGGTATTTCGAGCCTGGAGAAGGCATCGAGAGCTGACCGTTCAGGTCACCTAGAACTAGTCGCAGTCGGCCACGGTGGCTTCCGACTGGCAGTGCACTGGCCCCGGCGCAAGACGCTCGGATCGCATCACGTCAACGGAAACTGTCTTCCCTTCCAAGGGAGAGTTTCACTGGCCTTGCTCTGTCACGATCCCACGAACTATCTTTGATTCTCGGATTGAAAACAACTACTCGAGTCGTGTCGAACGCATCGCTCCCTACCGGCCGGCAGTCCCTAAACCGCGGGAGGTAGCAGAGTCGGTGTTCGGGACTTACTTCCCTGGGTTGGTTGCCTCGGATTGGGCGGAGCCGAGATCCGCACTTTTATCCATACCGACCAGCACCGAGGCGGGCGTGATCACCAGTAAGAGTAGAACTCCATCCAGCCTGTATCTCAAGACGGCTTTTAGCGTGAACGAAGGCGAGGGCCTTTGACTCATTTCTCGATCTGATTCGTCTTCGATGGCCCGGTGCCGACAAACTACAGGACGGCTCCCTCGTCTTTCGTGGCGCCGAAATGCCCGACGCCAGCTGGTTCGGTGAAGAAGGTTCCGACAGGCCGCACCTCCAGCCTCTTGACATCGAACTTATCACCGTAACCGTGGTAGAAAGTGCCGGAAATCACAAACCCGTACCTGTTATCGGGATGAGAGTGCGCCTTTGCGTCGGTGCTAGGGGGCCATCGGACGATTTGGCCCAGGCTTGCTCCACTCACTGAGCGGATTGGCAAACTCTCTTCCATCCTGCTGTTGCTCCACGGGATCTTGTCGGGCAGGATGGCAAACCAGCCGTTTGGAGATTTCTGCGGGGCACCACCCCCTGTCGACGCGCCAACGGCATGTTGTCCGGAGAGATGGGAAGTACTCCATTTGTGTGATCATTCCCGGCGGCGACGACGCATATAGCCCTGGGGACCCAGGATGTTGCGTTGACGCGAGGAATCCTTGTCTTCGTTCTTTTCTCGGCCACCGATTGCCGACTCAGCAGACGTTGGCCCAAACAATAGGACAGCGTGCTAAAATTCGGAGCATCTCGTCGTCTGAAAGAAGGTCGCTCGTTTGACGAAAGGAGAGATCGCTTGAACCACTACGGAGCCAAGGAATTAGCCGAGAGTTTTCGTACCGTCCGGAAAAATACGATCACTATTGCTCAGGACATTCCCGAAGAAAAGTACAACTTTCGACCGGCCCCGAACACGCGCACTGTTGGTGAGTTGTTGGCGCATATTTCGCTGGCGTACAATTTTCAATATCAAGTTCATGGCCAGGAGCACCGATCTTCGCTTGAGGGATTTGACTTTTCCTCGCTGATGCAGCGCTTGGTGGCGGAAGAAAAGGTCCAACGGAGCAAAGATCGGACGATTGAGGTGCTCCAAAGCTCTGGCGAGAAATGGGCCAATTGGCTCGAAGGACTTACGGACAGTTTCCTAGGTGAGAGGGTTGAGATGGCTGCAGGGATGACCCGGAGCCGTTTCGAAATGATCCTTTCGGTCAAAGAACATGAAATGCACCACCGGGGCCAGCTGATGCTCATAGAGCGGATGGTGGGTGTCGTACCGCATCTGACTCGCGAGATGCAAACCCGCTTGGCCGCAGCCACCGGGAAAAGCTGACTCGCACGCGCTCACCGGTAACGCTTCCCTTCCCTTTGGGGCCCGATATACGCGAGGACCCATCGGGAGTGGCCCGGAAGACGTAAGGCGAATTTTGGATCGCCTTGCTTCGTTCGGCAGATCTGTTGGCTGAACTCGCAGCCGCCAGGTAACGCTTTCTTCAGGGACTCGAGGATTGATGCGACTTAGTCCAGCGCTTCTGGGGCCAATTCGGAACTCCGTTGTCGAAGACCAAATTCTGTCGCTCCGCAGGGCAAGATCATCGCAGGTGCGAATCTCGACTCCGAGCACTAAGGTGCGGTTTTCGCTGGCTCGCGGTGGTTCCGACGAGTCGCCGGCCGGATTCAGCCCGGTAAGGGCGACGACCCAGTTGTATTGATCCGCCACAATGTTCGGTATTGATCTGGCTGCAGCATGTCAGTCGTGGCGCAATGCATGGTGGCTCGGTTATCCCACAGCAACACGTCGCCGGCCTGCCACCGGTAACGAAACTGGAATCGCTCCTGCGTGCAGTGCCGGTACAGCGCGTCGAGCAGAGAGTCGCTTTCCCCATCCGGAAGGCCCACAATCCCCTTGACACCCGACGTAATCCCCGCGAAGACGTAGATCGACTTGGCTCCGGTTTCCGGGTGGAGGCGCACAACCGGGTGTATGACCTCTGGCGTTTTCTGGCGCTCCGCCTCGCTGATGAGCCGCCAACGGCCTTCGGGATGGTCCGGGTTGCGGCTCCAGCGATACTGATGTCGGGCATAGCGACCCTGAAGACGACCTTTCATTTCATCCGGCAATGCCTCATAGGCGGCAGCCAGGTCAGCGAACAGAGTGTCGCCGCCCTTCTCCGGCACTTCCAGAGCGTAAAGCAGCGTAGCGTTCGCCGGCACGGCCTTATAGGAGTAGTCGGAATGCCAATGAGATCCCGCATCGCGGATGCCCTTCGGACGGCCCATTTCGACGCGGTTCGACAGCACGGTGATGCCCTCCAGTTCTGGATGGCGGTACATGGCGACGGTGTGCGGTTCGACCGGACCGAAGCGCTCGCCGAACGCTTGAAATTGGCTGGCGGTTAGGGCCTGCCCCCTGATGGCCAGAACCTTGTGATCGAGGTACGCCCGATACAGGGCGTCCCATGATTCCGCATCAATGACGCGCGACAGATCAAGTCTGGATAACTCGGCGGCGAATGTTTCACCGAGAGGATGAACCGAGATGGGCATCTAGCTCTTCCAGATCGAGGCGTTGCAGGCACTAGGGGCCGGACAAATTTAGGCGGCGCGCCCGTGACTGATCCGCTCCAGGCTGAATTTCTTTTGTCGAACCTCACTGTCGCTTTGGCAATTTTAGAGGCGCGTCTGAGTAGTGGTCCGATGACGGAACCAGGCGCATGGCCACGCCCGTCACTTGTCCAATGATCTCCGCCTCCGCCGGATAGGCAAACTGCCGGATGGTGCACCCCGAC
>Ga0209526_10000099_pt1 | contig 47966 bp, 41 predicted proteins | sample JacPinW_OM2H0_M1_FD_188566 | JGI IMG/M metagenome (GOLD analysis project Ga0209526, IMG submission 188566) | Forest soil microbial communities from Algoma, Ontario, Canada - Jack Pine, Ontario site 1_JW_OM2H0_M1 (SPAdes) (version 2) | ecosystem: Environmental > Terrestrial > Soil > Boreal... | reverse complement strand
AGCCACGGGGTTGAGAGTGATCTGCGGGAAGCCCCTCCCTGTCGGGTGGACCGGCAAGCTGTGGGCGCTTGAGCAAGGGATCCGTGTAGCAGACCAGGTTTCGCCGGAATGGCTGCTGCTCGCCGATGCTGACGTCGTCCACGGGCCTGAGACGGTGGCGCAACTTGCAGCCATTGCCGAACACGGTTGTTACGATCTTGTCTCGTTTATGGTGAAGCTGCACTGCGACACTAAAGCTGCTGATTCCTCCATACATCTTCTTCTTTCTTATGCTTTACCCGCCCAGGTGGGTGGCTGATCCCCGGCGAAATGTAGCGGGCGCTGCAGGAGGATGCCTACTGGTCCGTCGAGAAGCTCTGGCGCATGCCGGAGGAGTTGAAGCCATTCGCGGGGAAATCATTGATGATTGCGCGCTGGCGCGTCTGATCAAGCGAAGCGGCGGACGCGTGTGGCTGGGCTTGACCGATGAAAGTGTGAGCGTACGCAGCTACAAATCAGCCATAATTTGGAGGATGATTGCGCGCAATGCCTTCAGCCAGCTACGCCACTCCGCTTGGCTGCTTGCGGGGACAGTTGCGGGGATGTGTGTTCTGTATCTCGCGCCGCCGTGCTTGCTGCTTTCCGGCACCAGACTTCCGATCGCTCTGGGTGCTGCGGCGTGGCTTACAATGACCGGCGTGTATTGGCCCATAGTGAGGTTCCATCGTTTGAATCCCGCTTGGGCCCTCACATTGCCGGTTGCGGCACTCTTCTACGCCGCGGCGACGCTGCACTCGGCGCTGAAGTACTGGTCAGGGGAAGGAGGAAAATGGAAAGGCAGAGTGCAAGATCGGGCAGGCCTCTAGCTGGGCGCCCGCCAAGGTATCTGTTTGTGGAACGCAACCACACGCAAGAATCGGCCGCCATGGTTCGAAAGCTACTTCCGCGGATGTAAAACCAATGCCACCGATGCGACCGGATGACGTAGGCGCATCTTATTTCATCACACAGTTTGTTTGTCACTAATTGATTCCATTTAGCTTATATGGGTAGAGAGGTCTTGCGAATATATCCTGACGGGCCAGAGCGATCAGGCGAAAAGACGCGCGAGGTTAACGTCACCGGCGCGGCATCGCGGACTTCCAGCCGACAAAGTTGTATTCAGCCTAACAGCAATTGCCACCCGCGTCGTCGAGCAGCGGGTCCGTACGTTCGCAAACAAGGACTTGTGCACATCAGCGCGGGCCATTACCGGCAGGATTTCGATCTGGTTTGCGCCCCATGCGCTCGAGCGCCAAATCAAGCCCTTGGTCGGGGTGGACGTGTGGAAAAGTACGCGTACCCACGAGCTCGCCCAGCTGCTTGGCAGCACCTTCCGCTAGCTCTCGTTCGAGCGTCGGGAGGTTGATCAGGCCAACTCCATCTCTTCCATATCGGTCACCACCCACGTTCGGAATTCGCTCGAGCGGACCCGTTCCTTCCCGAACCGTAATCTCGGTTGGCAGCAACTCGGTTGCAGTGTGCATGACTTGGATTACCTAACGCTGACCATGTCGTTGGCGCGTATCCGCCGTAGGGAGGTGTATGTCATCTTGTACTGCCAAGGCTTCGTAGATGGCCTGGCGCTGCAGTCGTGAAGAAATGAAAAGGCTCACCAGATTCGAAATCATCAGCGGGACGATGACCGCATAATCCTGGGTCATCTCGAAGATCATCACCACTGAGGTCATTGGAGCGCGCACGATACCGGCGAAGACCGCGCCCATCCCGACTAGCGCATAGGCACCCGGCGCCGCGGTGTAGGAGGGTAACGAACGATGTGCCAAGGTCCCCACGGTACCTCCCAACATGGCGGGGATGAACATGGCGGGGCCAAAAATAACGCCCGCGTTACCCGAAGCGTAGCTTCGCCGACTGAGGTAAGTTTTGGCGCAAAAGCGGGCCAAAAAGTTTCGCAGAGAGCCAGATTAAGTTGCAACAATTCGGGCCCCTGCTCAGCTGCGGCGGCCCTTGCGTTTCAGCACATGAGGTCCCCGTCCATTCCGGTTGCTCTTTCTCGAGGTTCGATGGGAAAATACCCCCACTTCAGCAATTGACGATTCGGGCCATTGGCAAGGAAGGGGCATCTATGGACGAGGTTGCGCAAGTAAACACCACGATTCAGAAGACGCTCGAACTGGCGTCTCGCTGTACCGAAGCCGAAACCAGCGAGAACTACGCCGCCCTGGAGGACCAAGTGGGTGACCTCGAAAACCGGGCCCGCGAAGCCTTCCAGGTAAAGATGGATTTCGCCTCATTGTTGCCAAAACTGGAAAAAGGGAAGCCGTTGGCGCCCGCCGATTTGAAAACACTTGAACTGCTGATCGTCGGAGACGCCGAGTACTATGTGAAGTATGAGACCGAAGTCGATCACTGGAAGGGCGAACTCGAGCGGGTGCTCGGAGAGATGGCCAAACAGCAGGGCTTGGAATTGGATATCGATGGCCTGATGCATTTGCGGGCCCTCTGCCGGGAAGCCCGCGAGCTCTTGGCTGACCTCGTGTTTTATTTCGATTCGAAACAGCGGACCAGCAAGTTCCAGGCGGCTACCCGAGGCGCAATCGATGCGGAGGGGTACCGCTTTCTCGCCGAGATCGTTAAACAAATGCTCGTGTCTGAGAAGATGTAGGCAGCAGCAGTGTGAAAGGTGACCCTTGTCCGCTCGTGGGACTTGAGTGACCGAAAGCGGACAATCAGGGCTAGCGAGCTACTTTGTAGAAGTGTTCGCCGTCCGCTTTCGCCACTATTGCGGACGTATCGTCGCCAAAACCGGAAATTGGGATCGGTCCTACTCCCGGATTCTCTCCGACTCGGAAGCTATGGGGCTACGCGGGACGTAGATGCGGTTAGTATTATCAGCTCAGACGGCTGGATGATTCGTGTTTTGGGCAGCGTTCCACATACGCGATTCTTGGCCAACATATGCTTGCAGTAAACGTCTCCAGCCGAGACGAAGCTCTAGCCACTGAGCGACCACAGTATTGCGCTCAACGTGAATACTCAGTTGCTCCGGCGTCAGCCGCCACCAGACGCTCTCAGTGCGTCGATCAGATCCGCCCTCTGGATCAACTGTTCGGACTTCAACATTCCCGGCCTCGACGCGGTATTCTTTCGCCGGAGAACCGTCCTCAGATTCGAGGCGAAGGCGCATGGATTCCGATAACATTGGTTTTGACGCTCCCTTTAACCCTTACCAAGCCTCCAACCCGGCTTACTGGCCATACCGCAAAATCCTGATAGGCAATTGGAGGATAATATATACGAAACAAAGATAGGCTTGGCAGGAGCCAAGCGGATTTTGCAGTAGACCTGCCTTGGGAGACAGCCGACTCGAAGACAGCCTTAGATTAACGAATTCGCTCCAACTCGCATGGTCGAGACTCCTGCCGACGAGGAGCGTCCCGCACAGATTCGGTGTGCCGTCTAGACTGAGCCCCCAAAACTCTCTGGCCAGCCGTCGGGGTGGTTAGTGGTTGAAGAATCGAGCAGAGTAGAAAATTTTCAGAACCGGCCAGAACACCTCTCGTTATTCAAAACCTGACGTGGTCGTCTTTCGGCGGCAACGGTGGGTTCGACTCCACTCGCTTCCGTCAGTGTTTGCGCAGCTTACAAAATCAAGCCTCTTCGCAGCGGACCGCTCGAACCATCCCCGCCGATACAGATTTGGCAATTTTCGGCGGCAGGCCGGTCGTGAATATGTAAGCATTCATCGATACTATTTTCCACAAACGTCTCTCTGTTTTGTCTTGACACCGAAACGGGGTCGGGGTAGGTTTTGGAATATTCCATCGAGTGGGTTGCTTGGACGGTAGGAATTCATTCGGTTTACCCGCGGTTCTTCTAGGTGCTTCCCCTCGGCAGTTGAAGCTGAACCTCACTTCATTGGTGCGCCCTTTGTCGTGGTGTATCAATCGCCGGCCTGAGCATGAGATAGACGCTTATATCCTGCCAATTGTGGCATCTCCACATTGGCGAAATCTTAGCCAGTTATTCTCGCAATTCAGATACGGAGATGGTAATGGAAACCACTGGAACAGCAGTTGCCCGCATAGAAAATACCGGAGCGGCAGTCGTCCGCAAGACTACAGGACATCACGGGGAAGTCCGTGGTCTCAACCTGAGCCGCCGCTCCTCCCAGTTCGAAGGCCGCTTTGGCCGGATGTTCCGCACTTTGCCGGCCGCTCAGTTCGACGAGCAGATGTTGAGGAAGCTAGCCGATGCCATGAGCGCGCCACCAGAAGATAAGCCAACCCCGGAAACCGAGGCGGATGACGAAGAGAATACCGGCATCAGCGCCGGGTACACCTATCTCGGTCAGTTTATTGATCATGATCTTACCTTCGACCCCGCAAGCAGTTTGGAAAGACAGAACGACCCGGATGGTTTGGTGGACTACCGTACGCCGCGGTTTGACTTGGACTGTGTCTATGGGCGCGGTCCGGATGACCAGCCCTACCTGTATCGGGAGGACCATCTCAGAATGCTCTTGGGCGATCCCTTGAAGGGCAATGATGACGACCCCAATGCTCGTGGCCTGCAACGGGGCGCACCCGAAAACAAGGAAGCCGCGCGCGCTGTGATCGGAGATCCGCGAAACGACGAGAACGTGATCGTCAGCCAATTGCAGGCGTCCATGCTCCGCTTTCATAACCGCGTAGTCAGCGTGCTAGGCACCACAGACTTTGAAGAAGTTCAGCGCACGGTCCGCTGGCACTACCAGTGGGTGGTGCTCCATGATTTCTTGCCCACCATCCTGGGGCTCGAGACCTGGCAGGAGATCATGGGTGCGGCCAAGCCGGGAGAAGCAAACATCAAGCCGAAAACCAGGTTTTATCACCCGGAAAAAGAAGCCTTCATGCCGATCGAGTTCTCGGTCGCTGCATACCGGTTTGGCCATTCCATGATCCGCCCCATCTATCGTCTTAACCAAACTATTGATCGTTTGCCGATCTTCGCGCAGAAAGGCGAAAGTCTGGTAGGCTTCCGGAAATTTCCCTCCAATTGGGCGATTGATTGGCGTCTTTTCTTTAACGCCGGCAATAATCCACCGCCACTTGGCCCAACCCGCGTCCAACCCGCCTACAAACCCGACACCTCTTTGGTTAACCCGCTCAGCGCTCTGCCCGCTTCGGTTGCGGCGAATCCGTCTTCGCTACCGGAACGCAATCTGCTGCGGGGTTGGAGAATGCAGTTGCCTTCGGGGCAAGCGGTGGCGAGGGCCATGGGATTAGATCCTATCGAAGACGACAAGTTGAAATTGGGCAAGGCGAACGAGGTTGACACGCCCAATAACAAAAGGATCACGGACATCTCTCCGCGCTTTGCCGAAAATGCGCCGCTTTGGTACTACGTCCTTGCCGAAGCGCAACAACAGTTCAAGAAAAACGAGACTCCCATTCATTTAGGCCCGGTGGGTGGACTCATGGTGGGCGAAGTTTTCGTCGGGTTGTTGCTGAAAGACAGCCACTCGTTCCTGCGTGCGGATCCGAAGTTCAAGCCCCATCCAAAGCTCGCGGGGAAAAACGGCGAGTTCAAGATGGCAACCTTGTTACAGCAAGCCAAGCAGTCGTGAAGATCCTTAACTACAAGCAGTGCTCTCGGGGACTGGGCGAAGTAGTCAGTCCCCCTGGGGCACGCCCTTTGTTTGGAGATAAAGAAATCAGGAGCCAGTAGGCACACTCATGCCGCCAGGACTGGACAGTCTGAAACAATCGTCGTTTTGATGATGGAAATGCCTGCGGACATGCCCGATGGTTTTGTCGCCTCACCAAATGACACGGGAACGGGAAGAGAGTTCCGATTCGACGGCTTGGCGTGCGGGTTCCGGCCATATTGGCCTGGGTCCCGAAGGGACGATGGTGAAAGAGCCTAACCAGCCGGGCGGGCGTACCTTCGAGCATGCCTCGATTACGGCTACGGTCACCAAGTTCTTCCTGAAAGACTACGATCAGCGTTCTCCCCGGGAGAAGGCTGCAGATACGTTCCTTGATTTGCTTACGCTGCCGCAATGCGAGATGAAGGGCCCGAGTTTCAGCTAGATTAGGCGCGACAGTGTGCCCCATGAAGGTGTCGCCCCATGACCGTAATCCGTTGTTCCCAAGCCGCCAGCCAGTGCCATGAACCCAGACAGGCCGGTACCGAGCCTGCTGAAGACGCAAATCGCCCATTTGCAAGAAGCAGAATTCAGACTACCGCGCCAACAGACCAACATTTGTATCAACAAGATCAAGACCGAGGGCCAAGCCACAGAATACATTCGGCAAGTTAAGAGATTGCATCCTGAGGGCGCCTCGCGCAAGGTCAGTCAAAAGGCGAAGGGCAAAGTCCGGCCGGCGGCAACCTTCACGATTGCGGCTATGGGCGACGGCAAGCCTGCAAAAAAAGCCATGCCGAACGCGAATGCAAATGCAAATGCAAAGACCAAGGCTGGTGGCGGATCCAGAAAGAAGCGATGGTAAGGAGCGCGCATGCATTGGGGTCCTGTGATCGTCGTTCTACTTTCGGGCGGATCAGCCTGGGCACAGGAAAACCAGCTACAAGCCGATTTTCGGCGCGAAAGCGAGCATGTAAGAGAATAATTGGCAACTAACACAGCCTTTGCTTGATCCGAACGATTCCGGCTATTCGCAAGAGGTGCAGTCATGCCAAAGGGTTACTTTCAGATTCCGGACTGGTTCTCGCTTGACAATCAAGGTGGTGGTGTCGCAGTCGCAGAGCTGACTGGCGCGGGAAACCAGGATCTCCTCGTTATCACCGTCGACAATCCCGGTGGCCAGAACCGCGGCGTCTACCGGGTGGGCCGTGGCCTGGACGCCCAAGGCAAGGTCACCGCAGGTTGGACCCCGTGGACCGATGTGCCTGATTGGTTCTCCTTTGAGAACCAGGGCGCGGGTGCTGCCGTTGTCGATCTGGACAAAGACGGTCGGCAGGACCTGATCGTGTTCATGATCGACAATCCGCCGGGCCCAAACCAGGGCTACTATCGCATTGGCAAGCGGCTGGACGCAGACGGCAACGTCACCGGTGGCTGGAGCCCGTGGATCGCAATTCCGGACTGGTTCTCCTTTGAGAATCAACACGGGTCGATTGCGGTAGCTGATCTCGATCGTGATGGCAACCTGGAATTGATCGTCATGATGGTTGATAACCCGGCCGAGCAGAACCGCGGGTTATACCGGATCGGCAGAAAGCTCGATGCCGATGGCAACGTCATGGGCGGTTGGACCCCCTGGATCGATGTGCCCGATTGGTTCTCTTGGGAAAACCAGGGGGCTGGAGTCGCGGTGGTCGACCTTGAGGGTACGGGTAATAACGATCTGTTGATCTTTCAAGTCGACAATGCGGTCGAACAGAACCAGGCTTTTTACAAGGTCGGCCGCAAGCTCGACGTCAACGGCCAAGTTGCGGAATGGAGCCTGTGGCGCGGCATACCGGCGTGGTTCGCTTGGGAAAACCAAGGTGGCGGCATCACGGCGATGCACCGCAATGGAAAGCCCGCCATGCTCGCCATGATGGTTGACAACCCGCCTGCTCAGAATGCCGGATACTATCGCGCCTTGCCGCTGGACAGCGATCCCGCCCGAGATGGTCAATGGCAGCTTCTGCCGTTCCACTCCGGCGTGCTTGCCGTACACGCAGCGCTGCTCCCCCAGGGGAAGGTGCTCTTCTTCGCCGGTTCCGGCAGCAGCGCCACCCGATTCAACGCGCCGGATTTCGGCAACATGGCCGATGGCATTTTTACCAGCGTAGTCTGGGACCCGGCCGCTGCTCCTCCAAACAATTTCTTTCACCCTGCTACCCTGTTTGCGCCCAATCATCGCCCTTTCGATTTCTTCTGTGGTGGCGACACCTTCCTGGGGGACGGGCGGCTGCTGTCAGCGGGCGGCACCGGACATTACAACCCGTTTGAAGGGCGCAAGGACGCAACCGTCTTCAATGTTGCAAGCCAGGCGTGGTCCTTCGTCAAGTCGATGGCCCATGGACGTTGGTATCCCACGCTGATCACGCTGGGCGACGGCCGCGCACTCGCGGCAACCGGCCTCACTGAGGACGCCACAAATCCTCACAACAATACACTCGAGATCTACGATCCCGCAGCCAATACGTGGCAGGTGCTACATTTCGATGGCGCATTTCCGGGCTTGCCGCTTTATGCGCACTTGTTTCAGCTCGCCGATGGACGGATCTTTTTCGATGGCGGACGCATGGACGACGAACTCCAAGTCGATCCTTGCATCATCGATTTCACCCAGCATCCAGTGAAGACAATTCCAGTACACGGCATGGTCGGGGGCGGCATGCGTAATCAAGCAGCAAGCGTTCTTTTGCCGCCCGCGCAAGATCAAAGGGTAATGATCATCGGAGGCGGACCGGCGGGAAAACCTAACAAGACCGATGCAATCGATAATGTCGACGTTGTCGATCTTAAGGACGCCAATCCGCACTTCGTGCCAGTCTCTCCCCTCAACTTCCCGCGACTGCACCTCAACGCCGTTTTACTTCCAGACCGCACGGTGTTTGTTACCGGCGGCTCCCTGAAGCAGGAAGACACGCCGCTGGCGCGCCTGCAGCCCGAAATTTACGATCCGGCAACGGATACCTGGACGCCCATGGCGCACTCGACGGTTCCACGTCTGTATCATTCCACCGCTTTGCTGTTGCCCGACGGTTCTGTCGTTGCCGCCGGCGGCAATCCGGAAGGCGGCACGCACGTCCAGTGGGACGATGACCCCGAGGAGGAGATGCGGCTGGAAATCTTTCGCCCGCCGTATTTTTTCAAAGGGGCGCGTCCCACGATTACTGCCACTCCCGCGCAATGTACCTATGGGCAGACGATTCAGATCACATCCCCGGAATCTGCCAATATTCGCTGGGCCAACCTGCTCAGAAATTGCGCGACCACCCATTCCTTCGATGGAAGCCAGCGTCTGGTTGACCTCGAGGTGACCGGCCGCAATGGCGGAGTCGTGACTGCGCGAGTTCCACAGAACCCAAACATCGCGCCGCCGGGCTGGTATATGTTGTACCTGATCGATAACAGTGGCGTCCCTTCCGTCGCAAAATGGATACACGTTGCCTAGGACGCTCGTGGCCCAGCGCCAGGCTCGTCACCTGCCAATCAACGGACGCCAGTCTATTGGTACCACTGGCACTTCCGACCACTCAAGAACTTGACTTGAACGCTAAAACGGCTTGAGTTCTCGGAATCAAACTTCAAGAGTACGGTTTACTTGCCGTTTGATCATGCTGGCCCTTCACCTGAATCTGCTGTCGGAAAAGCAAGCGCACCAGAGCTGCGGAGAAGCTGGTCGACGACATCAAGGCTCACGACTGGCATCTGACGACCGGATTCCTGGGCACTCCTTATTTGGATCGAGCTTAGCAAGAGCGGCCACAGCGATGTGGCTTACCGGTTGCTGCTCAGACCACGTATCTTTCCTCGGGATACACCATCGAGCACGGCGCAACCACAATGTGAGAACGATGGAATGGTAACCAGATGATGGGCGTCCTTGAATTCCTACCATCATTATGCTTACGGAGCCGTAGCCGAATGGCTATACTGCTACGCGGTTGGGATTGACGAAGCGTCGGAAGACCCGGGATTCCATCGCCTCCTCCTGCGTCCGCAATTCGATACCAGCCTGGGAGAGGTAAAGGCGGTGGGGTTAGTTTACTTGCCGGGTGATTTGACAACTAAAATCCTCGAGGCAACCACATTCGACCAAGTGCTGGAATCTCGCTGGTTGTCCGATGAGCACAATGCTATCTTATTAACCTGGCGCAGGATCGTATGCATTTACAATCCGGTGCTAAGCTGGTCCTGGCAGCATCGGTTGCTGGGCGAGTCGCCACTACAATCGCATCCAGCGTTTTCGGCCCTCACCATGCGAGTCAATTTCAATTAGAAGGCGGACATGAACAGAAGAGCTTTGCTCAGTCGCTTCCCACTTTTGCGCTCCTCCCTGCAACGGTCTGGGCTGGCTCCCCACAGGAGAAGCCGGGATCTGCCGGATCAGCGGCAGCTGTCTACGAACTCCGCGTCTATCACGTGTACGAAGGTAAACTGGACGACCTTCTAAAGCGTTTTCGGGATCACACGACGCGGCTGTTCGAGAAACACGGCATCAAGAATCTTGCGTACTGGACGCCGCTCGATGATCCGTTGAAAGGCAAAACGCTCTTCTATATTGTCGCTCATCCCAGTCGGGATGCTGCTACCAGCAACTGGAAGGCGTTTGGCGATGATGCGGAATGGCAGAAAGTGCGTGACCAATCTGAGGCGAACGGAAAGTTGGTAGAGAAAATGGAGTCCACTTTCCTCGCGCTAACAGATTTCTCCCCAGCCCCGTGAATGACCGCGGCAAGACGCGGTCGCGATCGCCCAACGCGCCGGTTGACTGAGCCGTCGTCTGGGTCGCGATGAGCTCCGGCGCATCTCGAGTCACGCGTATGTGGTCACCACGACCGCGTTGCGCTCCCGCCGCTCAGCTGTGATTCGCTCCAGATATCCACTCTCCCGGAACGTCCGCATCGGATCCTATAAAGACACTCACAATGAAGCACGGGACTCCTGATTTATGGCAGGGACTGCCCGTGCTGCTTTTAGTGTTGCTGGTGGTTTCACCACCAATTTTCTTTGGTGTTTGGTGCTGAATATACGAAATATACCGGATACCAGTACTTCACAGCGTCTTCGCGCGAATCCGGTAATCACAGTAACGATGAAATGATCATTGAGACGTCGGCGGCGCTCCTAGCCGGGAGGTGTTTGAGCACATCTCGCCCGCTCGAACACAACTTCGGGGACGCTCATCCGGGGCAGTAGAGGATCTGCCCGCTGCCAGAAAAGAAGACCGTGCGCGAGTTCCAATGCTGGCGAACTACCTGTTTTGCGCATTGGCTGGCACCACCTGGTACTTCCAGTTTTTCTTCTACACCATGGGCGAGACACAGATGGGTAAGTACAAATTTTCTAGTTGGACCTTGCATATGGCCAGCATCATCATCTTCAGCAGTCTGTGGGGCATCGGGCTGAAGGAATGGAAGGGGGCGGGTCCTCAGGCGGGATGGTTGCTGGCTTTTAGCCCTTTTCTTGTTAGTTGGGACCAACTCTGGTCGGCTACGGAAATTATCTGGGATTGGCGTATTAGACTGGGCGTGCCCGCTGAGATCCAGAATTCGATCACAGCTGCACTTCTAGGAGAGGTCCTTCAAAGTTAACCAGGCGTACGGTCTGGAACAGTCTTGTTTCGATGGTTCGCCTCGACGGTGGCAGCATGCGTGAGCCGTCGGCCAGGCTCAAGGTGAGCACGCGGCGGGCATCGTTCCACCAGATTTGCGTACCCATCCACTCGCCCCGGCGATAGTTGAACGAGCGGCCATCGTCTTCGTACAGCAGGAATGAGGCATCGGCCCCGGGATATATCGAAATTGACAACGGTTGGTCCACTTTCTCGCTCGTATATTGCTTCACGGGGCCGAGCGGCAGGATCGATCCAGCGCGCACGTAGAGTGGCATGATCTCTAGGTTGACTTCGCGGCTGATTTCGCGGCCGCCCTCTACGCGCTCTCCAGTCCAGAAGTCGTACCAGGCGCCCTGTGGTAGATACACTGGGCGCGAAGTTGCATCCTTCTCCACTACAGGCGCCACCAACAAGTTCTCTCCCCATAAATATTCGTCTTGCCGCGCTACCGCGGTTGGATCGTCAGGATAATGCAGCCACAGCGCGCGCATGACCGGCATGCCGGTGTCCGCACATTCGCGCACCACGCTGTACAGGTAAGGGAGCATTCGGTAACGAAGTTCTAAGTACTTGCGGCATATCGGCTCGACCTGCGCGTTGTGCAGCTGGGCTGGCTCGGGAATCGCAGCTTGTTTGTATCCGCTGGTCTCGACCGGGCCGGGGTCGCCTGTGTCCCATCCCCAGGGCAAGCGCAATTTCCAGGTGCGGCCGTGACAGCGGAAGAGCGTGCAGAATGCTCCAAACTGGAACCAGCGCAGGTATAGCTCGGCGGTGAATTCTCTGGTGGGCACGAATCCGCCAATATCGGTGCCCCAGTAGGGAATACCGGACAGCGCGGTATTGATTGCAATCGGAATATGGACCTTCAATGTCTCCCAGGCAGAGTCCACATCTCCGGACCAAAGAAACGACGCATACCGCTGCATGCCGGCATAGCCATTGCGATGGAGCGCATACGGACGCTCGTTCGGCCGGTCGGTCTGCGGGCCTTCCCAATACATTCGGCTTCGTGCGAGCCGCGACGCAATGTCAAGCGGATCGCCCTCATCTGGCCACCAGCCATCCACTCCCATTGCGAAATCCTTGCGGTGGACGTTCCAGTAACAACTCGCCTCTTCTTCATCGAATCGCGTCGGATCGCATCGATCATGGACGGCTCCGCCGAGCTTGTCCGACAGAATTACAGCGTGGAGCACGACCCGAAAATTGTCCTTATGAAGCTGGTCGATAATTTCCTTAGGGTCCGGAAACACGCGGGGATTCCATGAGAACGATCCATTCTGCGTGTTCCAGCCAGAGGGGCAGAAACCAGTGCCCAGATAGATCAGCGCATCGCAGGGCAATTTCTTTTCCCGAAATGTTCTGGCCTCAGCGAGCACTTCCTCGCGGCTGGCGAGTGTCCGGTGCGACTGCTGATAGCCAAAGGCCCAAAGGGGCGGCATTTCGGCGTGCCCCGTGAGGCGCGCATATTCGGACATGATTTGCCTGGGCTCGCGCGCGCCAATGAAAAATATGTCCAGGGGCTCGGCGCCAGAACCCGCTGGCCGAAACTTGCTTTCGGGGCCGGCAAAGTCGAATGTGCCGAAAGGCTGGTGGATGAACATGGCCCATCCTGATGTTCCAATGAGCCACGGAATGGGGACGCGTCCGCCGTGCGTGGCAAGTTGGTAGCCACCTTGACCGCTGCGCATGGCGTCGGTGGACCCACGCCGGTCGAATTGTGATCCTCCCTCTCCGAGTCCAAGCAGAGGCGAATTTCCCGTCACGAAGGAGATGATCCCAGACTCCTGCTCCAGTTTGAGCCGCTGGATCGTTTCACCTTTTGCGGTTCGAATGGTGAAGCTGAGAGGATCGAACGAAACGCCAATATTAAGGTCGCCGGACCTAATGGTTTGCGCCCTTACGTCGCCGCGCAGCTGTTGGATCGGTACTCCCCAGGATGTCCGGGTTAACGATCCATCCGTAGGAATGGACGCCACTCGGCCGGTCTTGATGGGGAGAATTGTCAGCCGGAAGGTGTGTTCGCTGACAGAAGTAATCTGAATCTCGACATCCTGGCCGGCGACGCGCAGGCCAGGCTCGGTAGCCTCTACCTTCCCCGGCAACACCAGAGCCGCGGACGCACCGCCTATAGCTTTCAAGACTTGCCTGCGGCTATAGGATCGGCTCATGGTTGGACAGTCTTCTTGCCTAATTCGAAGTGTGATGCCCAACAGTGTTGGACAAAGCAATCCCACCGCCAGAGTATCAGGTGCTGATTCCGGCTGAGAGCGGTTTGCGTGTCATTTCCCCGTCCACCCTCCGCCAGATATCAAAGCATTGCTGTCTTCCAACTCATCGGGTAGCGCAGCTTCCGGAAATCCCTGATGGCAGACTGGCCGGCAGATGCGAAAAATCGCCTGGCTCTCCACCGAGGTCGAGCGCCCATCAGAGGTCGCGGGATACGGCCAGCGTGCACCAGCGCGTGGGAAACTTCAACGCCTGTCGGAAACCATTGCAGACAAGTCTGCCGACTTTATTTTTAAAAATCGCAAGCGAATCGCCGAACTCGCGGAGGTCTTCTTCTGTCCCATGAATTGTCGCCGTCTTGGCCTTCCAGATTGCGCGCGACCTCCAACATCTCAGCGCGACTGGAGTGACGAACTACTAGTGTTGTCGGACCGAAGACCTCTGCAGCCAGTTCCGGGTTTTCTAGAAAAGACTGGACATAGGTTTCAAAATCCGCAGCATCGGCTGATGAAAGTTTCGGCGTCGTTGCCTTGCGGCAGGCGGGCCGCCATATCCATGAGTGCTCGTCCGGCATTGTGTGCATCTGCTGCGGATTCAATCCTGGTGCCGCAACCGTGCGCAAGAGCTTCCCCTTCTCACATCCTGAGCTAAGACTGTAGGTCACAAAAGCGTCGTGCGCCAAACCTACCGTTGTGGATATTTCATCAGGCCCGCTGGCAAAGAAGTCGGGTGGCCGGCGCTCCTCGATGCGTGGATTGGTGGCGCTAAAGGATTTCCCGGCGCTTGTGTCTGAACGGAAGCCGACCATCAATTTTGCCAACACTTTCGACACTCCCGCTCCACTACTTAGCGCTTGGCAACAGGCTGCTCATTATTTGCGACCGGTGTTGCAGCGCGTGCTTGATGACGTTTCTTGCGCTTATCAGTTCCTCGCCGCACAATTCCATCCGAGGCTGACGGACACGCGGATTTCCCATGCCAACTTCAGACTGCAGGAATTTGATCAGTTGGACGAATTTCGGAACCGTATCCATACGCAGCAAGGGCAAGAACCAGCGGTACAACTCGAATGCTTTCTCGCGCTCGCCATTGATCGCATAGTTGAACAGATGTACCGATTCGCGTGGAAAGGCGTTGGCTAAACCCGCTACCCAACCCGTTGCCCCCACCGAAATGGCTTCTACGATCGCGTCATCCACTCCTACAAACACCTCCAAGCGGTCCACCAGCAAAGCGCGAATGGCGGCGACACGCCGCGCATCTGTCGTGGACTCCTTCACGGAGGCGAAGTTTTCGTGTTCCGCTGCCAGTTCCTGAATCTGTTCGGGAACAAAGTCGGTTCCGTAAGCGACCGGGTTGTTGTAGAGCATGCAGGAAAGGGGGGTAGCTTCGAACACGGCAGAAACGTGCGCCTTCATTTCCCGCCAATCGCCTTGATAGACATAGGGCGGAAGGACCATCAATGCGTCACATCCCCCATCTGCGGCGGCTTTTGCGAGGGTCACCGCTTCCGCGGTGGAGAGCGCGGAAATCGATGCTACTAGAGGGGCGCGCCCATGCACGGCATTGACGCAGGTCTGAACAATCTGCACCTTCTCCTCGAACCCAAGCGTCGCTCCTTCTCCCAATGACCCGAGTACAACGATTCCGCTACAACCGTTGTCCAGCAGCCATAGGCAATGTCCCGCGATAAAGCCATGATCGACATTCATGTCCTTATCAAAACAAGTCGTAATCGCGGGCATCACGCCCTTCCACTTCATCCACGTCCTCCCGTCACCTCACGGTGCTCCATTTCTGGCTGGACGGTCATGGCACTGAGATTTTCAAAACGTGTGGGAAAAACGGGCGGTCGGACCGACTCCGGCGACCAGTCGAACAAAAAGCGGGTTGCCGGTCCGCAGACGCGAGCTTGGCAGGGCCCCATTCCACAGCGGGTTTGGAGTTTGGCGGCACGCCATGAGCCGTGCCGAGCGATACGTGACAATGTAACGTCCTCGCACCGGCAAACGATCGTCTCCGGCAGCGGTAGATTCCTCAGTTCGCCACGCAGCGCGAACGTGCGGTCGAGCGTACGCGCGAACTTGTGCAGCTTCTTGCGTTCAGCGAAGAGTTGTTGGGCGGCTGCACTACGTCCGCCTGCCACGAAGCCCGCGATCTGACCTTCGACCAGGGATAGTTCTAGGCCTCCGATGCCCGTAGGCTCGCCGGCACAAAAGACGCCCGGGATCGAGGTCTGCTGAAAATCATCGACCTGAACCAGATCATCTTGAACCTGGCATCCCAACAAGACTGCGAGCTCGCTGTTGGGCACCAAATGGAATCCACATGCCAGGTAATCACAAGATATGGTCTTAGTCTTAGTACCCTGTGAGATCACGACTTCTTCGAGGATCTTTTCACCTTTGGCGGCCGCGGGCCAACAATTCGGGACGAAGGGAATTCCAGAGAGCTGCTCTCGCAAAGAAAATCCCTGCCGCACCTTCTTCGGTTGACGCAAGAGTGCTACGCCAAAGCTGGCCAAAGAAGCCCAGGAAGCTTGCTCGCAAATCATCGGAATCTCGGCGCCGTGCTGGCGCAAGTACGCGGCCACAGCCAAAAGCAAGGGGCCGCTGCCGGCGACCACCACGCGCATCCCTGCAACTGGGAGCCCGGACTTCACCAGGGCCTGCAGCCCGCCAACGCCCACAACATTGGGCAGAGTCCAACCCGGAAACGGCAGGAAGCGCTCTCTCGCACCCGTTGCCAAGACCAATTTTCGATAGCTCAACTCGAACAGATCGTCTGGCCCTTCTGCCAGCAATACTCCCGGCTTAGACTGATGGAAGACTCGCGTTCCACAAAATATTTGTGCCCCGGCGGCAGAAACTCGTTCACACCACCTCACTGCTTCCGATGGGGCCTGGGTGCACCCGCTCCGCCAGATCTGGCCTCCGAGACCCGGATTATCATCGACGAGCCCGACATGCAGCCCGCATTCGGCGGAACACGCGGCTGCGGCCAGACCCGCAGGGCCACCACCGATTACCAGCACGTCGAATTGGTTCCTCGCTACCTTACTCATCCGTCTTGACTTCACTCATCCGTCTTGACTTCACTCATCCGTCTTGACTTCCATGCCGGGTTGGCATACTACCTGGCAGCTACGGCAATGTGACTGTCCATTCACGACCGCACGGCACTCAAAACAGACACCCATCCCGCATAACGGGCCACGTGGTTCTCCACTGACAGACTTGCGGCAAGGCGCTCCAGCTAGAACAATCGCAACTGCAACCGTTGCGCCCAGAGGCACCGCGATCGAGGTCCCGTTTACGGTCACAGTAATTTGCTCAGGCATACGCGTGCTCCGCAGAGGCACGAGATGGCAAATACGGCTCCACTGGAATGGGGGACTCCCTGCCTGTAATCTGATCGACCAGGAGGCGGGCAGTGGCAAGAGACGTGGTAATTCCCAGCCCTTCGTGACCAGTTGCTAGGAACAAAGTTGTATCCCCTGGCCACGATCCAATCAGCGGCAGCTTGTCGGGGGTGGCGGCGCGAAATCCTGTCCAGACTCTGAGCGTAGACATCTGTGCCAGTTGCGGCATGTACTCCTGCGCGCGCTGCAGCATACGAACAAGAATGTGGCTATCGACTTCATTATGTTCCGCCCCGTACTGGCGCGATGAACCGATAAGAATTTGTCCGGTTCTGCGCGGTTGCACATTAAAAGCGACACTATCGCCGGAGCTCGAGTGCGCACTCTTCAAGTATCCAAGTTCAACCAACTGGTGCCGGACGAGTCCAGGATAGCGATCGGTAATCGCCAGATGCCCCTTCCGTTTCTTGATGGTCAGGCCGGGAGTGAGCGCAGACGCCGAGGCTCCGGCGGCGTTGACAATGATAGCTGCGGAAAACTCCTTCCCGTCGGCCAGTCGAACCCGCCCCTTTCCGATTTGTGAAACCGAACAGCCCAGATGAACCTTCGCCCCGGCTACCTGGGCACGTTCCAAAATCAGCCGAGCGGCGCAGGGGGGATACAGGACTCCATCCTCAGGCACAAGCAAGCCTCCGGCCATGCCTTTCCGCAGGTTCGGTTCCAGGAGTTCCAATGCTCTCGGGTCGAGCGCCTCAGTCGGAACTCCTCGCTTGCGGTAGTAAATCTGCTTACGCCGAACTTCCTCCATCTCCTGCTCGTCCCCAGCTACCCAAATCGTTCCACACTGTTCGTATTCGACATCGGCTGGAAGATCTGGACGCAATTGTTGCCAGAGCTGCTGGGAGTAGCGGGTGAGAGCAAATTGCGCCTCAGAATCATCCATCACGACGATGTGTCCCATGCCGGCGGCGGTGGCGCCGCCTCCGATCACATCGCGATCAATGACCCCAACCCGCATACCATGCCGGACGCACTGCTCCGCACAAGCTGCACCCACAATGCCAGCCCCAACGATAACCACGTCGTACGTTGTTGCGCTCATCGCCGAATGCCCATGCAGAATGGATCACGAGCATCCAGGATCAAATCCGCTTCAGCGTTGACGAACGCGCAGCCTTTGATGCTCGGATATACTTGCCCATCGCGGACCTTAATGCTGCCTTCAAACACGCTCCCGACAATGCTTTCTTGCTTCCACACCTGACCTTCGCGCAACTTACCATCTGCGTAGAGGCACGCCATCTTCGCGCTGGTCCCGGTTCCGCACGGAGATCGGTCATACGCCTTTCCCGGGCACAAGACGAAGTTCCTGCTGTCCACCCCTGGCAATCGTGATGCACCGAACAGTTCAATGTGGTCGATTTCCTGCCCGTTGGCGCCAGTTATCCCACTGTCACTCAACGCTTCGCGGACCGCCCACGTGAAATCTGTCAAAACTCCCGCGTTGTCGAGCTCCAACTCCTGATTGTGATCTTCAATAAGAAAAAACCAGTTGCCGCCCCAGGCAACGTCACCCCATACCCTTCCCAAGCCGGGGACTTCGACCGACACCCTGGTAGCGCTGCGATAGCTGGGGACATTTTCAACCGTGACCTCTCCGTTTTCGTGGAGGATCGTATTCACTGTACCAACGGGGGTCTCGATGCGATGCTCTGCGGGCCCAATGCGCCCCACATGCGAGAGTGTGGCCACGAGCCCAATCGTGCCGTGCCCGCACATTCCCAGGTATCCCACATTGTTAAAAAAGATCACTCCCGCAGCGCAGCTTGGGTCCACGGGTTCGCACAACAGAGCGCCGACCATTGCGTCTGAACCTCGAGGTTCGTCCACGACGGCGGAACGGAAATCGTCGTATTCGGCCCGAAAGCGTTCCAGCCGGGCGCTCAAAGCAACGCTTCCGAGCTCCGGGCCGCCGCTCATTACTAGTCGCGTGGGCTCTCCACCGGTATGGGAATCCATCACCCGAATTCTTTTGCAATCAGTACTGCTCTTCATGAATGGTTGTGCTTCATTTCCGTCCGTTGATACGGCTCACCTTCAAGGCGTATCGTCTGTCCCTTGCCCAGTTCCACCGATCGAAAAACGAGCAGGCGAGACTGTACCATCCCTCGAGCCCAGGAGCTGCCCGCGAGGCGGGCTGCACGAAATTTGGATGGTAATGTATATAATATCCAGTGGTCAAACAACCAGCTGTCGTCCGCGCACTGATTTGTCGTGCTCCGGGGATTTCCCCCTTGCTCTGCCGATCCGTCGCGAGAGGATCACGAGCGACTGAGGACTGAGGAGGCTTGGCGCGCCCGCCATGGCGAATACTCCTTCTTCCAGCTCAAAAGAAGAAATTCTCTTTTTCCCCCATATTGCGCGTGTGAGGAACTCCACAGTATTATAGCGATGCTTCTGAGCGTAGCGCCGATGCCGAGCCGCTGCTGCAAGCTGAGGTTGGCGGTTTTGGGGAACATTGCGAACACATCCTGCCCCTTAAGCCGCTGGTTGTAGAAAGCGCCCGATACACCCCGGACATACCGATTGGTCAAAATTAACGCCGCAACCGTCTCTGAGTCAGCAATTCCGCGGCAGTCACTCACCTCCGCCGTTGCTGACAAGTTACGCGATCAGATTATCCGGGGAGAAATCGTGGAGGGTGCGCAGTTACGCCAGGATGTAATTGCGGGGCAGTATCACGTCAGCCGTATCCCTGTTCGTGAGGCGCTGCGGCAACTGGACGCTGAAGGCCTGATTACAATTGTCCCAAACCGCGGCGCCATTGTTCCAGAGCTATCGCCAAACGACATCGAGGAACTCTTCGCCATACGCGCCCTGCTGGAGCCGGAAGTGCTTAAGCTCTCCATTCCTCATCTTACCCAGGCCGACCTGGCTCAAGCCGATGCGATGCTGAACAAGTATGTAAACGAACTTCGGCGAGAAGATCACATGGCAACCTGGGGACGAATGAACTGGCAATTCCACGCCATCCTGTATTCGCGCTCTAACCGTCCCCATTTCATGTCCATCATCCGCAACGTCAACCATAATGGTGAAAGATACACCCGTCTGCAACTGTATCTGACTCATGGCATGAAGCGCGCCAATGAAGAACACCGCCAGATCCTGGAACTGTGCCGTAGGCGTGAGATCGTTGCGGCATGCAAACTGTTACGCCAGCATATTCAGTACGCGGGTCGGTCCTTGAAGCAGGTCTTAGAGGAAAGAAGGCCTGGGTCGCATGCATGATCTGCAGCTCTCACGCCAGGGCTTGAAATCTTTCAAACTCATCTTCGGCGGTACACTCGCAGATGATCTGCACAACGCGCCCTGGACGTAATTATGAGACTTTGTCGTATACAATATCCCTGATTGGTTCCCACCCTTCATCAATCGGCGGGCGCTCCGCAAAAAACTATGAGCACGGGCTCCGGGTAAGTCACTCCGAAAATATTCGTATCCGGAAGTCCTTCAGGAGACCCTGATGAAGCTTCGCGCCTTGCCTATCTCATGGTTCGCGATTCTGGTGGGCAGCGTATTTGTGAGTCCGTTGCCGGCCCGAGATGCGCAGGCAGTCGGAGATGCCCAGGCGGATATTGAGAGCCGGCGAACCCAGTTGCATTCGCTGTTCGATGAAGAGTGGCAGTACGAGCTGCGTACCGATCCCGAAATGGCAACCGCCTTGGGTGACAACCGCTACAACGACCGCCTCAGCGAACATTCTCCGCGGTTTTACCAGTCTGACCTCGAAGCGAGACGCGAGTTTCTGGGTCGCTTCCAGGCGATTGATGCCGCTGGCTTGTCATCGCAAGATACGCTCAGTCGTGAGCTCATGATCCGAAACTTGCGAGAAGCAATCGAACAAGTGCAATTCAAGCCATGGGAAATGCCCGTAAACCAAATGGGAGGCGCTCACCTTGGGCTTATAGAACTGGCAACCTTGACACCCTTTAACAACGTGCATGATTACGACCACTACCTGTCACGTTTGCATCAGATTCCTAGGGTCCTGGAGCAGTTGATCCGCAACATGCGGCAGGGAATCGAGGACCGCTTGATGCCGCCTCGCTATCTGCTGGAAAAGGTGGTGGTACAAGCACAGGAGATTTCCGACCAGAATGCCGAAGCGAGCCCATTTGCCAAGCCGGTGGACAAATTTCCTGCCAATATTTCAGCACACCGTCAGCAGCGGCTGCGATCCGCCGTCCGGGCAGCGATCAAGGGCGAGATTCTCCCCGCGTACAAGCGCTTCGCCGCGTTTGCTCGTGACGAGTATGCACCCCATGGTCGTTCCGAGCCGGGGGTCTGGGCACTTCCCCATGGCTCCGCACGATATCGCTCTGAAATCAGACGAATAACCACGACTGATCTTAGCCCGGATCAAATCCACCAGATCGGGCTTAAGCAAGTGGCCGAGACCGAGGCTGAAATGTTGGTGCTGGCTCACAAGCTTGGGTTTAGTGACTTGGGCCGCTTGAACGAACAGATCAAGAACGATCGCAGTTTCTATGCGACCTCGGGCGAGCAGGTCGTGGACCTGTACACCAAGTACGCCCGTCAGATGGAGAAACAGCTGCCCCTACTCTTCCGACGTCTGCCTCAAAACACGCTGGTCATAATTCCGATGGATCCGTTCCGCGCCAAGAATGCCGTCCCGGCTGACTACACGCCGGGAGCGCAAGACGGTTCTCGACCAGGCCGCATCAACGTCAATCAGTGGGACCCGGAGCATCGTTTAACCCTGAATATCGAGGCCATCGCCTACCATGAAGGCGTACCGGGTCACCACCTGCAAATCTCCATTGCTCAGGAATTGCCGGAACTGCCTGCCTTTCGCAGAAGTGGAGACTACACGGCTTTCATCGAAGGCTGGGCGCTCTACTCGGAGCGTCTCGGAAAAGAGATCGGGTTTTACCAGGACCCTTATAGCGATTACGGAAGGCTGGAGAACGAAATGTGGCGGGCCATCCGGCTTGTCATCGATACCGGAGTCCATGAGAAACACTGGTCGCGTGAGCAAATGGTGGACTTCTTTCATCGCTATACCGCGATGGATGAGCCCAGTGTCCAAAGCGAAGTGGACCGCTACATCGCGTGGCCGGGGCAGGCCCTGGCCTACAAATTAGGACAGTTGGAAATTCTGCGCTTGCGCGACGAGGCTCGACAGAAGCTGGGTGCCAAATTCGACCTTCGCGCGTTTCACGATGAAGTAGTCGGCAGCGGTCCGCTTCCCCTGGATGTCTTGCACGCCCAGGTCGAGCGCTGGATCACCCAGCAAGAAAAGCAGTAGATCGAGCAGCACAGTTTACTTTCGAAGCGCTACGGCGTGGCGCTGCTTATCCAGCATGCGGATGTCGTCCTCCTTGCCCAGATATTCCCAGCGCACCAATGCAATCGGCACATTGCCGTTTTTCCACAGGAAGTCATCGAACGCCCGCAGGCTGAACTTGTCTCCCTGCGCAACTCTGGCATCGGCGAGGAAGCGCAGGATTTCATTCTTGCCAATTTGATAGCTGATTGCCTGTCCCGGAGTGGTACCAAACAGTGCCGCTTCAGCTTCTGCGGTCTTCTGGTCCATGGGAACATGCTGAGCAAGATAATCCGCTGCCTGCTTGATGGTGAACGTGCCGAGCGCAAGTTTCACGTCCACTTCCACGCGCAGCGCTCGCAAGCGCATGAAGTTGTATATGATCTCGCGGGTGCGAGGGCTGTCGTCGAATAATCCAGCTTGAAGCATCATCTCTTCGGCATAAAAACCGATTCCTTCGTTGGCCCCAGAATCGTAGTAGTGGCGGCGAATCGGATCCTCATGCTTCCACGACAGAGACATTTGAAAATAATGGCCAGGCACTCCCTCGTGAACCATGTCCGGTCGCGCATCCTTGGCGGTGGCCAGCCAGAAATACCCTAGGTTCTGCGCCGGAGGACTCATCCACCGCACACCATCGTCGTGCAACCGCGACGGCCCGGTGAAATCGTCCAGTTCTCCAAAGTTCCCGAGCGCCTCGAGGTAGCCCGGCATGGGGCGGATGGTGTAATGGCGGATTTCCACCGGCACCGTCAGAATTCCCTTGTCCTCAAGAAACTTCCGGATTGCCAGTTCCTGGCCCTGCGACTGTTCGATCTGCTCATCCAGGTTAGCTGCGAGCTTCAGTTCCGGCAGACCTTGATTTCGCACTTTTTCATATTGTTCGAAGGAGACGGCTCGAGCCCACTCCTGGGCGCTGATCCTGAAAAGTTGGTCAGGACTGTAAGGCAGAAGCGCAATCTGGTTCAAAAAGAACTCGTAGTTAGCGCGGCCTACCCCGGCGTTGCCGGGCATTTTGCCGAGCTCCTGCTGGAGCCATGATTGATAAGACTCCAAAGCTGTGATCGCCTTTTCAGTCGATTGCTTAAATCCCGCTCCGATACCGGCTTCGCCCGATTTCCCCTGGAGCAAGGGCGCAACCTCAGCTTGAACGCGCAGCAGCTTGCGTCGAACCTGCTCGAGGTCATCGAGGGCCAGCTGTGCGAAAGGCCGAACCGGACGTAGATTCTTCCTCCCCTCCGCAAGTATTTCCGGAATCTCCTCCATCCGGGTGCCAATTTCCCGGCTGCGGTCTGCATTAAAAGGAGGCGGTTCCAGCAGGGCCTCCAGCAAGGCTGTGAGAGTCTGATCCAAATAAAAAGAAGGGTCCCGCTCCCATCGCCGATTGAGGTCCAATTCCCATCGCACCCGAGCCATGGCTGATCCCACAAGGCGGTAGTCAACCCTCTCCGCGACAGTCCATCCCGTTGGGTCGATTTGTTTCCAACGGGCTTCGTAGCGGCTCAAGTCCTTCCGCTGCTTGGTAAGGGAGGTCGCAGACCAATCGCGCCGCCCCGCGGGATGGTCAATGCGTGGAATATCGTCCTTGGAAAATGGCTGATAGCGCGCTCGCCACTCCCAGAAATCACTAGCCAGACTCTGCAGAGAATCGCTCATCTGTGTTGGTTTCTGTTCGGCAACGGCGGACGAGAGAAGCCAACAACCGATTAGAAAGACAACCGGGTGGTACAACCTCAGCCTTCGAAAGCGACGGATGAGCGGCGCGAGCCGCGGTGTTTTCCAGTTCATGCGATGTTTCAAGTCTTTTCTGCGCCTGCGGAATCACCAGAACGGGTCACGCTGCGTCTTCCTGCTTCAGCACCTGCTCAATCTCTGCCACTTCGTTCTGGGTCAAGCGGAACTCCATTGCCCCAATGATGCCGGAAACTTGCCGCGCACTTCGGAACCCGACGATGGCGCCCGTTACCGCTGGGTTGTGGAGTGTCCATGCGATGGCCACCTCTCCCGGCGTACGACCGTGCCGCCGGCCAATTTCCCGCAGGAACTCGACAAGTCGCAGATTGCGGGAGAGCAGAGGCTCCTTGAAGTTGGGAAGTCTCCTGCGCCAATCCTCGGCCGCGAAATTGGCCACGCGCTCGTGGGTCATGGCGCCGGTAAGCAGACCCGCAGCCATCGGGGAATAAACGATAACCCCGATGTTACCGCTGGCGGCGTACGGCAGAATTTCCTGCTCGACGCTGCGCATCACGAGAGAGAGAGGCGGCTGGAGCGATGTGATGGGCGCAATCCGCTGGGCCCGCTTCATTTGCGCCACATTGAAATTTGACACTCCGATATAGCGGACTTTTCCTTCATGCTTTAAGCGCGCGAGTTCGGTCCAGCCCTCTTCGATGTCCTCATCCGGCTCCGGCCAGTGGATCTGGTAGAGATCGATGGCGTCGGCCTTCAGGCGGCGCAAGCTGGCTTCGCACTCTCGCCGAACCGAGTCGGCCTTCAAAGACGCACTGATTTTGCCGTTGCTGTCCCATACTCGCTCGCACTTGGTGAACACATAGGGACGCGGAGTCCGCCCTTCGAGCGCGCGGGCTACGATCACTTCCGAATGGCCCAAGCCATAGAGCGCAGCAGTATCGATCCAGTTGATACCGCGGTCCAAGGCCGCGTGAATGGCGGGAACGGAGTCATTCTCGTTCTGTGGCCCCATGCTTCCGTCCCAGCCGCCCCCGCCGATCGCCCAAGCGCCAATCCCGATTGGCGTGATTTGAAGATCACTGCTGCCGAGTTGCCGAGTTTCCATCCCTCAGTCTCCAAGTAGCTATAGTCCCGCGCGAGTGCAGCGCGGTGGTTGGGTCTCTTCTCCGGATTAGAGCATACGAATACCCGAAGGGCCGGTCATCGGTTCGCTGCTTCATGTGAGGTTCATGGCGAGGTTAAGCATATTGTATATAATGTGCAGGCCACCCTGTTTTGAAGAATATGAGCAAACGCTTACCCGGCGAGCTAGAATCCGCACCCAGCAGAGCAGAGCCTTTCCCCCGCAGCCTTCGCTTCAGATGTGTGGTCTGGGGATGGAAATTGAAGAGGTAATCAACCATGAATTCTCGCAATGACGTTTCTCGGCGCCGATTTCTCTCTACGATGCTCTCGTCTGCGGCGGTGTCGGTCGTTGCCCGCCCAGTTCTTTCTTTTGCCGGGTTTGAGTTGAGCGCGGCCGGGGTAACACAGTTGCCTTGGAAGGACCAAGGTGTCCTGAATCTTACCAATTCTCCCTATGCCAAGCTGCACACCGTACCGGTTCGGGCCGTGACCATCGAGAAGGGGTTCTGGTCGAAGCGGCGCAACATCAATGTCGAGCGCAGCATTCCTACTATGCGGGAGCAGCTCGAGCAACATGGTCGGATGGATAACTTCCGCCGCCTGGTAGGAAAAAGCTCAGCCCCGCAGAGGGGTCCCTATTTCGCCGACTCCGATATTTATAAATGGACGGAAGCTGTGGGATGGGCGCTGCAATCGGGTGACCGACCCGAGCTTCGCAGCGTCACTGATCGGATGATCGCCGAAGTCGTCGCGGTGCAGGAGCCGAGCGGATATTTGAACACGTATTACGTCGGCGATCGGGTCTCGCAGAGGATGCTACCCGAGAGCCAGGAGGTAGGCCACGAGCTCTACAATCTTGGTCACATGCTGCAAGGGGCGATTGCATACTATCGCGCGACCGGAGACTCAACGCTACTCGACGCGGGTGCCAGGTTCGTGGACAATTTTTTGATCCCGAATTACGGTCCAGGGCCGGACAAGAAGCCGATTGTTTCCGGTCATCCTGAGATCGAGATGTCACTGATCGAACTCTATCGCACCACCGGCAACCGCCGCTATGTGGACCTGGCGGGATACATCCTGCAGGGGGACGAGCGGATTCCTCTAGAGCGCAAGCGATACGTTTATATGAATTCGGGAATTCCATTCACTTCGAGAACGAGACTCGAGGGACACGCGGTCCGTGCCATGTATGCCTGCTGCGGAGCCGCTGACTATTACCTCGAGACGGGCGATCAGTCCTATTGGAAAACTCTGACCACGCTTTGGGATGATCTGTCGACTCGCCAAATGTACGTTACCGGGGGAGTGGGGGCGCGAAGCGCAGGGGAAGCGTTTGGTGAGCCTTACGAACTGCCTAATGCGCAAGCGTATGGGGAAAGTTGCGCCGCCATTGGAAACATGATGTGGAATTGGCGCATGCTGGCTGCCACCGGTGAAGCGCGGTATGCGGACATCATCGAGCGTGCATTGTACAACGGCATAAACTCGGGCATGTCGCTCGATGGCACCACGTATTGCTATCGCAATCCGCTGGCATTTGATCCTTCGGCAGGCGACAAGATCCGCAATCCCTGGTACGACGTAACGTGCTGCCCGCCCAATCTCGAACGCACCTTCGCGTCCCTTCCCGGATATTTTTACAGCACCAGCAAAAATGGAGTGTACGTGCATTTGTACGATAACTCTGTGGTTGATTGGCGACTGGAAAGTGGCACGCCACTCAAAATTCGCCAGAAAACGAACTATCCCTGGAATGGCGACATTCAAATAACGGTGGAGCCAATCGTTCCCACGGACTTCACTTTGTTCGTGAGAATTCCAGCCTGGGTTAGGGAGGCCAAGACCGCCGTAAATGGGAAGACGTTAGGTGGAGCCCGGGCGGGGCAATACCTGCCGATTGATCGGAAGTGGTCGCCGGGGGACATGGTCAGCCTCAACTTCCCGATGAGAGCGGAGATTATCGCGTCCAATCCACGAGTGGCGGAAGATACAGGTCGAGTCGCGGTGCAGCGTGGCCCGGTCGTCTACTGCATGGAGCAACTCGATCAACCCGATGGCGCGGCGCTCTCCGACCTTTCTATAGCTCTCACTGAGACGGTCAATAAAGACTTCCAGGCCGACTACCAAGCCAGCCTGCTGGGTGGCGTGATGGTGCTGCACCACGATGGAGCGGCGTATGAAGTTTCATCAGCACAAGAACCGCTCTACGCGCCGGTAAGCGCAATCACCCGACGGATGCGGCCCGAGAATCTCACCCTGATCCCATACTACGTGTGGGCAAATCGGAAGGAGACCGCCATGCAGGTCTGGGTTCCTCGCCTCCGGAGCTAAATGCTGTCCCGCGACTGTAACTTTCGGGGCGAGGGGAGAAATCGGTGCTACGTTGGCGAATCGCTTTCCTGGTAAGCATGGCTATAGCGATTAGCTATCTGGACCGGCAAACCCTCCCCGTCGCAATCAAAGCAATCTCGAAAGACATTCCCCTTTCGAATCTGCAGTTTTCCTACCTCCAATCCGCCTTCCTCATCTCGTATGCCTTCATGTATGCCGGGGGCGGTAAGTTAACAGACGTTCTGGGTACGCGCCACGGTCTCGCTCTGATCATGGTGTTCTGGTCGTTGGCATGTCTTAGCCACGGCATTGCGGTGAATTTTGCCATGCTGGCTTTGAGCCGGTTCCTGCTCGGCATGGGTGAAGGCGGCGGGTTTCCTGCCGCAACGCGTGCCGTCGCCGAGTGGTTTCCAGTGCAGGAGCGGGCCACCGCCATGGGCATCGTGAATGCCGGCAGCGCCGTCGGGGCGGTTGTCGCGCCTCCCGTGCTTGCCGTGATTCTGCTCTATGCCAACTGGCGGTGGATTTTCTTTCTTACCGGTGCAATCGGTTTCCTTTGGACGGCCTGGTGGAAGCTGGCCTACTTTCCTCCGGAACAGCACCCGGCGCTGAGTAGCCATGAACGCGAGCAAATACAATCAGGCCGGCAGAATTCATTCTCTGCGGAAAATCCACCTTGGGCCCAACTGCTCCGGACCCGTGAAGCTTGGGGATTGGTCATCGCCAAATTTCTAAGCGATGCAGCATGGTATTTTTACCTTTTCTGGTTGCCGAAATATTTGTATGACGCTCGCGGCTTTGATATCAAGGCAGTGGGCGCGCTCGGGTGGATCCCGTACGCTGCGTCGGGCGTGGGTTGTCTGCTTGGAGGAGGGTTTTCAAGTTATCTTGTACAGCATCGCTGTTCATTGAACGCGTCTCGGAAGCTAGCCCTTGGTCTCAGCGCCGCGGTGATGCCGTCGGTTCTGCTTGTTCCTCACGTGCCGGTATCTTGGGCGATAGCCATATTTAGCCTGGCATACTTTGGACAGCAATCTTGGTCTACTCTGGTGATGGTGCTGCCAGCAGATCTGTTTCCCCATAGCGTGGTCGGTTCTGTTGCCGGCCTGGTTGGCTTCGGCGGGGCCATCGGCGGAATCGCTTTTGGACAGCTGACAGGATACCTGTTGGACCACGGCTTCGGCTACGGTTTGGTCTTCACCCTGGCCGGTATGTTTCATGTAGCCGCCTTTTCGGTCATCCTGGCAGCGATTCCTGTGATCCAGCCTTTGAGTCTGGAGCAGAAAGTCAGTTATTCGGGGGCTCCATGAGAATCAAGGATATTCGCACACGGGTAGTGCGGTGGCGCGGCCAGACTGTTTCGCTCCCGCCTCATTTTTGCACCAATCCCATGGATTTGCTGGAACTGCCCGAAGCTTCAATGCGGACCTTCACCTTCCACGGGTGGCTCATCGTGGAAGTCTTCACCGATGACGGCCACGTGGGAATCGGAAACGCGGCGTTGGCTCCCCAAGTCACCAGGCAAGTGATCGATCTATACCTGAAACCTCTGTTGATCGGGCAGGACCCCTGGGACATAGAGTTCCTGTGGCAACACATGTATCGCAAGACCATGGCTTTTGGCCGCAAAGGGATCGGGATGGCCGCTATTAGTGCGGTGGACATTGCGCTCTGGGACGTGCTGGGAAAATCGGCCAAACAGCCGGTTTATCGGCTGCTTGGAGGCCGAACCAAGCCGCGCATTCCCGTCTATGCCAGCCGTCTTTATAGCGTGGCCTTGCCCGAACTCGCCGCAGAGGCATTGCGTTACAAAGACGAAGGCTACAAAGCCATGAAGCTGCGTTTTGGGTGGGGGCCCACGGACGGAGCAGCCGGCATGCAGCACAATGTGGAGCTTGTTCGCACCGTGCGCGAAGCCGTGGGCGACGGCCTCGATGTGATGGGCGACGCTTATATGGGCTGGACTCTCGACTACGCGAAGCGAATGCTGCCGCTGCTTGAGCCCTTCCATCTGCGCTGGCTGGAAGAGCCGGTCATCCCGGACGACATCCGCGGCTATGCCGAGTTGAAATCGCAAGGGCGAATCCCGATCGCAGGCGGTGAGCATGAGTTCACTCTCTACGGTTTCCGTGATTTCCTTGAAGCCCGCGCGCTGGACTACATCCAGTTCGATACGAATCGCGTCGGCGGCATCACCCAGGCCCGCAAAATTGCCGCTCTCGCCGAAGCACATTCGGTGCCGGTGGTTCCTCATGCCGGCCAGATGCACAACTATCACCTAGTCATGGCCAGCTTGAACTCTCCGATGGCGGAGTATTTCCCTGTGGTTGATGTGGAAGTAGGGAATGAATTGTTCTGGTACATCTTCGATGGCGAGCCCAGGTCGAAAGACGGATTCATCAATTTGGACGAGAACGTTTCCGGCTTGGGGCTGATGATCAATGAGAATGCACTGGAAAGATTCGAGGTTTTTTCGTAAATCGTATTGCACAAATTCTCCTTCGTGACGCGGCTCATTCAAATCAAGAAAGGCGGCGTTCGTGGGGTAGCCCTGGTGGAAGAACCGTACCTGCGGCTGCTCGGGGAATGCCCTTCGATCTACTGGCTGGCCCATGCGGCCATCTCCGCCGGCGCGCGGCTCACCGACGCGGCCCGAGAGCGGGCCACCGGCGAGTTGCTGGAGTACGACCCGATCTATGGTGGCACTTCGGATTGGCGCCTGTTGCCTCCGATCGACCATCCAGATGACGCCGCACGCTGCCTGATTTCCGGAACTGGACTCACCCATTTGGGCAGTGCTCGCGATCGCCAGAAGATGCATGCAGCCGTCGATGAGGAAGTTACCGACAGTATGAAAATGTTTCGCTGGGGCATGGAAGGTGGCCGTCCCGCATCAGGGCAGATCGGAACCCCGCCGGAGTGGTTTTACAAAGGCACCGGCACCATGCAGCGTGCCCACATGGAACCGCTCGATATCCCATCTTATGCAGAAGACGGAGGAGAGGAAGGGGAGATTGCCGGCATCTATTTGATTGCTCCCGATGGCCGTCCGTATCGTGTGGGAATGGCGTGTGGCAATGAATTTTCCGATCACCGCTTTGAGACGAAAAACTACCTCAATCTCGCAGGCTCGAAGCTCCGCACCTGCGCGCTGGGGCCGGAACTGGTGATAGATTCTGAGTTCCAAACCATTCCCGGGGAAGTGGTCATTGAGCGTGCTGGCGCCGTCCTGTGGTCAAAGAAGATCCGTACCGGTGATATCGAAATGTGCCACAGCCTGCAAAATATCGAACATCATCATTTCAAGTTTGAATCCCATCGGCGTCCCGGGGACGTTCACATCCATTTCGTCGGGGCGGATGGTTTGAGTTTCGGCGATGGCATTCAGCTCGCCGAGGGAGACGTGATGCAGATCCGGTTTGAGGGCTTCGGCCGTCCTTTGCGCAACCCGGTACGTGTGGCCGGATCGAACCCTGGCCTTGTCAGTGTCATTCCGATGAGGTGAATCACGATGTCAAAACCGCGTGTGGCACTTATGGGAGTTGGGCTGATGGGCGCTGGAATGGCGGGACGACTGCTTTCCGCCAATTTCCCTCTAACCATCTACAACCGGAATCGCGAAAAGGCCGCGCCCTTTGCACGTGATGGCGCAGTCGTAGTCAGCTCCCCGGGCGCGGCCGCGTCGCAGGCAGAGATAGTCATCAGCATGGTAGCGGATGACCTCGCGTCGCGGGATGTGTGGCTCGGTGAAAATGGGGCATTGGAGGGCGCGTCTTCGGGTACCGTGCTGGTTGAATGTAGCACGCTCACAGTTGGATGGGTCAAGGAACTCGCGGCCGCTGCAACCCGGCGAGGATGCGAACTGCTGGATGCACCGGTCACAGGCACAAAGCCCCATGCAGCAGCGGGTGAGTTGGTATTTCTGGTCGGAGGTTCTGCCTCGGCGCTCGACGCTGCCCGGCCAGCCTTAGCGGCGCTCGGCCAGGAGATCATTCATCTCGGTGCAAACGGAAATGGAGCGTTGATGAAATTGATCAATAACTTCATGTGTGGCGTGCAAGCTGCCTCCCTCGCCGAGGCCGCCTGCCTGATCGATGCGGGTGGCCTTGACCGCGCGAAAGCCCTGGCTATCCTTACCAACGGGGCCCCTGGCAGCGGATTGGTTAAGACAGCCGCTGCCCGTGCAGCCGCGCATGACTTCACTCCCAATTTCAACCTGCGTTTGATGGCAAAGGATCTTGGATATGCCGTCGAAGAGGCAGCCCAAAGGGGGCTTGCACTTCAGACTGCAGTCTCTGCCCTGGCTGTGTTCAAGCAGGCGATGGCAGACGGTCTCGGCAATGAAGATTTTTCCGCCGTGGTCCAGTCATTTCAGCAAAGGTGAACGGGTTGGCCCGGGGATATGGGAAAGCCCGAGTCAAGTTACTCCCACGCAATTCGCATCAGAGACAGACCCTGCCGCGGCAACGCGAACTGTAGCCGCGCCGCACCCTGCTTGATCGGTATCCATGCGGGAGATGTCAGAAGTTGCAATTCTCCTGCTCTCTCCAATTGCTCGTATTGGGTTTCAGAAGGCGATTGCGGCGATCCCATTTCTTTCCATACCGCGAACCCGTTGCTGTGCTGAGAATCGACGCGGAAATGTTCGAGCAATCCACGGCTTGCCGTTGCCGGCAGGCCGCTTACCTCCAGGTGAATGGGAGCGGCAGGCGCAGGAAGGTCGTCGTCGTGATAGTTCCAGATGAGGACCTCAACTTCGTGATCCTTCCGGGTAGCGATCACATTGACGTCCGGTTGTCTGCGGACCCCGGCACGCACAACCTCCTCGGCTGGAATAGCCCCTGAGCTGGTCGCCTTCACGCGGTCCTCACCCAGCAGCCCAAACATTCGGAAGGCATTCAGTACGGGCTTATCCACCCCATTGGTGGCGAGCTCGCGCAAGCCTTCAAAGTACGGCTGATCCTCGAATTCAAAAGCCCAAGTCACGGCACCAAAAAAATTGGCGTGTTCTCGGTCGGCCAAGGCAAGAATATTGTTCAAGACCTCGGCGGTGTAGGAGGCATACAACGGTCCGTTGCGATATGAATTCTGAGGATTGTTCCGCGCGGAGCACGCCGCGCATCCTTCAGGATCCGACTCGCCCAGAATGATCGGGGTGCGGCGCCATTCCGGAAAAGACGATACGATCTTGACCCCCTGCTCGATCGAGACAAGCTGTCGAGCAATACCCATCTGCACATGGTCGTTTTGCCATGTAGGTGCTCCCTTGGCATGGAAGCCGATGAAGTGAAGAGGCGAACCAACCTTACTGCTTACGTAATTCCGCCCGTGCGCACAGTGGTCAAGGAAGAGCCGTAAAAATTCCGCGGCCTTGGGGCCGGCCGGGCCGGTGCTGTGCGGTCCGCCGACACGCGCCTCGGGAAAGGCCCGCACTACGGCGTCTGCTGTGAAGTCGTAGAGTTTGAAATATTCCTCAGGCGTTCCCTTCCAATACTCTATGTCTGGCTCATTCCAAACCTCCCAAAGCCATCTTCTGACTACATCATCTCCATACCGTCCTCTCAAATGGCGGACAAACTGAAAAACCAACTCCGCCCATTTGGCATAGTTGCTCGGCGGGTAGGCCCATCCTGTGAAAATCGTGCCCTGAGGAAAATGATGGCGATAGGGTTCAGGATGAATGGAGAGCGCTTTAGGCATGAAGCCAATTTCCACCAATGGCCGGATTCCCGTTTCCTGGAACGTGTCAAAAACGCGATCCAGAATCGTCCAACTATAGATAGGATCTCCCGCTGCGTCTTCCGTGTAGACATTTGTGGATCCCCACTTTAGCGAGCTGGAACCGTCGCCCGTGGTCAGAAGATTGTGGACGCGAACATAGACTGGCGCAGGGCTGAGTGCTGCCAGTTCGCTAAGCAGTTTTTTCCCATTCGGAGCATAGGTATAGTTTGGCTCATCGTAGCCGAAAAAACTCCAAATCGACGCGACCGGCCCCTCCGGCTGCTCAAAATGTACCTGGACATCCACGCTCTGCGCAGCTTGCTGGGGCAAGGACAAAGGGCATAACAGCCACAGGAGCGTGAAGGTAACCAGAAATCGCCCCGATCCTCGGTTGGTAAACGTCCAGACCGCGCGATCGAGTAGACTACAATTCATCCTTGCTTTATCTCCGCGAGACTTCAATTCACCACGCAAACGACCTTACGTTCTTCAGCAACCGGGTTCCAGATTTCTAATTTGAGCGACTAGTATAAAGTATACGGTCGTTTTGGTCGGTCGCGTTCCTGGAGCGGTGCAGGATTGCTTTCGTTTCAAAGTTCAGAACAGGAGCTAGAAGATCATGCGAAACAGTCTATCCAGCTGCAGAAAGATTCTGGCGTGCTTACTCGCGCTCAGCCTCCTCCCAGCGTTGCATCAGGGCAGCGTTGCCGCCCCAGAAGGCCACGACAGGCACGAAAAGCCGCCCGCGATTCCAGGGCTCATCTCAGCCAGGGCATCATCAATCTGAAGACTCCGGAATTTACTTTGAGTCTGTGCGCTCAGCGCAGACGGTCGCCATGAAGCCCAAGTCGGTCAGCGATTTTGATTTCACTCCGGGCGATCAGCTTGTTGACCGATCACAAGATGGTTACTATCACCTGGGCGATCGGACTCGCGCCTGCCCACCGGTGGTGCGGGAGTGTGGAAGAGCTACTCGGCGACCCTGGCCCGCACTCCAGTTCTTGCCGTACCCACCTCGGAGGAGGTTCTGGAGTCAGCCGACCTCACGCCCACGCTGGCTTCGGAGTTCCCCCTTCACATAACCCAGCGCCTGGCTGCTGGACGGGACAAACTCGTCCTGGATGACGGATTTCTGCTCCTGGGACACGCCAGGGCGCCGGACGTCGAACAGAAGCGCTACGCCCCTTACCGGTGAGCATTAAAACTCTCGCCCAACCTGACAGAAGCGCAGCATGCCGTGGAGGCGCCGACCGGAAAGACGCTCTGACCTCCGCCGCACTCCACTAGCCGCTGTGCAGGCTACTTCTTTTCGCTGATGTCCACTGCGGCGCGTGTCTTCTCCCAGTCCAGATGCATCGCGCAAGCTCCGCCCGTTTGGTCGAAGCCGATGGTGAAACTCTCTACCGGCGAAGGCAATTGCGACACTCTCATGTCCACGCGAACGAAGTCTTCTCCCTCTCCCGGGTAAGGGATGCCCCACTCGCCGGTCTTTTTGCTGATGATTAGCGTCCACTTGTCGGCGTTAGGGAGGGTGAAGATAGTGTAGCTGCCGGTGGGGATGTCCTTGCCTGCGATGTTCACATTCGCATCCGTAACCAGCGTCGTGGCGTTATCGGCGCCGGTACGCCATACCTGACCGTAGGGCACCAGTCCGCCGAAAATCTTGCGGCCTTTCATACGCGGGCTGGAGTAGTCGGTCTTTATAGTCTTGCCGTCGGCGAACTTGCACTGAGCTTGCGCCGGAGGACTCAAAGGCTTCCTCTGATCTTGTTGGGCGGCAGCAAGCAGCATAAATGTGGGCAGCAATAGCGCAACGAGTGCGATACGTCTTTTCATGATCTCTCCTTGGGGGATTTATTAGTGCTTGGTCCCCTGAAGGGTAATTGTAGTTGCATCGAAGAACGTCCCGAACCACTGAGCTAAATGCCAAGTGCCAAGTTGCTAAGTGCTTGGACGTAACGCCGCAAGCTTGGACAGCACACGTCCGCAATTATGCGCCACCCAAACCACCCGATACAATCAGCCCATGCCTGTCTTCGATGAAAAGAACGAAGAATTGGAACACTACGAAACCATGATGGGCGTGCCGCGAGGACGCCTGGCCGTGACCATGGACGTGATTACTGATGCTATGGCGCTGGTGGGACAGCACGGCGTCTACTGCCAGAGCCAGCGTTGGCCCGGCAAGCCGGTGCTGGACATCCAGATCGTGATGAAGAACCTGACGGATGCGAAAGAGTTGATCCAGAGCGTGATGGAGGAGCTGAAGAAGAGGAGCTAGAGCAGGGCAAAACGACGGCAGGAATTTTCCGGCTGAAATTCCTCCCAGAACAATTCAGTAGCTTGGTTGAGATTGACGACCGCTTCTTCGACGCTGTTACCTTAGCTCATCGTGCCCACTTTGGGTCATTAGAGTTCGGCGTCCTGTGCAGAACAGCGGGGCAGGGGCGGACTGGTATTGCTTGAATCCTCGATCTTCCCGTGCTCAACATGTGCTTAGGAAACTCAGTCCCCAATTGAAAGCGAGACTATAGCAGCCCTACGCCAGCGTGTACTTCCCTCGTTCAATCACTTTCTGTGCGATTTGCTGCCGTAATTCAATTGTGTTGAACGGCTCGTGCTTTGCGAGGCGGCGCAGAACAGCTAACTGGGTGCGCAGCATGTCGCCCTCGGCCACGGCGGCGATAATCTTCTTCGCGGCGGCTTCGATCTTGTCCATCGCCTGCGAAAGGTAGACGCGGGTCATGGCAATTGGAAGCGCAGCAGCGGCCTCGCCTTGCCGCTCCACAATCTTTTGCGCGCGCAGTGTTGCGGACTCCATGGCATAGGTCTCGATCGTCATGTCGGCCATAGCGCCCATGATCTCCTGCTGGTCCTGGATAGCCTGCATGTATTTCTGCGTAGCCGATCCGGAAACAAAGAGGCCCAGCTTCTTGGCTTGCGTCACCAACTTGCGCTCTCCCGCCAACGGACCTTCAAGTTCTTCGCGCACGCTGGGCCCAGCCAGGACTTCATCCATCAGTTTCTTGATGGCGGGCATGAGCGGTAACTGTCCCGACATGGCACGTTTGACCAGGATGCCGGTAATGATCAGCCGATTGATTTCATTGGTGCCTTCGAAAATGCGGTTGATGCGGGAGTCCCGGTAAGCGCGCTCAGCAGGATATTCCTCGACGAAACCGTAGCCGCCATAAGTCTGCACAGTCTCGTCTACCACGTAATCGATCATCTCCGAGCCCCACACCTTGATGATCGAACATTCGACTGCATATTCCTCAATGGCTTTGCGAGTTTCTTTGGCAGCATCGGCGCCCGACTTATCGACTTCTGCAAGAGCGACGTCCATCATGGCGACAGTGCGATAGACGAGCGCCTCCCCGACGAAGATCAACGTCGCCATGTTGGCTAGCTTTTCACGCACCAGACCAAAGTCGGCGATCACTTTGTTAAACGCCTTGCGCTGCTTGGCATAAGCAACGGCGTTTTCGAGCGACACGCGCGCGCCACCGACGCACATCGCCCCGAGTTTGAATCGGCCAACGTTTAGGATGTTGAAAGCGATGACGTGACCCTTGCCGATTTCGCCAAGCACGTTTTCCACCGGCACCCTGCAATCGTTGAGAATCACCGGACAAGTGGACGATCCGCGAATGCCCATCTTGTGTTCTTCGGTCCCGATCGAAAGACCGGGGAAAGTCTTCTCGATCAGAAACGCAGTGAACTTTTCGCCGTCCACTTTGGCGAACACGGTAAACAGGTCGGCGAAACCCGCGTTGGTGATCCACATCTTCTCGCCGTTGATGATGTAGTGCTTGCCGTCTTTGGAGAGCTCAGCGCGAGCTCGGCAGTTGAGCGCGTCGGAGCCAGAGGACGATTCCGAGAGCGCATAGGCGCCGACCATTTCGCCGGCCGCCAGCCTGGGCAGGTATTTCTGCTTCTGATCTTCCGTCCCGAAGTAAACGATGGGTAGGGTACCGATACCGGTGTGTCCACCCCACGAGGTAGCGAAACCGGCGTATTTCGCAATGTGATCGGCGATCACGGCGGCAGTCACTTTGTCCATTTCGAGGCCGCCATAGGCTTCGGGGATTTCAACTCCGCTCAGGCCGAGCTCGCCGGCTTTTTTCAGCAAATCGCGAGTGATGGAAAAGTTCTTGTGCTCCATCTTCTCAACGTTGGGCAGGATTTCGTTAACAGCGAATTCCTCCGCCGTCTGCCCGATGAGCCGGTGCTGCTCAGTGAAATCCTCAGGAGTGAAGACTTCGTCGGGCTTGCGCTCTTCGAGCAGGAAGCTGCCCCCGGAAATTTTCGTGGAGGGAACCGCGGTCGTAGCCATTAGCTAACCCCTTTTTAGCCACAGAGGGCACAAAGCGGCCTCCACTGCGGCTCGTGCCTCTGCTGCCGATTTACAGGAAGGATCACAGAGACAATCATTTTTCTTTGGCATGATCGTCGGTAACGGTAGGGGAGGTCAAACTCGGCCTCTGCCGCGGAGCTCCCACCCTACCTCCGTGAACGCCTAGTTAGTCTGAGAATTATTTCACTTTTCCCGGTTTTTGCCATCAACCATCTGTTTCATGCCATTACGAAGGTGAGCGACGTGAAAGCGAATTAGGACCTGATGTTCTTGTTGCTCAGCCGGATATATGAATAGCTGGCCTTCATGCGTATTCGACGCATTTTAATTCAACGATTACAGCAAGCTTCGTAATCCCTCTCGAGCAACCTAGGCCCAAGTTAAGACGCGCCGGACATACTCCGACCGGTCACCTGATTGACGCGCGGCAAAGGAATTGGCGCTGGACCGGCCATTTGGCCTTCCTTACACGTCGGACGAAAGGTCTATATCAAAATCCTAAGATTCCTCAGCAATCCTCGGTGCCCTCTATGGTTAAAGGTTTTCAAAAATGCCTGCAGCGCCCATACCTCCGCCCACGCACATCGTCACCATCCCGTAACGCGCGTTTCGGCGCTTGAGTTCGCGAATAATCGTTGCGGTCAACTTTGCCCCTGTGCAGCCTAGTGGATGTCCCAGCGCGATGGCTCCGCCGTTCGGATTTATCCGCTCAAGGTCGAGTCCGGCTTCTTTGATCACAGCCAGCGACTGCGCGGCGAAGGCTTCGTTGAGTTCGATTACATCGATGTCGGATAGCTTGAGCCCGGCGAGTTTCAGCGCTTTGGGAATCGCGTATACCGGTCCGAGACCCATTTCTTCCGGCTTGTATCCCGCGGTAGCGAAAGAGACGTAGCGGACGAGAGGTTGAATGCCTAACGCCTTGGCTCGGTCGGCGGACACGACGACCGCCGCGGCTGCGCCGTCGGACGTTTGCGAAGAATTGCCTGCTGTCACTGTTCCCTTGGCGTGAAACGCTGGCATGAGTGCGGCAAGAGCTTCGAGTGAGGTGTCGGCGCGTGGACCCTCGTCCACTTGGAAGGAAATTTCCTGACGCTTTAGCTTCGAGCCGTTCGGTGTAGTCAAGGTTACGGGCACCGGCACAGTTTCGTCAGCAAACTTGCCCCCCTGAGTCGCTGCCAGCGCTTTCTGGTGGCTGCGAAGCGAGAATTCGTCGGCCGCCTGACGCGTGATGCCGAAGCGCTTGGCCACCCGCTCGGCCGTGAGGCCCATGGTCAGATAGGCGTCGGGATAGTGGTCCACCAGCCAGGGGTTAGGCGATATTTTATGGCCGCCCATGGGAATCATGGACATGGATTCAGTTCCACCTGCGACGATGATCTCCGCGCCGCCGCTTATGATGCGCTCAGCCGCCATGGCAATTGCCTGCAGTCCCGAGGAGCAGAAGCGGTTGATGGTGAGCGCCGAAACCTCGACGGGCAGCCCGGCGCGTAATGCGGCAACGCGGGCCACGTTCATCCCTTGTTCGGCTTCGGGAGTAGCGCAGCCGAGAATTACGTCTTCAATCTCCTTGGGATCGATCTGCGGCACGCGTTCGAGCGCGCTTTTGATGGCAATGGCGGCCAGTTCATCCGGGCGGGTAGAGCGGAGCGCGCCTTTAAAGGCGCGTCCCACGGGAGTACGGACGGAGGAGGCAATGATGACTTCTCGCATAAAAATTTCCAGCTAGTCCCGGCCTCACAAGTGATCTTGGGAAGGCCAGCGCTTCAGTCGTGCCGAAGGAGCGGCAAAGAATGCCAGCTATAACCCCATGAGGGCAGAACCCTGCGGGGAAATCATTGATCACACGATTCCCCAGCCTTAGTACTCAGTCTAGCACCCTGGCAGTCAGCGTTCACCCAAGCGCGCGGCTCGGATTTCAGGTGTCGATTTTGTGGTCAAGCACGCTTCAGCTCCTCCATTGTCCTGAGCGCAGCTGAAGGACTGCGCTTTCGTGCTTTCCTTCGTGTACCTTAGTGTCCTTAGTGCTTCAGGGTCTCGGGCTCGATGACCACAGAAACCGCTCGCGTCGAAGCTTTTTCAGACGGGGTATTCGCCATCGCGATTACTCTGCTCATTCTGAACATCAAAATTCCCCTACCCGCGGGCGGCCCGCTCGGAACCCAGCTCGTGAGGCAGTGGACGTCTTACGTTTCCTTTGCCATCAGCTTCGTCTTCATCGGGATCATGTGGATCAACCACCACCGTCTTTTTACTCACATCCGGCGCTGTGATAATGGGCTTTTGCTTTTGAATCTGCTATTGCTCCTGGGAGTGACGTTCGTCCCGTTCCCCACCTCGGTGCTGGCGGCGCATCTTGGCCAAGCCGATCAGAGGCTCGCGGCCATGCTTTACCACGGCACTTATTTCTTCATCGCTATCTTCTTCAATGTGTTGTGGAGATACGCCACGTCTCCCGCCCGGCACCTGCTGACCCACGATGTCGATACTGCCGCGATTGCTAACATCACACGCCAGTATGCCTTTGGCCCGCTAACTTACCTTCTATGTCTCGCGCTCACGTGGATAAGCGTGCCCGCCAGCCTGGCGCTCAACAATCTCCTGGCCTGCTTTTTCGCCCTGCCGCCAGAGTGGAAGCGAAACAGAAGCGGGTAGGGATCGGCCACGGTCCACGTAGGTCCGGACGCCCTCGTCCGGGCAGGCGAGCACGGCTCGCGCGGCCGGGCACCTTCACCTGTGCCCGTTACACCTGTGCCCGTTACCTGTGACCGTCACACTTGACGGCGGCCCCGGCTGAGTGTAGCGTGCAATCGCCCGAGAAATCCCACAGCAAAAGGAGGCGTCTATGAAGCGGAAAGCCATCTGGACCGCGGCCGCATTGGTCTTGCTAGCGGGGCTGGCTGCCGGCCAAGCTCAGGAACAATACCTCGATGTATTCGCCGTTCAAGTGAAACCGGAAAAACGGGCGGACTTTGATGCCATCTCGAAGAAGATCGCGGCCGCTAATCGTCAGAACAAAGGCGATGCTTGGCTGGCCGCGGAAACTGTTTACGGACCGGGAAATAGGGTTACTTTCATCAGCCTACGGCAAGCCTACAGGGACGTAGAAAAAGCCACGGGCATCTTCAACGAGGCTATGGAAAAGGCCTATGGCAAGGCGGCCACCGAAAAGATGTTCCAGGATTTCAACCAGTGCCTGGTGAGCTCCCGCTCTGAATTCCGCCGTCGGCGCTGGGACCTGAGCAGCAACGCGCCCGCCAACGCAGCGGTCATGGCGAAAATGTTGGGAGAGGCGCGCTGGCTGCGAACGGCTGCAGTGCATGTGCGGCCAGGACAAGTGGCCGCTTTCGAGGAGCTGCTGAAGGATGTAAGAGCCGCGCGCGAAAAAGCCTCGCCACCCGTGACTACCCTGGTGTCGCAGGCCGTCGCGGGCCAAGAGGGGACGGTGTTTTATGTCACCACCCTGCAAAACAGTCTGGCTGGATTTGACACGATCCCGACCATACAGCAGACGTTAGGAGAAGAAGGCTACGCCAAGTACCTCAAGACGGTTGCTGAAGTGGTTGCAGACTCGGAGACGGTGATCAATCGCTTCTTGCCCGACCTGAGCAATGCGCCCGAGGACGTGGTCGCGGTCGCACCGGATTACTGGACACCGAAGGCCAGGGTAGCTGCCAGTGCCAAGGCAAAGACGGCCAAAGACGTCGTGGTCAACACAGCCGATACTGAGAAGATGCACGACAAGCCCAAGCGATAGCAGCGAGAGACGAAGGCTGCTTTCTTAAAGCCGCAAGACTCTCCGCCGGCCGATCCCCCGAGAAGAATCGAGAAGAATCGGCCGGCCTTGTCTTCTGTGTCTGCTGTGGCTAGGGTTAAGGTTCGAATCCTTCACCTACACACTCTACTCGCCGGCTGCGAATCCCGTGCACTTCCGACTATCGCGATGCTTTGACTCAATTCCTCAACGTCTTCCCCGTCTTTAGCGTGTAGTGAATCCTCTCTTGTGTCTTCTTCTCTCCGCACAACGACTTGAACGCTTCACGCTCCAGGTCGAGTATGTACTGTTCGCTCACCGGCGTGCCTGAAGTCACCTTGCCGCCGCACAACACTTCCGCGACTTTGGTGGCAATTTTTACCTCGTGGTCGGTGATGTAGTCGCCCTGGCGCATGATATGAACCCCCATCTTGAGGGCGGCCAGGATGTTTTCACCGGGGGCTGAAATGTCGGTGCGGGGCTGCGGAGGCTCGTATGCGGCGCGGACCAGCTCCAGGGCGCGGGCCTTGGCGTCGGCAAGGACACGCTCGCGATTCATGGTGATGCTGTCGGACTCATCTAGAAAGCCGAGGCCGCGGGCTTCGTGGGCCGAAGTTGAGACCTTGGCAGTCGCGATGGTCTCGAAAGCTTTCTTCATGGCTTCCATCATTTCGACCGACTCGCCACGTCCGCCTGGACGAATCGCTGCCGCACTATCCAGGGCGCGCAGCAGCATTTCCTTGCAACCGCCTCCACCGGGCAGCAAACCGACACCGACTTCCACCAGACCCATGTAGAGTTCGGCGTGGGGCCGGAGCGCAGCAGCGTGCAATGAGATTTCAGTTCCGCCGCCGAGCGTCAAGCCGAAGGGGGCAACCACCACCGGCTTAGACGAGAACTTGATGGCCTGGGTCATGCCCTGGAACTGACGAATGGCGAGGTCGACGTCGTCCCACTCCTCTTCCTGGATGGATATCAGCAGCAGCATGACGTTGGCGCCGACGGAAAAGTTGTCGGCATCGTTGCTGATCACGAAAGCGTCAAACGTGTCGCCCGCGCCGCCGACTCTCAGCGATTGCGTTACGAGCTGAACAATGTCGCCGCCAAGCGAATTCATCTTGGAATGAAACTCGATGCAGGCGACACCGTCCCCGAGATCGACGAGAGACGCGCCCGAGTTTTTCTTGACCACCCCGTTGCCTTTCTTCGCCACCTCCACCGACCAGACGCCGGCGGGGACTCTCACCGGTTCATAGTGCGCACTTCTCAGTTCCCAGTAGACGCGGCCGGAGGCGGCTTTCGGGTCATCCAGGTACCAGGACTTTTTGCCGGCGGCGAGCAGTTGTTCAACGTTGGCCGCGACCGGGCGGTCCTCTTTCTTCATGCGGAAGACGGTAGCCTCGACGCCGGCTGCATCCCAGAGTTCGAAGGGACCGAGCTTCCAGTTGAAGCCGAGGCGCATGGCGCGGTCGATCTCGACGATGGAATCCGAGATTTCGGGGATGCGGTTGGCGGAGTAGGTCCATAGATCGGACAAGGCGGACCAGAGAAATGCGCCCGCTTTGTCGTCTTTCTGCAGAGCGCTCGAGGCCGATGCACTAGCGGAAGATCCTGCGCTTGGCAGTCCAAGCAACATGCGGACGCGCGCGCCAGGGTCTTCGATATTCTTCGCCATTTCGAGGGCAGGTAATTTGGACTTCTTGAGGGGATGGTATTCGAGAGTTTTCCAATCGAGGGCGAGGCGTTCTTCTCCTTTACCTTCGACCTTCACTCGCTTGTAAAAGCCACCTTTGGTCTTGTCGCCGAGCCACTTGCAAGCAAGCATCCGTTCGTAGAAATCAGGCAGCTTGAGGTCGCTGCGTTCGTCCGGGTGTGCGGGCGGGTCGCCCACCTCCACCGGAGCATGGGCCACGTTTGTCACGACGTGGCCCAAGATATCCAGACCCACCAGATCGATGGTGCGGAACGTAGCTGACTTCGGCCATCCGACGGCATCGCCGGTGAGCCCGTCCACATCTTCAATGGTCAGGTCCATCTCCTGCATCAGGCGCATGACGTTCAGTACGGAAAAAGTGCCGATGCGGTTGCCAATGAAGTTGGGGGTGTCCTTGGCGAAGACGACGCCCTTGCCGAGCTGGAGGTCCGCGAACTGGACAATCGCGGCGGCGGCAGCGTGGTCAGTTTCCGGAGTAGGAATCAGCTCCAGAAGGCGCATGTAGCGCGGCGGATTAAAGAAATGGGTGCCAAACCACGACCGGCGGAAATCGTCGGAGAAGCCTTCGGCGATCTTTCCTACGGGCAGGCCACTGGTGTTGGTGGTGACGATCGTTCCCGGTGTGCGGATGGCTTCCACCTTTTTTAGCAGAGCCCGCTTGATGTCGAGGCTTTCGACCACGGCTTCGATGATCCAGTCCACTTCGCTCAAGCGCTTAAGGTCGTCTTCGAAATTACCGACCGTGACCAAGCGGGCGAGTTCAGGTTCGAAGAAAGCCGCGGGCTTGGACTTCTTCGCGGCCTCAAGTCCGGCCGCAGCGATTTTGTTGCGCGCGGGACCCGCGGCATCAGGAGGAACAATGTCGAGCAGGTAGCTGGGCACGCCGGCATTGGCTATGTGGGCGGCAATGCGTGCGCCCATGGTTCCGGCGCCAAGAACGGCAACTCTATGAATGCGTTTCATGGAAACCTCGCTCAACCACGGAGGTACAGAAAATCACAGAGCTCCGGCTCGATGATTACCCGGAGACGCGGGGGGGCGCGCTTTGTGGTCCTCTGCGCTCTCTGTGGCTAAGAATTCCGCTACGGCAGTTTATCGATTGCCCACTCATCTTTGCCAGCCCGGACTACAACAATCTCTGAGCTTTGCCGGCGATTTGACTTCACCCTGTCGAAATGGAATGCGAACAGGGTGATGGGGAAGGCGTAGCGCCCGCTTTTAGCTTTTTCCCCCGCGCGATTTCGTACGCCGCATCGGGTCCGGAAGAGAAGAAAGATCGCAGGTCATCTTCGGAGCTATGGTGTTTTGCGCCATCGGTCAGCATGAGCAAGCCAGTTTCGTGATCCTGGCTCTGCCAGGCTTGAAGAAAGCGATTGGCTGTAGCGAGAGCGGACCTGTAGCCGGGATCGGAACGTTTAGCGAACGAAGCTTTGCTCTTAGCCGCGTCGAGCGGGGACAACAAAACAGCGAAAGAAAGAACCACAAGGGGAAGGCAGGATGCCTTCCCGATAGCCGGCGGGATGCCCACGTCACTCCATGTTCGAACCATTCAAAGTTCACCCATAAATTATGGGGGAAGGCATAGTTTGCTCCAAGACACCAGCAAGGTTCTCCCTGCCGCCAGCAACCATCGCGATCAGGCAATGAGCTTGGCGAGTAGGAAGGCCGCAGCTGCGGCCAAGCCACCGATCACCATGGTTTGTGATGCGCTACGCAAGGGGCCAGTACCGGCATAACGTCCCTTTAGATAGCCGAAGACGCCGAGTGCGGCCAGCGTCACTGCGGCCGAGAACGCGAGTCCACGAACGGCGTTTGAAAGCAGGATATAGGGCGAGAGAGGAATGAGGCCACCCGCAATGTAGGAGCCAGCGATCGTGGCAGCGCTGGTGACGGCGCGGCGTGGGTCCGGTTCTTCCAAGCCAAGTTCAAAGCGCATCATGAAATCCACCCAGGCGTCAGGACGGCGGCTGAGCGCCTCCACCACTGGTGTGCTTTCCTCTTGCGACATGCCATAAGCCTGAAACACGCGATTGACCTCGGCCATCTCTTCTTCTGGAATTTCCTTGATCTCGCGGTATTCGCGAGCGCGCTCCTGTTCGTAATGCTCGGCGTCGCCACGAGCGGCGAGATACCCACCCAGACCCATGGCGATGGAACCTGCGGCGATCTCAGCCAGCCCGCCCACCACGATCAACCGCGTATTCTGCACCGCGCCCGAAAGTCCAGCGGCGAGAGCGAAGGGGACGGTCAGGCCGTCGGCCATGCCGATGACCACGTCGCGCACGAAATTGGTCGCCATGAAATGGGTCTCGACGTGTTCAGCTTGCGGCATGGTTAGACCTCCGGATGAGATTTCACATATTGCTGCGCTCGCTTGACCATATCCCGCTCACCACGATAAGCAAGCTTACGGGCAGCTCCTTCGAGAGGAATCCAGGCCGCACGTTTGACCTCGACCCGCATCTCGGGAGCTATGTCATCAATCTCGCCCGAGTGATATCGCAGCAAGAAAAATGAAACGATCTTGAAGACGCGTTGCCGGTCTCCCCAAGAACGTAGGTAAATGTACTTAATGTCGCCCAGCTTGGTGATTGGGGTCGCGATCAGACCGGTTTCCTCGCGCACTTCGCGTAAGGCCGTGTGCTCAGGCTTTTCGCCCGGATCCACCAGGCCCTTGGGCAAGGCCAGTACCATTTTTTGTGAACTTTTCCGAGCCGGACGGGCTGAAGAGGCCTCGTTTTGGGGCTCTATGACAGCCAGGTTCCAGTCTTCGCCGACCTTTTGCAGCACCACGCCGCCGGCGGAAGTCTCCCGAACCATGGCCCCCAAGTTAACAGGATTACGGGAGTTAGTCACCGGGCGGGCATATTTCCAGCAGTAACCTCCACAGTCTGACGGACGTGCCTGGACCTCTTGCCCAGAAGTTGGCATCTTAGTTGCTGTATAGGGTATTGCTGGGTGGCGTGTCGACGACTGGGCGGCCGGGAGGAATGAGGTCCCGTGAAGAGTCTGGGCAGGATTATTCGTTCCGTGCAGGCCCTCGGACGCGGCCTGTCTGGGCTATCCGGGCAGGAGCGAGGCCAAAGTTCGCCGGGTATTGGACTGGCTCTGGGTGGCGGCTTTGCACGAGGCATCGCGCACATCGGCGTTCTGAAAGTCCTCGAAGAAGAAAGCATTCCCATCAGTCTTGTTGCAGGCACCAGTGTTGGAGCACTCATCGGTGCGGCCTACTGTAGCGGTGTCACCATTCCCGAGCTGGAGCAGATAGCCACCCGCGTGCGCTTCAAGCACTTTGCCCGCTGGACGCTGTCGCGTTACGGATTTGCCAGCAACCAGCGCATGATCGGATTTCTCAGCAGCATTCTCAAGGTAAAGTCATTCGAAGAATTGCACATTCCCTTGGCGGTGACAGCAACCGATTTTTCGACTGGAGAAGGGGTAGTGTTTCACTCCGGGCCGCTGGTCGATCCGGTGCGGGCCAGCTGTGCGTATCCGGGTATGTTTCTTCCGGTGAAAATTCGCGGACGGCTGTTGGTGGATGGCATGCTGGCGCATGCCGTGCCCACAGTTCCGTTGCGAGAAATGGGCGCTCAGCGAGTGCTGGCTGTGCATCTCAAGGGAACCTGGACAAACGGTGATACCGGTCCGCGACACCTATTCGACGTGATCGGGCAGTGTTTCGCCATTGCCCAGGAGATGACCTGTGGAGTGTGGAAAGCAGCTGCTGACCTCGTGATCGATCCCGACGTCAACGGATATAAGTACGACGATTTCGAGCGCTCGACTGACCTGATTCGCGCCGGAGAAGCAGCGACGCGGGCGGCGCTGCCGGAAATCCGGAAGTGGCTGCAGCAGCAAGAGCCAGGCCGCTCGAAATCTCAACCGACGCCCCTGACCCAACCAGCGGCTGTACCGGCAAAGTAGTTCGCCCCGTGTTCCCTGCCTGTGCGGCCGCAGCCGACTCGCCCCGCGATTCCCAGTGGCTGAACAGTATGTGCGCTGGAACAAATAGGCTAACCGACAAAGAATAGGATCTGAGCGGGAACATTCTTCGGCCACCACGGGCTGTCCCCACGCGGGCAGTATTGAAGGCTGAAGGCTGAGAGTAGAAGCTAGAAGGTGCTCTATTTCATCATTCCACGCGAAGCAATTCCAATGTTATCTCGCGAAGTATTCTTCACCAGATACATCATTTCGTCGGCCTGACGAATGATTTCACGCGGAGTTTTGGCGTCGTGGGGGTAGGTGGCCACGCCCATCGAGGCGCGGACGTTCAGATTCAGTCCTTCTTCCTGGCAGAACAAACTGGTGCGGAGACTATCGCGCAAACGCCGGGCCACTACCAAAGCCGCATCTTTTCCGGTTTGCGGTAACAAGACTACAAACTCGTCGCCGCCGTAGCGGAAGGCGTAGTCAATCAGGCGGAGTTGCGCTTTGATGAGATATCCGATCTCGGCGAGCAACTTGCTACCGATCAAGTGGCCGTGAGTGTCGTTGACCTGCTTGAAGTGATCCAGATCAATGAACAGTACCGTGAACTCGTAGCCGAACCGAGAAGAGCGGTACACCTCCGTCTCCAGCGTTTTGTAGAGGTGGCGGGCATTGTAGAGACCGGTGCAATCGTCGGTGATTGTGAGTTCCTGGATCTTCTCCACTGAGCGCGCGTTTTCTATGGCGATTGCGGCATAGTCACAAATCGACTGCAGGAAAAAAGACTCCTGGTCGCTGAAGTGCTCCATATGGACATTGACGAGTTGGATTACCCCCAGCACACGCAACTTGGACCGCAGGGGTACGCAGATGATGGAGCGGGTCTCCCACTTGGTCATCTCGTCAATGCGCTTGGCGAAGCGCGGGTCGGTGTACACATCGGACACAACCACGCGTTCGCCATGTTTAGCCACCCAACCGGCAATTCCTTCGCCCACTTTGAGTCGCACATTTTTCAGGGCTTCGGCGGCCCTGCCTACCGCGATAGCGAAATAAAGTTCATCACGTTCCTCGTCCACCATCAGCAGGGACCAGTTATCGGGGCGAAAGTACTCCGCCATCTTTTCCATGATGGTCT
>Ga0209526_10000098_pt1 | contig 48109 bp, 43 predicted proteins | sample JacPinW_OM2H0_M1_FD_188566 | JGI IMG/M metagenome (GOLD analysis project Ga0209526, IMG submission 188566) | Forest soil microbial communities from Algoma, Ontario, Canada - Jack Pine, Ontario site 1_JW_OM2H0_M1 (SPAdes) (version 2) | ecosystem: Environmental > Terrestrial > Soil > Boreal... | reverse complement strand
CAGTGGTCCCACCGGATGGAGGGCGAACTCAAAGCTGGTGACCACGCCGAAGTTGCCGCCTCCGCCGCGGATGGCCCAGAAGAGATCAGGGTTGTCGCGCTCCGATGCTTGCAGGATTCGGCCGTCGGCGGTGACGACTTCGGCCGAGACCAGTTTGTCGATGGATAGCCCCGCCCTCCGCGTCAGCCAGCCCATGCCACCTCCGAGAGTCAGGCCGCCGACGCCGGTGTGGCTCACTAGGCCGCCGGGCGTGGCCAGGCCGTGGGCCTGGGCGGCAGCATCCACGTCCCCCAAGGTGGCTCCACCGCCAACCACGGCGCGCCGGGCAACCGGATCGACCGTCACGTCGCGCATCCCACCGAGATCGATCTGGAGACCACCTTCGACAACGCAGTTGCCAGCGGTGCTGTGTGCTCCACCGCGTACCGCAATCTCCAGGTCTCGGCCCCGAGCGAACCCTATGGCGGCGCTGACGTCGCTGGCGCTCGTGCATCGCACGACGACCGCGGGATGCCTGTCGATGTCAGCGTTCCATACGGTGCGAGCCTCGTCGTACCCAGGGTCCTCTGGCAGCAATACCTGTCCGGCTATCGCCGTTCGCAGGGCTTCGATATCCGAGCTGATGACCTGTGCCATGTGAATCTCCTCCCGTCCGGACTGGTCCCTCGGAGGCAGTGCGAGAACGCTTTCACCTCGCTCTACCCAGGGGCTGTGGTGACCGAGCACCGCAACAGCCACCAAGCAGGCAGCGTCACTGGGAACGCCAGTCTCTCAGCCTCTAAGAGGCGTGTCAAGGCCTCTGGCATCGCGCCGCCTGCCAGCTGATGCCGGTCCGCTCACTGGTCCAGGCGGAATTTGATGAGCTTTAACTCAGGCTTCACGCCAGAGTCGATGTGCGTTATCAGGTGAGTCTGAAGCATGAATTGCTACAGGGGCTCGCGCCGTCTTGCACGCTGTGAGATGGAAGTCGTTGGGCCGCCCTTTGAGTGACCCGATAATCTGCGCTGCTGGCAGTCCCGAGTCGACCGCTGCGCCGTTGTCGCCCAGACCGAAACATGTGGTGCTGTCGCTCGTGAAGGGCTCGCGCTTCCAACCACCGCAGTGGAATCCCTCCCCCGCAACGGCAGGGGTGGGAAATCGACTAGTGGTGGGCGAAGCGGTTGGTGGCGGCGACGACCGTCGCGCTCATGCCCGGGTCGGTGGAGGAGTGGCCCGCGGCGCTGACGATCACGAGCTCGCCGTCCGGCCAGGCCCGGGCAAGCTCCCAGGCGTGGACCAGCGGACTCCCGAGGTCGAGGCGGCCGTGCACCATCACGCCCGGGATCCCGGCCAGGGAACCGGCGTCCCGCAGCAGGACACCGTCCTCAAGCCAGGCGTTGTGGCGGAAGTAGTGGGTCACGATCCGCGCCCGCGCCAGCTGGAAGCGCGGCTGCGACCATCTCGCGTCCGGCACGGCGTCTGGATCGATCGACGTCAGCGCCCACTCCCAGTCGCTCCAATCCCTGGCGGCCCTGGCCCGCACACCGGGGTCGGGGTCCTCCAGCAGGCGGTGGTATGCCTCGACGAGGTCGCCGTCGCGTTCGGGGGCGGGTACACCGGCGAGAAACCGCGCCCATTCCTCAGGGAAGAGCGGGGCGACTCCGCGGTAGAGCCAGTCGATCGCCGATCGCCGTCCTGTGGTGACCCCGACCAGGATGATCTCCGTTACCCGATCCGGGTGCCCTTCGGTGTAAACCAGGCCGAGCGTGGAACCCCAGGAGCCGCCCAGCACCAGCCATCTGTCGATCCCGAGGTGCCGCCTGAGAAGTTCCATGTCCGCGATCAGGTGTTGGGTCGTGTTGACCGACAGATCCGTTGCCGGGTCGCTCGCGTGCGGAGTGCTCCTGCCGCAGCCCCGCTGGTCGAAGAGGACGATCCGGTAGACGCTCGGATCGAAATATCGGCGCATGCCCGTCGAACATCCCGAGCCGGGGCCACCATGGAGTACGACCGCGGGCTTGCCGTCCGGGCTGCCGCAGACCTCCCAGTAGACGAGGTTTCGGTCGCCGACGTCGAGCATGCCGTGGTCGTACGGCTCGATTTCGGGGTAGAGCTCTGAAACATCGCCGCCCCTGGCCAACGCCGCCATCGTAAGAGGACGCCAGCTACGCGGCGGCCGTTTATCCTTCCGGCCCGTGGCTGAGGACGCATCCCGCGAACCGGAGGGAGCCATCTCGGGTCGCTTCCGGCGCGGCAGCCTGGAGTTCGACCGGGTCCTCTTTTTCAGCGACGCCGTCTTCGCGATCGCGCTGACGCTGCTCATCGTGGATGTGGGGATCCCGTCGGTAAAGGACCCCACCAGCGCCGCTTCGATGCTGGCATCACTGCAGGAGTCCGCGCCGCACCTCTTCGCCTTTTTTCTGGGCTTCGTCCTGATCGCCCGCTACTGGGCCGCTCACCACAGGTTCTGTGCGTTTCTCGACAGCGTCGACGGGACCTTCATCCAGCTCAACCTGGCCTATCTCGCGCTGATCGCTTTTCTGCCTTTCCCAACGGGTCTCTTTGGCCGCTATCTCGACAACCCCATCTCAGTAAGCCTCTTCGCGCTGGTGCTGGCGGCCGTGAGCGGCCTGGAGCTGCTCCAGTTCGTCCATGCCCGCCGCGCCGCTCAGTTCAGGCGCGCTCTCTCCCGGCCGGCCTTTCGTTTCGGCGTGATCACCTCGGCAGTACCGGTGCTGGTGATGCTGCTCTCGATCCCGGTCGCCTTTGCGTTGACTCGGTGGGCGCCCATGTTATGGCTGCTCATCTTTCCGGTCGAACTGCTGCTGGAAAGGGGCCGCCCCGCTGACATCCGGCGCGGCCAGGCCCCGTGACCTCGAAGGCCGGTCTCAGTCAGTCGAAGTAGGCGCCGCCGTTGACGTCCATGATCTCGCCAGTCACGTAGCCCGCCTCCTCCGAAGCCAGAAAGAGAGCGGCCGCCGCCACGTCCGAGGCCTCGCCGGGCCGCCGCAGCGGCACGGTGGCCCGCACTCGCTCCGCCAGCTCGGCCTCACGCTCGGGGCTGCTCGCCCCCGCGACCATCCCGGTCAGCGTGAGCCCCGGCGCGATGGCGTTGCTCGTGATCCCGAAGGGCCCAAGCTCTCGAGCCGCCCCCTGGCAGAGGCCGATCACCGCCGCCTTGCTGGCCGCGTAGTGCGTCGACCCGAAATAGCCGCCGCCCTGCTTGCCGGCCACGCTGCTCAGCCAGATCACCCGGCCCCAGCCGCGGCCCTTCATGTCCTCCACGACCGCCTGGAGACAGATGTACCCGCCGCGGACATTCACCGCCATGACCTGGTCGAACTCCTCGAGGGGGACTTCCCACAGCGGTCCGGATCGGGTCAGCCCTGCCGAGTTCACGAGCACGTCGATCGGCCCGAGTCGTGAGCGGACCTCTGACACCGCAGCCTCCACGGAGGCGGGGTCGGCCACGTCGGCGCCGAGCCCGAGCGCCGGTTCGCCCAGCTCAGCCGCGTTCCGGCGAGCACCCTCGGCATCGAGGTCGAGCAGGGCAACCCGTGCTCCGGCGCTGGCGAACGCGGCGCCTATGGCGCGTCCGATGCCGCGCGCCGAGCCCGCGCCGGTGACCAGTGCGACGCGGCCGTCGAGTCTGAAGGACCGTCGTTCAGTCACGAGAGGGTCCGCAAGGCGAGATCTGTGTGAGCGGCTGGACGCTCCAACCGGGCCGGTCGGACGGTCTCGCGGGATAGGATCATGCTCCCATCATGAAGCTCGTCTCGGTCCAGGTAGGCACCCCTCGATCGGTCCCTCCGACCGGCGACGGGCAGCCCTGGGACAGGACGTGGGAGACGGCCTTCTGGAAGGAGCAGGTCCAGGGCCCGGTGATGCTGCGCTTCCTGAATCTGGAAGGGGACAGGCAGGCCGCGGTTGGGATTCACGGCGGCAAGGACCAGGCGGCGCTCTGCTACTCGGCCGACCACTACCCGGCCTGGCGCCGCGAGCTGGACCTGCCCGAGATGTCCGGCGGCGGCTTCGGCGAGAACTTCACCATCGCGGGCCAGGCAGAGCGCAGCGTCTGCATCGGCGACGTCTACGAGATCGGAGAGGCGCTGATCCAGGTCTCCAAGCCTCGCGGTCCCTGCTTCAAGATCGCCTGGCGCTGGCGACGCGAGGACCTGCTGTCCCGGGTCGAGTCCAGCGGGCGCCACGGCTGGTACGTCCGGGTGCTTCGTGAGGGCTTGGTGGAGGCGGGCCAGCCCGTCCACCTGGAGGACCGCCCTCACCCGGACTGGACAGTAAGAGCGGCCGCGGACGTCATCCGCTTCCGCAAGCGGAGGCCAGAGCTGGCCGCGCAGCTCGCGCGCCTCGAAGGCCTCGCCGAGGAGGACCGGGAGAGGCTCCGCCAGACGGTGCGCCGGTCGCTGGCCGGCTAGGAGACGCCTCTGGCCAACCGGCGGGCCTGGTCGCGCAGCAGGCCCTGCGTCCCCGTAAGGAAGCGGAGGATGGTCTCCAGCTCTTCCGGCCGAAAGCCCTCCAGCGCCTGCCTGGCATCGTCGCGCAGGCCCTGCCGGGAGCGTTCCAGAGCCCGCAGTGCGGCGGGGGTGACGCTGACAAGGATGCGGCGGCGGTCCTCCGGATCCCACTCCCTCCGGGCATGGCCGGCAGCGACCAGGCTGTCGATCACCCGGGTGGTGGCTCCGGTCGTCACCCTCAACGCCCGTGCCAGCTCGCCGGCTGTCATCCCCCGGGAAGAGCTCAGGACCTGCAGGGCGTGAAAGTCAGTCCGGTTCAAACGCACGAAGTTCGCGGTCGCTCCGGTTAACTCCTCTACGTCGACGGTCATCACACTGAGCTGCTCGAGAATCTGCTCGATCAGCTCTGGGGATGGGGCCATCTTGACATTATCGATAAGAAGCTTTGTAGCTGAGAGGCTTTATGGAGAGGGGGACAGACGAGGTCCTGAGAGGCTTCCTGGACGAGCGGCGCCGGGAGGCGACCGTCATCGACCCGCGCCTGGCAGTGCTGGTCGACGAGCTCGAAGGGACGGTGGGCTCCGGCGGAAAGCGGCTCCGGCCCCGGCTGGTGCTCTGGGGCTACCGAGCGGGGGGTGGCTCCCCCGACGACCAGGTGGACGAGCCCATACTCCGTGCCGCTGCGTCGCTCGAGCTGCTCCACACGTTCGCCCTGATCCAGGACGACGTCATGGACCGCTCCCCGACCAGGCGGGGCCGGCCGGCCAGCCACGTCACCCTCGCCCGGCAGGCGAGCCGCGACGCCCGCCGGTTTGGTGAGAGCGCGGCCATCCTGCTCGGCGACCTGGCGCTGATATGGGCGGACCGTTTGATGGTGGAATCCGGCTTCCCGCCGGAGCCTCTCAAACATGCCCTCACCATCTATAACGCTCTTCGAACCGAGGTTACCCTTGGCCAGTACCTGGACGTCCTCGCCGCACACGCTGAGAGCCCCACCGAAGAGGACGCTCTGCAGGTGAACCGGTACAAGACTGCGACGTACACCGTGCAGCGGCCCATCCAGCTCGGGCTGGCCCTGGCCGGGGCGGGCTCGGATGCGATCGGGACCATCCCCGCCTACGCCGTGCCAGCGGGCGTCGCCTTCCAGCTCCGCGACGACCTGCTTGGAGCGATGGGCGACCCTGCCGAGACTGGCAAGCCGAGCGGCGAGGACCTGCTCGCGGGGAAGCCGACCTGGCTCTGGGCCAGGACCCTCCGGTTCTCACCAGAGGCGGCTGATCTCCAGGACCTGGACGATCTGCGCGGCGCGGTGATCGATTCGGGCGCCGCCGCGGACGCGGAGAAGAAGATTGCGGAACTGACCCAAGAGGCGCTCCACGCCCTGGAGCGAATCCCGGCGCCCGACGGGCTGCGTGGGGAGCTGGCGGAGCTCACCAGGCAGATGGTCTGGCGGACCTCCTGATGGTGCATTTCGTCCGGCTTCTCAGTCCGACGCGAACTTGAGGCGGAGACGCCGCGCTGTTGTCATCGGGGCCGGGCTGGGCGGCCTGGCGGTCGCCCTGCGCCTGCTGCACCAGGGCCTGGATGTGGTCGTGCTGGAGCGGGAGCCGGAGATCGGCGGCCGCGCAGCGCAGATCCGGGCCCGCGGCTTCACCTTTGACGTGGGCCCCTCGCTGATCACGATGCCGCGGCTGCTCGAGGAGCTCTTCGAGCTGGCCGGCGTGCGGCTCTGGGACCGGCTTCGGATGCACAGGCTGGACCCCTTCTACCGGATCTCCTGGCAGGACGAGACGCGCTCCTTCCTCTTCAGCGGGGAGCGCGAGGCGATGCTTCAGCAGATCGGCCAGTTCTCCGCTGCCGACGCCCGCCGCTACGACGCCTTCCTCGCCGCCAGCCGCCGGATCTACGAGCGGGGCGTCCTGGGCACCGGGAAACGTGACTCCCAGCGCTTCGCCGGACTCCGGCAGGTCCTGCCTGGCGCCCTGCGCTCGGTGGACGGCTTCGTCGGCGGCTTTTTCCAGGAGCCGCACGTCCGCCAGGCCTTCGGCCTCCACCCGCTCTTCATCGGCGGCGACACATACCGGGCCCCGGCCGCCTACGCCGCCCTCGCGTATCTGCAGATCGAAGAGGGCGTCTGGTACGCCGAGGGCGGCGTCCACGCGCTTGTGGAGGAGCTCGGCCGCCTGGTGAGCAAGGCCGGCGGCCGGATCGTCACCGACCGCCGGGTCACCCGCATCAACAGCTCGCAAGAGCGGGTGAGAAGCGTCCGGACTCAAGCGGGTGAGGAGGTCGAGGCGGACCTCATCGTTAGCAACGCCGACCCGCTCGCCACCCAAACCGAGCTCCTGGGCCGGCGCGCTTCCGGCCCATCCCCGATGATGAGCTGCTTCCTCCTCTACCTCGGCAGCCGTCAAGCCTTTCCCCAACTGCAGCACCACACGGTGCTCGTGGGCCGCGGCCATCGCGATTTCATCGCCGACGTGACCCGGCACGGGCGGCTCCCGGAGAGCATCTCGCTCTCTGTACACGCACCGGCTCGGACCGAGGCGGCGATGGCGCCCCGCGGAGGTGAATCGATCGCGGTCCAACTGCCGGTGCCCAACCTGCGCGCGGGCCTCGACTGGGAAACCACAGCTCCCGAGCTCCGCCAGCGGGTGCTGAACGCTCTGGAGTATCCCGGCGGCCTCGGCCTTGGCTGCCTGAGCGACTCGATCGACTTCGAGGCCTGCTGGACACCTCTCGACTTCCGGGACCGCCTGGGCGCGGTCGACGGCAACGCCTTCGCCGTCGACCCCACCCTGCGGCCATCGGCCTACCTCCCGACGCCCAACCGGGACCGCAGGCTGCGCGGCCTTTATTACGTTGGCGGCGGCACCCACCCGGGCGCCGGTATACCGGGCGCGCTGCTCAGCGCCGAGTTGACAGCCCGCCTCGCCGCCCAGGATCAGGTGGGCCCGGGGTGAGTACCGGGCGACCTCGATGACCGGTCGCCCGAGCCGTGGCTCAGACTGGTGGCACTGGCAAGCTGACGTCGCCGGCCCTTGCAAATGGGATAGGAGGTTGCCTGCCGATGTTCAGGGGCTGCGTGATCGTGGTCGTCGCCCTGGCGGCCGGCGTCGCGCTGGTCCGGACCGTGTTTCAGCAATGGGGATGGGGCGGTGAAGAGGCGGTGATCGTGGTCGCGGCCGCGATCACCCTGGTGGCCCTGATCGGCTTCAACCACCCGCGCCTCTAGGGTTCGCGAGGCTGAAAGCGGTCTGGGCGCCTCTAAAGCACGGTCTAGCATTGGCCTTGAGCGCTGAACCCAGAGTTCAGGCAGGAGGTCTGGTGGTGGCACAGAGGACCCGGGATCGACGGGGCCGCGGCAAGCACGGCGGCGAGCGGACCAGTTCGCAGCGTCCGGCGGCGGAATTGCGATCCGAGGTGCGGCGGGTGGAGACGACTTCCGGGGTTGAGATCAAGCCCCTCTACGGGCCCGCTGATGTTGCGGGTCTCGACTACCAGCGGGACCTCGGCGATCCGGGCGAATACCCGTTTACACGCGGCCCCTACCCCCTCATGTACCGGGAGAAGCTCTGGACGATGCGGACCTACACCGGATTCCGCACACCCCGGGTGACCAACCTGTGGAACCGGCGCCTTCTCGCCGAGGAAGGGGTGAGCGGCCTTTCCACAGCACTCGACCTGCCGACCCAGATGGGCTTCGACTCGGATCACCCGGAGTGGCGCCCCGAGGTGGGACGGGTGGGCGTGGCCATCGACTCACTCGCCGACTTCGAGGTTCTCTTCGAAGGGATCCCGCTGGGCGAGATCTCCACCAGCTTCACGATCAACGCGCCCGCCTTTCTGTTCCTGGCGATGTACCAGGTGGCCGGCGAGAAGCAGGGCGTGGCGCCGGTCGCTCTCCGGCCGATCGTGCAGAACGACATCCTCAAGGAGTTCTTCGCCCGGGGCGCCTGCGTCTTTCCGGTCGAGCCTTCGCTGCGACTGGTCGCGGACACCTTCGAGTACTGCTCGGAGGTGATGCCGCGGGCCAATCCCATTTCGGTCTGCGGTTATCACATCCGCGAATCGGGCGCGACCGCCGTGCAGGAGATGGCCTTCGCCATCTCCAACGCCTGTGCGTACGTCGACCGAGCCCTCGCACGCGGCATCCCGATCGACGCTTTCGCGCCGCGGATCTCCTGGAACCTGGGCGCCTTCATGAACTTCTTCGAGGAGGTCGCCAAGTACCGCGCCTCGCGCCGCATATGGGCCCGCCTGATGCGCGAGGGGTACGGGGCGCGTGACCCACGCTCCTGGCGCTTTCTCTGGTTCGCGGGGACCTGCGGCTCGACCTTCAGCCATCGCCAGCCGCTCAACAACATCGTGCGGGCGACGGTGGAAACCATGGCGCTGGTGCTGGGCGGCCTCCAGTCGCTGACCGTGAACACCTGGCAGGAGGCCTTCGAGATCCCGGACCAGGAGGCGATGGTCACCGCGCTCCGGACGCAGCAGGTGGTCGCGTATGAGTCGGGCATCGCGGACACCGCCGATCCGCTGGCCGGGTCCTACTTCGTCGAGTCGCTGACCGACGAATACGAGCGGCGCATCCTGGAGCTGATGGAGGACGTCAAGCAGCGCGGTGGCATGGCCCGGTGCATAGAGGACGGGTACGTCCAGCGGCTCGTCCTGGAGGAGGCCTACCGGCACTCCATGGCCGTCGAGGCGGGGGAGCGGAAGGTGGTCGGCGAGAACATCTTCGTGACGGCGGAGGAGCCGCCGCCGACCCGGCTCTACCAGCACGACCCGGCGGCCCTCGAAGAGCAGCTGGAGCGGCTTGGCGAGGTGCGGGATCGGCGTTCGGCGGCGCAGGTGGAGACCACCTTGGGCCGTCTCAAGGACGCCGCCGCCGGCGGCCGGGAGAACCTGATGCCGTACACCGTCGACTGCGTGCGGGCTTACTGCACGGTCGGAGAGGTGATGGGGGCGCTGCGCGACGTCTTCGGCACCTACCAGGAACCGATCGACATCTTTGGCTAGCCCCGCACGCCGGCTCCCCCGGCGCACCGCCTCAACGAGCCCCTCACCTGGGGCACCCCCCTCCATAAGCCACCCACCCGGGGGGTTGTTGGCGGAGCATCGGGGGCCGGGGTGGGGGCGGTCAAGAGTGGCCGTTAAGGAGGGCTGGGGTACCTGATGGGCGGCGAAGCCGAGGAGCGCGCGCTCTTCCGAGAGAGCGTCCGCGCTTTCGTCGAGAAGGAGGTGCTGCCCTGCGCCGAGGAGCTCGACCAGCACGGCGTCTTCCCCCACCGCCTCTTCAAGCGGCTGGCCGAACTCGGCTTCTTCGGCCTCCGCTATCCGGCCGCGCTGGGCGGCCAGGCGGCCGATTTCCAGACCGCCTGCGTCTTCTACGAGGAGCTCGCCGCGGGCTCCCTGGCTCTGGCCGCGATCGCCGCGATGCAGGGCCTGATGGGAACCGTCTTCCTGCAGCGCTACGGCACCGCGGAGCAGCACGAGAAGTACCTGAAGCCGGCGCTCACGGGCGAGAAGGTGGGTACCTTCGCCCTCACCGAGGCGGAGGCGGGCAGCGACCTCGGCGCCATGCGGACCAGAGCCCGGCGGACGGACGGCGGCTGGCGGCTGACGGGCAGCAAGACCTGGATCACCAACGCGCCGGTCGCCTCCTTCCTCACCGTCGGCGCCAAGACCAGCGATGAGCCGGGCCTGGGCAACATAGCCCTCTTCCTGCTCGACGCCGCCACGCCTGGCTTCACCGTCGGCAGGCCGATCGAGAAGCTGGGCACCCGCAGCTCACTGACCAGCGAGGTGCACATCGACTGCGAGCTTCCAGCCGACGCCCTCCTGGGCGCCGAGGGCGAGGGCGTCAAGAACGTCGGCGGCGTGCTCTCCGAGATCCGCGTCATGACCGCCGCCCTCGCTGTCGGCCTGAGCCGCCGGGCGCTCGAGGACAGCGCCCGATATGCCGCCGAGCGGCGCGCCTTCGGCAAGGCCATCGGCGAGTTTCAGCTGATCAGCGCCAAGCTGGCGGAGATGGCCACCGAGCTCCAGGCTGCCCGCCTGCTCACCTCTGACACGGCCGCGCGTCTGGACGCCGGTGAGCAGGTGACCACAGTGGCGGCGATGGCGAAGCTGTTCGCCACCGAAGTCTGCGCCAGGGTCGTGGACGAGGCCACCCGGATCTACGGCTCATACGGCTTCGCCATGGAGTACCCGGCCCAACGCTACTTCCGTGACGCGCGCTTCCTGCTCTACGGCGGCGGCACCAGCGAGATCCTGAAGGGTCTGATCGGCCGCGAGGTCCTGAGGGGCGGTTGGCCACAGGCACGCTGATCCGCAAGGCCGCGGCCGCCGACGGGCCGGCGCTGACCGAGGTGCTCAGCGCAGCCTTCGACGCGGACCCGGTGATGAACTGGTTCATCCGCCAGGACGGCCGCCGGGAAGCCGCCTTCCGGCGATTCTTCGAGCTGGCCCTGGGGCGGCTGACGCTTCCCCACGGCGAGGTCTACACGACCGCTGACCAGCGGGCGGCCGCCTGCTGGACGCCTCCCGGTCACTGGGGCGCCTCGCTCCCCGCCCAGTTCCTGCTCCTGGCCGAGTACGTTCGAATCTGCGGCCCGGGACGCTTCCTGAAGGTGACCCGAGCCTTCGCCCCGCTCCAGGCACGGCATCCTCGCCGCCCGCACTTCTACCTCTTCTTCCTCGGCGTGCTGCCTGCCTCCCAGGGACTCGGCCTAGGCTCCGCGCTTTTGCGGAGCATGCTGGAGCGCTGTGACGCGGAGGGCATTCCCGCCTACCTGGAGAACTCGAACCAGCGCAACCTGCCCCTCTACCGACGGCACGGGTTCGAGGTGACGGAGCGATTCCAGCTGGAGCCCAGCGGCCCGCCGCTCTGGCTGATGTGGCGAGAGCCGGGCGGGGGAGGGAACGCACGCCAGCCTTGAGTCAGATGTTGCGCGGCATTCGCGTTTTGGACCTGACCCGGATGCTGGCCGGTCCCTACGCCACCATGCTGCTGGCGGATCTTGGCGCCGAAGTGATCAAGGTCGAGGAGCCCGCAGGCGACCCCATCCGGCGTATGGGACCGCCTTTCGAAGCGGACGGCCGGGCGGCGTACTTCATGGCCGTGAATCGCAACAAGAAGAGCGTCGTGCTCGACCTCCGGAAGGAGGAGGACCGAGGCCGCTTTCTGGAGCTCGTGAAGACGGCCGACGTTGTGATCGACAACTTCCGGGCGGGAGTGATCGAACGCCTCGGCGTCACCGCCGGCGTCCTCCGGGCAGCCCGGCCCGACCTGGTCACCTGCTCAATGACCGCCTTCGGCTCGGACGGCCCCTACCGGGAACTGCCCGCCTTCGACCTGGTGGTGCAGGCCATGGGCGGCGGGATGTCCATCACCGGCGAGCCGGGACGCCGCCCGACCCGGGCCGGCATCCCGATCGGAGACCTGGCGGCGGGCGTCTTCGCGGCCTTCGCCGTCTGCGCGGCGCTGGTTCAGCGCGACCGCAGCGGAAGGGGCGAACACATCGATCTGGCGCTGCTCGACGTCCAGGTCTCGCTCCTCACCTACATCGCCCAGTACTACCTGACGGACGGGAAGGTACCCGGGCCGATGGGCACCGGCCACCAGAGCGTCGTCCCCTACCAGGCCTTTCCCACCGCCGACGGCTTCGTGGTGGTGGCGGTCTTCGTCGAGAACTTCTGGGCGCCGCTCTGCCAGGTGCTCGGAGCGCCGGAGCTGGTCGAGCGGTATCCGGACAACGCGAGCCGGGTGGCGGCTCGCGACGAGCTGGTGCCCAACCTGGAGGCCAGGTTCCTGCAGCAGAGCACCGACGAGTGGGTCCGCGAGCTGTGGGCGGCGGGCGTGCCGAGCGGTCCGGTCAACACACTTGACCGGGTGCTCAGCGATCCCCAGGTCCTGCACCGGCGCATGGTCGTCAGCGACGGGGAGAGGCGGCTCATCGGCAACCCGATCAAGACCGGGACAGAGGGGACCTTCACGCCCGCCCCTGAGCTTGGCGCTCACAATGGCGAGTACCTGGGATGACGGGAGCGACCCCCCTCCAACCCTCCCCGCAAGGGCGAGGGAAGAGCTCGTTCGCTCAGGTGGCGTTTGACGTAGGCGGCACGTTTACCGACTTTGTGCTTCAGGACGCCGAGGGGCGGCTGCACACCGGGAAGCGGCTCACCACCTACCCTGACCCGACCGGCGCCTGCCTGGAGGGCCTGGACGAGATCATGGCGAGAACGGGAGCCGTCTGGGCGGAGCTGGCGAGGGCGGTCCACGGCAGCACGCTCGGCAGCAACGTGGTGATCGAGCGCAAGGGGGCGGACGTGGCCCTGGTCACCACGCGCGGCTTTCGCGACGTGCTCGCCATCGGCCGCCAGAAGCGCTACGAGCTGTACGACCTGCAAACCGAGCGCCCGCGGCCACTGCTCGACCGCACCCAGGTCCACGAGCTGACCGAACGGGTGCTGGCGGACGGCTCGGTCCATGTGCCGCTCGACCTCGACGAGGCTCGGGCGCTGATCCGGCGGCTGGAGGAGACCGGCGTGCGGAGCCTAGCGGTCTGCTTCCTGCACTCCTACGCCAACCCGGCGCACGAACGCCGCTTCGGCGAGCTGCTGGAGCAGCTGGCGCCCGCCATAGAGATCTCGCTCTCCTGCGACGTGGCTCCCCAGTTCCGGGAGTACGAGCGGACCAGCACGACAGTGATCAACGCCTACCTGGTGAACGCGGTGCGCGAGTACCTGCGGGGTATGACGGGGAGGCTGGCGGAGCGCGGGTACCGTGGCCGGCTCTTCATCATGCAGTCGAGCGGCGGTGCGGCCACTGCCGAGACGATGGCCGATTTTCCGGTCCGCATGATCGAGTCAGGGCCGGCGGCCGGGGCCCTGATCGCGGCCCGCTACGGCGAGACGACCGGCCACCCGGACCTGATCGCCTTCGACATGGGCGGCACCACGGCCAAGCTCTCTTTGATAACCGGCGGCCGTGCCCAGACGGTGGACAGCTTCGAGCTGCACCGTGTACGGCTTGCTCCGGGGAGTGGCCTGCCCTTGAACGTTCGCTCGCTGGACCTGGTCGAGATCGGCGCTGGCGGCGGCTCGATCGCGCGGGCCGAGCTGGGCACCATCCAGGTCGGTCCGGAGAGCGCCGGGTCAGCGCCGGGACCGGCCTGCTACGGGCTGGGCGGCAGCCAGCCCACGGTGACCGACGCCAACCTGCTGCTCGGGTACCTGAGCCCGGACGGCTTCGCCGAGGCCTCGCTCCGGCTCGACGCGGAGGCAGCTCGCCGGGCGATCGCGGAGAAGGTGGCCCGGCCGCTCGGACTCTCGGTCGAAGAAGCGGCCTGGGGAATCCACGCCATGGTGAACCTGAACATGGAGCTGGCCACCCGCGTGGTCTCCATCGAGCGGGGCCACGATCCCAGGACCCTGGCCCTCGTCGCCACCGGGGGTTCGGGGCCGGCCCACGCCTGCCGCCTGGTGCAGGAGCTGGGCGTTCAGACGGTCATCCTGCCCGCCTCCGCCGGCGTCGCCTCGGCAATCGGGCTTCTCGCGGCCGAGGTCAAGTTCGACCTCTCCCGGAGCCGGCTTGCGGACTTCGAACGACTCGACCGGGAGGAGGCGGAAGACCTCTACCGGGAGATGGAACGCGAGGCGGAACAGGCGCTGGGCGCCCGGCCGGCGGCGCTGGTCCGGGAGGTGGACTTGCGCTACTCGGGCCAGGGCTACGAGCTCACCGTCCCCTACGAGAACGCCCGCCAGGAGTTCGAGCGGCTCTACGGCCGCCGCTACGGCATGGCTAGCCCCGGTGAAGCGCTGGAGGCCACCACCTGGCGGCTCACCGCCATCGCCGAAACGCCCCGCGTGGAGCTGCCCCGTTTCGCGCCCCAGGAGGCACGCCCACCGCAGCGACGGCCCGCCTACTTTCCGGAGTGCGGCGGCTTCACGGAGACCCCCGTCCACCGCCGCCATCAGCTCTCGCCGGGGCAGGAGCTCGAGGGTCCTGTGGTGGTCGAGGAACCTGGGTCGACGACCGTGCTGCCGCCCGGGGTCAGGGCCCGATTCGACGCCTACGGGAACCTGCTGGCGCGATGGTGAGCGAGCCGGGCCGCCCCGACCCCATCACGCTCGGCGTCGTCTGGGGAGCGCTTCGCTCGATCTGCGTGGAGGTCGGCTCCAGCGTCCAGCGCACTGCTTACTCGATCCAGGCTCGCGAGGGCCAGGACTTCTCGGTTGCGGTCTTCGACGCCCAGGGCCGCATGTCGGCCCAGGGCCCCTACTCCCCGGGCCACATGGGGGCCATGAACTTCGCCGTCGGCAACTTCATCAGCGCCTTTCCGCCAGCGACTCTCAGCCCCGGTGACACGCTGCTCCTCAACGACCCCCAGCTGGGCTCCGGACACTTCCCCGACTTCCTCGTGGCGCAGCCCTGCTTCTGGCGGGAGCGCCTCGTCGGCTTCGGCGTCAACCTGGTCCACCACACCGACGTGGGTGGCTCACGGCCGGGCAGCCAGGCCGTCGAAGGCATCTTCGACTGGCACCAGGAGGGGCTGCGCATCCCTCCGGTCAAGATCGTCGAGGAAGGGCGCGAGAACAAAACCGCGCTGGACATCATCGGCGCGAACTCACGAGTCCCGGGCAACGTGCTGGGAGACCTGCGCTCCCAGCGGGCGTCCCTCCGGGTGGGCGAGCAGCGAATCGTCCAGCTCTACGAGCGCTTCGGCAGTGAGACGGTTGACGCCTGTGTGGAGGCCATGATCCAGCAGACAGAGGCCCGCGTCCGAGAGCGGATCCAGGCCATGCCGGATGGCGAGTACCGCTTCGAGGACTTCATGGACGACTGCGGCAGCGGCACCGATCCCCTGCGCATAGCCGTCCGCGTGACGGTGAGCGGGGACCGCATCGCGGTCGACTTCGCCGGCAGCGATCCGCAGACGGAGTCGGGCTTGAACAGCTACTTCAACTACACCCGCTCCTACGTCTACGCGGCGCTCAAATGCCTGACCGACCCGTTCGGCCCGATGAACGCCGGAGCGCTCCGGCCGATTGAGATCAGTGCCCCGGAGGGCTGCTTCTTGAACCCCCGGCCGCCGGCCGGCGGCGGTCCCCGCGCAGCCATCTGCACCCGGATCTTCGAGGTGATCCTGGGCGCCCTGGCAGCCGCCGTCCCGGAAGCCGTCACGGCGGCCAACAGCCACTTCTGCAACGCTACCTTCGGGGCCTGGGACCCGGTGCGCAAGCGGCGCTTCGTGGGCTATGAGCTGATCCACGGCGGAACCGGCGCGCGGGCCACCAGGGACGGCTGCGAGGCGATGAGCTCGCCCTACAACGCGGCCAACATCCCGATCGAGGCCGTCGAGGCCGCCACCCCGGTCATCGTCGAGCGGTTCGAGTTCATCCCGGACTCGGGCGGGCGGGGCCGCCATCGCGGCGGCCTGGGCATCCGGCGGGACGTCCGCATCCTGGCAGAGAAGGTGAAGCTCACCAATCTCTCCGAACGCCGCCGCTTCCGTCCCTTCGGGGTGCAGGGCGGCGAACCGGGCGCGCTCGGCCGCACCGTGATCAACCCGGGCGCTGCCGGCGAGTACGAGATCGGCGGCAAGGCCTCGGTCGATCTTCGCTACGGCGACGTGGTCTCCTTCCAGCTGGCCGGGGCCGGCGGCTACGGAGACCCCGCCGAGCGAGACCCGGCCCTGGTCGAAGAGGACCGCCGTCTGGGCCTGGTCACGCGATGGTGACCCCTCCGATACGGATCGTCGTGGCCAAGCCGGGCCTCGACGGCCACGATCGGGGCGCCAAGGTGGTGGCCAAAGCACTCAAGGAAGCGGGCATGGAGGTCATCTACACCGGCCGGCATCAGACGGTGGACGCGATAGTGGCTGCCACGGTCCAGGAGGACGCCGAGGCCGTCGGGCTCTCCGTGCTGAGCGGCGCCCACATGGACTACTGCACCCGGCTGCGCCAGCGGCTGGACGAGGAGGGCGCCTCCGACGTGCTGCTCCTGGTCGGCGGGACCATCCCCGAGGCTGACCGCGCGGGGCTGGAGCAGCTCGGCTACCGAGTGTTCAGCACCGGCAGCCACCTGGGCGACATAGTTGAGTACGTGCGCACGGAGGTGGCCCGCCGCCGGACCACCGGCCGGGAGCCGGCGTGAGCGTCTTCCTGGCCGGCGTCGGAGATCTGGTCGTCACCAGGCCGCTGCGCCACCTCCGCAACCGGCCGCAGGAATCCTTGCTGCAGCTCCTGGACCGGGCGTCATTCACCGTCGGCAACCTGGAGGCTCCGCTGACCGGTGCTTCCTTCCCCGAACGGGGCTCCCTTCGCCTGCGCGGTGCCCCCGAGCTGATGTCGGAAGTGGTGGCCATGGGGGTCGACGCGGTCTCACTGGCCAACAACCACGCCGCCGATCCCGGCTGGGATGCCGTCCGGACGATGGCCGAAGAGCTGGAGCTGGCCGGGCTGGTCACGCTGGGCCTCGGCGAGGACGCCGAGGACGCCTTCCAGCCCGAGCTGAGGAACGTCCAGGGCCTGGACATCGCGCTGCTGGCGGCGACCTGCGTCGGACGCAGGGCGCAACACGCGCAGAACGGCCGGCCGGGTGTCGCCGGCGTCCGGGTCAGGACTCGCTACGAGAGCGACGCCGAGCGGGTCGAGCAGGAGCCTGGCAAGCCGCCCCGTACGTTGACCAGCGTCGACCCGGACGATCGCCGGCGGTTGATTCGCGCGGTCGCCAGGGCCCGCGACATGGCCCCGTTCGTCGTCGTCGCAATGCACTGGGGAGTGACCTGGTTCGAAGAGCCGGTTGCATACCAGCGGGAGCTGGGCCGGGATCTGGTCGAGGCGGGCGCCTCGGTCATCTTCGGCAGCCACTCCCTGACCCTGCAGGGCGTGGAGGTCCACCGCGGCGCGCCCATCTTCTACGGGCTGGGGTCGTTCGTTTTCAACTATCAGACGCCCCCTCGCCACCGGGTCCCCGAGGACACCGCGGTGGCGCTGCTGGAGCTGAGCGGCGACGGCAGGGTCAGCAGCGCAAGGCTGGTGCTGGGCCGGCTCGACGAGGAGGGAGAGCCGGTCCGAACCAACGCCGAGCGGGCTGAGCAGCTCGCCGAATCGATGTCCCGCTCGAGCGCCGGTTGGAGCACAGAGATGCGTCTCGAGGACGACACCCTGAAGATCGACCTCAGGTAGCGGGTGCGGGTCGGGATAGGGCTGCCCACGTCCACCCCCGGCGCCGGCGGCCGGCTCCTGCTCGACTGGGCGGCTCGCGCGGAGAGCGGCCCGTTCAGCTCGCTGGCGGTGATCGACCGCCTGGCCCACCCCTGCCTGGAGCCGCTGGTCTCGCTGGCGGCGGCGGCCGCCGTCACCCGCCGGCCCCGCCTGGCGGCGACGATCGTGATCGGACCGATCAGGAACACCGCCATGCTGGCCAAGCAGGCGGCGTCAGTCGACGCTCTTTCCGGGGGGCGGCTGATCCTCGGCCTCGGGATCGGCGCGCGTCACGACGACTACGAAGTCGCCGGAGTGGACGCTCGGAGCCGAGGAGCCGACCTGTCCCGTCAGCTGGTGGAGCTGCGCCGGCTCTGGGAAGAGGGGACGGCGGCGCCCTCCCCGGTGCCGCCGGACGGACCGCCGCTGCTCGTGGGCGGCGGCGGAGCCTCGGCTTTCGCCCGCGCCGCGCGATACGCCGACGGCTACGTCCACGGCGGAGGACCTCCGCGAGCCTTCGCGGCCGCCGCCGGCCGGGCGCGTGCCGCCTGGCTCGACGCGGAACGGCCCGGCCGCCCCCAGCTCTGGGGCCAGGGCTACTTCGCGCTGGGAGACACCGAAGCTCGGGAGCGGGGCGCCGCCTACCTGCGCGACTACTACAGCTTCACCGGCGGCTTCGAGGAGCGGATCGCCGCCGGCAACCTGACCACCCCGTCCGCGGTCAAGGACTTCCTACGCGCCTACGAGGAGGAGGGCTGCGACGAGCTGGTCCTCCTCCCCACCGTATCCCGCCTGGACCAGCTGGACCGCCTGGCAGACGTCCTCGGATGACCCCAATGATCTCGAGGTGAAGATCAACGTCCTGGGGGGTGGGCCGGCGGGGCTTTACTTCGCGATCTTGATGAAGCGCTGGGACGCGCGGCACGAGGTCCGGGTCCTGGAGCGCAATCACCCCGACGCCACTTTCGGCTGGGGCGTCGTCTTCTCCGAGACCTCCTTGGAGGCGCTCGAACATGCGGACTACGAAAGCTACATAGCGATCGAGGAGGCCTGTAGGCACTGGGACCCGATCGACGTCCGCTATCGGGATACCGTGACCCGGATCCGCGGCAACGGCTTCAGCGGCATCGGCCGCCGGCGGCTGCTCAACCTGCTCCAGGGACGCGCCCGCGAGCTGGGCGTGCAGCTGGCCTTCCAGCACGAGGTCGAGGAGCTCGAACCCTACCTGGACGCGGACCTGGTGGTCGGCGCGGACGGGTCCAACTCCCTGGTCCGGCACCGTCTGGCCGACCGATTCCGGCCCTCACTCGAACAGACGGACTCCAGGTACGCCTGGTACGGCGCCGACTTCGCCTTCCCGGTCTTCACCTACGTGTTCCAGGAGACCGAGTGGGGGCTGTTCCAGGCCCACTGCTACCCCTACGACGAGTCGAGCAGCACCATGGTCGTGCTCGTCGCGGACGAGACCTGGCGCCGGGCCGGGCTGGACCGGCTGGACGAGGACGGCTCGCTGGAGCTCTGCCAGGAGGTGTTCGCGGGGGCCCTGCGGGGCCACCGGATGCTCTCCAATCGCTCGCTCTGGGTCAACTTTCCCTGGGTCCGCTGCCAATCCTGGCATTCCGACAACGTGGTCCTGGTCGGTGACGCGGCCCACACGGCGCACTGGTCCATCGGCTCCGGGACCAAGCTCGCCCTGGAGGACTCGATCGCCCTGGCCCGGGCCTTCGTGAAGCACCGGGGCGCGCTGGAGGCGGCCCTGGCGGAGTACGAGCTGGAGCGGCAGCCGCCAGTCGAGCGCTTCCAGGAAGCCTCCCGGGTTTCCTGTGACTACTTCGAGTCGGTCGGGCGCTACCTGGGGTTCGAGCCCCTGGAGTTCGCCTACCAGCTGATGACGCGGACCCCCCGGATCACCCACCTGGAGCTGAGCAGGCGAGACGCCGAGTTCGTGCGCACCGTCGAGTCGCGCATCCAGGAGCGAACCACGGGGCGGCTGGCGTACGCCGCTCCTCCGCCGGTCCTGGCCCCGCTCGCCCTGCGCTCCCTGGTGCTGCCGAACCGCCTGGTCTTCTGGCTGCGGCCGGGAGAGAACGTGGTCGAGCCGGGCGCCGGGCTCGTCGTCAGCGAGCCGCACGCCGTCTCCGCCGCGGGACGCGCCTCGCCAGAGACACCGCTGGCGATCCCGCCGCCGGCGGGTGAGGGAGCCGTCCTCTGCCTCCGCCTCAGCCACGCCGGCGCCCGCGCCGCCTGCAAGCCTCCCCGATTCGGCCTGGACCGGCCCCTGGGCAAAGCTGGGTGGCCGCTTGTCGCTGCTTCACCCCTGGCCTACTCGCCCTGGCAGCCGACACCGCAGCCGCTCGACCGAAGCGGCATGCTCGAGGTCCGCGACGCCTTTGCGTCGGCCGCACACAAGGCCGCCGCCGCCGGCCACCGCATGCTCCTGCTCGACTTCTCCCGGGGAGGGCTGCTGGCGGGGTTCGTCTCCCCGCTGACCAACCGGCGTGCTGATGACTTCGGCGGTCCCCTGGAGAACCGGCTCCGCTTTCCGCTCGAGGTCCTGGCCGCGGTCCGGGCCGCCTGGCCGCCCGGACTGCCGCTGGCTGTCGCCTACTCGGCGTCCGACCATCTGCCCGGAGGGCTCGGACCGGATGAGTCCCTGGAGACGGGACGGCGTCTGACGGAGCACGGCGCCGACCTGCTGGTTGTGCTCAGCGGGCAGACGCTGGCTGGATCCCGGCCGCCCTATGGCAGGGCCTACGGCGTCGCCGATTCGGACCGTGTCCGGAACGGGACAGGGGCGCGGACCTGCGCCTTCGGCCAGATAGGCAGTCTGGACCTGGTCAACACCGTCCTGGCTGCCGGACGCGCGGACCTCTGCGTCCTCGACCGGCTCGGCTGAAATCCCCTGGCGAGGTGGAAATTGGTCTAGGCTGTACATACTTCTTATAGTCGGGACATCAAGCAAATGGATAACGCAGCGAAAGCACCGCTAGAGGAAGTGCCCGACGTGGGCGACTCGCTGGACCCGGCCAGGGTGATGGAGCGGACCCTTCGCCGCGCGGCCGAAGAGGCCGACGCAGACCTGGTCGTCCTCCTGCGCAGGGAGGATGACGAGCTGGTGGAGGAGGCGGGGTTCGACCGGGCCAGGCTGAACGGACAGCTACAGCCGATCCCGCTGGCCGGCGACCAGGCCAGCCGGCTGGCCCTGGAGCGGGGCGAGCCGGTGCTGATGAGTCCCGAACCCCTGTCCGCCGGTGCCAGCCCCAGCGCGGGACTCGGCGCGATCCGGCACAGCGCCCGGGTCCCCCTACGGTCGGAGCGCGAGACCTCGGCGCTGCTGCTGCTCCTGGGGCGGCGCCGCGGAGGCCCTTTCACCCGGGACGACGCCGCCCTTCTCGAGGTCCTCGCCCACCAGGCCGCCATCGCGATCCGCAACGCCGAGCTCTACGAGCGGGCGCAGAAGACCGCTCGCCGTCTCCAGGTGGGCGTCGACGTCGCCCTGGAGGTGGCCGCCAGGCTGGAGCCCGACGAGGTGGTCGAGCGAATCCTGCGGCGGGCGCTGGAGGCGGTGGAGGCGGACCGGGCGACGCTGGGCCGGATGGAAGGCGGCTTCGAGTGCACGATCCTGGGCTCGGTCGACCGGACCGAGGACCAGGCCCCCGTCGGGAGGACCGTCTCCCTGGAGAGTCAGGATCCGGTCGTCGAGGCGATGACCACGCGGCGGCCGGTGCAGGGCCACCTCGCCTACGAGCGCATCGGGATGCGACCGCTGCGCTGGGACCTCGTGATTCCACTCGTGGTGGGCGGAGAGCTGGTGGCGCTCCTCGGCGTCAGCCGGGATCGGCGCCAGTTCGATGAGGACGAGATCGCGGTGCTTCAGCAGATCGGCGCGGTGGCCGCTCTGGCCTTCCGCAACGCGACGCTGTTCCAGTCCCTGCGCGAGGCCAGTCGCGTTCGCAGCCAGTTCCTCAACATGGCGGCCCACGAGCTCCGCACGCCGCTCTCGGTGATCGGCGGCTACGCCTCCATGCTCGCCGACGGCACGCTGGGCGAGGCCCCCTCAGCCTGGCGAATGCCGCTCGCCGTGGTGGTGGAGAAGACCAAGGAGCTGGCGCACCTGATCGACGACATCCTTCTCGCCGGACGCCTGGAGAGCGGTGTGGCGCGCACCTCGAGGCGTTCGATGGACCTAACCGCCGCGCTCCGAGAGGCGACGCAGCGGGCGGGTGCCCGCGCCAAGCTGCTCGACGCCAGGCTGAACGTCGAGCCGCCGGAGGGAACGGTCCAGGTCTGGGGTGAGCCCGACCACGTGGCGCGCATCCTGGACAACCTGGTCAACAACGCCTTCAACTACAGCCCAGAGCAGGCCGAGGTGAGCATCACCTCGGAGGTCGGCGAGCACTGGGCTGTGGTGCGCGTGGAGGACCACGGCCGGGGCATCAGTGAAGAGCACCGGGACCACATCTTTCAGCAGTTCTACCGGGTGGAGGATCCCAAGGACGGCTATCCCCCGGGGACCGGGCTGGGCCTGTTCATCAGCCGCGCCCTGGCCGAGCGCTACGGCGGCAACCTGGACCTGGAGTGGACCGAACCGGGGCAAGGCAGCCGCTTCGCGCTCCGCCTACCCCTCTTCGACGCCGCGGCCTGACGCCCGGCGATCCGGCGGCGATTGCTTGCTCACCGGCCAGGACCGCCTGGGCGCCGAAGACGCTGAGATTCTGGCTTCGGAGAAATGAGCTGGGACCGAGCCATCAGGCTCGGCCCCAGCAGAAGGGGAGCGGTTAAGGAGTAGCTACGGCGTGGGTATGGGTACCGCGGTCGGCGCCGGCGTGGGCAGTGGCGTCGGACTCGGACCCGGTTCCAATCCCGAGGTCCCACTTCCGATAGTTCCTGTCGGGCTCGGAGTGGGCGTGGGCGGCAGAGGCGTCGAGCTCGGGACAGGCGTGCTCACCGGCACCGCCGAGGGGCTGGGGCCGACCGCCCCTGCAGGAGCCGGTCCACCGGAGCTCGGGGTCGCCAGTGGAGTGTTGCCTGGGATACCGGTCCCGATCACGCTCGGGGTAGCACCCTGGGCCGCGCTGCCGGCGGTCCCGGGTTGGCTGGAGGCCTGGGCGGTCCGGGCCGGCCCGGTTCGCCCGGAATTGGCCGCAGTCCCGCGCCTCTGGTCAGTAGCGGTGGGGGTGCCACCGCTCGGGGTCGGCACGGACAACTTGGGCAACAACGGCAAGCTGGTGGGCACCAGACCGCTCACGCACTCGGTTACTCCCCGGCCGACGTCCGGCTGAGCCTGGTCGTTCTGGCACTTCTGGACGGCGTGCTTCACGGCCTGCGCGACCTGGTTGGGACTCGAGCCGCCGACGGCGGCGGCGGCAACCACGCTCACGCTCAGCGCGATCGAGACTGCTGCCATGCCCACCGCCAGCTTGGAGATGACGGCCATCGGCGGCGGCGCCGTCCGATATCGGGCCTGCGCCGCCCTGGGGGCCGGCCCTCGCGTCCCACAGGCCACCCGCTGCATCTCTCGCTGCAGGCGAGATTCCAGCTCGAGGTCGTTCATCTCTCAGAGGGAACGCCGTGTGCCGGCAATGTACCCGTTTCCTGTCGCCCTCCCAGCCGGCTCTGCAGCTTCGCGCGGGCCGCGGCCAGCCGCGAGGCGATGGTTCGCTCCGGCACCCCAAGGGCCAGGGCGATCTCGCGATTCGAGTACCCGTGGAGGTGGCGGAGGACCAGCGCGGCCGACTGCTTGGGGGGCAGCGCGCGCAGTTCGGCGAGCAGGTCGGGGTCCCCCAGGGCGTCCGGCCCCGGAGTCTCCACCTGCGGGCGCCGCAGGAGAGCGGTCGCCAGGCGCAGCTTTTCCCGGCGCCGGTAGGAGACGGCGACGTTGATGGCTATGCGGTGGATCCAGGCCTCCGCCGGCGCCTCCGGCTTCCATCTCGACCACGCGCGAAAGGCGCGCAGGTAAGCCTCCTGCACGCAATCCTCCGCCGCCGCCCGGTCGCGCAGGATCGTGACCAACGTGCCGAACAGGCGCGGATACGTCTCCTCGTACAGCCTGTCGAAGTCTTCCTGGACCCCCGGCCGGTACTCGCTCCCCACCCTGGTGGTGGATTATCTCAGTCCGGCGACCTTTCGGCGTACCCCAGCTTTGCCTTCTTCTGTTGCGCGCGCTGTTGCGCCTCGTGGAGCCAGCCGAGCACTTTCCAGGGCGCCAGGGGGTAGGAACGCGGCCGGCAGCCGGTGGCGTCGGCGACCGCGTTGGCCACTGCAGCTGCTACTGGGATCAGGCCCGCCTCACCCACGCCCTTGGCGCCGAAGGGGCCCTCCGGATCGAATGTCTCCACCACACTCAGATGGAGCGGCGGAACCCCGCGGGCGGTCAGCATGCCGTACTCGCGAGGCGAAGGTTGGAGAACGTGCCCGTCGCCGATCCCGAGCTCCTCGGTCAGGGCCAGCCCCAGCCCCATCACGGCGCCGCCCTGGATCTGGCCCTCCACGCCGGCAAGGTTCAGCGCCCGGCCTACGTCGTGCGCGCACCAGAGGTTGAGGACCGCCACCAGGCCGGTCTCCAGGTCCACCTCCACCTCGGCGACGTGGGCGCCGAAGCCGTAGGCGGCTGAGATGTTGCCGACGTGCCGGCCGTCCTGGGGCTCGGTCGGGGGGTCGTAGAAGGTGCTGGCGACCAGCATGGAGCCGCCCTGCCGGAGCAGCCGGCGGCGAGCCACCCGGTCGTATGAGATGGAGCGGCCAGGCGAGCCGCGGACCGAGATCCGTCCGTCATCCAGCTCCAGGTCGGCGGCGTCCGCCTCCAGCACCTCGGCGGCCGTCTCCAGCAGCTTTTCCCGCAGCTCGAGGGCGGCCAGCCGGGCGGAGTTGCCGGCCACGAAGGTGGTCCTGGAGGCGTGCGCTCCCACGTCCCAGGGCTTCACCTCGGTGTCCTGGTTGAGGACCCTGATGGCCCCCAGGGGCACCCCCAGCGCCTCCGCCACGATCATGGCCAGCACCGTCTCGGAGCCCTGTCCCAGCTCCGAGGCGCCCGTGACGAGCGTCACCCGGCCGGCCTCGTCGATCCTGAGGATCGAGCCACAGCCGTCCGAAGGGTAGATGCGGGCACCGCCGCCGACATGGATGTAGGCGGCGGCGCCCAGCCCCCGGCGGAGGGCACGCATCCTGCCCCGGCGCTCGCTCCAGCCCGACTGCCGGCGAACCGTCTCCAGGCACTGGCCGAGCCCGCAGGAGGTGATGCGCATCCCCTGTGGCGTCAGGTCACCTGACTGGTTCGCGTTCTTGAGGCGAAGCTCGATCGGGTCCATGCCCAGCGCCTCCGCCAGCTCCTCGGTCTGGGACTCGACGGCGAATGTCGCCTCCGGGTTGCCGAAGCCGCGGACGGAACCCCCATAGGCCTTGTTGGTATAGACGACCTGCGAGCGAACCCGGCAGTTGGGCACGCGGTAGAGCGAGCTGATCGTCTGCATCACGACGAGGAGTGCGTGGGAGCCCCAGGCGTTGTAGGCGCCGTTGTCGGAGACCACGTCGGCGTCGCGGAAGAGGAGGCGCCCCTCGGCATCGGCCCCGGTTCGCAGCCGGATGTGCATCGGCTGGCGCACCCGCGAGCCGACGAACTCCTCTTCCCGGCTGAAGTGGATCCGGACCGGGCGGCGAGCGCGGGCGGCGAGCAGCACGGTGATGAAGTCGATCGGGTCGATGTCGATCTTTCCCCCGAAGCTGCCCCCGATGGGCGGCTGGTGCACGGTGATCTGGCGCCAGTCCAGCTCCAGGGTGTCGGCGAGCGCCTTGCGATACATCGAGACCATGTGGACGCCCGTCCAGACGTCCAGCTGGCCTTCCGACCCGAAGCTCGCCAGACAGACGTGGGTCTCGATCGAGGCCGGCGCCGAGAGCGGGCTGGAGTAGAGGCCCTCGACGACCACCGCGGCCTCGCGTGAAGCCGCCTCCACGTCGCCGTGCTCGAAGTCCCAACGCATGGAGACGTTGCCCTCGATGTCCTGGCGCTCGTCGTGCACCAGCGGGGCTCCGGGCTCCAGGGCCCTGTACGGATCGAACACCGGGGGCAGGACCTCGTACTCGACCTCGATGAGCTCCAGGGCCCGAGCGGCGGTCTCCTCGTCCTCGGCGGCGACGGCCGCCACCTCGTCCCCCGCGCAGCGCACCTTGCCGGCCTTGAGCGGCAGGTTGTCCGCGCCGTAGCCGAAGGGCCGCTGGCGGACGTTGCCGGCATGGACCACGGCGTGCACGCCGGGCAGCGCCTCGGCGGCCGAGACGTCGAGGCGCAGGATGCGGGCGTGCGGATGGGGGCTGCGCAGGATCCTGCCGGCCAGCATCCCGGGCAGGCGAAGGTCGCTGGCGAAGGCGGTGCGGCCCGTCACCTTGTCCCGGCCGTCCAGCTTGCGCTGCCGGGTGCCGATGACGCGGAAGGTGCTCAACGACCCGATTCTGGCAAAGGGGGGACGAGAACGCTCGTCCCCCCCAGCCTGACGAATCTGTTGCTAGTTCTGCGAAGCGTCGGCCGCGAGGCCGCCGCGCCCACCGACCCCGGCGGTGAAGATGTCCTGGTCGTTGGCCGGCCCGTTCCGGTCCTGTAGACCACAGAGCTTTGGCGGGTTGCCCGGAGTCGCCGTGGTCGGGCAGACGAAGATGTCCCGGGGGCGCGTGTCCGACCAGATCGGATAGGCGCGGTTGGAGACGGCCAACCCGGTGTAGTCGCCCCAGAAAACCCCGCCGAACTGCGTCGGCGGTGGCGAGGAGCCGGTGCTGGCCCGGCGGGTGTCGAAGCTGGCGAGATTGCTGGTGGTCGTGAGACTGAAGTCGGAGTAGCCGGTGGTCTCGTCGCTGCCGTACTGCCGGTCGTAATAAGACACGGCCAGCCGGCCGTCGCGGAAGAAGTCGACCCACTGCCACCACTGGTCGGTGGTCCGTTGACCACGATCCTGGGTGATCAGGGTCAGGTCACGGGGGTCGGTGTTGGTGCCTGTGAAGGTCTTGCCTCCGTCGTTCGAGGTGCTGAGCAGGATGCCGTTGTTGCAGGCCCCTGCCGTCTTCACACCGGTGTAGAGGCCCCCGAAGCTGAGGCCGACAAGGCCGGTTGGGACGCAGCCGTTGGACTCCTTGGAGTACTTATTGATGTATGACCCAATCGTGACGATGACCTGCTGGGGATTGGCCGGGTTCACGGCGCCGACTGGATACTGCGAGGCGCGGAAGACCGAGTTGGCGGTCGGTCCCTTCTCCGGAACGCAGGCCCGGCCCGGGTCCTGGTCGCCCTGGTAGGTCGGGCAGTCGGGCAGCTCGTAGTAGCTGGCCACCGGCTGGGGAGCGCTGAAGTGCTGTCCACCGTCCGTGGACTTGACCATCAGCACCTGGAAGCGAGCCGGAGTGGAGAGGACGCCGCTAAAGGTCTGGGGGACCGTGTTGAAATTCGACCAGACCACGTAGAGCGTCCCGTCGGGGGCCGTGAAGGGCTGTGAAAACTGGTTGTTGTCACACCCGCTCGTGGGGCTGCCTGAGTGGGGACACAGGGAGTTGGGTGTGCTCGGGCTCAGCTGCACGCGGGGCTTGAAAGTCTGGCCGTAGTCGTCCGAATACCTGGAGTAGATGTAGGCAGAGGTCGCCGTGAACTCCGTCCAGGTGACGTAGACGCGGTCCCTGAAAGGGCTGCCGACGTGGTTGTCGACAGTCAGCAGCTGCTTGTCTTCGAGGAGCACTCCGCTGCCGGCCAGGTCGTTCCCGAATTCCACGTAGCGGCCGGGGAAATTCCAGGAGGCCCCGTGGTTCTGGGTGGAGCGGAAGACCACGAAGGCGCTGGACTGGTCCGGGTTCGCGCTTACCGGCTGCCCTCGGTTGAACATCTGGCAGGAGAGGTAGGCGTTCCCGCGGGTGTCCCAGGCGACAGAGGTGTCACCGCCGGCCTGCCAGTACTGCCTGGCGAAGTTGACGGGAGCTCCGCGGGTGAAACCGTTCGGCGTGGTGCTGTCGATCCAGTTGCGGCCGCCGTCCAGGCTGTACGAGGTTCCGCAGGTGCCGTCGCCGCGGCGGTAGTCGTTGTAGGAGGCGACGATGTGCTGGGGATTGTTGGGGTCGACCGCGATCGAAGTCTCGTTCTGAGCCTGACTGCGGCCCTGCAGGTCCGGCAGGTCCGGCTCGGCGACATTCAGGCAGTTCTGGTTGACCTTGATGTTGTTGCCGAACGACACGGCGCAGCCATCGTCGTTTGTCGGAAAGTAGTTGCTTCCCTGCGCTCGGGCCTGCGCCTGCGGCGCCGCCTGGAGCTCCATCTGCGCCGTGCCTGACACATGAGCCCGCAGGCGCGGCTCGATCTTCTCCAGAGGCGAGGCGCTGGCCTGGCGAACGGTCGAATGAAACGGCTGGACCGCACCGACCGCCACGAGCACGAAGGCGGCGGGCAGCGCAGCCAGAAGACGTAGTCTCCTGGAGACCAAGTTCTTTCCCTCCTCACTGAGTCGACTGCAAATCCACGCCTGGCCAGGGCGCCTGTAGCCGATTACTCCCCCTCTACCCGCAGAGATTTGCCAGCCTGCGGAGCCGGTGCCGAGCAGGCTAGCTGCCCCGCCGCAACGGCGTCAACCAGGCTGCCTCGCCTGCCCTCGCGCCGCTTCCCAAACAGGCCGGTCGGCCCGGTAGACGACTATCGGCAGCCCCTCCCGGCTCTCCTCCTGGTGGGGCCGAAAGCCGATCTTCTCGGCGACCCGGCGTGAAGCCAGGTTGTCGCGGTGGATGACGCTGATCAGGCGTTCCAGGCCCAGCCGCGTGAAGCCGTGCTCCAGCGCCGCCGCTCCTCCTTCGGTCGCGATTCCGCGGGACCAGAGGGTCCGGTCCAGGCGCCAGCCCAGCTCCACCTCCGCCGGGTACCAGCGGTGGTGGCTGGGCCCCACGAAGCCGGCGAACCGCCCCCCTTCCAGGAGCTCCATCGCCCAGAGCCCATATCCCCAGTGCTCCCAGTGACGCCGGGTTCGATCGAGGAACGCCGCCGTCTCCAGGTTGGAGAGGGGCCGCCCACCACCCCCCAGGTAGCGCGTCACCTCGGGATCGGCGTTGATCGCGGCGAATGGCAGCTGGTCCTCGTCGCGCCAGGAGCGCAGCAGCAGGCGTGCGGTCCGGAGCTCCGCGCCCCGGCCCTCAATCACGCTCGTCGACGACTCGCCGGGTTTTGCGGTCGGTACGAGGCAGGCTGCCCGGCGGCACGATCTGCACCTCCGGACGCACCCCCAGGGCACGGCGAAGCGCGTCGGCTACGTCCTCTCGACGGTCGGGCGCCGACGACTCCACCCGGACCAGGAGATGCTCACGACCACCCTCCCGGCGGAGCACCAGCTGATACTCGCTGCCCAGCCAGGGCAGGCCGGAGAGCGCCACGTCGACCTGGGCAGGGTAGACCTGGACGCCCCGGATCTTGAACATGTCGTCGGTCCGGCCCTTGATGCGGTCGATTCGTGGGTAGGGGCTCCCGCAGCGGCAGGGCTCCGGTATCAGCCGGGACAGGTCGCGGGTGCGGTAGCGGAGAAGCGGCTGCGCCTGCTTGCGCAGCGTGGTCACCACGAGCTCGCCCTCCTCTCCGGGTTCCAGCACCTCGCCGGACTCCGGATCGATCACCTCGAGCAGGTAGTAGTCATCCCAGAAATGAATGCCTTCATGCTCGGTGCAGTCGATGCCCGTGCCGGGGCCGTAGAGCTCTGTGAAGCCGTAGATGTCGAAGCTCTCGACCCCCAGGAGCTCCTCGATGCGCTGCCGCATGGCGGCGCCCCAACGTTCGGAGCCGAAGATCCCCACCCGCAGGGCTAGCTTCTCGGCCAGTCCGCGCCTGTGCGCCTCTTCGGCGAGCAGGAGCCCGAAGGAGGAGGTGGCGCAGACGACAGTGCTCTGAAGGTCGAGCATCATCTCGAACTGCAGCTCCAGGTTGCCGGGGCCGGTGGGCACCGTCATCGCGCCCAACCGTTCGACGCCCGATTGAAAACCGATGCCGGCCGTCCAGAGCCCGTAGCCGGGCGTCACCTGGACACGATCGTTGGGAGTGACGCCGGCGTACTCGAAGCAGCGGCTGAACATTTCGGCCCAGTCCTGCAGATCCTGCGCGGTGTAGGTGGCCAGGACGCGCTTCCCGGTGGTGCCGGACGAGGCGTGGACACGAACCACCTCGTGCAGCGGGACGCAGGTCCAGCCGAAGGGAAAGGCGTCGCGCAGCTCCTCCTTGGTGGTCAGCGGCAGCCGGCGGAGATCCTCGGCGGAGCTCACCGCGCGGGGGTCAGCCCCGGCGCCGTCAAGCTTCTGGCGGAAGAACTCGCTTCCCTGGTAGGCATGCTGCACGGTCCAGGCGAGCCCGCTCACAATCTCAGGCTAATCGGTTCGGCAGGCGGTCCAAGCGCCGGCGCGCTTTAATGGGCTCGTGAGCACGACCGCCCAGCCGCCGGCGACCAGCAGCAACCGGCTCGACCCCTCCGACTTCCTGGATGTCGGCTCCCTTCTCAGTGAGGAGGAGAGGCTGATCCGGGACACAGTCCGCGACTTCGTCCGGAGCCGGGTGCTGCCGGGCATCGAAGGTTGGTTCGAGGAGGGCGTCTTCCCGAAGGAGATGGCGCGTGAGCTGGGTGAGCTCGGACTGCTGGGCATGCACCTGCAGGGCTACGGCTGCGCGGGCGCCAACGCCGTCTCCTACGGACTCGCCTGCCTGGAGCTGGAGGCCGGCGACTCCGGCTTTCGCAGCTTCGTCTCGGTTCAGGGCTCGTTGGCGATGTTCCCGATCTGGAAGTACGGGTCCGAGGAGCAGAAGCAGGAGTGGCTGCCGCGCATGGCGCGCGGCGAGGTCATCGGCTGCTTCGGCCTCACCGAGCCGGACTTCGGCAGCGACCCGGCCGGGATGCGCACCACCGCCCGCCGCCGCGGCTCCGACTGGGTGCTGAACGGCACCAAGCTCTGGATCACCAACGGCGGCATCGCCGATGTGGCTTTGATCTGGGCCAGGGCGGAAAGCGGCGTGCGCGGCTTCATCGTCCCCACCGACACCAAGGGCTTCACGGCCCGCGACATCCATCGCAAGATGTCGCTACGGGCCGCGGTGACTTCGGAGCTGATCCTGGAGGACGTGATGCTGCCCGAGAGCGCCGAGCTGCCCTCGGCGATAGGGATGCGAGGACCGCTCTCCTGTTTGAACGAGGCTCGCTACGGGATCGTCTGGGGGGCGCTGGGGGCCGCCAGGGCCTGTTACGAGTCGGCGCTCGAGTACTCCAAGACCAGGGTCCAGTTCGGCAAGCCGATCGCGGCCTTCCAGCTCACCCAGCGCAAGCTGGTGGAGATGCTCGTGGAGATCAACAAGGGGACGCTGCTCGCCCACCACCTGGGCCGGATGAAGGATGAGGGACGCATCGCTCCCCAGCAGGTCAGCGTGGGCAAGCTGAACAACGTTCGGGCCGCCCTGGAGATCGCCCGAGAGGCCCGCAGCATCCTGGGCGCCAACGGCATCACCCTCGAGTACCCGGTCATCAGGCACATGAACAACCTGGAGTCCGTCTTCACCTACGAGGGGACGCACGAGATCCACACCCTCGCCATAGGCGAGGCCATCACCGGACTGGCCGCCTACCGCTGACACTGCCTTTTACGTCCTCCCCCCGCCCGCGGGGGGAGGGGTGGGTGGGGGGTTCATCCGCCTGGCTTGGGCGGGAAATCCTGGTCCAAGCCCCCCACCTACCTCCCCCCGCACGGCGGGTGGAGGACTATTTCCTAGGCGGCCAGGGAGCGGTGTTTGGTGGTCCAGCTCTTCAGGTCCTGGCTTACCGCGAAGACGGCGCCGGAGTCCATCAGGGCCAGCCAGCGGGCGGCTCCCCTGGCCACCAGCTGGCCGGGGGCGCCGGACATGGGAAGCCTGGAGCAGCGCCAGGTCATGCCCCCGTCCCCGGTGGCGCAGAGGCTGGGTCTGCCGGCGCCGGCCGGTTCGACCAGCTCGGCGGCGTTGGGCCCCGTGACCACCAGATCGCTGGTGGCGCCCCTCGGCAGCTGCGAGGCCGGCTCCCAGGTCCTGCCACCGTCCGCCGTGTGCAGCACCGTGTTGACGTCGGTGGCGTGGTGATAGGCGAAGCCGTTCAGCCCGTCGGTGAAGCCGACCTGGGTCCAGGGAAGGCTGCCGCTTGATTCGGGAGGGTCGGAGAACTGGAGTTGCGACTTCCAGGTCCGGCCGCCGTCACCCGTCGTCACAACGCCGCGCGGACCAGCCGCCCAGGCGCGGCTGACCGAGACCCACTGGATCCAGCTGACCAGGGTCAGCCCGACGTCAAGGTCGGCGAAGGAGCGGCCGCCGTCCGCGGTCTTGATCACCCGGTCGGCAGCGATCGCGTACCCCTCCAGGGGCGAGACGAAGTCGAGCCGCTTGATGTCGCTGCGCTTGTTGACCACGGCGGACCGGGGCGGCCGGATGTCCAGCCTCACCAGGCCGTAGGTGGTGGCGGCGAAGGCCACGCTGCCCGTCACCCACTCCAGGTCCCGGACGTTGCCACGGTGCCCATCCATCCCCGCGAATACAACAGCCCAGCTCTCGCCTCCGTCCTCGGTTCGCTCGATGACGTCTCCGGCGCTGGCCAGGGCCTCCCGGGAGCTGCGGGCCGCGACGTGCACGCCGGGCTCCTCGGGGGTCACAGACGCCGCCGCCGGCATGACGCTGTAGACGGACTGGCTGGTCGCCTGGACCGAGCCTGCCGTGAGGTGAGCAGCGCTCTGGCCACTCAAGGCCCGCTGGCCGAGGGCCAGGGTGGTCACCATCGCCACGGCTACGACGACGGCCACAGGAGCCGTCCAGCCCGGCATCCGTCCCCGTTCGGGATCGAAGGCGTGGTCGAGGGCGTGCCGGTAGGACTCGCGGTCCGGCTCTTCGGGATCGAACTCCTCTCTCAGGCGCTCCTTGAGGTCCCGGTCGTCCATCAGGCGACAACCTCGCCCGGCAGGGGTTCGGTGAGGTAGCTGGTGCGCAGCTTGCGCAGGGCTCGGTAGGTGCGGGACTTGACCGCGTCCGGCCGGCCCCCGACCACCTGTGCCATGTCCTCGAAGGACATGTCGAGGTAGTAGTGCAGGACCAGGAGCAGCCTCTGCCCCGCCGGCAGGCGGCTCAGAGCGCGACGCAGGTCGATCCGCTCGGGCTCCAGGAGCGGGCCGGGGTGTGAGATCTCGATCACGGGCAGACGCTGCACCGACCACCAGCGGGTGCGGCGCATGGAGCGGCACTGGTTGGCGACGACGGTCAGGAACCAGGGGCGGAGCCCGGTCCCCACCCTGAAGGTGTGGAGCTTGCGCCAGCTCTTGAGCAGCGCGTCCTGGAGGGCGTCCTCAGCTTCCGCGCGGTCGTGCAGCATGGCGATGGCCAGCCGGAAGCCGTCGTCATAGAGCGGCCGGAACGCCTCCTCGAAGGCCTCCCGGTCGCCCGCCTGAGCCCGGACGATCAGAGCGTCGAGGGCGGCGGTCACCTATACAAGAACGCTCGCAGGTTCGGTTAGGTGTCGGGCCGTCGCCGTCCCCTTCTCAGTTCGCCGGCTGCTGGCCGGTCAGCGCCTGCAGCTGCCGCTCGATGTGGGCGTCGATGTCTTGGGCCCGGCGTGCCCAGATCCGAGCATGCTCAGGCTGGCTGAGGATCAGGAAGCGTTCGGCCTCCACCGCCGCGATCACCTTCTCCGCGACGTCCTCGGGAGTTACCACGACGTCGGGCATCTGCGCCGGCCCCACACCGACCCCGTCCATCCCCCTGAAGCGATAGTGCTCAGCGAGGTTCGTCTCCACGTAGCCAGGGCAGAGCACGGAGACCCCGATGCCCTTTGGTCGCAGGTAGAGGGCCAGGCCCGCCGAGAGCCCGACGACGCCGTGCTTGGTGGTGTCGTAAGGGATGGTCAGAGGGTTGTGCGCGACCAGCCCGGCGAAGGAGGCGGTGTTCACGATGTAGCCGCTCCCCCGTTCGATCATCTGTGGGAGGAAGGCGCGGAGGCAGCGGACGGGCCCGAGCAGGTTGATGTTGACGATCCACTCCCAGTCCGCCATGGGGATCTTCTCCATCGGGCCGCCGAGGACCACGCCGGCGTTGTTCATGAGCAGGTCGACGCCCCCCATCTCCCCCAACACGCGCTCCGCGAGCCGCTCGACCTGACCATCGCGAGAGACGTCGCAGTCGAAGCCCCGGGCCCGGCCACCGAAGGCCTCGATCTCAGCCAGGGTCTCGGCTGTGCGCTCCTCGTTGAGGTCGGCAATGACCACCTGGGCACCTCGGCGGGCCATGGCCAGAGCACAGGCCCTCCCGATCCCGCTAGCCCCGCCCGTGACAAGCGCCAGCTTCCCATTCAAGTCCATGAATAGAAACCTTAAACGCGACTCGAAAGGCCGGATTCACTCCGGCCGTTTGAGTTGTATCCCCGACACCCATCACCACTCCCGCGAGGAGGGGGGTCCGTGGGGGGAACCTGGGTTCCCCCCGCGCTATTTACAGGACCACTGGTTGGGGCCGGAGCGCGCGTAAAGCACGGCGGCGGCCTGGGCGTTGGCGACTGCGTTGAAGACGGACTGGCGGCCCTGAGGCATGGAGGCCCAGGTCGCCGGCATGAACTGGAAGAGCCCCGAAGCGCCGGAGCCACGGTTGACCGCGTTGGGGTTGTAGCCGGACTCGCATTTGGCCACGCGCAGCGCCCACTGCTGGGCGCCGGCCCCGAGCGGTGCGAAAGCGTCAAGGATGATCTGCTGAATGCTTCCCCCGGCCGCGACGGGCGCGGCCGGCGCGGCATCCGGCGCGGGCGCCTGAACGCCCTGCAGCAGGGCCTGCTGCTGAAGGCGCTGCGCCTCCATCTCGACGAGCCTGTCGAACTCGCCCTGGAGCTGGTTGCGCACCTCAACCTGGTGCTGCCGGTCGGAATCCATCTGCGCCTTCTGCGAGGAGAGGCTGGCCAGGTCGCGGTTCAGCGCCGCGCGCGTTCGCGACGCCTGCTCTGCCGCCGAGGTCAGGTCGCCCACTCTGGTGAAGGCGTCCGCAACCGAATTGGCGGTGATCACGGTCATGATCAGGTTGTCCCCGGACGGCTGGGCGTAGATCACCCGGGCGAGGACCCGCAGCTGCTCGCGCTCACGGTCGGACCGCTGCTGGGTCTGCACGATCGAGGTCTGCAGCGTAGCTATCTGCGCTTCCAGCTTCGTGATCGAGACGGAGGCATCAGCCAAGTGCTGCTTGACCACATCCTCTCTATTCGTTATGTCGTCCGCGAAGGCCGGCCGGGCAAGGCTGAGCACGACCAGTAGCACGACCAGTAGTCGATGCATTCACTACCCCCTGAGTGGCCGGCACGCCCTTCCTCGGCCGGGCCTCCTTTCGGACGCACCTTAGCAAAAAGCGCATCCGGGCGTCGCACGGCAGCATACCCGAACCTGGAATGCCGGTTCCAGGAGCGTACGCAAACGAACCTGGCGCCTACCCTCCCGAGACCGCAGGCTGGCTGCTGCCGGCCCCGTTTTCCGAGACCGGGACCATCACGACGAGCACGCCGAGATTGAGGGTGGCGCGGGCTGCGGCCGGGTCGACCCGGCGCGGCAGCGGGAGGTCGAGCCGCCAGGCGCCCACGTGCCAGCCGTGTTGCAGGTAGTTCTGGCTCTCCTGCCGGTACTTGCCGTCGGCTTCCACCAGCAGCCTGTCCGGCTGCACGCTGACCGAGACGTGCTCGTGGTGGACCCCGGGCAGAGGTACCGCGACGCTCAGCTGGCCGTTGCCCTCGTAGATGTTGGCGGGCGGGACGGCTCGGTCATCGGCCTCGCTCATGACTTGTCCGCCTCCAGGGCCGCGGCCTTGTTGGGGGCAGGCGTGCCCGGTAGGTGGAGAAGAACTATCACCTCGGCCACCCCCGGCACCTCGCCGGCCGCGGCGGCTACTTCTCTGATCTGCTCTTCGCTGTCGAGCTGGCCGCGAAGGGTCAGCCGGCCGTCGACCACGTCCGCGTTGACCCTGTCCTTGGGGAAGCCTCGACGCCCGAAGAGCTCGCTCTCCACCCGGTCCAGGATCGTCAGGTCGTCGTAATCCCGCTCATCGTGCGCGTGCTGGATCTGAGCCATCCTGCCGCCGACCCGGTCCTCGATCTGCATCGCGGTGCGCCGCGCGCTCCGCTCCCCGCGGCGGACCAGCGCTTCCAGCTGGTCACGTGCCTGCGCCCGGCGGCCGGCCCCACGCTCGGGATCGAAGAAGTAGGATGCCGCCGCGCCCAGCGCGCTGGCGATGACAAGCGTTCGTACCTTCGGCATACTTCGCCTCCTTGTCTAGCGGCTCGATCGGGGTCGCCGGCGAGACGAGGCCGGCGGGGTGGAGCCGTCTCAGCGTTCAGCGGCTCCTCTTGGGATGGTTCCTGAGAGCCCAACTATACGATCGGCCCATTGACCCTGGCCGCAGGTCCCGGGCCCCGACCGCCCCGGTCAGGCTCAGGCCGGGATCGACCAACTCTCAGTGCGCGAAATGCCCATGTGATCGAACTTCCAAATCGGTGGCAGAATGGGAAAAAGGAAAACGGAGGGAGATGACTGCGCTGCTCGGGCTGGCGGCGCTGTTCCCGGCACCCGCGTCGGCAGCGTTCCAGCACCCCACACCCGGCGCGCCCGACACCACTTTGAGCGGCGCGCCCCGGACGGCCCCTGTCCTGCCATGGCCCTGATCTCCCCTCAAGGGCGGAGGCGGGAGGGCGAAGCGTCCGAAGCCGGCGTCGAAGACTTCGACGGCGTACCGGCCACGGACGTGGACCCCGCGACCTCATTCGAGCGCGGCGTCGCCCTGGAAGAGGGCGGCAAGCCGGAGGAGGCCGATTCCTGGTACCGGCTTGCCGCGGACGCCGGCCATCCGGCCGCGGCCAACAACCTGGGGCTGCTGCTCGACGGCCGTGGTGCGCCCGAGGAGGCAGAGGCCTGGTATCGCCGCGGAGCCGAGGCGGGCAGCCTGGACGCCGCCTACAACCTCGGGCTCCTGCTCGAGGGCCGGGGCGACGATTCCGAGGCCGAGCCCTGGTATCGCCGGGCAGCCGAGGCGGGCGACGCTGCGGCCGCCTACCGCCTGGCGACCCTCCTCGAGGAGCGAGAGGATCGAGAGGAGGCGGAGGCCTGGTACCGCCGGGCCGCGGAATCCGGCTACGGGCCGGCCGCCAACGGCCTCGGCATGCTCCTGGACCAGCGCGGGATGGCCGCCGAGGCCGAAGTCTGGTACCGGCACGCCGGCGAGGCGGGCGACCTTGACGGCGGCTACAACCTGGCCCTCGGACTCAGGAGGCGGGGCGCGCTGGAGGAGGCTGAGGCCTGGTTCCGCTGGGCCGCCGACTCTGGTGACGGCGAGTCGGCCTACGAGCTGGCGGTCCTGCTGGAAGCCCGTGGCGACCAGGCGGAGGCCGAGAAGTGGTACGCCCGCGCCGGTCAGGCCGGCCACGCCGATTCCGCCTTCTACCTCGGCATGCTCCGAGAGGAGGAAGGTGACGCCGCGGAGGCGGGGGCCTGGTACCGCCGCGCGGCCGAGGCAGGCCACGAAGCGGCGGCTCGAAAGCTGGGAGTGGAAGAGGCGACGGCCTAGTTTCCCTCCCCGGCGGCGGGGAGGGAATTCCTTTTTTGCTACTTCACCTCGAACTCGAGGGTTCGGTTCAGCCTGGTGTTCAACGTCACCTGAACCTTGTACTTGCCGCGCGGCCAGTTTTCCTTGTTGGTGAGCGTGACGTGGACGCGGTCCTCACCGCTCTTCAGCGTGTAGGTCTCGCTGTCGAGCTTGTTGTTCTTGTAGGACCCGGCGTCGACGGCGTACCAGACGGCCCCCACCTGGGTGCCCTCCTGAGGGTTGCTGAGGTCCACCACAAGGTGAAACTCGTGGTCGCTGGGATAGAAGCTGGTGGTCGGGTTGACCACGTCACCGTAGGTGAAGTCCTTGGCCAGCTTGGCGTTCGTGACCTGACCTGCGCTGGCATCCGGCGAAGTCTCCGCGACGGGAGCGGCCGACGGCTTGGCGGTGGACTCCGACTGGGGCTTGCCGACCGTCAACGAACAGCCGGCACCAATCAGAAGCAGTAGCAGACTTATGAATGTAACTTGTGCAATACGCACTCAAACGTCCTCCATGACGGAACTCAATCTCCTAGGACGCTTCTGAGCTGCTAGTTGTTCGGTAGCCGTTCGTGACAGTGCCGCGGCCACCGAGTACGAGCCCCTGCTGGAGGTGTTCTTCCTCAGCCGCTGCAGGGTCGCGCTGCAACAGGCCGGGCAGGGTCTACCATCCGAATCGTGCGCGAGCTGACCCTGCTCGAGGCGGTCCGCGAGGCACTCGCCGAGGAGATGGAGCGCGACCCTCGGGTCGTCCTGCTCGGCGAGGACGTCGGGCGGCTGGGGGGCGTCTTCCGGGCCACCGAAGGCCTGCTCGACCGCTTTGGTAGCGACCGCGTGGTGGACACGCCGATGGCGGAGCTGTCGATCGCCGGCATGGCGGTCGGACTAGCCATGCGGGGTCTGAGACCGGTGGCGGAGATCCAGTTCGCCGACTTCATCCACGCGGCCGCGGACCACCTGATCGGCGAGGCGGCGCGGATCCGCTACCGGACCGCGAGCGACTGGAGCTGCCCCATGGTCCTGCGGACTGCCTACGGCGGCGGCTTCCGCGGCGGCCCCTATCACTCCCAGTCGGTTGAGGCCTACTACGCCCACGTGCCGGGGCTCAAAGTCGTGGCTCCGAGCCTGCCGGCGGACGCCAAGGGCCTGCTCACGGCGGCCATTCGCGACCCCGACCCCGTCATCTTTTTGGAGCACAAGCTGACCTACCGCAAGGTGCGGGGACCGGTGCCCGAGGGCGAGCACCTCGAGGAGATCGGCCAGGCCCGAGTCGTTCGGGAGGGCGATGCCGTCACCCTGGTGACCTGGGGAATGATGCTGCAGGAGTCGCTGGCGGCGGCCAGGCAGCTGGCGGAGGAGGGAATCGAGTGCGAGGTGCTGGACCTCCGCACCCTGCTCCCGCTCGACCGGCCGGCGCTGCTGGCCTCGGTTCGCCGGACCGGCCGTCTCTGCGTCGTCCACGAGGACACATTGACGATGGGCCTCGGCGCCGAGATCGCGGCGCTGGTCTGTGAGTCTGTCTTCGACGAGCTGCTGGCGCCCCCGCTCAGGGTGGCCATGGCCGACGTGGCAGGGATTCCGGTCAGCGCCCCCATGGAGGACGCGCTGATTCCGAACGCGGAGCGCATAGCCGCCGGCGTTCGAGAGCTGGCTCGCCGGCGCGGCGGTCGCAGGGCCGCCTCCGCCGCGTACGACGCAGGCATCCCGGCGGCCTCCAGCGTCGTCAGCGTGGCGCTGCCCGAAGACCATCTGCGATCAGTGGTGGCCGCGGTGGCCGAAGCCTGCCGCGCCCATCCGGCCTGCAACGCCTCCTTCAGCTGGGACGGCGTTCACTGCCACGAGGCGGTGCGCGTGGACCTGGACCTGGGGCCCCTCTCCCCGCCTCGGGGGGACGGCACCTTCACTGTCGTGGACTACGGTTCCGGGTCCTCGCTGCTGGGTCTGCCGGCGGTGCGTCCCGGGCAGACGGCCGCCCTGCGGGTCGGCGCGGTCCATCAGGGCCAGGCGATGCTTGCGCTCAGCGTCGACCACCGGGCGGTCGACGGCGCCGAGGCCGGCCGCTTCCTGGCCTTCGTCAAACGGAGGCTGGAAGAAAATGCCTGACGTAACTCTGCCCAAGCTGGCCGACACCCTGGTCGAGGGAACGGTCTCCCGCTGGCTGAAGAGCCCCGGCGAGCGGGTCGCCCGCGGAGAGCCGCTGGTCGAGGTGGAGACCGACAAGGTCAACTCGGAGCTCGAGTCCCCCTACGAAGGAGTGCTGACCGAGATCGTGGTGGCGGAGGGCACGACGGTCCCGGTCGGCGAGGTCATCGCGCGAATAGAGGACGCAGGTTCGGCGGGCGAGACGTCTGAGGTTTCGCGGGAGCCCGTAGCAGACCGGCGCGACGAGAAGGCGAGCACCGGCCCCGGCACCGAGACCGAGGGCCGGCCCGGGCTGAGCGCGCTGCGCCTCCGCATCGCCGAGCGGATGCAGGAGGCCCGAGCCACCATTCCCCAGGGCAGCTGCAGCGTGGAGGTGGACCTGTCCGGTGGGACGAGGCCGGGCGGCTGGACGGCGTCCTTCGTGCGGGCGGCAGCCGTGGCGGGCGGCTATTCGAACGTCGGCGTCGCGGTGGAGGTCCCGGACGGACTTGTCGTCCCGGTCGTCCGAGGCGCCGGCAGCAGGGACCTGGCGGAGCTCTCGTACGCCGTCCGGGACCTGGTCGAGCGGGCGCGCGAGAACCGGCTGGCGCCCGGGGACACCACCGGCGGCGAGTTCACCGTCACCAACGTCGGCTCTCTGGGGACCCAGATGGCGTTTCCGCTCGTGAACCCGGGACAGCCTGGCATCCTGGCCCCCGGAGCCGTCATCGACGGGCGCTGCTGGCTGACGCTCTGCTACGACCGCGGCTCGTTCGACCCGGACCAGGCCGAGGCGCTCCTGCAGCGGATCGCAGCCGAGCTAACCGCAGGCTGATCGCCGCCCGCGCGTTTTGCCCCGGGCCGCCTGGATGGCCGCGTTCAGCCCGCCTACCGCTGAGGGCGATCGACGACCAGGAGTCCGCCCGCCACCGTGTCGGTCTTGGAGCTCCCGCCGCCGAGCCTCTCCACGCACCACTCACCCCAGGAGCGCAGCTTCTCCGGCGTGAACACCTGGCGGTGCCCGAAGAGCGCCTGCGCCCTCTCCTCGTAGGGCACGGCCACGACCAGGCGGCCGGCTGTCACGCGAAGGGCGTTCTCCAGGGCGACGGGAACCTCAGGTTCCGAGAGGTGCTCCAGCAGGTGAACCATGACCACCGTGTCGAATCGCCCCACCGCCGGGAAGTCGGGGGCGAGGACGTCTCTCAGGAGGAAGGCCGGCCTGCCACCGCCCACCACGCCGGCGAGGTCGCTCGCCACCGCGACCGCGTCGGGCCTGTTATCGCAGCCCACGATGTTCGCGCCGGGCGCGAGCTCGGCCAGCAGCACCGGCAGCAGGCCCAGGTTGGTGCCCACGTCCAGCAGGCTTCGGCCGACGCTGCAGCCGGCGACGCGGCGGTAGACGGCGGCGAACCGGGAGATGTCGGAGGTCCCGGAGCCGGAAGAGGGTGAGCCTTCGACCAGCAGGGGCCGCAAGCGGCGCAGCGTGTTCAGGCAGTAGCCGCGCCAGATGCTCGGATTGTCCAGGTGCAGACGGCCGCAAGCGGAACACCGCAGCGAGGGTGGCGAGGTCGAAGCGACTATGGCGAAGAGGGCGTCGCCGTACTCCTGCGCGGTGGTGAGAAGGCCGGCCGCCCCCAGCTCCCCGGCAACGAGGGAGGCGAGGTCGCCGTCGACGGTGGCCTCCCCGAAGGTGTGCATGACGATCGCGACCCCTTTCCCGGCAGGCTTCTGACAGATCGAGAAGCTGGGCGTCTCCCGAACCAGGTAGTGGAGCTCTCCCAACCGCTCGGCGAAGCGCTGCAGGGCTCGCCTGTCAGGATGGGCGACGGCGGTGACCTTTCCGACCCGAACCGCCTGAGAGCTCTCAGGCATGGGCCGGGTGACCACGGCCTCGAGCCAGCGCCAGCCGAAGATCGCGGTAGGCCTCGACCAGGGCGGGCAGCTGGTAGTGCGCGTTCAGTCCGCTCGGGTTGGGCAGCACCCAGATCCTGGTCTCCCCGATCTGCTCCTGCTGCGGGCCCACGCGCGCCCTGGGGACCCCGAAGCCGGTGCGATAGGCGCTGACGCCCAGGACCGCCAGCCACGCCGGACGGTGCTCCAGGACAAGCTCGCGGAGGCGGCAGGCGCCGGCCCGGATCTCGGAATCGCTCAGCTCGTCGGCGCGGGCCGTGGCACGCGGGACCAGGTTGGTGCAGCCCAGGCGCCGTTCCAGCAGCAGGGAGTCCTCGAAGGGCGAGAGGAGGCGTTCGGTCAGCTCTGCCTGGAAGAGAGCGCGCCAGAACCGGTTGCCGGGACGCGCGAAGTGGTGTCCGACGGCCGCCGAATAGAGGCTCGGGTTGATGCCGGAGAAGAGGACGAGAAGCCCGGGCGCGATCACGTCGCGCAGGGACCGGCCACGCGCTTCCTCCAGCTGCCGAACCGTCGGCCGCCAGGGGACGTTGCCGCCTTCGAAGCCATGGGCCTTCACGCGTCTAAAAGAGAGTGCGCCTTCGAAGGCCTCATCAAAAAGGCGGCCGAGAAGTTCGACGTCGACCTGTCCAAGGATCCGGACTGGGTTCTGAAGGCGCCGGCGGCCTCAGGCCGCGTCGGCGCCTTCCTCGACGGGGTGCTCGACCACGGCCAGGACGCGCGGTGCCATGAAGCGCGCGCTGCGGACGATGCGCCCGTGACGCGTCAGCTCGTTGACCTCGACCGAAGTCCTGGAGGTCTTGATCTCCAGCCTCCGGCCGGCCCGCATCGCCCCGATCCGATACTCCCGCGCCGTGCCCCCGCCCGAGTCCACCAGAATCTCGACGTAATCGCCTTTGGCCATAGTTGTTTTTACCCAGAATGACCTCGTTTCACTCATTTGCAGGGCCGTAAGAGACTCTCGCAGGGCCGCGTCAGCCCGTATCGGTCCTGCGCGCCGATCCAGGCACGGACGCCGCCTCGACGTGCACTCGCCCCTTCGCGAAGTCGCAGCTGACGCGCACCGGGCCTCGCGTCATCAGCAGCCGGTCTTCCGCCTCTTCGACCTCCAGCGGGACGCCTCCCAGCGTCTTCCGCAGCCGGATCAGCTCCCGGTACCAGCCCAGCAGACCGCGGTGCGGCTCCCGCGCCGGCTCCGACCAGTCCAGCTTGGAACGCTCGAAGGACGACCGGGCCTGGGGATCGGGCACGTCCTCCGCGCGCCATCCGAAGGCCTGGAACTCGTGCACCCTCCCCCGCGTTGTGGCCCTGCCGACGGCGGGATCCCGATGGTCGCTGAAGAAGAGGAAGGGCGTCGAGGCGCCCCATTCCTCGCCCATGAAGACCATGGGCACGAACGGCGAAAGGAGCGGCAGCGCCCCCGCCAGCCGGAGGCGGCCCCCATCGACGAGCTGGGAGAGCCGGTCGCCCCTGGCCCGGTTTCCGACCTGGTCGTGGTCCTGCGAGTAGGCCAGAAAGCGCGTGTAGGGCAGGCCGAGGGAGCGCGGCTCCCGCAGGGCCGCGGCCAGGTCGGCCACGGTCCCGTAGGGCGCGTAGTAGCCGGACCTCTCACCCGTGAGCAGGACGTGAAGCGCGTGGTGGAAAGTGTCGTTCCACTGGGCGTCGACCCCGTAGCCGAGGAGGGTGGGGTTGATGCTCGGCTCCTCCGCGATCACCCAGAGGCGGCGCTCCAGCCGCCGGCCCAGGTCGTGGACGCGCGCCGCCAACTCCTCGACGATGTGCGGGCGGGAATCGTCCACGATGGCGTGGACCGCGTCCAGCCGGAGTCCGTCCAAATGGTAGTCCCGCAGCCACATGAGCCCGTTCTCGATGAAGAAGTCGCGCACGGGGCGGCTGCGCGGACCGTCGAAGTTGATCGCCTTGCCCCAGGGCGTGTGGTGGCGGCCTGTGAAGTAGGGACCGAAGCGCTCCAGGTAGTTGCCCTCCGGACCGAGGTGGTTGTAGACGACGTCGAGGATCACGGCCAGTCCACGCGCGTGGCAGGCGTCGACCAGGCGCTTCAACCCCTCCGGCCCCCCGTACACATGGTGCGGCGCCCAGAGATCGGCACCGTCGTATCCCCAGCCCCTGTCCCCTGAGAACTCCGCCACCGGCATCAGCTCGAGCGCGTCGACGCCCAGCTCGACCAGGTGGTCGAGCTTCTGGATCACGGCTTCGAAGGTCCCCTCCGGCGTGAAGGCGCCCACGTGAAGCTCGTAGACGACGGCCTCCGCCAGCTCCCGCCCCCGCCAGCCGACGTCCGTCCAGGGAAAGGAGCCGTGCTCGACCGTCCGTGAGGGCCCGTGCACCCCGGAAGGCTGCCAGGGCGAGCGCGGGTCCGGAAGTGGCCCCCCGCCGTCCAGCCTGAAGGCGTAGTCCTGCCCTGCCGGCAGCCCTGGGCCGGCCCACCAACCGTCCTCGGCCGGCGACATGGCCTGGCGGCGCCAACCTGAATCGAGCTCCACATGTCTGGCGGCCGGCGCCCAGACCCGCACCCCGGTCACCTGTCGCGGCTGAGCAGGGCAACCGGGAAGTCGCAGAGGAGATCGGCCAGCGCCGCTTCACCACCGGCGAACACCGCCCCCGTAAAGCGGTCGGTCCAGCGTCCCGGGGGGAGCTCGCAGACCGAAGCCTCCCAGTCCCCGCCCAGCCTGAGACTCAGACGCGGTACCACCACCACCACCTGGTCGCCCCGGCAGAAGCCGAGGGCGTGGCGGGACCGGGTTCCGGCGACCGGCAGCGGGGCGTAGGCGCCGGTGCCGAAGGCCTCCGGCCGCTCGGCCCTCAAGGCCAGCGCCCGGTTCACCACCAGCAGCTTCGGCAGGCCCTCCTGGCGGCGCTCCCAGGCCACCTTGGCGGCGTTGCCGTGGACGCCCAGGAGCTGGTCCAGGAGGCGCCCCCGCCGCCCGTAGTCCACCGGGCGGCGGTTGTCCGGGTCAACCAGGCTCAGGTCCCAGAGCTCGCTTCCCTGGTACAGGTCGGGCACCCCCGGTGCGGTCAGGCAGAGGAGCTTCATGGCCAGCGAATTGACCTGGCCCGCCTCGATCACCGGAGGCAGGAAGCCCTCCAGGTCGTCACGAAACCCCCTGTCCGCGAGAACGCGCGCCACAAAGGCGGAGAGGGCCTCCTCGTACTCCGGGACTGGTGAGATCCAGGAGGTTTGCGTCTTGGCTTCCCGGGCCGCCTTGATCATGTAGCTCTGCGCCCGCTCAGCCTCCAGCGGCCAGGCTCCAACCAGTGTCTGGTAGAGCAGGTACTCGGCCCCCGCGTCCGGAAAGCCGCCGCTGCGGTGCGTGTGGTTCAGCTCAGCCCAGCGCCGGACGGCCGATCCCCATTCGGCGGGTATCTCGCTGAGGACGGCGAGACGGGCGCGCACGTCCTCGCTGCGCTTGGTGTCGTGCGTCGAGGTGGAGACCATGGCGTGCGGCCAGACCTCGCCGGCGCGGAGGCTGTCCGCGTGGAACTCCTCTACCGGGGTCCCGAATCGATTGGGATCGCCGCCCACCTCGTTCAGCGCCGCCAGCCGGTTGTAGGCGTAGAGGGCGCTGTCCTCCACCCCCTTCGCAGTGACCGGGCCTGAGGTCTGCTGGAACCGGGCCACCAGCTCGGCCGTGCCGTCGCCCTCCTGCTCGAGGGTTAGCAGGCTGCCCAGGAACTCGACCAGCTCGGCATCCAGGTCGGGCCGGCGGCGGCCCACCTCCTGGAGCGCGGCCGCCACGAAGTGCTGGTCCTGCCTCGAGACGGAGCCGTCCTCCGGACGCGCGTAGGTGCGATAGACCGGCAGGCAGGCGATCGCCTCCTCCAGGCATTCGAGCAGCTCCCGCCGGGTGAAGTCGCGGTAGCGGCGGTTGCCCTCGCAGACGTGGACGAAGAGCTCGGTGAGCAGGTTCAGGTCGCTGCCCAGCAGGTCCCGCATGGCCTGGTGCTTCTTCTCGTAGACGATGTCCTCGTAGTCGGCGATGTCGCCCGTGAAGCGGATGTAGGTCTCGGTCAGCGCCGCCTCGGCCTCCTCATCGACGAAGAGGCCGAGCGCGCGGTTCATGAACTCGTAGCCGGTGGTGCCGGCGATCGGCCAGCGAGCCGGCATCTCCTCGCCGTGCTGGAGGACCTTCTCGGCCACGATCCATGCCCGGGGAGCGCCCTGGACCAGGCGCTCGAAGTAGACGAGCGGGTCCTGAAGTCCGTCGGGATGGTCGATGCGGATGCCGTCCAGGACGCCGCTGTTGAGCCATTCCAGGACCCGCACATGTGTCTCGCTGAAGACCTGCGGATCCTCTGCGCGGAGCGCGGCCAGGTCGTTGACGTCGAAGAAGCGGCGGTAATCGAGATCGAAGTCGGCAGTCTGCCAGCGAGCCAGCCGGTAGTTCTGCTGCTCGAGCAGGCCGTCCAGAAGGTCGATGTCGGCGTCGATCCGCCGCACGCAGGCATCCACCCGGTCGCCGGCGTCCAGGCTCTGCAGGCGCGAGATGAGCGCCTCGGCCTGACGGTGCCGGCGCAGCGCACCCGCCCTGTCCTCGGGCGGGAGGACGGGCAGGGAGGCGAACTCGCCGCCGAGGTCGGCGAAGCTGTCGTCGAGCACCATGCCGTAGGTCCGGGGATCGATGGGGTATTCGTGCTCGTGGTAGCGGACCAGCAGGCGGCCGCCCTCCCGGCACAGTCGAAGCTGGTGGGACTCCAGGATCCGCCCGTAGTGGTCGGCGAGGATCGGTACCAGGATCGTGTTCTTCAGCTTCCGCTCCGGAGGATCCCAGGAGACGTCGAAGTAGGAGGCGTACCGGCTGGAGGTCCCGTTCTCGAGGACGTCCCACCACCATCGGTTCTGGCGTCCCGCGATCGCCATGTGGTTGGGAACCACGTCCAAAACCTGGCCCAGCCCGCGCTCGGCGAGCGCGCTGCAGAGGCGCCGGTGACCCTCCTCGCCGCCCAGCTCGACGTTGACGCGAGAGTGGTCGACGACGTCGTACCCGTGCCGGCTTCCCGGCGCAGCCTGCAGGTAGGGCGAGGAATAGAGGTGACTCACGCCCAGCTGCACCAGGTAGTCGGCCACCGACGCGGCCTCGTCGAAACCGAAGTCAGGAGTGAGCTGGACCCGATACGTGGCCCGAGGAATCACGCCGATCATGCGCGCTAAGAGTACGGAACCTCAACACATCGGACCGTAAGACAGCTCCAGACATTCCGCGCTGTCGCACTCCTCGATCTCGATGGTGCGCCCGGCGTCCCCGGCGTGCCCGCTGGTGATCAGGTATCTCGTCGCACCGGTGAGAGCACGCACCTCCAGTCCCTGCAGTGCCGCGACCCATTCCGCACGCTCCCGCGCTGCTGTCTCAGCCTCTCGGCGGCGCAGAAAGATCTCGTCGCGGTAGCTCAGCGGCTCGCCGACCGCATAGTCGATCAGGTGATAGTGTCTCGTGCTCTCTCGCTGGTTCCCTGACATCGCCCCATCCACCCCGCCCGATCGTAGGCGTGTGAAATAGAGGACGACTTGCAATAACTCGCAAATGAGCAACTGTAAAGACGAAGTGTCTTAACAGAAACCAGCCGCTGTTAACAGCGAGCGCCCTGCTTTGAATTGGCCACTGTCAATACCCCCTCCCTGACCCTCCCCGCAAGGGGGAGGGAGAGCGAGCCTGCCGTCTCTGGAGGACTTGGGTCCAGCGGGTGGAGGCGGCTTGCGGTCCGCCCAGCCAGGTCGCTCTTCGACCGGCGGAGGCGCCCATCCAGGCGTCCAGCACGTCGAGCCAGAAGGCCTTCCCGCCCAGGCGTGTGGTCGCCTCCTCGACCTCCCGGTAGAGGCGTCCCGCGGCCGCAGTGCGGCCGGCAACCAGCGCCTGGAATGCCTCCGCGATGTCCGCCGTGACCAGGGCCTCCTGATATCCGACCGCCTCGGCAAGCGCGCGGGCGGCCTCGATCTCGGAGCCGGCCTCCTCCCAGGCCCGCGCGCCCGTCGCCGCCACCGCCAGGGCAAGGTGCGCCTTCACAACCTCCACCTGGTTGCCCAGGACCCGGTTCGAGATCAGCGCCCTTCGCGTCCATTTGAGCGCCTTCTTCGGATGCGTCCAGCTCAGCGTCTGGGCGACGCCGGTGAGCGCCCTGGCTTCCATGGAGGGCGAACCGGTCTGCCTGGCCAGCTCCAGCGCCCGCCGGTAGGCTGCAAGGGCGCTCCCGAAGAGCGCGTTGACCCGGTGGACATGGCCCGCGAGCAGCAATGCGTCGCCGCGCACCTGACCGCCCGACTCGACCTCGCTCAGCGACTCCAGGGCCGCCTGGAAGCTGCCGTCCAGGTACGCGCGGTCCGCCGCCCAGTACCTCTCCCGGCCGCCATGGCCGGCCCCACCCCGAGCCAGCTGCTCGTAGACCGCCGAAGCGTCCCGGTAGCGGCCGAGGGTGCGCAGGGCATTGGCCCGATGGAGCGCCAGAAAGTCGTCCGCCCGACCGGGAAGACTCTCGCCCTGCAGCCCGACCGAGAGCGCGGCCAGCGAATCTGCTAGCGCTCCCTGCCTGCGCAGGCGGACGTCACGCAGACCGAGACGAAGCGAGCTCACGCGCGGGCCGACCAAGCCCGCGCCGGTGGCCTCCGGTTCCAGCGCCGCCCAGAGACCGAGCTCCGCCACATCGGAAGCGGCCTCCATCAGCCAGGCGGGGATCTCCTCCAGCTCCTCCCCGATCTCCATGGCCTGCCGGCTCACCGCCCAGAGCTCCATGAGGCGGGCGAGGTCGGCGTCCGGCTCGGCCGCCGGCCAGCGCTGGCGCGGCGCGGCCGAGGAGCCGCCGTAGCT
>Ga0209526_10000097_pt1 | contig 48256 bp, 37 predicted proteins | sample JacPinW_OM2H0_M1_FD_188566 | JGI IMG/M metagenome (GOLD analysis project Ga0209526, IMG submission 188566) | Forest soil microbial communities from Algoma, Ontario, Canada - Jack Pine, Ontario site 1_JW_OM2H0_M1 (SPAdes) (version 2) | ecosystem: Environmental > Terrestrial > Soil > Boreal... | reverse complement strand
TTCAGCTTCCGCTCGCGCCGCGAACTCGAAAAACTCGATCCTCGAACGATGCGCACTTCCCTGTTGAGCCTTGATACCCGCGCCGAAGAAGCCAGCGTATCGCCCGATGGACAAATGGTCGTCTACTCGGACAGGCCGGACGGCTCTCTGTGGCGCAGCCGCACCGATGGGTCCCAACGCCTGCGATTGACAAGCCCGCCACTGGCCGCGTTGGCCCCGCGCTGGTCGCCGAAGGGCGAGCAGATTCTTTTTACCGGCGTCCGGACCAACCAATCCCGCCAGATCTACATTCTCTCCTCCGACGGAGGAGCGCTACGCCCGGTGCTTCCCAAGGGCTGGGAAGGGGCTAGTGCAGACTGGTCGCCCGACGGCTACCGCATCGTGGTAACCATGCGCAATCTGAAGACTCATCCTCAATATGCGATTTTTACGCTCGAACCCACCACCGCCATCTGGAAAGAGTTGCCGGAATCGAAAGACCTCAGCGCTCCACGGTGGTCACCCGATGGGCAGTACATCGCCGCGGTGGACAACTCCAACCATCATCTGGCTCTCTTTGATGTGCAAAAGGGAGACTGGACTGCGATCGCGTCGGGGAGGTTTCTGGACGCGCCGCATTGGTCCCTGGATAGCTCGTTCCTCTATTATCAGGACCAACTGGATGCCGAGGAGTCCGTATTTCGCGCCAACGTCGCGACGCAGCGAGTCGAGCATGTCTTCGGATTCGGAGAGATTCTTCGCGGGAGCGCCGCCCACTGTTTTTTCAGCGGATTGGACCGTGATGGATCGCTCCACGTGATGTTGGAGCGCGGACTCACCGATATTTACGCGCTGGATCTCGACCTTCCCTGATCCGCGGCATGGTTGGGGGGCGAGCCGAACTACTCTTCGTTGAACTGGTTCCGCTTTCGGTAGGCCATCACGGTGATTCCGACACAAATCAGCATCGGGGGTATCACCAGGATAAGGATGCCGCTGCGCAATGCCTCGATCAGCCGCGAGCTGGCGGCGGCGGCTTGCGTGTAGCACAGCGCACAATTCTGCGCGAATGCCACGCTCGGTACCCAGAGGGCCGCAAGGAGGGCGACACCCCAGCGGAATGGTCCCGCCACCCGGCTCGTTTTCAGTCTCATCGGCAAATCCACACTCCGAGTATCGACGGGAAAATTGGGTTCGTCAACTACGAATCCCATCCCCCCGTGCGCGGCAAAGCTCATCACCGCGCGGCGCCTAATGCGCAAACGGCCGCATGTGCAGCAGCCGGAGGCTGTCCGACCAGATCATGTTCATCATAATCAACACAAAGATCAAAGCCGGGATCAGCGTCAAGAACAGGCTGCGGCGTTCTTGCGCGAGATGCATAAAGTACAGTACCGCCAATGCGCCGCCGCAAACGGCAAGCGCGAGCAAAATCGCCAGCAGCGATCCGGTGGAAAAATTCCGGTAAGCCAGGAAGAATTCCAAGCCTGCGATGCCGAGCAAAACGAAATAAACGGGCAGATACTTCGCGATTACGTTCCCTGACGTCCCTGAAGTTGTCATCAAGTTTCCTCGTACTCCGCCTGCGCTAGCGCGACAGATTCAACAAATACACCAGGGGCACCACAAACATCCACACCAGATCCACAAAGTGCCAGTACAAACCGGTAATTTCGACGTGCCCAGCCGTCAAGCGGCCCCGTGTATAGCCGCGGGCGACAACGGCGATGGCCACCACGCCGCAGACAACGTGAAGCAGATGCAATCCGGTGATGCTGAAAAACGTGGCGCCAAAAAGCGGCGAACCCCAGGGATTCTGAAACAAGCGGACGCCGTCGTCGATGAGTGCGAACCATTCCCGGATGTGTAGACCAGCGAAAATCACGCCGAGCAGAATTGTGGACCACAGAAAGCGGTTGGCTTTGGCTTTGTTGCCGGCTTTCGCAGAATCCACGGCGCCCAGCATCGTCAAACTACTGGTGATCAGTATGAACGTCATGATCATGACGTTCAGAATGCTGGGATTGAATTTGAAAGGTGCCGGCCAGTCGCTGCTCGCGGTCCGCAGATAACCGTATCCGAACAGAAGGGCTCCGAAGGTCACCGCATCGGAGATGATGAACAACCACATCGTCAGCTTTCTGGACGGGATCGCGTACGGCGATCCTTCCATCAACGCGGCGCCGTGCCCGTGCGTGGCTACGTCGGACTCGCTCACAGTATGTCTCCCTCCTTCACGCTCAAAGCCTGGTACAAATAACAAGGAGCAGATAGAGCCACAGCACTCCCATGAAATGCCAATAAACGGCGGTGTTATGAAACAGGATGGGCCGGACGGTGCCGTGGCTGCCGGCACACCTTCCCATCAGATAAATAAGCGCGGCAATTCCGCCGAGGAGATGTAGCGCGTGCATGGCGGTAAATACATAAAAGAATGAACTATTGGAATTCGTCGCCAGGTAGAGTCCCTGTGCGGCAAGATGGCGCCAGGCCAAGTATTGTCCGCTGACAAACGCGAGGCCGAGGACTAGTGTCGCCGCGAGCCAGGGCCAGGCCCCGCCCCGTTCGCGTACGCCCGATCTCCAGCTACTCGCGATCGTGCGCCGCGACATTTCCATCGTGAGGCTGCTGATCAAAAGTATCACCGTGTTCGCATACATGATGCCAGGCAGGACGATGTGCGCCCAGTCTCCGGAACCCTGGCGCACGTACAGCGCGCTAGTAAATGCGGCAAACGACATCGTGATCGCAAAGATGCCGACCCAAATGCCGCTACGTGAGCCCCGGTCGCGCCCCACCAGACGGGGTTGCGAGTCGGTGGGTGAATAGGTCGTTGTCGCCATGGTCTCTGCTTTCTGGGAAAGGTCTCGCGAGAGACACGCGCTCTCGCGCCGAGGGTGGTGCTCTCATTATCCGCTGGCAAGCTGCTCCGGTGAGTCTTGCATGACAAAATCGCCTTTGGAACCTTTCACTCCATATTGATAAGGGTCGTGATAGATGACGGGATGCTTGCCGCCGAAGTTGTCCCACGGCGGGGGCGAAGGAATGCTCCACTCTAGCGAGGTTGCGTTCCACGGATTGTCCGGAGCAGGTTTCCCGCGGAAACGGCTGTGAATCAGGTTGTAGAGAAAAATGAACTGCGCCGCGCCGGTGACGAACGCCGCGATCGAGACGAATTTGTGCAGCGGCATCAGTGGGGCCATAAAGTCGTTAACAAAGGAGGAATACCGGCGAATATTGCCGACGATTCCGAGGTAATGGAAAGGCATGAAGATGCAGTAGGTGCCGACGAACGTGATCCAAAAATGCAGCTTTCCGAGCGTTTCGTTCATCATGCGCCCAGACATTTTCGGAAACCAAAAGTAGGTTCCCGACAAGATGCCAAAGATGGCCGCGACACCCATCACCATGTGAAAATGGCCGACCACGAAATACGTAGCGTGAAGATAGATGTCAATCGACGGCTGGGCCAGGAAGAACCCGCTCACGCCGCCGCTGACAAACATGGAGACAAAACCAAGGGCAAAAAGCGACGCGGAAGTGATTTGGATATTGGCCCCATACAAACTGCCTAGCCAGATCAGAGTAATAATCGTGGCGGGAATCGTGATAGTCAGCGTCGGAAAGGAGAACAGTAGCGACGAGAACGGATTCATGCCGCTGACGAACATGTGATGGCCCCAGACCATCCAGCTTAAAAAGCCGATGGACAGCATCGAATAGATGAGCACTTTGGCGCTGAGCATCGGCTTGCGCATGCTGGTAATCAGCACATGGGAAACGATACCGACCGCCGGCAGGATGGCGATGTATACCTCTGGATGGCCGAAAAACCAGAACAGGTGCTGCCACAGCAAAGGCGATCCGCCGGCATGATTTTGCAAGCGATCGCTGACCACCAGCCCGGAAGGAATGAAGAAGCTCGTCCCCGCCATGCGATCCAGAAGAAGCAGCAAACAAGCCGGAAGCAAAACGGCGAACGCCAGTAAAGCGATGCATGAGGTGATAAACCATGCCCAGGTGCAGATGGGCATGCGCATGAAAGTCATGCCTTTGGCGCGCAGATCCAGCGTGGTTGCAATGAAGTTGAGTGAACCCAGCAATTGCCCGATGCAAAATACCGCAATCGAAATCGCCCACAGGCTCTGTCCCCAACCGAGACCGGGCCCTGCGTCTTTGCCGACTGCGCTGAGTGGAGCGTAAGCCGTCCATCCGGAAATCGGCGGGCCGTCAGGAATGAAAAATGCCAGAACCAGAACAAGGAAGGCCGCCAGCGTCGCCCAAAACGACATCATGTTGAATCGCGGGAAAGCCATGTCTTCCGCGCCGATCTGAATGGGCAGGAAATAATTTCCAAAGCCCGCAAACGGTGCATTGGTCAGCACGAAGAACACCATGAGCGTTCCGTGCATCGTCAGCAGCGAGAGGTAATACTCCGGCGTGATGATGCCGCCGGGCGCGCCGGCCGGCGACAGAAGATCGAGACCCGGAACCTTCGCGGTGGGCCAGACCAGATGGAAGCGCATCAGCCAGGACAGCGTCATGCCCATAAAAACAGCCACGAGCGCCAAGCCGTAGTATTGTTTGCCGATCACTTTGTGATCAAGGCTGAAAACGTGCTTGCGAATGAATCCCTCCGGCGGAGCATGAACGTGTGCCGGTTGAACCGATGTTTCTTCCATGCGTCTGACCTCGTTCGGGGCGCCGCGGATCAAATCGAGAAGCGATCCGCGACCAGCGGTTACTGCTCGGTCGCCTTCTCCTTCAACCACTTGTCAAAATCTTCCTGGGACAGCACGTTGAGATACGCTTTCATGTTGTAGTGGCCCAGTCCACACAATTGCGTGCAGACGATCTCGTATCTGCCTGGTTGCGTTGCCGTAAAATGAAGCGAAAGATCAAGTCCCGGCACGAAATCCTGCTGAATACGCAGCTCGCGCACGTAAAAAGAATGACCGACGTCTTTCGCATGCATCAGGAGATGAATCTCCCGATTGATAGGGATCGCCAGTTCGCCCGTTACGATGTCATCGCGAGCGTCGACATCGTTGGCGGGATCGAGCCCAAAATAATTTCCATTGCCTTCGTCAATCTTATCCGGGTGAAGCGGAGCGAACTTCCCGTCCGCTCCGGGATAACGGAAATAGAACGCAAATTGCCCCGCCTGCGCCTGAACCTGCAGGGCGTCCGGCTTGGGCGGAGTGAAGTAAACATCGGCCCAGGCTTTCTGCCCGAGCACTCCCAACGCCAGTACTTCCGTGCCCACAAGAATGAAGGCGGTCGCCACCATCAATTTCGCTCCACCCGGTAAGTGCGTCACCTTGGAGCCATCCTTGCGGTTCGAGAATTTCCAGACGAAGAACGCCAGCAGCAATTGCGCGCCGAGAAATGCAAATCCCGCCTCGGCCATGGTGTCCGACAATTGTTCGTCAATCGCGTGCCCGTGCGTCGAGATGTCCACCGGCTGCACGTACTTGTGAACCACGATGGGATACGCGGATGCCAACGCGATGATCGTCAAAATTATTGCAAACAACTTTCCCATTGTGCCTCGTTTCCACTGAAGCTGCTAGGTGCGCTACCTCAGCCAGTTTTCCGTTCTGGCCCTACATCCGACCTTCATCTAGTAGGGTTTCGCCTTGAACACGAAGTTGACGGTCTTCGCCTCGCTGCCCGATATGGTCACATCCTGTGTTTGGTCACCGTAGGATTCATGCCATGCCGTGATCGTGTACTTTCCGGGCGGCAAATTCGCCAGCGTGAAGCTTCCTTCGCCTTGCGTAACGGCGTAGTGTGAGTTTTTTAGCACCGCAAAATTGCCGTGCATCCACGGATGAATATTACATTTCACGGGAATGAACTCCGGTTTGTCGTACTTGTCGGTCATTGGCGGAGTGCCCGGCGGCTGCGACTTGTTCCACTCCCGGTTGATCTTCGGCAGCGGATGAATATTGTGAGAAGTCTGATCATCGTTGGCGATTTCCAGCGTTTGGTTTACCTGGAAGGCCAGCACATGGGGGATGTACTGGCAGCCCTTTTGATCGAACCGTACCGGCTGGCTCGGAGCGTTTTCATCCGGTGCTCCCGCGGAAACATAGACCACCACATTTTCGAGGCTGTTGTTTGGACCAGTAACCACGGTCTCCGTCATCACCGGCGTCGCATGCTGTTTGGCGCAACTCGGCTCCTTCGACATGTCGATCGGCTTTGGTTTTGCCGGCGTGCCTTCGTAGGTCACTTTGCCGCTGATCGTCCCGCCGCCGGGTGCCGCGTAGGTTGCGATCACCGAGGCCACCAGCATGGTCAGCCCCGCGAGATACGCTTGCTTCATTCGCATAATCGATACTCTCCCTTGAGGTGCAACGCTTTCGACCTCCAGTTACTGTTTGATTCCCGAACCCGTCGGAGTTCCGTAGATCTTCTTGGACGCCACTTGCTCCGCGCCTTCCTTCGTCGACTCCCACAGGGTCAGCTCTGGGCTCTTGCGCGTTACTTGTAAGGTGCGGAGGAAATGCACAAGGTCCCATGCTTCTTCCGCTTTGATGACGTCGGCAAACGAGGGCATGGGCGTGCCATCTAGACCTGTGATGAAAATCTTGTAGAGGTCTTGGTTGGTGGCGCCGCATTTAAATCGCGAGCCCGCGGCGAAGTTGTAAGGCCGGATAGGCTGGTCGTTACTATCCGTGAGCGTCGCAGCGGATGGACCATCGCCGTAACCTTCCTGACCATGACACTTCCAGCATTCCAGTTTCTCGAACAACTCATGACCGTGCTTAATGCTTTCGATGGTGAGCTTCGGCTCCGGCGGAACAGTAATCGGCTCGCCAGGCTTGTCGTTCTTCCAGCGCGGCGAAAGCGTTTTGACGAAGGCGATCAGATCGGCGCGGTTTTGGTCCGTCAGTGTGATCCACGATGGCATGTTGCTGTTATTGAAGCCCCGTTCAATGGCGTTGAACAGGTCCTGGTCGGTCGGTAGAGTTCCCGTCGGGGTCGATCGGCACTTGAACGTGGCCGCCACGAAATTTCGCGGCAAGATATTCAGGTACGGGGCATTTTCGCCGTTGCCATCGCCACGGAAACCGTGGCACCCCCAGCAGTAACGGAAGTACAGCTGCTTGCCGGCATCCGCATGCCCCGTCCATTTGCCGATATGAGATTCCATTTGCTGGGCCGATACCAGCGCCGGAGCGGCCGAGATCGCCAAAACGACTAGGAACAGCCGGATTGATTTCGTCGTCATTAAGCGCATCATCTCCACCTTTAGAACGCGAAGTCAAAACCAATCAGTAGGCTGCTGGTGGTTAGGTCCAGACCCGAGATTGGTGCAGCGCCCCGCTGGCGCTTGATGGCGAATTCATTGTGGAACGCAAAGCCCGCTCGGCTGGAAATGAAGGGGTAATACCTATACCCAAACGTGAGGACATCTTCGTTGCCGAAGTTCGCCGGGTTGGTGGCGAAGACCTGCCGCGACATCCGGATCAGCTCGTAACGATTGATCAGCACGAGCTGCGGATTCAGCGTGTAGTGGGTCTCGAACAAACCGCCGTTCCACGTTGGCGCCCGAGCACCGGTCGGCAGTGGCGCGTTAGCCGCGGTGTTCGAACCCAGAAAGGCGTTGTCCCATCCATGGAAGAACATCGTGGTGACATCAACTTTCTTGATGTACCACTGACCGATCAGGCCCGCACGGTAGAAGCTCTTATTGCCGATACCTGTGCCCGGAACGCCCGTTCCCCCTTGCGTAAACTGGAAATAGGTAGGCGCCTCGCCAATGTAGGCGAATCCGCCGACACGCTGCAGTCCGAGACCTCCCACCTGGAAGGCCCGGCTGGCAGCGAAGTACCCGTCGTAGCCGCGATTGGTGGGTGTGCCCGGCTGACCATCATTCGCACTGAGCAAGGAGACCGAATATCTCGTCCGGTCGTCCTTCGAGTGGCCCATCAACTCCACTCCCACTTGGTTGTCACCAATACCGAATGTGTAGCCCTCGGCGATCTGTGGATTCGTCGGGCTGGCGGGGGAAACCAAGGGTTGAAAATGATAGTTGGCGTACGTTCCCGCCACACTCGTAAGCGTGAGAATGCGCTTTTCCGAGAGCAGATTGTCCAACTCGAACTTACCCATTTTGAGGTTCAGCCAACTGCTCCCCAACATATTGTCGAGGCGCGCCCAAACCGCTTCAAAGTGGAAGGCGCCAGTATTGTCCGAGGAGGGCAGCACGTAGAAGGAAATGTTCTTTGCCAACGTTCCTGCGGTGTGGAAGTCCAATCCGGTCCAATCAAACCCGTGCGTTGTGATTCGCCCTTCTATACTTCCCCCGGGGTTGTTGGGGTCGTCCACGCCCACGCGATTCTGACTCTCACGATGCCAGATCGGCGTGATGCGGAACGTCACCGGCCAGTAGGCGGGTTGCTGGAAGATGGGAGCGTCGCGATCATTCCCCATCTGATAGCCATTGTCTTTGAATGCCTGCCCGAATGGACTCAACATCGGCCACCCGAGGTGGCATGCCGAGCACGGCATCCCATACTTGCGCGCGAATGCGGGCAGGGCGCGAACCTGGACGGTGGAGAGGGGCAGCGCGTTGGCAGAACGACTATCTACAAGGACGATCGCGAAAGTCAGTAATCCGGACAGGAGAGCGGATACGGCCCACGAAATCCTTTTCTTTCCCCACTGCGGTGCCCACTCGAACATACTGCCTCCTCTGCTTGCCAGTTAGCAGCAGCCCCAGCAACACGATGCTTTATCGGGATTGCGTGAACAGGGAGGGGAGCACACACACTTATCACTGCGTGCTTTGTAGGCCAGCAGTGTTTGTGCGCGATTCGAAAGTGAATCTTAGACAGCACGCCCATAGAGAATCAGGCCCTTTTCTTCGCGACAAAAAAGAATGGGTCAATCCCCAAGTCCCTGAACCGCCGGGGAATGTACTCCCACAAAAAAACGAATGCAAGACTTTTCTTAATTTCTTCTATGGTTTTATTCAGAGATCCTAACGAACGGGTACTAGTTCTACTGAAAGCCGGAACGATCGTGTTTCGAACCTCTCTCGACGGAGCTATATCGCCGAGTCTTCGGGATTGACAGTTCTCCGTCCAGCGGAGTACCAAGGAATGCGTCACTGTAAGGTTTTGTCCAAAGATCGGGCGGATACACTTCAGGGACACACGATCTACTGTGCTGCGCCGAAACCAAAAGACCGCCGTCCGAACAGCTTTCCTGAAAAGGCGCACTGTGGCGTCGACTGCCACAGTCCTTTGCTTGCTTTTCGCGGTTCCTTCGCTCCCGGCCGCGGGTGATCGCGATGTGTCCATCCCCGGTTTCGTGACCGAATTCTCCGCATCGCTGGATGAAGTTCTGCGGGCTTTGCAGGAAGTCCTGCAGGATCAAACCATTCATGGCACGTATGTGTTCGACAAGGAAAAGACGCTGACGGGCGCAAAGGCGGCAGAGTCCACACCGCTATTTGAACCCTGGAAAGCGGACGGCAAGGTGTTTTACAAAATTCGAACGGATGCCATTGCTCCACGCCATTTCCGCGACAGCGCAGATCAAGGAACGATTGCGGTTCGATACATCGTTACAAGCATCCATCCAGAACGCACGCGTTTGCGCATCGACGCCATCTTCGTCGAAAACGCTCACCGCACGATCCACCCATCCGACGGGACCGTCGAATCCAGCGAATCCAAGGCGATTCAGGACCATCTGCAAGCCATTCAATTTGCGGAGCAGGAAGCGGCCGAAGCCCAGCGTCGCCGGGAAAGTATCGATCTTGCCAAACAAACCCTTATTCGCCAGCGCGAAGATGAAACCTCAGGCCTCGCCGCAGCCCAATCTTCGACACAAGATCTCGAGCAGCGAGTGAATTCGCTCCGTCATCAAATGCAACGACGGATCAAAGTACCGGGCGCGACGCTGAAAGCTGCGCCATTTCGTTCTGCGGCAAACGTGGCCAATCTTGCCGCCTACACCGACATCGTTATCGTGATTGTGACCCCACACTGGTACGGAGTTGAAACCCCCGAGGGTCAGCGAGGATGGCTTCCTCTCGACCAACTGGAACCCCTTCCGTGAACCAACGCCAATCTCTTCTTCGCCAAATCGTAGTTTCCTTATCGTTGCTCTCATCGATCGCGTTCATCCTGAGCGTCTTCATTCCGCAATCAGCCACCGCTCAAGCGGTTCCTTACGCGCGAACCTTCGCAAAATCGAAAGACGAAATCGACACTGTCCTGAAGGAGCTTCAAGCGTATGCGGGGCAGAGATTGCCGATTGTCGATGGTTTTGTGGCCACGACTGATCATCCGCTCAATCGTTACGAGCGCGCGTTCTACCAGTTTTCCATAGACCTGCTGCCCGCGTTGGCAGGAGGCACTATCGTTCGCCTGACCGCAAAAATCACGGCCTGGTACGCAGACTCCGATCCTTCCAAGTCGGGCTACCAAGTCTTGCCCTCAAACGGGCGCCTCGAGTTGGACTTGCTCGACCGCTTGACGGAAAAATTCGATGGGAAACCGTCTTCCATTCCTCGATCGGATGTGCAAGCTCCGAAGTCGAAGCTCGACCTTACGACCAACCGGCCGGCAAGTCCCCTCGGCCGGGACTCCGCTGCAGCCCGCTCTGCGGCAGAAACAACATCTGGCAACGCAGGTAGCGACGAAGTCGGCGCGCTGCGCGCAAAGCGCGAAGCCGAAGAAAAGCGTATGCAGCAACTCAGCACGGAACTCCAAAGCCTGCAAGACATGCAGCACAACCAGGCGCATCCTCTCAATCTAGTCGCGGTGAAAAAGAACAACACGCCTGTGGTGGCGCGGCCAGCAGAAGGTTCCCGCGTTCTTTTCAGCGCCGCAGCCGACGACGAATTCGAATTTCTCGATGCGGATGAAGAATGGATCCACGTGCAAATTTCCGGCGCCTCTCGCGGATACATTCGCCGAAGCAGCCTGGAATTGCCGGAGTTCATCGCGGCGCGTCTGAAATCGCCGAACGAGACGACACCCGCTCTAAAACCGGACGCGTTCCGAGTGGAGAGCGAAGTAACCGCTACCTTCCCCGGCGATTGGGAGGCGTTGCGCGGCAGGCCGGTCAAGATCTACACGGTTCAGCCGGTTTCGCAAGACCCTAGGGAAACCGGGCCGCAGGCCAAGCTCAGTTTTGCAGCCTCGCTATTTCGTAAATTCTCTGCCGAGTCCGCGCAGGCCATACCTTCGATTGACGGCGTCGTCGCAATCTTCGACTCGGCCGATGGCGGGATCATTGGCAGCACGCTTTCCATCGCGCAGCGATTCGCCTCCGGCTTCCTCTCCCAGGATAATTTCTGGAAACAGTGTTACTTTGACCCGCCCGACGCCTTCCAGTCGCGGCCTAAACCGCAAGCACCGCAGTGATCGAAGCAACCTTCAGCATGATATTTTTCCTTCCTGCAAAGCTTGCTGCAATTCTCGCAAATCAATATAAAATAAAAGCCGCAGCCACTGTGGGGCTGTAGCTCAGATGGATAGAGCGAAGGCTTCCTAAATCTGCTGTAATGCCTGCTTTCATGGAGAATCGATGAGCTGCGGGGAGTTCGAAGGCGCACTTTCGGTGTTTTTCGACAGTTTTCGGGCATGGTTGTGTACAGATTTGGGTACAAATAGGTACAAAATCCTGCCGTGATAGGATGCCATTGTGGGGCCGTAGCTCAAATGGATAGAGCGAGCGGTTCCTAACCGCTAGGTTGCGAGTTCAAGCCTCGCCGGTCCCACCAACTCTCTCATGGCTCTAACGTGGTTGACCTGTTAGAAATTATGAAAATGAGCTTCGAATTCGCCCTCATCCGGTCGGCAGTCTTCAACAGCGGATGGGTTCAGAACATTAGTGTTTCTGCAATCATAATGTACAGCCTGGTCGGAGCGGCCAAGCTGAACGGTATCGATCCCGAAAGTTATCTGCGAAACGCAGTGTCCCACATCGCAGAACATCCGATCAATCGGATCGAAGAGTTGCTCCCGCGGAATCTTTCGACCTTCATGAATACCCAAGATTTCCATTTCACGAGCCAGCGCTCTACGGAATCGAAGCCCTGCCGAATGGTTGAGGACCTGACGCGCCTCTCGAAGAGAGAATCGAGGGTTCTTTAACCGCTCGTGGTAGGAAGGCAGCCCAACAATAGGCCGGGTCGTCCATCAGCTAGTTAGGTCAGTCTATCGAGAGCGCGCCGATCTTCCAGTCTGCCAAACACATAATAGTTTGGCTCTAATTGATAGAGGAAACCTCCCGTCATGGCATACGAGATCGCTCAAAAGGCCGCCTCATTCTTCGGTGTCTCTTGGCTGGATCACCTTGGTCCGGCTGAGTGGGGTCCGTCATACCAGGCTGTGCTGCGGTTTCTGCCTTAGCTGTTTGTTCGCTGGCATCCGGGATAACGATCCGGATAGCGCGCAAGCCGTCCTCTCCACTCACTAAGCGAATCCGTGGACGCTCCACTTCGCCCGGCTGAAGTACCTGCATCCCCATCCAGAGGGTCTTCTCGGGGCCGAAGAGCTCGGGACGAACCCCTTCCTCATTGGTCGCGCCCACCTGTGCAGTAAAAAGACCGCGGTCGTTCAGCTCCACATTTTGCACTTCTTGCCACACCGGCGCGCCGCCTTCTTTTTGCTCGTAGATGGCGAACAGGACGCCGACTGTACCCTTCAGGCGGTGGCCGTCGCGGTCCTTTAGGACTCCCTTGAGATTGAGGATGCGAGTCCGGTCGACGTCTGCACTCGCCGGCGTTGCCGCCACAGCTTGCTGTGCCTGACGATCTTTGTAGGCACACGCCGTACACGATAGAAACACAACACTCACGCATAGAAAGAAACGCACCGTACTCCTCCGGGAAGGCGCAGCGAGGAGACGAGACCACCGAAATCAATGGGTCTCGTCTCCCGAAACGCGTTTGACTCGTGTCTGTTACTTCTCGGCTATAAAGCCCTTATTTTGGTTGTTGGGTTCAACGCCGGTGCTCGCGGTGCCCACTAGCTCACAACGCTCGTTGATTCCGGCAAGTGTGGTGTCTGTGGCTCCGGGAGCGTCGACGGTCGTCCATTTGGGGTTCTTGGGAAAGCCTTTCAGCACGAAGCCATGCGAGTTGCAGTTGGCATCGTCAAAGTGTCCGGTGATGTCGCCGTTTTCGCTGATCCCTGTGGCAACGGTGCCATTGCAAGCCGCGGCGGGAGCGTCGATAGGATAGAATTTCCCGTCGCGCAGCAGGAATCCATGCTCCGCGTAAATAGGCGTAAAGTCGGTGCATTCTCCGACGATGTCGCCGTCATCGTTGATTCCGTTGGCTTCCGTTTGATAGCGGCCGCAGTCAATCGTGGTGTAGTGTCCGTCATCCAGCAAGAACCCCTTGTTTCCATTTACAACAACAGGGGTCATTACGCCCACAACATCACCTTCGTCGTTGATGCCATTGAAGTCGGGATAGTTAAAACCCTGTGGCGGGTCAGCAAGTGCCTTGTATTTGCCGTTCTTGAACACGTACCCATGGTCTCCCGCAAGCAAATCATACGTCCCTACGACCTCGCCTGACTCACTGATCCCGTTTGCGTCAGTATCTATCGCGTTAGGGAAATTGATCTTCGTATACTTCCCGTTGTGGCGAAGAAAGCCGCTCTCGCTGCCGGCAGTCTCCTGGGCAGCGGTAGCAAAATCCCCCACAACGTCGCCCGCGTCATTGATTCCGCGAGCGCTGGTTTCGACAGAGCTAAACGGGTTGATAGTTTTGAATTCATATGTTGCTGCAAGTACTGGTAGGGCTAACGCCAGACAAATCACACACGTGTAAAGCATTGCTTTTCGTGTCATGTTTTTCCTCTCTCCTAAAAGTTTCGGGCAGCTGCCAACTCACAAGCGCACGGGACGCTGTCTGATGAGGAGGCCACTTACCTCGCCAGGGGCCGAGCAGCGTTTGGTTTTTGCCATGGCGCGAACGCCAGGCGTTTTTGCTAAGGGTTACCGGAAAAGCCAACTGCAAGCTAACAGTTGCTCTTCAACTTGAGGGGACCTGAGTCGTTGAGGAGTACGCGCTTTGTATATCCTTTCCAACTAGTCTGTCAAGTTAAGAATTGACTAAATTGGGGACATAAGGCCCGCACCTGGATGCAGTAGTACTAGCTTCATTCCCGTGCCCTAACCCGGACAGTCACTGCAAAAGTCATCGAGTTGCCTCTGCGATGAAGTACTGTGGACTCCGACGGCTCGTGACGCGAATGTCCGCGACCGACACCTTGACAACGTCGAAGCCTTGGGCGATGCCAGCGACCCATTCGTTGCCTCGAATCGCCACGAGCAAGTTGCAAGCTGCTTTCCAAATCGAGCTAGGATCGATTCTGTTCGATTAACACCTCCTGCCTTTATCCGGTGTATGTAGGCGGAGAGGCCCACGTGGCAGCCGGACAAGCGAGTGCCGCCGCCGAGTTCCAGAAAATTCTCGACCACAGCGGGATTGTCTGGAACTGCTGGACAGGAGCATTAGCGCATCTGGGGGTGGCGCGTGCCAACGCTTTGCAGTCGAGAACGTCGCGGGGCGGATGCCGATGCCGTCGGCGTCCGAGCACTCGCCGCCTACAAAGATTTCCTCACGCTCTGGAAAGACGGCGACCCCGACATACCCATCCTGAAGCGGGCCAAGGCAGAATAGGCGAAGCCGCAATAAGCTATGGTGCTGAGAGTCGGTCTTTGATTGACTAGGATTGATCGAACTAATCTTTCCGAGCACCCGATAAATCGCTTAATTGGACCGGCGTGGCTGCCCAAGTGGGATACTCGACGGGCTTCGGTATACTCCCCGCCGTGAACCATCCGGCGATCCTTCTCGGGACCTCATCGTTCACAGCCGCGGGATGGCATGGATGGACAAAAAGAAGGTGGAATCGTGGCTCATCGACCGCGGCGTCGAAACCGAAGAGGTCAAACGGTCCTTCCGCGAAGGTGGAGAAAATGGTGAAGTAGCGGTCACCGTTTCACGACTTCACGAACATACCGACTATAGTTCGGGAGTTCGAACCTCCCCAGCCCCAATATTCTTCGGACTCGGCTGATTCGCCGGAATGAATTGTTGTGCGACACCGCGAAGATGAGAGAATGACGCTTGAAATACCACCTGCCCAGTGCGGTTTGATCCTAAGAAGATTCCGCCCGGATACCGCACGCGGCCTTGACGAGGTGACGAGATGGAACAAGCGTTGACCGTGCATCGGCTTCATTTCGCGTTCACGGTCACGTTCCACTATATTTTTCCGCAGCTGACCATGGGACTGGCACTGCTGATCGTGTACCTGAAAACCAAGGCGCTACGAACCGGCGACCAACACTACAACCGCGCCGCGCGATTCTGGGGACGGGTTTTCGGCATCAATTTTGCCGTCGGCGTGGTGACTGGAATTCCCATGGAATTTCAGTTCGGCACCAACTGGGCAGGGTTCTCAAAAGCCGCCGGCGGGGTCATCGGACAAACGCTTGCGATGGAAGGTATCTTTTCCTTCTTTCTGGAATCCAGTTTTCTCGGACTATTTTTATTTGGAGAGAAAAAGCTAGGCCGCTTGGGACATTGGTGGGCCGCTTTTCTCGTGTGGCTGGGATCGTGGCTTTCTGGGTATCTCATCGTGGCCACCGATGCGTGGATGCAACATCCCACAGGTTACGTGCTCGGCCCCCACGGTGAGATCCAGCTTTCCAGCTTCTCGGCACTGCTATTCAACAAGTGGGCGCTGTGGCAATACTCGCACACGATGCTGGGCGCTGTGCAGACCGGATGTTTCGTCATGGCCGCCGTGGGCGCTTTCTATCTCCTGACCGAGCGCGATGAACAGTACGGACGGACGTTCGTCAAAGGCGGCGTCCTGGTTGGGGCTGTCGCCGCCGTGCTGCAACTGTTTCCCACTGGTGACATGCAGGGAAAAATGATTGCCGACCATCAGCCTGTTACGCTGGCGGCGATGGAAGGGTTGTTCGAAACGCAGGATGGCGCGCCGCTCGTGATCCTGGGCCAGCCTGACGTCCAGAAACGCAAACTCGACAATCCACTGCAGATTCCCAGCATGCTCAGTTTCCTCACCTACAAAAAATGGACCGCGCACGTCCGCGGCCTGGATGCCTTTCCCGAGGATCAATGGCCCGACGTGATTCTGTTGCTGTACTACAGTTATCACGTGATGGTCGGGCTCGGAACGATCTTCATCGCCGTGCTGTTGCTGGCGGTATTGCTCCTCTGCCGCGGAAAGCTCTACGAATCACGTTGGATGCTCTGGGTGCTGATGATCTGCGTGCCGCTGCCGTTTATCGCCAACATCGCCGGGTGGCTGACGGCCGAGCTTGGCCGTCAGCCGTGGTTGATCTACGGCCTGATGCGCACCGCGCACGGCATCTCGCCCCGAGTCAGCGCGGGCAACGCGTGGTTCACGCTGATCGGCTTCATGGGGCTGTATGCCGTTTTGGGAATTCTCTGGCTTTTCCTGTTGTATCGCGAAATTGAGATGGGGCCGGAGCCGGGCGGCAGTCCGCGCAGCGAACCAGCAATCGCCGTCGCCGCAGATTGAGGAGGGCGAGATGGAAACGATCTGGTTCTGCCTGATCGCCATCATGATCGCCGTGTACGTTCTGCTCGACGGCTTTGATCTCGGTGCCGGCGCCATTCATCTGCTGGTAGCAAGAACGGATGAAGAACGCCGCCAGGTACTTGCGAGTATCGGTCCGGTCTGGGATGGCAACGAAGTCTGGTTGGTCGCGGCCGGCGGGACCCTGTATTTTGCCTTCCCTACCCTATACGCCAGCGGGTTCAGCGGTTTTTACCTGCCACTCATGATCGTGCTGTGGCTGCTAATTCTCCGGGGGACGTCGATCGAATTTCGTAACCACATCCAAAGCGCAGTATGGGACCCGTTCTGGGATTTTCTATTTTGCGCGTCAAGCTTGCTGCTGGCAGTCTTCTACGGCACAGCACTGGCCAACGTCGTGCGCGGGGTGCCACTCGACGCCAGCGGGTATTTCTTCGAGCCCTTGTGGACCAATTTTCAACTCAGCGACGAAACCGGAATTTTGGATTGGTACACGATTCTGGTTGGCGTCCTGGCGTTGTTGGCGCTGGTCCTACACGGAGGCCTATGGGTGCAGCTGAAAACGAGCGGCCCGGTACGCGAACGGGCAGCCCGACTCGCGCAGCACACGTGGTGGGGCGTCGCCGCCTTCACGGCCGTCGCCACTGCGGTAACCTTCCAGGTGCAACCCCAGGTGAAGGAAAATCTGACCACTTGGCCGTGGGGTTTGGTCTTTCCGCTGCTGGCGGTAGCCGGCCTAGCGGGCGTGCGATTCGAACTGGTCAAAAAAGACGAACACCGAGCATTCCTGGCCTCCTGCGCGTATCTGACGGGAATGCTGACGAGCGTGGTATTTGGTGTCTACCCCATGGTTCTGCCGGCTCGGAACCCTCTCTATTCGCTCACCGTGACCAGCGCCAAAGCCGGAGCGTACGGGCTAAAAATTGGCCTGGTGTGGTGGGTGATCGGCATGATTCTCGCCACGATATACTCCGTGTTTGTCTACCGATGCTTCGCCGGCAAAGTCGTAGTCGAAAAAGATCCCCACGGGCACGGTTATTGAAACCAGCCAAGGTGAGGTTGACGGCCGAAGCACCCCGGCGTAACGTTTAGCTATTCGAGAAGGACGAGAGGGAAGAAGTGCCCGGAAGCGACAATAGGCGGCGAACCGCAAGCATCGCGATTATGACAGCATTGGCCGTGCTCATCACGCCATTTTGTAGTTCCCTCTGTGTCACCTCGCAAGGCTGCTCGGCAAACGTCGCGATCCCAGGGCCGGAAGGCAGAAATTGTCATCACGGCCCGGCGGCGAGCGCTACGGATGGTTCGCGCTGCAGCTTCTTTGCGGCCACGAGTTGCCATTCCTCGGAACTACCGGCCGAGACGGTAGGTTCCAGCAAGGGTTGGCACGAGTTGCAAAATATTCGGAATACAACGCCGCAGGTACCTTCTGTGGTGGCCACGGAAAGGTTTTCTTCTCCACCTCGCGCGCGTCGCGCATGCGGGTGCGAGAGTTACGGCCTGGCCGGGGCGAACGCGAGGATCACAGCAACAACCGTACTGCGAATCTGAGTAGTTACTTCCTTGTTCCCCACACTCTAAAGTCTTCCACTTTGTGGCAGCGAATTCGTTCGCCCGCTGCATGGCTTTCGTTCCAACCAAAACGAGTCATCGATGGCATTTGCCGGAGGGAAAGATGAGCGGCACGAGAAGAAAATTTTTTCAGGACGCGGCAGTGTTGGGGGCGGGATGGTTCGGAGCGAGCGCTCGTCTGCGAGCAGAAAGGACGGATCCCAGCGCGACCAACTCCGCGAATCAACGTCCAGCGCACGCCGAACACTCCAGCCATCCGGCAGATAAGGGCGCAGCAGGCGCGCCGCCGATGGTGACGCCGGATGTGCCGGATCTTGTCTGCGAAATCGACGGCGCTGTGAAGGTTTTCAAACTCACCGCCGAACCTGTGAAGCAAAAGATTGTGCCGTTTAAAACCATCGACGCATGGGGCTACAACGGGAGCTGCCCTGGACCGACGATTCAGGTCCAGCAGGGCGACCGCATGCGTGTGATTTTCGAAAATCATCTGCCGGAATCTACTTCCCTGCACTGGCACGGTCTGGAAATTCCCATCGAGCAGGACGGCGTGCCCTGGATCAGCCAGAAGCCCGTGGCACCGGGAGACCGGTACGTCTACGAGTTTACCGTGCATCAGGAAGGCACGTTTTTCTATCACGCGCACAGCGCCATGCAGGAAATGATGGGGCAAATCGGACTTTTGATCGCCCATCCGGATAAACCCTACCGGCCGCACGCCGATCACGACTACGGAGTGATCTTGCAGGAATGGGCCGTGCTGCCAAGCAACACCGTGCCGAATACAGCGGGGATGGAATACAACTGGTTGACCTTCAACGGCGTGTCTGCGCCCGCGATCACGCCGATGATTGCGCGACTGGGCAGCCGCGTGCGACTGCGGATCGTGAACATCGGAATGGACCATCACCCCATTCATCTGCACGGACATCAATTCGTGATGACCGGGACGGAGGGTGGGCGCGCGCCGGAGACGACGTGGTACCCAATGAACACCGTGCTTGTGGGCGTGGCGCAAGCTCGCGTGATCGAATTCGAGGCGAAATATCCGGGCGCGTGGATGCTTCACTGCCATCTGCCGCACCACATGATGAACAGCATGATGGATCTGCTGGGGGACCGCCAGATTCAGACTGCAGACCAAACGGATCCGAAAGCGCTGAGCCAGATGCAAACCCTGGCCAACACCGTCGGCTTCGAGCATATCCATCACTCCCCCATTGCCGCAAACGCAAATGCCGTGAAAGGGTTTCCGCAAGATGCGTTCATGGAGATGGGAATGGACGAGGCCGTCGCCAAGCCGGAAACTTACGGGCTGCCAGCGAACTGGAGCGCGGGAATGATGGGCATGATGACGTTGATTCGCGTGCTTCCGGACCCTGAGTACGACGAAATCATGTCCAGGAAGAAGCTTGGGGCTCCACCGGAGAAACCGGAACATCATCACGAGTCGTAGCACCAAACCTGTCGCGCAGGGCGACTCCGCTTAGTCCTTCGGCCGGTCCCGCGCACCACATAGAACACCGAGCGCACAGAGGAAAAGAGGAAGAGCGATGAAGACTTCGGCGAAACTCGCAACGATCTTTCTGGCGGCAACTTCTTTGCGCGCCGGAGCGACACAGGCTCAGGAAATGCAAATGCCGGCCGAGCAGGAGCACGCGCAGCATCATCACGGAGATATCCGGCCGGTGGAAACGGAGTATCCGCGTACGGGACGCGCGGCTGCGAAGGCACAGGGCGCGCTGGTGACCCTGGAGCAGGTCGAGAAGATCGCGCGCGACCTGAATCCGACGCTGCGCCAGGCCGAAGCGGAGATTCGCGCGGCGAAGGCCCGCCAGCAGCAAGCAGGGCTGTATCCCAATCCCACAGTGGGCTATACGGGCGACGAGATCCGCGGCGGATCGGTCGGGGGAGGCAAACAGGGATTTTTCGCGCAACAAACCATCGTGACCTCAGGAAAACTGGGCCTCACCCGCGAGGTGTTTGCCAAACAATCGAAGCTTGCCGAGATCGAAGCGGAGGAGCAGCGCCTACGCGTCGAGAGCGCGGTGCGGATGGCATTTCTTCGCGTGCTCGCCGCGCAAGAACTCCTCGATGCCCGGCGCGATCTAGCGAAAATCGCGCAAGACGCGGTGGACACGCAGCGCCGCTTGATGAACACCGGCCAGGCCGACGAGACCGAAGTGCTCGACGCCGAAGTGGACGCGCAACGCATGCGCTTGGCCTCGAGGATGCAAGAAAACACGCTGCGCGAAGAGTGGAGATCGCTGTCGGCGGTGATCGGCCAGCCGGACATGCCGGTCGCCACGGTCGCGGGCGACCTGGAGAAGGATTGGCCCGAGCTAAGCGAAGAACAAGCTGTGGACGCAATTGCCAAGGAAAGTCCGGCGGTTCGCATTGCGGACGCGGATGTCGCCCGCGCCCAAGCGGTGCTAGCGCGCGCACGGCGCGAACCGATTCCCGATGTGCAGGTTCGCGGTGGCATGGAATACAACAACGAATCGCTCGGCAACGTGCCGTTTGCCAAAGGCTGGGAAGGAATCGCCGAAGTAAGCGCTCAGATTCCGATTTTCAACCGCAACCAGGGCGACGTGGCCGCCGCGCGAGCAGAGATCGACCGCGCGGAGCAAGAAAAAAAACGCATCGCGTTAACTCTGCGAGAGCGCGCCGCTGCGGCAGTGGACCAATATGCGAACGCGCGGTTGATGGCGGTGGAGTTTCGCGACGAGATGTTGCCGCGAGCGAAAAAATCGTATGGGCTGATGGTAGCAAAATATGGATTGATGCTGGCCTCGTATCCGCGTGTGCTGGAAGCACAAAAGAAATTGTTCGAGTTGCAAGTGGAATACATCGCTGCACTCGAAGGCGTGTGGACCAACGGCATTGCGCTGCAAGGATATTTGCTGACCGACGGACTGGAGGCGCCGGCGCGGCCGGGCGAAGTCGATCGGCCAGTGCGCGAGACCAACGTGCCAACGCCCGAGCGGACCATGTCCCCTGGCGAACCGATGCCTCGGCCCTAGCTGCGGACGCTGCCGGCAAAGACCCCGGACGCCCCGTAACTAGATGAAATAACTTGGTTTGTGTGCCGCAAGATGGCGAGTGCGAAACACTAGTACGCCAGTAGCGTTGACCAACTGAAAATTTGGCGGGTACTGTGCCCGTAGGGCGTATGGGTGTCGGCGGCGGTGTTTCCACGCAGCCGCCCGGCCGAACCCTGCACAGGCGTAGCGGATGTTGACAGGACACGCGACGGCCATTTTCCTTCTCCGCCCGACGTAGGTTTGGTATGACTGCCATACTAAAAGCCGGACGTTACGAAATTGTTAGCGAGCTCGGCCGCGGCGCTATGGGTGTCGTCTACAAGGCCATGGATCCGGTGATTGGCCGCGCCGTGGCTGTCAAAACCATCAAGTTGAGTGAAGAAGGCACGGGCCTGTCGCGGCCGGAGTTGCTGTCGCGATTTCAGACCGAAGCGCGCGCGGCAGGTTTGCTGACGCATCCCAATATCGTCGTGGTGTTCGACGCGGGCGAAGAAGACGGGCTCTATTACATCACCATGGAGCTGGTGGAGGGAAAGAGTGTGCAGGCGCTCATCGATGCGGGCCATGCATTTCCGCTGCCCCGCGTATTGCGGATCATGGAGCAAACCTGCAGTGCTTTGCAGTTTGCACACGAACGCAACGTAGTGCACCGCGACATCAAACCTGCAAACATCATGCTTACCGGGGATGACACCGTAAAGGTGACCGACTTTGGCACCGCCAAAATCCTCCAGTTCGGCACGGTGCAGCAGACCGCGCACGTCATGGGGACCCCCAGTTACATGTCTCCGGAGCAAGTCAAAGGGCGCGCAGTAGACGGGCGCAGCGATATCTTCTCGCTGGGGGTGATGCTGTACGAAATGATCACCGGCGAGAAGCCGTTTCCCGGCCAGAGCATCACCACGGTGATCTACAAGATCGTCAACGAAGAACCGGTGCCGCCGCGGCAAATCAATCCTTCGATTCACCCGGGCATCAGCGCGGCGGTGATGAAGGCGCTCGCGAAAGACCCAGAGACGCGCTACCAGAGCTGCCGGGAACTGCTTGAGGACTTGCGCAACTACCGGGCGACGGCAAACGCAGGCGGCAACCCGCCGTCCAACATGGTGATGGGCGGGCCGGGAGCTCCGAACGCAACCGTCGCGATGAGCGGTGGGCTCCGCGGTTTGCACAACACAAGTCCCGTGATGACCGTCGCGAGCGAGCAGTCGCTCGCGACGCGCACCACAAATCCGAAGCAGACGCCGGGGCTGCGGCGCACAGGACCAGTCACTCCTTACCGGGAGACAAAGAAGAACAGCGTCGTCAGCACGATCCTCGTCGCACTCGTGCTGTTGGGCGTGATCGGCTATGGAGCCTACAAGCTACGACCCGTTTACTACGACGTCCGGCAAAATCACGTTGGGCCCGCGAGTTCCTCGAACGAGATACCGGCTACATCCGCGGACGCGGCGACGGCAACCCCAGAGACGAAAGTGGACGCCCGCAGTTCGACGGGGCAACCTACAGCAACTCAACCATCGGACGGAAAGCCAATCGCTCCGACGGTTGTACCGTCCCCCACCGCGGTCGAAGCAAAAACCCCAGACGTCGTCATCGAAAAAGCTGCGCCGAAGAAGACGGAATCCGTTTTGAGCCCGAGGGCCGCCGAATTCAAACAGCGCGTCGAAGAAAGTATCGCCCAAAGAGGATTAACCGGCAGAGCCAAAGTACAGGGCGTTGGAAACACTCTCATTCTCGCGGGTAAGCTGCGCCCCGCCGAACACGGCGGGCTACTGAAATTGTTACGTGACGCACCAGCGGATATTCGCGTCGTGGACCACGTCGAATATGACGATTCACCAGCGGCGGGCACAGGGAATCCGGACGAAGGCGGTCACCCGAGGCCAGTGGCAGGCCGCGGGGCGATTCACGTGGTGACAGACGTAATCGGAGCAGCGGCGGTGTTGCACGGGCCTGCTGGGCGCGTGCTCAGTCAATGCGAGACGCCGTGCAGCTTCAACAATCTTGTCCCCGCCCGCTACAGCCTCGAGGTTAGGAAAGACGGCTATCACCTGGTGCAGACAACATTGCAGGTGAATGCCAACGACGTCTCCGATCAGAAGCTGGCGCTGGAATCGCTGACCAAGGGATTGGAGGTGAGCAGCGAACCGCCGGGCGCGGACGTGTTCATCAATGGCGCGAAACAATCGGGACAGACGCCTGTGACTTTGCCGCTGGCGCCCGGGCCATACAATCTTGTGCTGCGCCTGCCAGGGTATGACCCTTACGCTAAAACCGTAGAGGTAAAGGAAAACGCGCAGACCCAGTTCGCTGTCAAGTTGACCGAAAAGTCCGCGAGCCGGGTAGCGTGGGCGCAGGTGGAGACCAAACCGAAGGGCGCGGAGATTTGGGTCGATGGCAACCCGACCGGGAAATCGACGCCGTCACGCATTGAGCTACCCACGGGGTTGCACACGGTACTGATGAAGCTCGATGGTTTCCAGCCCCTCAAGAGGACCGTGCAAGTAAGCGAAGGTGGAACAGTCACCATCACAGAATTACTTAAACCAAAGTAAGCAAAAAGGTTGCTGACTCGTACAGGAGTTCCTCCGCTCCGTCCCTTGTTTTTTGCAAGCAGGGTTCAATGAGGGCCGCCTGGACTACCCGAGCCGTCACTTTTTGTAACATTGCGCCCGACCTAGTTCTAGAACTAGATCGAATTCTGCATTAAAAACAAAGAGTTTACCCGTGGATCTGACTAGGTAGGAGGCGTGCTTGCGTTACAGGTAGGCTCGCCTGCCCTCCAGTACCTCGCCACACTCGCCCAGAATTTATGCTTCCGGCGAATCGGGGAGGGTCGAGGCCAACCACCGTGAGGAATGAATTGGTTTTTCGGGCCGCAGTACCTGTCGTCGCCGCATTGCACCGATCCGAGCCGATCGCGGATACGGAAAATGGAACCGTGCCGCGCCTAGCCACAAACATAGCGCAGCGCCGGGAACCCGGGGCAGCGGTAAGTGCCACGGAGTTGCATCGGGCGCTGCGCGGGCTGCATCTCCTGCTGCGCTCCACGCGCCTCTACGAGCGTCACCATCCGCACACCCTACAGAGTCTCGATAGCGCTTATGAATGGCTGCGCAGTCTTGCCGCTAACCTGAACGGCCTGGAAATTCGCGTCGAACGCGGCGGAATAGCGGCAGCAAAGCTGAGCGAGGTGCCGCTGGCCGACGCCCGAGGCGAGTTGCACGAGCTTGCGAAGGATCTGCAGCGCGCCGGAATCCACACCCTGTTCTTTGCGCGGGCCTTCCATGTGGGCGAACTCGACACGCTCGCACAACTTGTGAAAGCAACGTTGCTAAAATCGGAAGGAACCTTGAAACCGGGAGCGGCGGCCTGGTGGCCGGAACAACTGGCGGAGAACCGCGTGGAAGGTATTTCGGTCAATACCCAAATCGAACGCAAAGTGGATTCCGTGCTGGCAAGCCTAATCGCCGCGCTGGTCGCCTCCGGCGGACACTCGCCACGCGAAGCGAGGGAAACCGCGATCCAAGCACCGCAAATCGACGACTTGGTGGACACGCTGCGCTTGCTGGCGCGGCTGACGCCGCCGCTCGAGGCGGCCCGCGGCCTTTCGCCGGAAGAAGCGGCGCGAGCTATCCACGGCGCGATGGAAGAAGCCAGCCGCGATACCGTGCGGCTGCTGCTCAGCTCCATCTCACAGTATGCCCCTCGCGAAGGGGAGCGGCCACAGACTTATCTGCTGCGCCTTTCCGAGCGCTTGATTTTCGAATTTCTCGGGCCAGAATTCTCCGCAGGAACGCTGACGCCAACTGCGGTGCGTCCGATGATCCGCCGCCTCGGCGAGGTACTGGTGACCGCGGGCGAATACCGGGGGCCACATTCTTCCGCGCACTTGACTTCCTTCGCGACGACCTGGGCAACAGACACGCACCGCGAAAAACTGGTCGAAAGGTTCTGGTTGGAACTCCCGCCGCGTGAGAAATCGGCAGTTCTGCGCGGGCCGGATGTCTGGTGCGTGCCCATCGTGGCGCTGCGACAGACGCTCGGGCAGCTCGCCGATGCCGGAGCGGACGCGCCACGCCGCGAGGCGCGGAACATTCTTTTGAACTATGCCAGGCGAATCGAGAACGCGGATGCTGCCGCCAGGCGCTCCGTTGCCGCCGGCTTGAATGAATTGCCCGCGATTATCGAATCGCTGTGGCCGAACCAGTTGCCGGAAGACTTGAGCCGCGGCACGCTGAAGGCGCTCGAGAAAGAAACCATTCCGGAAGCTGCGGCGTTGCTGGCGGCATTCCTGGAAACGCTGGGACGTGTGGCGGTGAACCGTGGGGACTATACAGGCTTCGAGGCCATTCTCAGCGGGCTGGAAAAAACGCCGAAGGACCGCGAGCACGATCACATGTCCGCGCTGGCGCACCGCCTGGTGGCGCAAGACCGCTGGCTGCTGCTGGTGGACGCGGCGTTCGCAAACCGCGCGCTGGACCCGGCCCTGCCGAGGCTGTTGCAGCGCGATCCGGAGCGCCTGCTCGACCGCATGACATTGCTGCTAAGCGAACCGCGAGGTGCCGAATTTCTTCCGGCGATGTCGCGCTTGTTGCGCACCATCGGCGTGCCGGTGCTCAATCTGCTGGAGACGCGCTTGTACGAAGCGCGGCGGCAGCGCGTTAGCGCGGCGATCAAGCTGCTGGCCGCGGCCGACCCTGACCGCCTGTTGCGCGGCCTGGCACGCGCGTTGGCGAGCTGGGAGTGGAACCTGCAGGATCTCGCCGTGAGCGAACTGGCACGGCCTGCCAATGCTGCCTCGGCACAGAGCTCGGCGTTCGTTTTCTCCGCGGTTTTGGCCGACGCGCATCCGCTGGTCGTGCCCATGATGATCGATCAAATCGGCATGGCACAGGAAACCACCTCCGTGCCGCAGCTGATGGAGATCGCAGCGGGAGAACACGAAATCTTGCGCGATCAATTTGTGCGCATCAAAGCCATCGAAGCGCTCGGCAGGATGCGGGCTCACGAAGCCGCGGAATTGCTCCGCACACTGGCGGAGAAGCGCGACGGAATCACCTATTCCGAACCTTCCGGGCTTCGCGCGGCCGCCGAGGATGCGTTGGCCATGCTGGAGGACCGGCCGTCCTCGGTGCGCGTGCGCGCGGCGTTTGAGGCGGCGGCGCAGTCCAGCGCCAGCTATGTGATTCCGCGACGCTACGTGCGGGTGCCGCTGGATTCTCCGCTGCGTGCGCAGATCGATGGCGGGCAGACAGGACCTGCGCGAGTGAGAACAATCAGCCTCGGAGGAGCGTACCTGGAGTCGCCGAGGAAACTCTCTATCGGAGATTCCATCCAACTCGAAGTCCGCGCGGGCCTCCGCAAGATTCATTTTACGGCGGTGGTGCGCAACATCGGTCCTGAGGGCAGTGGCGTTGAATTCGTGCATATGAAAGACCAAGACCGCGAGAAGCTCCGCAAGCTGGTCCAGCGTCATCTGCAGCTCTGATTTTTTTCTCCGCTCAGTGGTATATCCATTTCCCGCCTGGGAGGTCCCTGTCTACTCGGGCTCAGACCTAGCGTTCCCTAAGCGGCACGGCGAGCGTTGCTAAACTGTGGTCCGCCATTGAAGTTACGGTCAGCATGGCGTTCGAATACAGGTACTCTCGATACGCACTCGCCGCGGCATGAGATAAATAAGGATTCTGACCATGAGGATAGCGACAACGAAGTGGATCGCGTGGGTAGGCACGGTAGGAGGATTCTGTACGACGTTTGCGTATGTTCCTCAGGTGATAAAAATCTGGAAACAAGGTGGGCGGGACCTTTCCTACGGTATGCTGGTTCGGAGTTCTGTTGTGGCTGATCTACGGACTGCTTCTGCACGCAGAGGCCGTTATTCTGGCTAATTTTGCGACGGCCATTTTGATTGGCATGGCCACCATTCTAAAAGCCTGGACGGCGAACAGAGATCAGATCCGCGAACACGTCGGCAGGGCGACCGTGGACCGGGGCTGCATCCGGCGCCCACTTCGCCGATTCCTTGTCGAGGACAAACGACCAACTCACCGCCAACCTAATCTCGCTACCGGCGGGGCTTTGCCCGATTGGTCGCAGTGACGCACATCTGCACAAAGTTTTTATTGAATTGAACCTGGGGTTGCAGTAAAAGCCGAGTGTTCGTCCGTGAAAAACATGTATCAGAGGGTGCCGCCGCCGCTAGGGGAAGCGGAACGTGGCGGGTTCCAGCTCGTTCCATTCAAGGAGGCCGGTATGCGTCGCAGACAGACTGTGCATGCGTGGGTGATTCTTTGCGTGGTGATGCTGGGGTGTGCCAACGTGGGTGCAGCGCAAGTGAACACCGCGACGTTGTCGGGAATGGTTAACGACCCGCAAGGATTGGCCGTCCGTGACGCGAAGCTCACGGTGACGAACGCTGTGACCGGTGCAGAGCGCAGCGTAGCTACCGACGAGAATGGCCGCTACAACCTTGTCGGACTCACACCAGGCCGATACAAAATGACCGTAGATGGCGGAGCAAACTTGGCGCCCTTTCAGAGTGATTCGATCGTGGTGACGGTGGGAGAGAATGCTGTATTCAATGCGCATCTCGAACTCAAGGGCATGACCCAGACGGTCACGGTTACCAGCGAGACTGCCGCGATTGAAACCAGCAAGACGGAGGTGTCCCAGACGGTAGACGAACGGCGCATCGACAACTTGCCAATCAACGGACGCAGTTACATCAACTTTACGCTGACCAACTCGCAGGTGAACCGCGATGTGGCACCGACGATCGGTCCGGCACCGACGAGCGGATTGAACTTCGGCGGCCAGCGTGCGCGTTCGAACGAGGTCAGCGTGGATGGCGCAGATGCCGTTGATAATTCGATCAACGGAATCCGCGCGACGGTATCGCAGGAGGCGGTACAAGAATTTCAACTGATCCTGGGGGACTACAATGCGGAATATGGACGCGCAACCGGTGGAGTCGTGAACATCGTGACCAAGGGAGGCGGAAACGAGGTTCATGGCGACGTGTTTGGGTACCTACGTAATAAGGCCTTTCAGGCGAGAAATCCTTTCTCCGGTCAGGTCGACCCGGTGACCGGCAATCTGAATCCGACCAAGCAGGCCTTCACGCGGGTGCAGGCTGGCTTCACGATCGGCGGGCCCATCCGGAAGGACAAAACGTTTTACTTTTTCTCTTACGAAGACACATTGCGGGAAGAAACCGGATTTTCCAGCATCGGCGTCAACAATTTTGGCCTGCAAGCTTTTACGTTTCCGTTTTTTCCAGCCCCGCTTGAGCTGACTCCGTCACAAGGCGCGTCGGTCAACCAGTTGCTCGTGGCTTCGCAACAAGCTGCTGCAGCCGGCGACGCTGCGGGTGCCAAGGCTCTCGGAACAACGGCAGCGACCTACGCTGTGCTGCTCGGTTCAGCGTCCAACGTGGCGTTGAATAAGATCGACTACGGCGCACTGGCAAATACCCTTTCTGGAGGAACCGGCGCGACTCCGGGAACGCTGAACCCAGGTCCGGGACCACAATTTCCGGTACCGGTGTCGTGCCCATCAGGAGCGTTCGTGAATGCCGTCGGTTGCAGCGGATTCGCAGCGGTGGGACCAGGCGGATCAACAGTAGCCGCCGGAGTAGCGCCATTGCCCGCTTCGTACAAGGGGCTGAACAGCCTGCGCGGAAATTTTCCCACGACTGAGAAAACGAGCCTGTGGTCGGCCAGGCTCGACCAGAAGTGGAGCAACCGAAACAGCTCGTTCCTGCGCGTAGGAGTGTCGCCGTCTCTGGTGACTGGGGTCGAGTCTACGGCACAGAACCAGGTGTTCGGGCAAAACGCCGGATCGCGCACCGGGGTGAACCAGTCGCGCGACGTGTCGGCCGTTTTCCAGCATGACACGATCGTGAGCGACACGGCGTTCAACCAATTCCGGTTCCAGTTCGCCAGGCGCGGGCTGCATTTCGGGTTTTCGGAGCTGCCAGGCGGAGGCGATATTGGCGTGAACATTCCCGGTTTCGCGTACTTCGGACGCGAGCCGTATTCGACGGTGGACCGCATCGAGCGCCGCTTCCAATTCACCGATCACGTGAGTCTGGTTCGCGGAAACCATACCTTCAAGATGGGCGGGGATTTCAATCTGATCCAGTTGCGGTCGGGCAAACAGCAGATCTTCGAATTGGACTACGGCGGCGACGTGAACTTCGGCGGTCTGCAGGTGTCGGACTTCGGATTGCCCAATTCGGTGACGCTGCCGGGCGGGCAGACCGTTCCACTGTTCGGGACCACCGGTTTGCAGTCCTACGGTCTGGGAATCCCCGTAACATACATTCAGGGCATCGGGCAGTCCAACCAGCCTTTTGACAATATCCCCGTGGGCTTTTTCTGGCAGGACAGTTGGCGAGCCACTCGCAAGCTCACACTCAACTACGGTGTGCGATACGACGTCGAAATCACACCCCTGTTCTCGCCGGCGACGGCAGTGAACGCGGCGGCGGAGAAAGCGTTGGGAGTGGTTGAGGGAATACCCCGAGACTACAACAACATTGCGCCGCGCTTCGGAATCGCGTGGGACCCGAAGGGCGATGGAAAGACAGTGATTCGGGCAGGCTACGGGCTTTTCTACGACCACCCGCTGTTGGCGATCGCGTTTGATGCGGCGACGGCGGATGGCGGCAGGTCCGTCCAACTCATCTCGGCCGGTGGAAAGGCCTCGGCGTGTGGATTGGTGACACCTGACTGCGCCAACGGCCTGGATTCGCCGACGAATCTCAATGGTTCGTCGATTTTCCAAGGTGTGCTGAACGTGAACGCGCTGCCCAATCTCGGATACCTGCCGAACCAGCAACGGTTTGATCCCTTCGCCGCGAACTCCCTGTTCGCGAACCAGAATTACCTGCAGGCGGGCTTCCCTCTGCCGATTCTGCCATTCGTTCTGCCGGTGGCAAAAAATTTCCAATACGGCTACGCGCAGCAAGGAAACCTGACGGTGGAACGGGAGATCGCCGGGTCATGGAAGATCAGCGTTGGTTACCAATACACGCGCGGCCTGCATCTGTACCGGCCGGTGGACATAAACTCGACCGATCCGCGACTATTGACGCAGAACTTGTTCAATGCGGATGCGGCTGGGCTGGGATTTACGAGCCCGGTGAGTGTCGTCGCGCCGGCGGCAAACGTCGCGCCCACCGCCTCCACGTGCGGCATCGGGGTGATCGCTCCGAGCGCCCTTGGACAGCTCGTCGGCTGCCCGGCCCCCATCGCGGCGCTGAATGGGCAGTTCGTGGGTACGCCAGCGTTTTTCAACTTCTTCCGCCCGTCGGGACCTAACCCTTCCTTTGCTGGCGTCGTACCCGGCGGCTATGCCACGCAGGTGCAGCTCGCCGGGCTCGCGGGCTACCCGACTGGGTTTGGAGCGCCCGTACCCTTCAACAGCGTGGACGCGCAACTCTCGGATGGAAGCTCGATCTATCACGGGCTGACCGTGAACGTGCAGAAGCGCTTCTCACACTCGTTTGAACTTCTTTCGAGCTACACGTGGTCCCACGTAATCGACGATTCCACCGACCTGCAGTCTCCTCTCGAGCCGCAGGACAGCCGCTTCCCGTTTTATGAGCGGTCCAATTCGGACTTCGACCAACGGCATCGCTGGGTAACTAGCGCGGTATTCCAGTGGCCGAGTGCCAAAGGCGGCGATAGCGCATGGAAGCATTTCCTCGGAGATTTCACATTGGCGCCGATCATCGAGGTGTCGTCCGGCAGGCCCTATACGGTAATCACGGGTAGGGATTACCGGCTGGATCTGGGCGCCTCGAATGGGCGACCTTCCGTCGGAACAACCGGGCTGACGGCAACCTCGGCGTTTAACCCGGGGGTCACGTTTTCCCTGCCGAGCACCTGCTTGACGAACAGCAGCGCACCTTTCACGGTTACGGGCGTAACTCCGCCGGGCGGATGCGACGGCAACCTCGGACGCAACCCGTTCACCACGCCAGGATTCTTCGAGTTGGATCTCCGCTTGTCGCGGAGGTTCACGATGGGCGAACGCCTCAAGCTGGACGTGATCGCGGATGCGTTCAACCTGACGAACCGGCTCAATGTGGCGGCGGTCAATCAGGTATGCGATCCGGGGTCCGGCTCCACGTGCAGCGCGGGCCAGCCGACGGCATCCTACGATGCGCGGCAATTCCAGTTCGCCTTGAAGGTCATCTGGTAGCACGCCAGGAAGCACGAGACGCTCAATCATCTGAGGTTGCGTGCGGTGGGCCCCGCAGGGGAAAGCGGGGCCTCTTTTCTTATCGGCGGAGTTTTCAGAAACCCTGAAGTGCGCGTAAAGTAGCAATACCGTATCCCGTGGACGAGCGGGAGAAAGCCGGCCGCTCTGCGGTCGCCCAAACTATGAACGCTGCATTGCTTGGCATAGCGATCCTATTGGCTGTCTTGGTGGTCTGGCTGGTGCTCCAGAGCGCGCAGGGTCAGAGGAAAAACGACGCGCTCGAAAACCAACTGGGCGAATTTCGGAGAGACCTACAGACTGTGGCCACGGCCCAGGCGCAAAGCACGGGACAAATTCAGAACATGGGACAAACCGTGTCCCAGCGGCTGGAGGGTGTCACGAAAGCGCTGCAGGACGGCGTTACCAACTCGGCGCATATCGCATCCCAGGGCCAGACCGCCATCGCCACCGAACTGAAGAATACTCGCGAGCAGATCGGCCTGATTCAGAAACAAATCGGAGAAGTGCAGGAACAGAGTCGGGGACTGTCGCAGGCAACGCAGTCTCTGGAAACGATCTTGGGTGGAGCCAAAACACGGGGTCTGCTGGGCGAAGTGACGCTGCAGCGGTTATTGGAAGACTCCCTGCCGTCATCGCAGTTCGCACTGCAGTACCGCTTTTCCAGCGGAGAAGCCGTCGACGCCGTGATTTTTCTGCGCGACAACAAGCTCATGGCCATCGATTCCAAGTTTCCGCTCGACGCCTTTCGCCGCATCAGCGCCGAGGGCGACGAAGCGCGCCGCGCGTTCGCGAGCGCCGTGAAAGGGCACGCCGACTCCGTTGCGAAGAAATACATCGTTCCCGACGAAGGCACTCTGGACGTGGCGCTGATGTTCGTGCCCTCGGAAAGCGTCTATTGCGAAATGTTAAACACCGAAGACGGCAAAGGCCAGCAGATCGATGAGTACTGCCGGAACAAGAAAGTCATCGCTGTCTCGCCGAACACGCTGTACGCCAATCTGTGCGTGATCGCCATGGGATTGCGAGGGATGCAGATTGAAGAAAACGCGAAGCGTCTGCTGGCGAATCTCTCGGGGGTGCAGAAACAAGTCGAGACGTTCGCGGACGTATTCGAAAAACTCGGCACGCACCTGAAGAATGCTCAGCAAAGCTACGCCGAAGCCGATCGGCGCTTCGAAAAGACGCAGAATACCTTGGCGAGCGTGGTTACCGGCGGTTCTCCAGCCGCCTCTATGGAAGGGGAGCAAATTCCTCTGGCCATCCCCGCGTCAACGTCGGTGAAATAAGCAATCGTCTCAGTGCTTAGCTGGCCAGGCGTCTGCGGCGGTTTTCGCTGCCCGTGGTACGAAGCTTCGTGGGCGTCTTCTGTTTTTGCGCTCCGGAATTCCGCACGCTGCACTTCAACGCTTCCATCATGTCGATCACCCGAGCGCGTCCGGATCGGGGTTCCGCCATGATGGACTTGCCTTTTTGCTTTGCTTCGATCAGCGCTCTCAGGTTCTCTTGAAGTGTGTCGTGATATCTATCCGGCTTGAAGTCTTCCGACAAGCTCTCCACAGTTGCTCAGCGAGTTTGATCTCCTGAGGCTTCAGTTTCATGTCCTTTTCCATCTTCCCGTAGCCCTCGACTTCTCGAATTTCATTGACGAAGTGCATGGTGTGGACCGTCAACCCATTGTTTCGCGGACGAATAAACACAGTGTACTCGCGCTGGTGCATCGTGACGTTGCGATGCCCACCCGCTTGGTGTCCTGCAGGGCTTTTAATAGAAGCGCGTAAGGTTTTTCGCTGCCCTTCTCCGGAAGTGCGAAATACGAGGCATCGAAATAGATCGGATCGATCTGTTCCTCCTGGACGAAAGCTGCGATTTCCATAACCTTCCCAGAGCGCGGCGTGATCCTCTTTATTTCGTCGTCACCCATCAGGACATATTGGCCGTCTTCATACTCATAGCCGCGAATAACCTCGGAACGGTCGACTTGACGATTGCACGTGGGGCAGAACAGCGGCTGTCTCAGGCGGGAGTTGCAGGCCTTGTGAATCTGGTGGAGGTACATGCGGTCACTCCGGGCGGCGGTGTAGAGTCGGATGGGTATTCTTAGTAGGCCGAAACTCAACGATCCCTTCCAAACTGCTGTCGGCATGCCGTTTTCCTCCAGCCTAGGAAGTCGGAGAAACTCCACAATCGGGTAAAGACCTGACGGGCGCAGCAGCTTTGCCGACATAGAATGCCCAGGACCCGTTCATCCGGTGTTTTTTTTTGCGGCTTTCCTCGCGGCGGAGCGCCACTGGACCATCGGCACGCGACATCCTGCATACCGTCTAGCCACGTCATCCGTATACTAGGAGACGCATGTCCACGCTGAAGGACTACCGCAACAAGCGCCACTTCGAGCGCACGCCGGAACCTCGGGGCAGCGCACACCGATCAGGCGATCGCGTATTTGTCATCCAGAAGCATGCCGCCACGCGTCTTCACTATGACCTGCGGCTCGAAGTCGAGGGTGTCTTGAAGTCCTGGGCGGTTCCTAAAGGGCCGTCCTTAGACCCCGGCGCCAAGAGGCTGGCGGTTCAAGTCGAAGACCATCCCTTTGAATATCGGACCTTCGAGGGATCCATTCCCAAGGGCCAATACGGGGGCGGAGAGGTCATCATTTGGGATCAGGGTACGTACGCACCGGAAGGTGAGTTGAGCGCGCGCGACCAACTTGCTCGTGGAGAACTGAAATTCCATCTCAACGGCGAAAAGTTGCGCGGGAGCTTTGTTCTGGTGAAACTTAAGAAACCCGGCAGCAAGAACGAGTGGCTCCTGATCAAGCATCGCGACTCGTTCGCCGACGCCAACTGGAACGCGGAAGAGCATACGGAATCCGTCGTCAGCGGCCGAACGCTGGAAGATCTAGTGGAGGGCCGGTCCGCTAGAAAGCCCACCCAGCGAAATGCTGGGGAACTCACCGGGGCCGTCCGAGCGCCCATGCCTCCAATGCCAAAGGGAGTACCGGTAACGCTTGCGCAACTTAAAGAACGGCCGTTTTCCGATGCAAACTGGCTGTTCGAAATAAAGTGGGATGGAGTTCGTGCCATCGCACAGATCCGGCAGGGGCAAGCGACCCTGTGGGCGCGGTCGGGACGCGATATTACGCAGGAATACCCGGAGTTTAGAGACCTGGCCGCACATTTTCGGGCGATCGACGCCATCGTAGATGGGGAGATCGTTTCCCTGGACGCGGATGGCCGCAGCGACTTTCAGAAGCTGCAAAACCGCCTGGGTGCCCAGAATCCTTCGCAGAAGCTCGTGCAGTCCGTGCCGGTGGACTATTATTTCTTCGATCTTCCGTACGCGGACGGATTCGACCTGCGAAAGTCACCCTTGTTAGAGCGCAAGGAACTGCTTAAACGCGTCCTGATGGCCGACGAAAAGTTGCACTATTCGGATCACATCCTGGAAAAAGGAGAGGAACTGTTCGAGGCGGCTCGCGAAAAGAGCCTGGAGGGAATCATCGGCAAGCTCACCGACAGTCCCTACTCGGGAACGCGCACTTCCTCTTGGGTGAAGATTAAGATCGTCAAAGAGTTGGACGCGGTCGTTGGCGGCTATACGGCGCCGCGGCGCAGCCGGAAATACTTTGGCGCTCTGGTACTTGGACTATACGACGGGCGCGAACTGAAGTTTATCGGGAGCGTAGGCACGGGATTCGACGAAGACAGTCAGGAATCGATTTTTGAGAGACTGCAAGAATTGCGCGTCACGCGCTCGCCGTTCCGGCATCCTCCCACGCTTCGGGAACGGGTGTACTGGGTGAAACCAGAACTGGTGGTCCGAGTGAAATACGGAAATTGGACGGAAGACTTGCACCTCCGAATGCCGGTGTTTCTGTCTCTACGCAAAGACCGCGCGCCTCAAGGCTGCACTTTCGCGGCAGCCACGCCCGCGCCCACAGAAGAGCCGCCCAATACGCCCGCCAAACCTCGCGCTGCGCGCCCACCGGTATCACGAGATCCCGAACAAGAGTTGCAATCCGGCACATCGGAATCGTTGGATCTTGAGTCGGATGGGCAGCGGGTCCACCTGACTCATTTGAACAAAATCTACTTTCCACAAGTAGGGCTCAAGAAGCGCGATCTTCTTGCTTATTACTATCGAATGGCCAAGTACATCCTACCCTTCTTGAAAGACCGCCCTCTGGTTCTGCGACGCTATCCAGACGGAGTGGATGGCAAGGTATTCTTTCAAAAAGAGGCGCCGCCTTTCATTCCAGACTGGATTGAGACGGCTACGGTCTATTCCGATGAGCGCGGCGGCGAGATGCAATACCTGATGGCCAACAATCGCGCGGCGCTCCTCTATCTCACAAATCTGGGATGCATCGACCACAATCCCTGGTCGAGCCGCGCGAAAGCTCAGGACTATCCTGACTATGTCTTTTTCGACCTGGATCCAACTCCGGGCACGCCGTTTTCCACCGTTCTTCAAGTCGCCCGGGGGATCTACAGCCTTCTCAAGTCAATTCGCCTGCAGTGCTTCTTGAAAACATCGGGTGCTTCCGGATTCCACATCTACATCCCACTGGAGCCCCGCTATACGTACGAACAGACGAGAACGTTTGCGGAAGTTGTCGGCCGGCTTGTAGGGGAGGAGCATCCGAAACTCACCACCTTCGAACGCACGGTCAAGAATCGCCCCCAAGGGCGTGTGTTGATTGATGCCCTACAGAACGCACGCGGCAAACCGCTGGCTTGCGCTTATTCGGTGCGGGCGTTTCCTGAAGCTCCCGTTTCGACCCCGCTCAGCCCGGAGGAGCTCACGAAAGCGATTTCCCCAGAAAAGTGGAACCTGAAAAATGTGCCTGAACGGGTTCGCCGCGTGGGAGACGTGTGGCAAGACTTTTGGCAAAAGTCTCAGACACTGGACCGCGCTCTCGAACTCCTGGACGAGAAGCTCCCAAGACGTGAAACGGCGCGATCCTAGTCCGTGGTTCATCAAAGGCGGGGAGTGGCCTGAGTCGACACGAGGCGGATCGAAACCAGGAAACTCCCTCGTTGACGCCCCACGATTTGGAATTTGGCGACGTTATCCGCGCCACCGGAACTCGTTATCCGAACGGGATTTCCGCCACTGAGTTCCGCAATTTCCGTAGCGAGATTGCGGGCCTCCAGAGGAACCTTCCCGATCGTCCCCTGGACGCGAACGGTCAAGGCGCGACGTTCGCCGGGAGCGAGTGGAGATGAATCGGCTTCCAACGTTAGCGCAACAAACTTCACGGAAAAAGCCGGTGCACTGCGCTTAGCACAGCCGACTTCCACGGAGGCCGCGCCGGATTCGAGGTCGCTGGGCGGAAGAACCTCGAGAGAGATCGGGGAAGACGCGAGCACCAGTGCAGAGTGGCCGCCGATGGTTACCCCATTGGCGTCGGCGTCCCCGCAGAATCCACTGCCGGAAAGCTCGAAGCGATCGCTGAGGGACGCGATACGCGGTGCGGAAGAGACTTCGAGAGACGGCGACGGAGCCTCCGTAGGACTCAGGATCGTCGTGTACACCCGGCCTGGACGCCCAGCAATGACCGCCGAAATGACGCCGGGGTTCAACGGCGCGACGAACAGCGCGCGTCCCGTAGCATCGGTGGTCAGGCGGTCACCGTTCGAGAAATTCACCCCCACGCCGGGCGTCAAACGGCCGTTGACGTCGAGCACCGCGAGGGTGGCGCGCTCCCCGGAAACAATGCGTCGCGGCAACAGCAAAATGCGAGCGGCCGAAGCGGCCGGTGCCTGCTGCGCGGACACCGGCAAAACAAAGATGACCGCAAGAATGGAGAGCAATTCTGACGAAACCAACGGCCAGCGCGAGGGCATGTTCAAATTGTAGCCAAAAATAGCCGCTCTTACCGAACGCAAAGTCGGACAGACGTTCCCGGCTCGCTCTATCCTGCTTATCCTCCGGCGCGCGAGTCAAGACGATTGAGAACCTATCCCGTACACCTGCGCGTCCACGAACAGCCGAACCAAATCCGCGTCGATTTCCTCGTCGCGGACACAGTGCTCCAGGATTTCCAGGGCGCGATCGGTCGGGACCGCGTGCTTGTACGGACGGTCGGAAGCCGCCAGAGCATCGTAGATGTCACAGATCGTCATGATCTTGGCTTGCACGGGAATCTCCATCGACGTCAGGCCGCCCGGATAACCTTTGCCGTTCAGCTTTTCGTGGTGAGACCGGGCGATCTCCGGGATGCCGCGAAATTCGTGCGTCCACGGAATCTGCGCCAGAAAGTTAAAGCTGTGCATGACGTGGGATTCGATCTGGCGGCGTTCGTCGGGATCGAGGCTGCCGCGAGCGATGGAAAGAAATCGCACTTCGTCCGCTGTCAGATAAGATCGATCCTGGCCGGCCGCGTCTCGATAGGTTCTCCGCGCGATCTCTGTAAGAATGCCGAAATCGCTCGATGGAAGTATGGTCGGCTCGTTGGCCCGAACGACGAACTCCGTGTATCGATCCAGCTCCGCAAGTAACCTGCCAGCCTCCTCATCGAGCGCACGGAGTCGTGCCGCAGCCTCCTTGCGGGACAGTCCGAGCAACGCCGCGACCTTCTGCTCCGCCGCCCGCGCTTCGATATCGCGGCGGATGTAGTCGAAACGGTCCAGCAGGCGGAAAAACTGTAGGGGATGGAGTTTCTTCGCTTTGACGAGCACTTCCTCGCGCACACCGACTTTTCCAAAGTCATGCAGCAATGCGGCGTAGCGCAATTCCTTCATCTGGTCTCGTGAGAAGCGCACATCCCCGTATGGGCCCCGGGGTTCACGGTCGACAGCGGCGGCGAGCGCCAGGGTCATAGCGCAAACGCGCTGCGAATGCCCCGACGTCGTCGGATCGCGCTGCTCGATGGCTTTCACGGCAGCCTTTACGAAGCCGTCAAAAAGATTCTCGATATCCCGATATAACCGCGAATTCTCATAGGCGACGGCCGCCTGCGAGGCCAGCGACAAACCCAGCTCCACCGCGCGCTTCGGAAACCGATGCACGTTGCGCGAGACTCCCGATGCGTTCGTGAGTTTCCTGTTTGGATTGCGCTTGCAATTGATGAGCTGGAGCACTCCCAAGACTTCACCCTTGCCGTTTTTCATGGGCAGTGCCACGAGCGACCGCGTGCGATAGCCGCTTTGCTCGTCGAACGACGAATTGAATTGAAACGAGCGGGCCTTGGCGATCCGGTAGGCGTCTGCCAACTCGATGACCTCGCCGTGCAAGGCGCACTGCCCGGCAATCGACCCTTCCGTGAGCGGCAGCGTATGCTCGCCATACGGAAACTCCACGCTATCGTTCTGCGCCAGCTGAAAGCGCAGCCAGCGAGAGCCTTCCCGGCCCTTTGCTGAGCCCTTTGACGATCGGTCTGGCTCCTCGATCAGGTACAGCGATCCGGCATCGGCTCCTGTGATTTCGCGAGCTTTCCTGAGGATAAGACACAGCAATTGATCGACATCGCGGGTTTCAGAGAGCGCGATGCCGATCTGGTTCAACTGCGCGAACTCGCGATTCGCCTTGGCGGCGCTGATCGTAGGGCGCGGGTGGGGCGAGCGCTTTCCGGAGGCTGTTTGGGCTCTGGACATAGGAAATGCTGTTCCCCGTTTTCCCGGACTGCCACTCTCTCAGCAAAGGGAAAAGTATAGCGGAATAGGTGCCGGACGCCGCGAATACCAAGGAACCGGCCGTCTTTGCCCGCCCTGGTCGGGCCGAGGAGTTGAAAAGGTGAGTAATTAGTAGGGTTCACAGCCTTTCGCCCCAACCATGGGTCTGTTAGCGTGGGGAGGAAGGTTGCCCGGCAGGGGTGTGGGTCCACTGCGGCCCGCAGAAAGCCAGAGGCCTCAGTTGCAAATTGCCAGCGGCGGCGTAACCAGCGTTGGGCGCGTGCGCGTCAACAACGAGGATTGCTTCCGTATTGTCGAGCCGCTGAACCTCTTCGTCCTCTCCGATGGCATGGGTGGCGAAGCCCACGGTGAAATCGCCAGCGCCCTTGCGGTGGAAACCATCGTAAAACACTGCATGGCACCAGCGTCCTCCGAGGATAAAGATGCCACGCTGATCTTTGGTGACATGCCGATGGCGTGGAGCGAAAAAACCAGGCGCCTTTCCAATGCCGTGCATCTGGCGAACAAGAACATCCACGAATCGGCGCAAAAAAATCCCGAGCAGCGTGGCATGGGCGCGACCGTGACGGCTGTGTGGATTGACGACGCCAGGCTCAGCCTCGCTCACGTCGGCGATAGCAGGGCCTATTTGCTGCGAAGCGGTGCTTTGCAACAGCTTACCAACGACCACTCGCTGGTGGCCGAGCAGGTGCGTCGCGGTATCTTAACCCCCGCCGAAGCCGAGCGTAGCGAGATGCAAAGCGTCCTCTTACGCGCTCTCGGCGCCCACCCCGAAATTGAGGTGGACGCCGAAGAACACCCCTTGTTCGGACGCGACGTTCTGCTGCTTTGCTCAGATGGCTTGACGCGTATGGTCACCGAACCCGAGATTGCCGGATCGCTGCAAGCCGAACCCGATCCCAACAAGGCCGCCGAAAGGCTTGTGCATCTGGCCAACGATCAAGGTGGCGCGGACAACATCACGGTCGTAGTCGTACGTGTCGATATGGAATCCCGGGGGTGGTTCTCGTGGCTGCGCCGCGGGGCGCCAAAGAAATCCACAGCCAACGGTGCCGCAGGAGGAAATTAAGATGGCGAAGCTCAGCCTGATGTTTGAGGAAAAACTAGTCAAAGAAGTGCCCGTCGGAAACCAGCCCGTAGGGATCGGACGCTCGCCGGACAACGACTTGCCGGTCGACAACCTGGCGGTGTCCAATTATCACGCGCGTGTCTATTTCGAGGCTGGGCGTCTGGTCGTCGAAGATCTCGACAGCCTGAATGGAACCTTCGTGAACGATTTGCGCGTCGAGCGCGCCACGTTGCACGACGGGGATTCCATCTGGATCGGCAAGCACCATATCAAAGTCGATGCCTCGGGCGATACCCCGGTGTCGTCGGATTCCGTGCGCAAAGCCAGTGCCCCTCGCATCAACGAAACGATGGTGCTGGACACCAAACAGCGGCGCGACATGTTGCAGCAAGCCGCGGCCATGGGCGAGCGCTCGCAATTCGCTTCCGGCCGCCTGAAAATGCCTACGCTCGTGGTCCTGAGCGGTAGCTCCGACCAGAGGGAATATGTCATTACCAACAAGCTGACGGTGATCGGCAAATCCAAGATGGCCACGGTGCGATTGAAGGGTTGGTTTAAGCCGCAACTCGCCGCGCAGATCAATCAACGCGATGACGGCTACTACGTCGGACCCGGCGATAAGGTCCCGAGCGTCAATGGGATGGCCATTTCCGGACCGCTCCGCCTGAACGACGGGGATTTGATCGAAATCTGTGGACTGCGGATGAATTTCGTTTTCCGCGACTAGCGACTCAAAACAACATGCCTCACAGCAAAGAGTGATGGCCACGGCTCCGTCAGGCGGGTTCTGGCAGCGGCGCAGCGTTTTCAACGTCTACGAGCTGCTGCAATCCTGGTGGCGCCATCGCGTCTCGTTTCTCCTCAGTGTCGCCATAACTGTTCTGGCGCTGGGCCTCTACTACTACGTTTTCGTTCAGGAAAAAAAAGCTCCCATCTCCGAGTTTGTCGAGCGGCTTGAGCTCGATTCTCTGGACACACGCTTCCGTTACCGGCCCAGGAGCTTTTCCCATCCCGATCCCCATATCGTCATCGTGGACATCGATCAGCACGCGCAAGAGGTCTTGGGCAAGTGGCCTTTCTCACGCGCCCATTTCGCCAAAATGCTCGACATTCTGCGCGACGACGGCGCAAAGGTCGTCGGATTCGACATCACCTTCAGCAAACCCGACCAGAGTTCCCTGCCCATCCGCGCGTTGTGGAGCGAGCTCGACAAGAAACGGAAAGCCGGCCAGCGCGTCGACCCGAAGCTGATGGTTGAGGTCGCCAAGATCGCCGCCGAATTCGACGCCGACAAGAAGTTCGCTGACTCCATCCATCGCTTCGGTGCGGTGATCCTCGGCAATTTCTTTCTCTACACCGAAGCAGATCTGAAGGAAATCAGCGATGCAACGCTGGATGCCTATGCCAATCAGCTTGCCTTCTTCGCTTTTCCCCAGGTTCTCGGAATCCGCGAGGGATCAAAAAGGGAGGACCGGTTGCATTTGTTCGAAGAGTTCGCCAGGGCCGGACTGCTACCCCGCGGTGCCGAAGCAAATATCGACGGGCTCACAACTGCACTCGGCGGAGGCCTTTCCTGGACGGGTTTCTTCAACGCCCCCCCGGACCCGGACGGCGTCGTACGGCACGCCACAACGGTCCTGCCGTTCGGGAGATCCAACAATCCCGAAGAGTGGGACCTCTATGCTTCGCTTGACGTCATGACCGCGCGAGCCTACCTGCGTGTTCCCGATAGCGCCACCATCCTTCGTTACGGTGAGACCGGAATCTATGACATTGAGCTTGGTCCCGATACGCGCATCCGCCCCGACGACCTGGGACGAATCCTCATCAACTACCAGGGGCCCTGGGGCACATTTCCGCACTATTCCATCGCCGACGTAATCGCGGGCAAGATTGCGCCGCCGACTTTCCAGGACAAAATTGTCCTGGTGGGCGCCACCGCTACCGGTATCGGCGACCTCCGGCCTACGCCATTCGGCGGAGCGAACTATCCGGGCATCGAGATTCACGCGAATGTCATCGACAATATTCTGAATCAAGGATTTCTCAAGCGCGGTCCGAAGCAGGCTCTTACCGATGCGCTGCTGATCCTGTTTTTTGGTATCCCTTTGGGCATCTGGATGGCGCTGGTCTCGCCGCGCTGGATGTGGTTCGGCTTTGGGCTCCTGGCTCCGCTTGCGGCCTTGGACTACCTGGCATTCCTGCGTGGCTCGTGGCTGAACTTTACCGTACCCGCGATGACCCTCACGGGCAATGTCATACTCGTTTCGCTTTATCGCGTGTTGATCGAGGAAAGAGAGAAGCGCCGCGTCCGCGGCGCCTTCGGACAATACCTCAGCCCCGAAGTGATCCGTCGCCTGCTCGTAAGCCCCCAGCTCGTCCAGCCCAAGAAGACCGATATCACCGTGATGTTCAGCGACATTCGCGGTTTCACCACCATATCCGAAAAACTCGACGCCCAGGATCTTGCTCTATTTCTGAACCAATATCTCTCGGATATGACCCGTATCGTTTTCGCGTATCAAGGCACGCTCGACAAATACATCGGAGACGCCGTAATGGCCTTCTGGGGTGCCCCCTACGAAGAGCCGGGCCACGCCGCCCGCGCGTGCGATACCGCGCTGGATATGATGAAGCGCGTCCAGGAGATGCAGAAGAAATGGGAAGCCGAGGGCAAGCCGCATCTGGATATCGGTATCGGCCTGAACACCGGCGTTGCCAGCGTCGGAAACATGGGCTCCATTTTGCGTTACGGTTATACCGCGCTCGGCGACGCGGTGAATCTTTCCTCTCGCCTCGAAGGACTGAACAAGGAATATGGCACCCACATCCTGGCCAACGAGACCACCCAGCGATCGGCCAAAGACGCTGGCTTCGTCTTCCGCGAACTGGATTTGATCCGCGTCAAAGGTAAACTCCAACCGGTCACAATCTACGAGCTCATCGGCCGCAGCGCCGAACCGGGCCAAGGCGCAGCGGCACAAGATTGGCATGCGCGTCTCGAACTCTTCGCGCGGGCCCGCGTCCTTTACCAAAATCGTCAATGGGAGGCAGCGCAGCGCAGCTTCGAAAACATCATCGTCCAATGGCCCGATGACGGCCCGTCACGCGCCTATTGGAAACGCTGCCAGGAATATCTGTTCGAAGAGCCGCCGTCAGGCTGGGACGGCGTCTTCACCATGACGCACAAGTGACGCCGGGAAGTGCCTACAGCTCGAGCACCACGTGCCCTTCCCGGCGTTGGTCCGACCAAGGGGCGCCAAGTCGTCGCAAATCTGCCGACGGAGTGTAACAACGCTGCAAACCCCGGCATCCAAGCGCCCGAGCGTTATGCTTGGCAAAAACCCAAGACGCCTCTAAGTCATTCATAAAGAAATACTTAGAAAAGCATTCCTCGCGGTCGGTGGTCACACAGGGATAGCCATCTCGCAGAGTGAATCACCCGGGGTTCAAGGGCGTACCCAAAGAAATGCTCCGCGGAATCTAAGAAGAAGAACGTGCGTGTAACCGACCGATGTCGGTGACTGAGGCGATGCTCGTAGCTCGCCTGAACGGAAAGCCGGAAAGTTATGTGGATAGTCCGATTAGCGCTCTCCAGACCCTACACGTTTATCGTGATGGCCCTAGTGATCGTGCTGCTGACACCGGTGGTGCTCTTGCGCACCCCGATCGACATCTTTCCAGAGATCAACATCCCGGTCATCAGCTTGATATGGCAATACACCGGTCTCGAACCCCAGGAAATGGAGCAGCGGATCACCGCGAACTCCGAGCGCGCCGTGACCACTCTGGTCAACGACGTCGAGCACATCGAATCGCAGTCTCTCAACGGCATTGCCGTCGTCAAGATTTTCTTTCAGCCTAGCGCCAACGTCCAGACAGCCCTCGCCCAGACTACGGCGATTGTGCAAACCATTCTCAAAACTCTCCCGCCGGGATCAACCCCGCCCCTCGTGGCCATCTACTCCGCATCCACGGTTCCCGTCATCCAGATTGGATTGACCAGCGATGTCCTCAGCGAACAAGCGCTCTCCGACTTAGGACAAAATTTCATTCGCACCCAACTCGCCACGGTGCAGGGCGCGGCGCTTCCCTACCCCTACGGTGGGAAACAGCGCATGATCAGCGTGGACCTAGATTCGGCCTCGCTGCAGTCCAAAGGATTGTCCCCGGTGGATATCGTCAACGCCATCAATACGCAGAACCTTATCCTGCCTACCGGAACTGCAAAGCTCGGATCCCTGGAATACAACGTCGAACTGAACGGCAGCCCGCAGACCGTCGCCGAGCTTAATGATCTACCCATCAAGACCATCGGTGGGGCGACAATTTACATGCGGGAAGTAGCCCATATCCGCGACGGGTTTGCGCCGCAAACCAACATCGTGCGCGCCAACGGCCAGCGCGGCGTGTTGATGGCCACCTACAAAACAGGCAGCGCTTCCACTCTGGATATCGTGAGCCGCATCAAAGAAACGCTGCGTGTGTATGCCCCCTCGCTGCCCGAGAGCCTGCACATCACCATGTTCTTCGACCAATCGCTCTACGTTCGTGCGTCGATCCAGGGTGTGCTGCGCGAAGCGCTGATTGCCGCCTGCTTGACGGCCATCATGATCCTGCTCTTCCTCGGCAACTGGAAGAGCACGCTGATTATCGCCACTTCGATTCCGCTCTCCATCCTGGTGAGCGTGCTGCTGTTGAGCGCGCTGCACGAGACCATCAATATCATGACTCTCGGCGGCTTGGCGTTGGCCGTCGGTATTCTTGTCGACGACGCCACCGTCGAGATCGAAAACATCAATCGCAATCTGGCCATGGGCAAAGAGACCGTTCAGGCCATCCTGGACGGCGCGCAGCAAATCGCCGTTCCCGCCTTCGTTTCGACACTTTGCATTTGCATCGTGTTCCTGCCCATGTTTTTCCTGTCCGGCGTAGCCCGGTATCTTTTCGTGCCGCTCGCGGAAGCGGTATCTTTCGCCATGCTGGCCTCGTACATGTGGTCGCGCACGATCGTCCCGACCATGGCGATGTATCTCCTCAGCTCCGAGGACGAATACATTCCGGAAGAACACCGGGGCGAGAAACCCGGCCTTTTCCGGCGATATCAGCAGGGATTTGAGCGTAAATTCGAGGAATTCCGCGAAGGCTATCGCCAGGCCTTGGGAACTGCGCTCGAAAGATCCTTTCTTTTCGCAGGTTACTTTCTGGCATTCTGCATTCTTTCGGGCGGCCTCATTTTCGTTCTCGGCAGGGATTTCTTCCCCAAAGTCGACGCGGGCCAAATCCGCCTTCACTTTCGCGCTCGTACCGGACTCCGAATTGAAGAAACCGCGCGCCTCGCCGACCAGGTAGACGGCGTCATCCGCGATACCATTCCGGCCAACGAAGTCGAGACCATACTCGACAATCTCGGCGTTCCCTACAGCGGAATTAACCTCAGCTACAGCAACTCAGGCACCTTCGGCACCTCCGACGGTGAAGTTCTGGTGCAGCTCAAAGAAGAGCGTGGACGGCCGACCGGCGAGTACATTAATGAGCTTCGCAAGAAATTGCCTCAAAAATTCCCGGGCGTTCAGTTTTTCTTCCAGCCCGCCGACATCGTCACGCAAATTCTGAATTTCGGAACTCCGGCTCCCATCGACGTGGCCGTCATGGGGAATGATCAGCAAGGAAATTTCCGGGTGGCGGAAAAGCTGGCGAGCGAGATCCGCCACATTCCCGGCGCAGTCGACGTGCACGTTCAGCAGGCGTTTGACGGGCCCACGCTGCACATGGATATCGACCGGGCCCGCGCACAGTCGGTCGGCTTGCAGGCCCGGGATGTTGCCCAGAATCTCCTGGTGTCGTTGAGTTCCAGCTTCCAGACCGCGCCGGCATTCTGGCTCGATCCTAAGAACGGCGTCAGCTACTTTGTAGCCGTACAGACGCCGCAATACCGCATGGATTCCTACCAGGCGTTGCAGAACACGCCCGTGACCTCCAGCTCTTCAGGCGCTCGTTCGCAGATTTTGGGAAATCTGGTGAGTACATCCACAACGGCGCGGCCAGCCGTGATCTCGCACTACAACGTGCAGCCGATGATCAACGTATACGCGGCGGTGTACGGACGCGATCTCGGAGGCGTCTCCGATGAGGTTGCCAAACGCGTGAACGATATTCAAGATCAACTCCCCAGAGGAAGCCAGATCGTCGTGCGCGGACAGGTGCAAACGATGAAGAGCTCGTTCACGGGGCTCGCTTTCGGGCTGATCGGCGCCATCGTTCTCGTCTACCTGCTCATCGTCGTGAACTTCCAGTCTTGGCTGGATCCCTTCATCATTATCACTGCCTTGCCTGGCGCTATGGCAGGAATCTGCTGGACCCTGCTGATAACCCACACCACGCTGAACGTGCCATCGCTGACCGGCGCTATCATGAGTGTGGGCGTGGCGACGTCGAACAGCATCTTGATGGTTTCATTCGCGCGCGAACAGATGAACGAAGGAAAGAACGCGCGAGATGCCGCCCTGGAGGCGGGTTTCGTGCGCATGCGCCCAGTTGTCATGACGGCGCTGGCCATGATCATCGGCATGGTGCCTATGGCCACTGGTTTGGGCGAAGGCGGGGAACAAAATGCGCCGCTGGGCCGCGCGGTGATCGGTGGTTTGCTCTTCGCCACCTTTGCCACCCTTTTCTTCGTGCCGTGCGTCTTTTCGATCATCCATGGACGCCGCGACCGGAAAAGGTCGCTATCGCCCCTGACTGCATAAGCGCCCAAGAAAGATTGTACAATCGAGCGGAGTGAAAGTAATGACGACGGAAGGTGTACACATCGAACGGGAATACGAAGAGCGGGAGCCGAAGAAGAAGAGCCGCCTGTTTGTCTTTCTCATCGTCGCGGCTGTGGCGCTCTTGATAATCGGTGCCTTCACGCTGCTGCAACGCCGCTCCCAATATCAGGCTTTGGCCAATGAAACCGAAAAAATGGCCGTGCCGACCGTGTCGGTAATCCACCCGACGACGGAGCCGGGCGAGGAAGACCTGGTTTTGCCATCCACCCTGCAGGCCTATGTCGAATCACCGATCTACGCGCGTACCAATGGATATCTGAAGAAGTGGTACCACGACATCGGAAGCCACGTGCAAAGAGGAGAAGTGCTGGCGGACATCGATACGCCGGAAGTCGATCAGCAACTTTCGCAGGCTCGCGCCGAACTGGTGACCTCTCAGGCCAACGCGAATCTCTCCAAAATCACCGCCGCGCGCTATGAGGAATTGATCAAAACCGACGGCGTATCGAAGCAGGAGGTCGACAACGCGGTCGGCGATTACGCGGCGAAGAAAGCCACCGTGCAATCGAATGAAGCGAACGTGCGACGCTTGGAGGAGCTGGAATCCTTTAAACACATCTACGCGCCCTTCGGCGGAGTCCTGACGCGCCGTAACGTGGATATGGGCAATCTGATCAACGCCGGAAACGGTGGCACAGCGCAGGAGCTTTTTTTCCTCGCGCAGACCGATCCCATCCGCGTGTACGTCAGTGTACCGGAGATGTACGCCCCGGCGATCCGCGCGGGACTTGGCGCTTACCTCGAGCTGGCGCAGTTCCCAGGTCAAAAGTTCTACGGCAAGGTCGTGCGGACCTCCGATGCCATCGACCAGGCCAGCCGCACACTCAACACCGAAGTGGACGTGCCCAACAAAACTGGCCAATTGCTCCCGGGGGGCTACGCCCAGGTACACCTCCTGGTCAAAGTGACCGGAGCGCGGCTGCAAATCCCGGCGAATGCTCTCCTGTTCCGCTCGGAAGGATTGCGCGCAGTGGTATTGGACGCTGATCACAAAATACATCTGAGGCCCCTCACCATCGGGCGCGACTATGGCACTGCACTCGAAGTCCTGCAGGGACTCTACGCCGACGATTGGATCGTGCTGAATCCCGCCGACTCGCTCGAAGAAGGGCTTTCGGTAAACGTAAAAGAGGTCTCGCAACCGCAAGGAAGCGGCGAACCAAACGCCGGTGGCAATTCGAATCCAAACAGCAACGGCAACCAGGGAGAGCAGAAGAAGTAATGCCACGCGGGAAAGAGATTTACGCGGATTTTTCCCTCGCGCCGAGTGTACTCCGCCGAGTTTCACGGCTCGGATTTTTTTTCTCCG